>Ga0184629_10000719_pt1 | contig 14414 bp, 9 predicted proteins | sample PLM4_32_b1_FD_133158 | JGI IMG/M metagenome (GOLD analysis project Ga0184629, IMG submission 133158) | Groundwater sediment microbial communities from an aquifer in East River, Colorado, USA - PLM4_32_b1 | ecosystem: Environmental > Terrestrial > Soil > Riparian zone | place: USA: East River... | reverse complement strand
GGCTCGTGGCCGGCCCCTACATCGGCGACGCCGAGCGTGGACTCCTGCGCGTGCGAACCGCCCGGCTGCTCGACGCCGCGCGCCGCGGGCGCGGCGGCCTGCGCGACCGCATCGCGGCACGGAGCCGGAACCTGTTCGGCGCTCGCGCGCCGCTCGTCGACGCGCTCGTCATCGGGCGCACGGCCGACCTCGATTCGGAGCTGCGGGAGCGTTACGCCCGCTCCGGACTCGCCCACATCCTTTCGATCTCCGGGTTGCACGTCGGGTTCTTCGCGGCCTGGCTGGTGCTGCTGCTGCGCCTGGCGGGCATGCCGCCGCGGGCGCGGCTGGTGTGCTCCGCGCTCGCGGTATTCGCTTACTGCTGGCTGATCGGCTTCCCCGCGCCTGCCACCCGCGCGGGGGTGATGCTGGCGGTGGATGGCGTGGCGCGCTGGCGCCAGCGGGTCGTGGCGCCGCGCGGCACGGTGGCGCTCGCGGCGCTCGTGGTGCTGCTCGGCGACCCCTGGGCGATCCGCTCCGTGGGAGCCTGGCTCTCGGTGGGGGCGATGGGCGCCGTCATCTGGGCCGGTCGGGCCGTGACGGGCCCGGCTCTGGTGAGGCTCGTCGCCCCCGCCGTCGCGGCCACCCTCGTGACCGCGCCGATTACCGCGTTCGTCTTCGGCACGGTGGCACCGATCGGCGTGGTCGCGAACCTGGTCGCCATCCCGCTGGGCGCCGTCGCGGTGCCCGGGGTGATCTTCGCGCTGGCTCTCGCGGGCCTCGTGCCCGCCCTCGCGACCTTGCTCGCCGCCGGGTCGGGGTTCGTGCTGGCGCTGCTCGACCTGGTGGCGGGTCTCGCCGCACGCGTCCCCGGCGGACACGTGATCACCATTCCGGGGTGGCCGGCGGCGCTCGCGTGGCTGGGGGTGCTGGCGCTGGCGTGGTGGCTGTGGAATTCGCCGCGCCGCCCATGGGTCATCGGCGCGCGGGGCGCGTTCGCCGCGGCGACGCTCGCCTGGGGCTCCCTTGTCGCTCGCGCACCCAGTGACAGCGACGGCGTTCTCACCGTACATTTTCTCGACGTCGGGCAGGGCGACGCCGCGGCACTGCGGACCCCCGCCGGACACTGGGTGTTGATCGACGGAGGGCCACGCACGCCACAAGGGGATGCCGGGCGGCGGGTCGTGCTCCCCTTCCTGCGCCGCCTCGGGGCCGGCGCGTTGGCCCTGGTGGTGGCGACACACGGCGACGCCGATCACCTGGGTGGGCTCCCGGCCGTGATCGAGGCCCTGCCGCCCCGCTTCGTGCTCGAGCCCGGGGAGCCGTTGGGACGGCCCCTGTATCTCGAATTCCTCGCCGATGTGGAGCACGCCGGGGCGACCTGGCACCCAGCGCGCACCGGCGACCGGGTGGAGTTGGACGGCGTGACGTTCCAGGTGCTGAGCCCCGACAGCGGCTGGGCCGCCCAACAGGAGGACGTGAACGAGCAGAGCGTCGTGCTCCTGGTAACGTTCGGCACAACGCGGCTCGTCTTCACGGGCGACGCCGGAGTTCCAGTGGAAGGACGGCTGGCCGGCCGGGTGGGGCACGTGGACCTGCTCAAGGTGGGCCACCACGGGAGCCGGTCGGCGACGTCCGAGGCGTGGTTGAGCGAGCTGGCCCCCGTAGACGCGGTGATCAGCGTGGGGGCGCATAACACCTACGGCCACCCGGCGCCGGAGGTGCTGGCGCGACTCCTGCAGCATCATGTGACGACGCTGCGGACCGATCAGCTGGGCACCATCACCTTCACCACCGACGGCCACCGTGCGCGCATCGACTTCCGTCGTCACCATTGAGCGGTTCATCATCGAGCAAGAGCGGCAGTTCCCGGAAGCGACCGGCGAGCTGTCGAATCTGCTGTACGACATCTGCCTCGCCGCCAAGATCATTTCCCGCAACGTCCGGCGTGCCGGACTCTCCGATATTCTGGGCGAGCAGGGCACCACCAACGTGCAGGGGGAGCTGCAGCAGAAACTCGACGTCTTCGCCAACGAGACGGTGCGCAACAGCGTGCAGCACACCGGGCGCACCTGCGTACTCGCCTCCGAAGAAGACGAGGAGCCGGTTCCCGTGCCCGCGGGTCTGCCGGTCGGCAAGTACGTGCTGCTCTACGACCCGCTCGACGGCTCGAGCAACATCGACGTGAACGTGCCGACCGGGACGATCTTCTCTATCCACCGCCGCCTCACCCCCGAAGGCGGACCGGGCACCCTGCAGGACTGCCTGCAGACGGGTCGGACCCAGGTGGCCGCGGGGTACATCTTGTACGGCTCGAGCACGATGCTCGTGTACACCACCGGGAAGGGGGTCCATGGCTTCACTCTCGAACCGTCGATTGGTGAGTTTCTGCTGTCGCACCCGAACATCCGGACGCCCGAGGTCGGGAAGTACTACAGCGTGAACGAGAGCTACTGGGACCGGTGGACCGAGCCGGTGCACCAGGCAGTGGCGGCCTTCAAGAAAGGCGAGCGCGGGGCGGCGGCGAAGAACGCCCGCTACGTCGGCTCGCTGGTCGCCGATTTCCACCGCAACCTGCTGTCGGGCGGAATCTTCCTCTATCCTGCAGACAGCAAGTCCCCGCAGGGGAAGCTGCGGCTACTCTACGAGGCGGCGCCGTTGGCCCTGCTCGCGGAGTTGGCCGGCGGCCGCGCCACCGATGGCCGCCGGCCCATACTCGACATCGTGCCGCAGGCGCTGCACCAGCGCGTGCCGCTCGTCATCGGCAGCCGCAAGGACGTCGAGCTCGCCACCGAGATCCTATCGGCGGAGCCGGCGCGCACGTGAGCGAGCGGCTCCCCGTGTACGGGCCGGACGACTGGCCGGCCGATCCGGCGCAGTCGCTGGGGGAGCCGGGGAAGTATCCGTTCACCCGGGGCGTTCATCCCACGATGTACCGCGGTCGCCTCTGGACGATGCGCCAGTACGCCGGGTTCGGCACCGCCGAGGAGACCAACGCGCGATTCCGCCACCTGCTGGCGGCGGGGCAGACCGGCCTCTCGGTCGCGTTCGACTTACCGACCCAGATGGGCTACGACTCGGACCATCCTATGGCCCTGGGCGAGGTGGGACGGGCCGGTGTGGCGATCGATACGGTGGACGATCTGGAGCGGTTGTTCCACGAGATCCCGCTCGATCAAGTCTCCACGTCGATGACGATCAACGCGACGGCCGCGATTCTGCTCGCGATGTATGTGGTGGTGGGGGAGGAGCAAGGCGTCGCGCGGAACGCCCTCCAAGGCACGATCCAGAACGACATCCTGAAGGAGTTCATCGCCCGCGGCACCTACATCTATCCGCCTGAGCCGTCGCTGCGCTTGATCGTGGACGTGTTCCGCTTTGTGTCCGACGAAGGCATGACGTTCAACCCCATCTCCATCTCGGGCTACCACATCCGCGAGGCGGGCGCCACGGCCGTGCAGGAGCTCGCCTTCACCTTCGCCGATGGGCTCGAGTATGTGCGGCGGGCGGTCGCGGCGGGGCTCGAGGTGAACCGTTTCGCGCCCCGCCTGTCCTTTTTCTTCGCGGGCTACACCGACTTGTTCGAGGAGGTGGCGAAGTTCCGCGCCGCCCGCCGGCTGTGGGCGCGCCTCATGAAAGAGCGTTTCCAGGCGGGGGAGGAGGCGTGCCGGCTGCGCTTCCACACCCAGACGGGCGGGGCCACACTCACCGCCCAGCAACCGGTGAACAACGTGGTCCGGGTGGCGATCCAGGCCCTCGCCGCGGTGTTGGGTGGGACTCAGTCGCTGCACACGAACTCGTACGACGAGGCGCTGGCCCTGCCCACGCAGGCCAGCGCCACGCTCGCGCTGCGCACCCAGCAGGTGTTGGCCCACGAGACCGGCGTTCCCGAGGTGGTGGATCCCGTGGGCGGCAGCTGGTACGTCGAACGCCTCACCGACGACCTGGAGCGGGACGCGGGCGCCCTCATCGAGCAGGTCGAGTCTCTGGGCGGGGCGGCACGCGCCATCGAGCGCGGTTTTTTCCAGGAGGCCATCGCGCGCAGCGCCTACGAGCAGCAACGCCGGGTGGAGTCGGGGGATCAGGTGGTGGTCGGTGTGAACCGCTTCGATGACGGCTCGGGCGTACCGACGGTGGCCCAGCCCGACTACCAGGCGCTGGCGGCGGGGCAGAGGCGCCGGGTCGCGGAGGCGCGTGCTCGGCGCGATGGGGGAGTGGTGGCACGGGCGTTGGCGGGGTTGCGGGATGCGGCCACCTCGGCCACCGACTCGCTCATGCCGCGGATCCTCGACGCCGTCCGGGCGCGCGCCACGGTGGGGGAGATCAGCGACGTGTTACGCGAGATCTGGGGGGTGCATCGCCCATCGACGTGATGGCGAGTTGCCAGCCTTCCGGATTCTCCGCAGACTTGTACCAACCGATTCGCACACTCGATCAGGAGCCTCCCCCATGCGCCCTCGCTGCCATGATCTCGTGCTCGCCATGGCGATGCTCGCCGCCCCGGCGGCGTCGCAGCAGCTGCAATACCCGCCGGCTTCGAAAGGGAGCGTCAGCGACGACTACTTCGGGCACCACGTGGCGGATCCCTATCGCTGGCTCGAGGATCTCGACGCCCCGGCCACGAAAAGCTGGGTGGACGCCGAGAACACCCTGACCTTCGCCTATCTGGCGAAACTGCCGCAACGCGACTCGATCCGCGCCCGCCTCACGAGGCTCTGGAACTACCCGAAGATGAGCGTCCCGGTACGCGAAGCGGGGCAGCTCTGGTTCCGCCGCAACACGGGATTGCAGCGGCAATCGGTCCTGTACCGCGCGACCGCCGCGGGGGCCTCGCCGGTCGCGGTGCTCGATCCCAACGCGCTCTCGCCCGACGGCTCGATCGCCGTGGCCCAGTGGTCGGTTTCTCCCGATGGGCGCACCCTGGGCTACAGCGCGGCAGCGGGAGGCTCGGACCTCCAGGACATCCACATTCGCGATCTCGCCACCGGCCGGGACCTGCCCGACGTCGTGCTGCACGTGAAGTTCACCGGCATGTCCTGGACCCAGGACAGCAAGGGATTCTACTACTCGCGCTTTCGCAGCTCGGCCGAGCACGCCAGCCTGCGCGAGGCGAATACCCACCACCAGCTGTGGTATCACGCCCTCGGTGGGACCGCCGACCGGATGGTGTTCGAACGAGCGGACGACTCCACCGCCTTCGTCGGCGGGGGGACTTCGGACGATGGCCGCTGGCTGTTCGTGACATCTGCCAGCGGCACGTCCAACAACCGGCTCTGGCTGGCCGACCTGAAGGATGCGCGCCACCCCGACATCGCCGCCCCGTTCTATCCGGTGACGCTCGCGGAGGACGCCGACTACAACCCCCTCGGCGTGGTGCGGGACACGCTATACCTCTTCACCAACTGGATGGCCCCGCGCGGCCGCATCGTCGCCGTGACGGTGGGCGACAGCGATCGGACGCACTGGCGCACGGTCGTCCCCGAGGGGCCGGATGTGTTGAGCGCCAGCCAGCTCGTGGGGGACAGGCTCGTCCTGGGGTATCTGGTGGACGTGCAGAGCCGCATCCGGCTCTACGATCTCGCCGGCGGATCGCGCGGCGAGGTGTCGCTCCCCGACGTGGGGAGCGCGGGCGGGCTCTCGGGCCGCACCGACGGCACCGATTTCTTCTTCTCCTTCAGCTCGTACCTGCGGCCCCCGACGGTGTACCGCTACGACCTGGGGACCGGAAAGCTCGAGCCGTTCCAGCCGGTGACGACGCCGTTCGATCCCGCACCCTACGAAACCCGCGCCACGTTCTACCAGTCGAAGGACGGCACGCGGATTCCGATCTTCATCACGGCGCGCAGAGGATTGGCGAAGGACGGCAGCCACCCCACGCTGCTCTACGGCTACGGCGGCTTCGACATCAATCTGACGCCATTCTACTCACCCGCCGTGGCCGCGTGGCTCGAGTTGGGCGGCGTATATGCCGTAGCCAACCTGCGCGGCGGCGGGGAGTATGGCGAAGCGTGGCACCACGCGGGGATGCTGGAGAAAAAGCAGACCGTGTTCGACGATTTCCTCGCCGCGGCGGAGTTCCTGGTGAGCGAGGGCTACGCCACACCGCGCACGTTGGCGGTCCAGGGCGGCTCGAACGGCGGATTGCTGGTCGGTGCCGCCATGACCCAGCGGCCCGAGCTGTTCGGCGTCGCGTTGCCTGCCGTCGGGGTCATGGACATGATGCGCTATCAGCGGTTCACCGGCGGCAAGTATTGGGCGGTCGAGTACGGCTCCTCCGACGACTCGAGCGACGTCGGATACCTGCTGGCCTACTCCCCGTTGCACAACCTGAGGCCGGGGGCCTGCTACCCCGCGACCCTGGTGACCACCGCCGATCACGACGATCGCGTGGTGCCGGGGCACTCGTTCAAGTTCGCGGCCACGCTGCAGGCCTCACAGGGCTGCGCCCGGCCCACGCTCATCCGGGTCGAGACCTCGGGCAGCCATGGGTACCGCCCGACCGACCGGGTGATCGCCGAGATCGCCGACGAGTATGCGTTTGCTCTCGCCAACCTCGGCGGGCCGACGCCGTAAGGCTCAGTAGGCGTAGTAGGACACGTCGGCGACCTCGCCTGCGGTGTCGAGCCAGAAGGTGACGAGCGTGGGGCCATCTTTGCCGGCGACCGCCAGATAGCATGAGCGCGCCAGGCGGACGCCGTGCCGCTCGAGCTCCAGGCGGGTGACGTCGTCGCAGCCGCGGTAGGTCGTCGCCGGATGATCGGCCAGGAGGGCGGCGAGGCTCCGGGCGTCCTCCGGCAGCAGGGTCTCGCGGAAGCCGCGCGCCGCGCGGAGTGCACTGTCGGCCGGGGTGGCGAGGTTTCCGAGGAACCCGACCAGCTTCTCCCCGAACCCTGCATCGGGGCTCACCGGCAAGGCGTGCGGCGGCACGAGCCCGCGCCGGTATACCGCCGCCACGCCGTACGCGATGGGACGCTGGAGCGTCTCGGCGAGATTGGCCAGCACGATCACGGAGAGGCTGTCGTCGGGGAAGCGCTGGATCATCGCCTTGAACCCCTGCCATGAGCCGGTGTGGCCGATGGCGTGATGTCCCCGGTACGGCGCGAGTCCCCAGCCGAAGCCGTAGTCCACGCTCCCGTCCCCGGCCAGCTTGGCTGGCGTCCACATCGCCGTGCGGCTGCGGGCTGAGAGGATCCGGCCCGCGGTGAGTCCCTGGTCCCACGCCACGAGATCCCGCACTGTGAGATAGAGAGCGCCATCTGCCGTCGTATTGAGCGACGGGGCCACCCACTCCTGGTTCTTGATCTGCCCGTCCACCAGGCGGTATCCATCGGCGCGGTTGTGCACGATGTCGGCTTCGCTGATGACGCGGGCGGTGCGCATGCCGAGCGGCTTGAACACGCGCTCTGCGAGGACGTCCCCGTAGAACTTCCCGGAAACCCGGTGGATGATCGCGCCGAGCAGCATGTACCCGGTATTGCTGTAGCTCCAGCGTGTCCCCGGCGCGAAGTCGAGCGGATGACGGGCGGCCACCCGCACCAGCTCGTCTTCGCTGTAATCGTGCCGCATGTCCACGAGGCTCGAGTCGGCATCTTCCTCGTACTCGTGGATGCCGGAGGTGTGCGTGAGCAGGTGACGGACCGTGATGCCACGCCAGACGGTGTCGCCCTCGGGGATGTACTTGGTGACTGGGTCGTCCAGCCCCAGCTTGCCGTCCTCGACGAGCAGCAGCACGCCGGCGGCCGTGAACTGCTTGCCCACCGAGCCCGACTGGAACACGGTCGAATCGGTGGCGGGCACGCGCAGCTCGACGTTGGCAAAGCCGTAGCCGCGGGCCTTGATGACCCGGCCGTGCGAGATCACGGCCAGCGCGAGGCCGGGAATGCGCTGGCGTCGCATCTCGGCGATGACGAAGCGGTCGGCGGAGTCGGGGGCAGGGGGACGCTGCGCCGCTCCGCCGCGCGGCACGGCGAGGAACGACGCGGCCCAAAGGACCGCGCGGGCGGGTAGTCTCATGGGATCGAGCGGCCGAGCGAGACCGCCACCCCGGCACGAACCACGACCGTGCGCGCGCGCACCTGGATCACACGATCCTGACGCGAGATCAGCACCCCGTCCTGGTAGTTCTCCGTGGCCTGGTGCTGGGGAACGTGGTACCACCACGCGTCCAGCTCGAGCAGGGTGCGGGTGCCGTGATGGCCCAAGGTCGTGACCAGTCCCGCGTGCGGCACGTTGATGTGCTTGGCCCAAAGCCGGTCGACCCCGCCCCACGCGCGCAGCTCGACGCCTGCGCGGCTCAGCGGTACGAGCTGCAGCCGGACGCCCGTGGAGCCGAACGGGTAGCCGACGATGTCGGTGCCGTAGAAGCTGTAGTGCAGGGCAAAGGGTCCCGTCGGGGGCGGGGGCGGAAGGAACCCGTCGTAGCAGTGCTGGGTCTCGAGGCTCACGAATATCTGGCTCGCCGCCTCGACCGCGACCCAACGGCTCAGCCGCCGACGGAGGCGCGCGCCGAACGACCAGGCGGTCCCTGAGGTGCAGATCTGGTCCTCGGAGAAGCCGACAGCGGCGCTACGGGTGAAACCGACGTCCAGGACTGCTTCGAGCGGCACCCGCTCTGGCGACTGACCCGCCAAACCACCCGTGGCCACGAACGGCAGCAATAGCGTCGCCAGGCGGTACGCGCCGCCCGCCGGTCGATGCATCGCCCGGCCTCAGGCTCGCCTGGCGAGCCGCAGCAGCCAGATCAGCACCACGGCCCCCACAAAGGCCGTGACGAGCAACCCGATGAGCCCGCCGGCCGAGATGTTCAGCAGGCCGAAGATCCAGCCCCCCAGAAATGCCCCGACGATGCCGATCACCAGATCCCCGATCAGCCCGTAGCCCTTGCCCCGCATCATCTTGCTGGCGAGAAAGCCGGCGGCGAGGCCGATCAGCAGGAACCAAATCAGATTCGTGCCCGACATGGTACCTCCTTGAAGGTTTCGGTCCTACGCGACTTTCGTCGGTCAAAACGTACCGTGCGAGCCATTCGGGCGCGAGCGCGATATGTTGCGCCCCATGCGCGCTCTTCCCGCCGTGTGGTGCTGGGTGGTCGTCTCACTGCCAAGGGTCGTCGCCGGCCAGGGGGGTGCGCGCCCTTCCTACCGTGACCCCGCGCGCCCGCCGGCGGCGCGCGCCGAGGATCTGCTGCGGCGCATGACGCCGGAGGAAAAGTTCTGGCAGCTGTTCATGATTCCCGGCGACCTGGATGATCCGGCCCACGACTACTCCCACGGCGTCTTCGGTCTGCAGGTCCCGCCGAGTGGACCGCCCGACGGTGCGGCCCGCGCGCAGGCGGAGCGCATCAATGCCATCCAGCGTTATTTCGTCGGGCACACCCGGTTGGGCATCCCCATCATCCCGTTCGAAGAAGCCGTCCACGGCCTGGTGCAGCCGGGAGCGACGGTCTTCCCCCAGGCGATCGCCCTGGCCGCGACCTGGGACACGACGCTCGTCGCCCGGGTGGCACAGGCGATCGCGCGCGAGACGGCGAGCCGCGGGATCCGCCAGGTGCTCTCTCCGGTCCTGAACCTCGCCCGCGACGCGCGCTGGGGCCGGGTCGAGGAGACTTATGGCGAAGACCCCTATCTCGCCTCGGCGATGGGACGCGCGTACGTCGGGTCTTTCGAGCGGGCCGGCGTCGTCACCACTCCCAAGCACTTCGTCGCGAACGTGGGGGAGGGGGGCCGGGACAGCTATCCGATCGACGACGACGAACGGGTGCTCGCGGAAGCGTATTTCCCGCCCTTCGAATCGGCGATCCGGCAGGGAGGCGCGCGCTCGGTGATGGCGGCGTACAACTCGGTGGACGGGGCTCCGGCGACGCAGAATCGGCGCCTGCTTACCGAGACCCTCAAACAGCGCTGGGGCTTCTCCGGATTCGTCATCTCCGATGCCGCGGCGACGGGGGGCGCCACGGTGCTGCACATGACCGAGGCCACGACCGCGGACGCCGCGCGGGACGCGTTCGCCGCGGGGCTCGATGTCATCTTCCAGTCCTCCTATGAACAGTATCGGCCATACCGGGAGGCATTCCGCCACGGGTTGATCGCCGACTCCGTGGTCGATTCGGCGGTGGCCCGGGTGCTGCGCGTGAAGCTGGCGCTCGGGCTGTTCGAGCACCCGTATGTTGCTCCGGACAGCGCCGCCTACTGGAACGGCCATGCGACGCACCGCGCGCTGGCCCTGGACGCGGCGCGCGAGGGGATCGTGCTGCTGCGCAACGTCCGCCGTACCCTCCCGCTGCGAGACACTCTTCCATCCCTGGCGGTGATCGGCACGGACGCCGCGGAGGCGCGGCTGGGCGGGTATAGCGGGCCGGGAACCAGGCCGGTCTCCATCCTCGAGGGGATCCGGGGGAGGTTCGCGCGTGGCCGGATTGGTTACGCGCCCGGCCCCGGACGGATCTCACGCGAGCTCGCGACGGTTCCGGCAGGGGCGTTGCACTCCGACTCTTCCGGCACGAGCGTTCCGGGACTCGAGGGCGAGTACTTCGACAACATCGGGTTGGTCGGTCCGCCACGGTTGGTGCGCCGCGACGCAGGGATCGACTTCGGCTGGACCCTCGCCTCGCCTGGACCCGGCTTGGACCGCGACTGGTACTCGGTTCGCTGGTCCGGCACCCTCACCGTGCCCGCCGGGGGCGTGCGCCGTTTCGGTATCCTCGGCAGCGACGGGATGCGCCTCCTCCTCGACGGCCAGTTGTTGATCGACGATTGGGAGAAGCGCTCGGCCGGACCACAGGTGGCCGACGTGGTGCTATCGGGAGGCAGCGTCCACGCGCTACAGGTCGAGTTCTTCGAGACCACCGGGAACGCGCACGTGCGACTGGTCTGGGACGCGGGCGTGGTCGACGACTGGCGCTCGCAGATCGACAGCGCGGTGCACCTCGCGCGCCGCAGCGCGGTCGCCGTCGTGGTCGCCGGGATCGAAGAGGGGGAGTTTCGCGATCGCGCATCCCTCGGTCTGCCGGGGCACCAGGCGGAGCTGATTCGGGCCGTCGCCTCGTCCGGGACACCGGTCGTCGTAGTGCTGATCGGCGGCAGCGCCGTCACCATGCCGTGGCTCGAGGAGGTGGACGCGATCCTCGATGCCTGGTATCCGGGCGAGGTGGGAGGGCAGGCGGTGGCCGAGGCGCTGTTCGGTGACGCAAATCCCGGGGGACGGCTCCCTATCACGTTCCCGATCGCCGAGGGTCAGCTGCCACTCTATTACGACCACAAACCCACCGGCCGCGGGGACGACTACTGGGATCTCACGGGGCAGCCGCTCTTTCCCTTTGGCTATGGGCTGTCCTACACGGCGTTCGACTACTCCGGCCTAGCGATCGAACCGGTGACGATCGCGGCCGCCGACAGTGCGCTGGTGCGCTGCCGGGTTCGGAACGTCGGGGGCGTGGCGGGCGACGAAGTGGTGCAGCTCTACCTGCGCGACGAGCTCGCCTCGGTCCCACGCCCGGTGCTGCAGCTCGCGGGATTTCAGCGGCTGCACTTGGCGCCCGGGGAAGTGCGCGAGGTCGTCTTCCGCCTGGGGCCCGAGCAGTTGCGCCTGTTGAACCGGGACCTTCATTGGGTGGTGGAGCCTGGCACGTTCCGCGTGCTGGTAGGTGGCTCGTCGCGGGACATCCGCCTGCGGGGCGCGCTCACCGTCCGGCCGTGATGCGGCGGCCGCCCGCGAGCCGGATCTCGACCGGGCCATCGGGGCCGGATGGGAATCGGAGTGTGGTCACGGCACCGCTCTGCGGGTCGTAACCGGTGAATTCCCCAGTCGTCTGGGGAAAGAACATGACGTCGACGGGGACGCCAAGACGGTTCGTCGCGGCATACAGGTAGCCCGGGTCGGACCGCAGCGCCAGTGTGTCGTCGCCCGCGACGAACCGCCCGGCGTAGGTCCGGATGGCCGCAGGCATCAGGTCGTTCACGCGAGGGGGGAGGTCGGGATTGCTGTCGCCGAACACGATCGCCGGGAGCGACCGGTTCAGTGTCCTGCGCCAGCGCTGCCGCAGGTTGTTCGATGCCCAGATGATGACCACTCGCTCGCGCGGATAGTACAGCAGCTGGCTCGCGAAGTCGTCGGAGCCGCCGCCCTTGTCTATCTGCAGTCTCCCCTCCGCGTTCACGGCTACGTGCCAGCCGTACGCTTCGCTCGGGCGCGGTGTGAACGCGCGGCGCCGCTCCTCCTCCGGCAAGATCCGTCCGTCCTCGATGGCCACGAGCCAGCGGTACATGTCGCCTACCGTGGACCAGATGCCGCCCGCGCCGACGGTTCCCCACACGTAGGGGTTGGGCGGCCCGGGATGCAGCGCGGCGGGCGTGCCGACGTACCCGTGTGCTGCCATCGTGTCGTCGGGATGGACCTCGGGGCGAAAGAACGCCGTTCCCATCCCGGCCGGCGTGAAGAGGTGGCGGCGAACGTAGTCCTCGTAGCGCTCTCCACTCGTAACCTCCACGACCGCGGCGAGCAGGGAGAACCCTGCGTTGGAATAGCGATAGGCCGCCCCCGGCGGTGACTCGCGCGGCGTGCGTTTGACGCTCTGCACGAATGCGTCCCGAGTGTCCCCGGCGAGCTCGCTGCCTTCCGCGATGAGACCGGACGTGTGGGTGGCGAGCTGCTCGATGGTCGCGCCCCGCTTCTCCGGAGGAAACGCCCCGAGATGGCGCTCCACCGCGTCCGCCGGCGTGAGTCGCCCCGCCGCCGCGAGTTGGAGAATCGCCGCGCCGGTGAAGGTCTTCGTGATGGAGTTCATTTCGAAGCGGGTGGCGGCGGTATTGCGGATAGCGCGCGTCGCGTCTGCCAGGCCGTACCCCTTGAGCAGGACGACGCGCCCGTCGCGCGCCACCAACACGCTGCCCCAGAACCCGTACTGCGCGTAGCGGCTGAGCGCCGAGTCCAGCCGGGCACCAAGCGCTCCTGCGACCCGTTCGGAAGCGAGCGAGTCGGGGGTCGCTGTCGCCTGTGGGAGCGTCAGCGCCAACAGCAGCTGGAGCGCTCCCGGAACGACCGTCACTGCGCCCTCCTACGGAGCGACGATCGTGGCGTGGGCGATGGAATCGAGTTGTGGGAACTGGCTGCGGAGGTAGTCATTGCCCTGCATCTCGATCCGCCCCTGTTCAGGTTGCTCGCCGTATCCCGCGTAGATCCGGTCGACCACGTCCATCCCGTCCACCACGCGCCCCACCGGAGAGAAACCCATGGCGTCGAGCCGCGAGTTGTCACCGAAATTGATGAACATCTGGGTGGTGCGGGTCGCGGGGCCGCCGGTCGCGAAGGTCAGAGTGCCGCGCGTGTTGTGCTGCGCCACGGGATCGTCGGGAATCGAGGCCGCGCGCCAGGGTGCCGAGATGGCCGGGGAGCCGGAGAGGCCGAACTGGACCACGAATCCGGGGACGACCCGGAAGAAGCGGGTGCCGTCGAAGAAGCCGTGGCGCACCAGGTTGTAGAACCGGTCGGCACCGAGCGGCGCCCACGCGCGCGTCACTTCCACGGTGAAGCTCCCCGCGCTGGTCTCGAATCGGGCCCGATAGCTGGTGGGCGCGGTGGCCTTCATCTCGGCCGACGCGGGGTCGAGCAACGCCTCCGTCCCCGCAGACGGCTGGGGCTGACCGCCACGTTTGCACGATCCGAGTACGCCCGCCACCATGGCGAGCACGATCGCCTGTCGTCGCATGCGACGCTTCCTCCTGCCAGAGGTGAGATGGGCCCGGCTGACAGGAGGAAAACTACCATCGTCGCGTATTCTTCTGCGAGGCCGGGCCCTATTCCCCCGACTGCGCCGTCGTCCCGTTGAGGAACGCCGCCAGCGCTGCGATCTCCCGTGGGGCGAGGTTCAGATTGGGCATCTCGAAGCCATTCGCTCCGCGGGTTGTGGCGATGTTGGGGTCGGCGAGGAAGCGCTGCAGGTAATCCGTGGTGAAGCGGCGTCCCGTCAGATCGGGCCCCACATCCACCACACCGCTCGAAGGAACGTCGGGGTGGACGTGGCAGGTGACGCACCCCTTCGCCACGAAGAGATGCCGGCCGCGTTCGGCCGCCACGATCTCGGGGGCGGCTCGGCCCGGGCTCACCGCGGGCACGGGCATCAGCGTCAGGTTGCTGTTACCGAAGCCCGAGTACACGGTGATCGTCCAGGCGCCGGCGTGGGGCAAAGTGAAGGACGCGCGATATCGCCCGGCCGAAGTTCCGGGCTGTGCCGCGGCACTCACTTGCTCCCCGCCTGCCTCGGCGACCACCCGGGGCTTCAGGTTGGAGAGCAGCGTGTGACCGTGCTGGCGCACCGTGAAGTCGAGCGTGACGGGCTGCCCGACGACGATCTGATCGGGCAGATCCTGCACCGTGATCACCGCCCAGCCGCCGAGGTTCAGCGTGAGCAGCATGAGCAGTGCCAATACCTGCGACATCGG
>Ga0184629_10000718_pt1 | contig 14423 bp, 15 predicted proteins | sample PLM4_32_b1_FD_133158 | JGI IMG/M metagenome (GOLD analysis project Ga0184629, IMG submission 133158) | Groundwater sediment microbial communities from an aquifer in East River, Colorado, USA - PLM4_32_b1 | ecosystem: Environmental > Terrestrial > Soil > Riparian zone | place: USA: East River... | reverse complement strand
GAATTTGGTCATGACGACGCTCCCTTCATCGACATAATCCAACGCATGCCTAACGCTGTGCGGCCACCGGAGGCTTGCCGATGACAGTATCGATCGCATGTTGCGCACATTCTTCCTGCTTGGCGTTGCCGCCGATGCCGATCGCGCCCGCCACTTGTCCGTCGATGACGATCGGAAGCCCGCCGACACGCGGGAAATCGCCGATCCACACCGACGCGCCATTGCGCTGCGTGCGCACGTCCTCCTCGAGATCGCGTGTCGAGCGCTGCCAATGCGCCGCCGTCTTGGCCTTGAGGATCGCCGTCTCGGCCGTCGTCGGGCCACCGCCCGGCATGACATGAAAATCGATCAGCACGCCCGCGAAGTCGACGACCGCCACGCCTACGCGGATGTTGTTCTGCTCGGCGTAGGCGAGGCAGGCGTCGACCATCTTGCGCGCGGCATCCGGGCTCACCTGCTTGCGAGCGACCGTGACCGGTTGGGCCATCGCTTGAACCGATACGACGCACGCCGCGAACGCGGCGGCGGCGAACAGCATCTTGCGCAAGATCATTCTCCCTACGTGATCTTCAGCAGTTTGATCAGATTGCCGCCGATGATCGCTTCCTTCTGCGCATCGGTTAAGAAGCTCGCGTTGACGACGAGATCGAGCGTGTCGGGCCAGTTGAACGGAATATCGGTGCCGTAGACGATCTGGTCCACGCCCATCTCGGCCACAAGGTGGCGCAGGCCCTCATCCGAGAACACCATTGTATCGGCCATGATGTTGGTTCTCAGATACTCCTTGGGGCGCTTTTTGTTGGCACAGCGCGCGTTCGGACGAACGTCGCAAGTGACTTCCGTGCGACCGAAATAGGACGGCAGGAAGCCGCCGCCATGCGCGCCGCACACTTTGAGCCGCGGGAAGCGATCGAACGTCCCGTCGAAAACAAGGCTCGATAGGAACAGCGTCGTCTCCATCGGATTGCCGACGATGTTGCCCAGATCGCCGCGTCCCTTGAGCTGGGTGTCCTGCACAATGAACTCAGCATTCGTCGGGTGCATGAAGATCGGCACCTGGAGCTCTTCGGCCTTGCGCCAGAACGGATCGTATTTCTCGGTCGAGATCATCTCGCCGCGCACGTTGCCGCCGACCGACGCGCCGCGCATGCCCAGGGTTTTCACTGCATATTCGAGCTGCTCCGCGGCAAGGTCCGGGTGCTGGATGGAGGGTGAGGTCAGCGCCACGAAGCGGGTCGGGTTCGCCTTGACCCACTCGGCAATGCCCTCATCGTGCGTGCGTACGATCTTCGCTGCCACGTCGCGGTTCGCCGTGTACCACCAGTATTGATTGATGCTGAGCACCTGGACGTCGATGCCCCGCTTGTCCATCTCGGCGATGCGCTGAGGCCCGAGGATCTGCGCCCGTGGGAAGTCGCCCTCGACGCCTGTGCCGCGGATCACTTCTTCCGCCTTCGGGATCACGCAATGGGCGTGGATGTCGACGACGCGCACCCGGCGCCCGCCGATCATCACCTGTTTGCGCGCCGCTGCGGGGGCGGGAGCTGCCATCGCAGGAAATCCGCCCAGGCTCTGCGCCAGGTAGCCGGCGCCGGCGGCCGCGGCGGCGCCAATCAGAAAGCTGCGGCGATTGCTGATTTGTCTCATGGCTTCCTCCCCAGCGCCTTCGCGCTCTTAATCCTGACAGGACAATACAATAGCCGCGGCGGCCTGACACCTGTCCGGCGATCACGGGCGCGGGACCACCAAAGAAAAAGGCGGCGCCCAAGGGCGCCGCCTTTTGCACTAACCCCTCAAAGCCTTATGGCATTGCCGTGATGCGGTTGACCATCGCGCCTTCGGCGTTGCGGACGCCCTGAACGCGAACCTTTCCGCCGGCCTTCACCACGGCGGCGGTCGTGTCGGTGAACTTGAAGACGGGGACATTCGGATCGAGGATGAGATCGGACTCACCCGCGGGGTATGTGGTGCCGGATCCGCCGATTTGGCTCGGCCCGAATTTCACCTTCATGACATTGCTGCCGTTCACGACCGCGGTGCCGGTGACGGTCGCGTTGGTCATGGTCTGATTGCGCGCGTCATTCATTGGCCGCTGTCCATCGCCGCCACCGCGCATTTTCTCCGAGAAAATCCGCAGTTCGGTCGAATGCAGCTTGCCGTCTTCCTTGCGGACCGCCGCGGAGGCCACGAAGTCGTTGCTCTTGATGTCCGACAGCTTCGCGGGCGCCTGTTGGATGTACAGGATATTGGGCGCGATCTTGAACGTCTCCACCGCGCCGCCGTCATCGTTCTTCACGGCGATGGTGGAGGCATCGAGCTTGTCGACAACTCCGAAAACGTTGATGGCGTTGTTGCCTTGCGCCATCGCCGGGGCGGCGAGGAGCGCGATGAGGGAACCGAGAATGAGGGCTCTGCGCATGGGGGTCGTTTCCTTCGGTTTCGAGGCGCAATCGCGCGCCTCAACCTTCTTACCACAGTTCGGGCAGTCGCGCACAAGGGATGCCGGTCACACTTGCTGGATCACTTTATCCATTGCATTCTCGGCACTTAACCATCACGGAGCCTGCCATGCGCCATTGCCTTCCGGCCGCGGCGATCATGCTTGCCGCGGCATGCAGCAGTGCCTTTGCAGGCGTCGTCATCACGTCCACTCAGGTCAATCCTGCCTCGAAGGAGGAAAGCCAAATCAGCGGCTTCATCGAAGCCGACCGGCTCAAGATCGTGACGCCCCAAAACACGGTGATCTTCCGAAACGATCTCAAGAAGGTCTGGGTGATCGGCGGGGCCATCTATGTCGAGATCACGCCCGAAGTCGTGAGCGCGTTTGCCGAGCGGCTGGCCGCCGCTCAGACGCCCGGGAGTCCCGAGCAGTTGAGGCTGCAGGAGCGATTGGCCAAGCTGCCGCCCCAGCAACGGGCGATTGCCGAGCAGCAACTCAAAGGTCTCAGTGCCGGTGCGGGCGCCGCGCAACAAATTGTTTATGCCAAGACCGGCCAGGCGAAGATGGTCGGCACGTGGCGGTGTGAGCTGTACGACAAGTCCGTGGGCGGCCAGAAGCAGGAGGAACTCTGCATCGCGCCCATTTCTGCGCTCGCCTTTGGCGACTCCGACTTCCGGGCGCTCGAGCTGTTCACTGCGTTCATGGGACCCGTCGCGACCTCGCCGATGGCCCCGCGTGCCGACTATTTCAATTGGGCCGCGATGAACAAGGCGATCGGGTTCTCAGGCATACCGCTTCAAGCGACTCTCCTGAGCAATGGCGGCGCCTCGCTTCAGGACACGATGCAGAAGGTTGAAAGGGTTAGCATTCCTGCGGATGCGTTCGATCTTCCTCCCGGCCTGACCAAGCGGGCGCTTGCCGGCGCGCCTTAGCGGCCGGCGGCGGCACGGCGAGCGGGATGCCTGACGCACGGCGTTCTGCGATAGACTGCCCGCGTCCATATTCCGTCACACATCAGGAAAGGTGATCGCATGTCCAATCTCGGGTTCATCGGCGTGGGAATCATGGGGCGCCCGATGGCGGGCCATCTGATGGCTGCGGGTCACAAGATGGTCCTCTGGGGCCGCAACAAGCTTCCGCAGGATCTGCTCGACAAAGACGCGATCGCTTGTGCTTCGCCAAAGGAAGTCGCCGAGAGATCCGAGATCGTATTCATCATGGTTTCGGATACGCCCGACGTAGAGCAGGTGCTCTTCTCCGAGAAGGGCGTCGCGAAAGGTTTGTCGCCTGGCAAGATCGTGATCGACATGAGCTCGATCTCGCCCCTCGCGACCAAGGAGTTTGCCAAACGCATCGAGGCGCTTGGCTGTTTCTATGTCGATGCGCCGGTGTCGGGCGGCGAAGTCGGCGCGAAGGCCGCGACGCTCACCTTCATGGTCGGTGCGCGCGAAGAGATTTTCGAGAAGGTGAAGCCCCTGCTTCAGTTGATGGGCAAGACGATCACGCTCATCGGCGGCAACGGCGACGGACAGACCGCGAAAGTGGCCAACCAGATCATTGTCGCGCTCAACATTGAAGCCGTCGCCGAGGCCTTGCTGTTTGCGTCCAAAGCCGGCGCCGATCCCGCCAAGGTGCGCCAGGCGCTGCTCGGCGGATTCGCCGCATCGCGGATTCTCGAAGTGCATGGCGAGCGCATGATGAAGCGCACCTTCGCGCCCGGCTTTCGTATCGCGCTGCATGCCAAGGACCTCAACATCGCGCTCTCCGGCGCCCGCTCGCTCAATGTCTCGCTTCCCGGCACTGCGCTGTGCCAGGAGTTGTTCAACGCCAACACCGCTGCGGGCGAGTCGGGTCTAGACGATTCGGCGATGGTTCGCGTGCTCGAAAGGCTCGCCAATCACGAAATTCGCCTGAAGGACTAGGCTTCGTGGATATCAATCCACGGGAATTCCTCCTCGGTCTGTTTCAGCAGGCCGTTGCTGCCGTGCATCCCTCTCATGTCGTTTCGCGCAATCTGCCGCCGAAGCCACGCGGCCGAACGGTCGTTGTGGGCGCCGGTAAGGGCGCAGCTGCGATGGCCAAAGCCGTCGAGGACATTTGGTCGGGTCCGCTCTCCGGTCTCGTGGTCACGCGTTATGAACACGGCGCCTATTGCCAATCGATCGAAGTTGTCGAGGCTGGACATCCGGTCCCCGATGCTGCCGGACAACAGGCCGCGCAACGGATGCTCGGTCTCGTCAGCGGCTTGGCTCCGGACGACCTCGTGCTGTGCCTCATATCGGGGGGCGGCTCGTCGCTGCTCGCTGTTCCCGCGCCGGGTATCAGTCTTGAGGACAAGCAGGCCGTGACGAAAGCGCTCCTGAAATCCGGTGCGCCGATCTCCGACATCAACTGCGCGCGCAAGCATCTCTCTGCGGTGAAAGGCGGGCGACTTGCCCTTGCCGCCGCGCCAGCGTCCGTCGTGACACTGATCATTTCGGATGTTCCGGGCGATGATCCCGCAACGATCGCTTCCGGACCGACCGTCGCCGATCCGACGACGCGGCGCGACGCGCTTGAAATCCTCGCCAACTACTCGATCGAGGCTCCGGAGTCGGTTCGGCGCTGGCTCGAAGATCCTCGATCCGAGACGCCGAAGCCCGGCTATCCCGGGTTCGAGCGGGTGCAAAATCGAATCATCGCGACCGCCGATGACTCGCTCAAGGCCGCGGCCCATGCTGCCGAGCACGCGAGGATCCGTCCCGTTGTTCTCGGAGGCGCGATACAAGGCGAAGCCCGCGATGTCGCGCGCGAGCATGCGCGTCTCGCGTTCCAGTACATGCGTGGCGCCCATAAGGCTCCTCCGCCATGCGTGCTGCTGTCTGGCGGAGAGACGACAGTCACGGTCGCGGGCAGTGGCCGTGGGGGGCGCAACACGGAGTATCTTCTAGCACTGGCCCTCGAGCTTAACGGCGTCCCCGGACACTTCGCGATCGCCTGCGACACCGATGGCATCGATGGGACCGAGCGCAACGCGGGCGCCGTGATCGAGGCCGACACGCTGGAGCGCGCACGGGACAAGGGCATGTCACCGGAGGACATGCTCGCGAAAAACGACGCCTATGGATTCTTCGAAGCGCTCGGCGATCTGGTGACCACCGGGCCGACGCGCACCAACGTCAACGACTTCCGCGCGGTTCTTCTGACCGAGCGCCGCTACTGAGCGCTATCCCCGAACGCGCATCCCGTTCACGAGGAAGCGCTGCAACTGTTCGGACGCGAGCGTGAAGTTCGGGTCCAGCTCCAGCGCTTTGCGGTAATCCTCGTAGGCGCCGCGCGCGTTGTTCAGCTTTTCCTTCGCGAGACCGCGGTTGTAGTAGGCGAGATGGATCTTCTCGAGGCCCCTGGTGATCGCCGTGTCGAGGTCTCGCAGCGCTTCTTGCGGCCGGTCCATATTGATCAACGCCGCGCCGCGATTGACATACGGCTCGCTCAATTGCGGCCAGCGCTGGATGCTCTGATCGCAATCGGCGACTGCGCCGGAGAAATCGCGCACGCGGAGCCGGATCACGCTGCGGTTGACATAGGTCGCGGCGCGGTCACGAACCGATAGTGCCTGATTGGAAAGCGCTCGCGTGCAAATGTCGAACGCCGTGAAGGCGTCGCCGTATTCGGCGGTCGCATAACATTCGGTCGCCAGTCCACCGCCGATCACAATGGTGACGGCTTGGCTCGGCCCTGCAGATGCCACAACGCCGACGGCACCAAGAGCCAGGGCAAACTTAAGAGCGCGCATAACTCCCATTCCCTCCATGTGAACGGACGCCGCGCATGACCTGCGTGGCGGAGCCGTGCTTCCCTAAATGCTGCCCCGGCGAAACCGCCCAAGGGCGATGCATGTTGGTTCCATATTAGCACCAAATTCGAGCCGGCGTGAGAGAGGCACAACCTAAGGAAGAGCCGGTAAAGCAAGTATGATCCGGACGATTCGGATTGCTTCGGTCGGAGTTTCCCATGACTTGGCAAGGGATTATCCCCATTGTTCTGCTCAAGATTTCGAACGTTTTCATGACCTTTGCCTGGTACGGGCAGCTGAAATTCCCCAATCAGCCACTGTAGATTGTGGTGCTGGGTATTTCGCTTCCTCCCGCTGGTAAGCGTCGCGGTGAAGGTACGATGCGCCTAGGAGTTTGGTGTACCGAACTCGCTGACCGGACTGAGCGCGACGCGAACCGACGAGCGGTTCCCCGAGTAGTAGATCATGGTCATCCGCTTGCGGCCTGGATCCCACTCGAGTTGGGGCGCCACGCCGCCGGGCTTGCGGAAGGCGTGGCCGTCGAACTCGAGCGGCAATGGCGCGACCGATGGCCAGGACGCGGCGAGCCGTGACTGGAGCTGCTGAATGACTCCTGCTCGCTCGGCCGGTGACAGGGGAGAGTCGTTCGTGATTGCGTTCGGTGCGGAGACGCGAATCTTTCCGCGCTCGGCGATCTCAAGACGCGCGACAATGATGACGCCGGAATCTTCGTAAAGGCCTTCCCAGCGGCCCGTTGGCGCAGATGTATCGGCGCAGGCGGAAATCGCCACACCAATTGCGATCATCACGCCAAGCGCGAGCACCAGGGCCACCAATCGACGCGGAATCGCTTCCATGTTGGGTCCGGCTGTCGGTTTTCTTCCTAAGCATGCTCCGGGATTGCTTTCCGAAGGGTTATTCCCCGCAAAATCTAAGCCCGTTGCCTTGCGCGGCACGCCCTGCGTTGCTAGGTCTCGCGCCCCTTTTGACGACCGGAGTCGATCCATGTCTGCGCTTCCGCCGGGTTTCACCGCTCGCGCGCTCAACCGCATCAAACCCTCGCCCACGCTTGCGATGACGCAGAAGTCCCGCGAGTTGAAGGCCACTGGGCGCGATGTCATCGGGCTTGCCGCCGGAGAGCCGGACTTCGACACGCCCGACAACATCAAAGAGGCGGCGATCGCGGCGATCAAGCGCGGCGAGACGAAGTACACGAACATCGAGGGCATTCCGGAACTGCGGGCGGCAATCGCGCGCAAGTTCAAGCGCGAGAACAATCTCGACTACAAGCCCGCGCAGTGCTTCGTCGGGCCCGGCGGCAAAAGCGTCATCTACAACGCCATGATGGCGACGCTGAACGAAGGCGATGAGGTCATCGTGGTGGCACCCTATTGGGTGAGCTATCCGGACATCGTGCTGCTCGCGGGCGCCAAGCCCGTGGTCGTCGAGACGCGGCTCGAGGACGGCTTCCGTCTGACGCCTGAAGCGCTGGACGCGGCAATCACGAAGAACACGAAGTGGATCATCTTCAATCAGCCGTCCAATCCGACGGGCGCCTGTTATACGCGCGAGCAGCTGAAGGCGTTGACCGATGTGCTGCTCAAGCACCCGCAGGTCTGGATCCTCTCGGACGACATGTACGAGCACCTGATCTTCGGCGGCTTCAAGTTCCACACGATCGCCGAGGTCGAGCCGAAGCTCTACGACCGCACGCTGACCATGAACGGCGTGTCCAAGGCGTACTGCATGACGGGCTGGCGCATCGGCTATTGCGCGGGGCCGATCCCGCTGATCCAAGCGATGGCGAAGCTGCAGTCGCAGTCGGCGACCAACGCGACGTCGATCTCGCAGTGGGCGAGCGTCGAGGCGCTCGACGGGCCGCAGGATTTCCTGCCGCGCTTCCAGCGCGTGTTCGAGGGGCGCCGCGATCTCGTCGTGTCGATGCTGAACCAGTCGAACGGCATCGAGTGTCCGGTGCCCGAGGGCGCGTTCTACGTCTATCCCTCGATCCGCAAGCTCATCGGCATGCGCGTGCCGAACGGCACCACGCTCAAGACGGATGAGGATTTCGCCAACGAGTTGCTCGACGCCGAAGGCGTTGCGGTCGTGCACGGGGAGGCATTCGGATTGTCGCCGTTCTTCCGCATCTCCTACGCGACGTCGGACAAGGTGCTCGAAGAGGCGTGCAGCCGCATCCAACGCTTCTGCGGAAGCCTTCGCTAGTCGAAGCGGCGGTCTAGGAACCGGGAAGCAGCTTGAAGCCGGAAAGGCAGCGCGCGACATCGCCCACGCTGAAGCCGAAGCGCTGGCTTGACGCCACGACGTGATAGAACCGCGATCCTTCGACCGCCATGATCGACGTGTAGCGCCGCGTGTCGGCAATCGCGATAAAGCGGACCGCCTGAAGCTCGGTTCCCGGCGGCCGCAGCAAGGTCACGTTGCGGCTTTCGAGCAAGGTCGCAAAGGTTGAGTTGATGTAATCGGCGCGTGCCGCCTCGAGCTCCGAACGGTTGTTCCGGGCGATGCTCGCGGAATACTCAGTGTATCCCGCCATGCAGTAGAATGCGGGCGTGCCTGCGGCCATCACATGAGTTGTCGCCGTCACGCCGTTGCGGACGCGCTTGTCTGTGTAGGTCTTCGGCATGTCGGGGAACATCGCCTCAAAGTCGCCATCGTCGGCGGGAAACACGTGCCACTCGATCTGTGGCGATTTCTGCGCCTGCGCCCAAATCGCACAAGGCGCAAGGCACAGGATCAGCGCGACGGCGAGTGATGGCGGCCGTGTCATGGAGAGGCTCCAGCGCCGAGAATAGCGCAAATGCCACCACTCGCGCTATTTTGCGTTCTCTCCGTTGCGATGCGACCACGATCATGACCCATCAACGTCCATCATTACCTGCTCGATAATGTGATGTGGCGGCGCGGTAATCCCGACATCCAGAAGCACTTGTTCAGCGGCGGCTGAACGTGAGGCCTGCTTTGCTTTCCGTTCGTACTTGCCTTCCCTCTCCAGTGGCGCAACCATGGGGGCCGATAAGAGCCAGAACCAGGTGGGAGGCCAATCATGCCGAGGAAGAATGGAGGGTGCGGGCCACGTTGCGTGGCCCTGGTAGGACCTTATGGAACAGGGAAGACCACCCTGCTCGAAAGCATTCTCTGGATCACGGGCGGAATCCAGCGCAAGGGCACAGTGCCCGCGAAGAACACGGTTGGCGATTCATCGCCTGAAGCCCGAAACCGCCAGATGAGCGTCGAGACCAACAGCGCGACCACGCGCTACCTCGACGAATCCTTCACCTTCCTCGATTGCCCTGGTTCGATCGAATTCCTGCAAGAAGCGCTGAACGTGCTGCCCGGCGTGGATGCTGCGATCGTCGTCTGCGAGCCCGACGCCAACAAAGCGGCGATGCTGCAGCCCTATCTCAAGCGCCTTGCCGATCTCTCCATTCCGCACGCGCTCTTCGTCAACAAGATCGACAAGGCCAGCGGCTCGCTGCGCGAGATCCTCGCCATCCTGCAGGAAGTTTCACCGAAGCCGCTCGTGCTGCGCCAGATTCCGATCTGGAAGAACGATATCGTCACCGGCTTTGTCGATCTCGCGCTGGAGCGCGCTTATATCTATCGCGAGCACGCCGCGTCCGAGCTGGTCGACATGACCGATGAGGTCAAAGCGCGCGAGGTCGAGGCGCGCTTCCAGATGTTGGAGAAGCTCGCCGACAACGACGAACATCTGATGGAGGAATTGCTTTCCGACATCATGCCGCCCCGCGATGAGGTGTTCGACGGTTTGCAGCGCGAGCTGTTGGACGGGCTGATCATTCCTGTGCTCTTCGGTTCGTCGTTGGGCGATAACGGCATCCGCCGGGTTTTGAAGATGCTCAGGCATGATGTACCGGAGGTCGGCGCTTGCGCGAAGCGGCTGGGTCTCACGTCGAGCAACGACCCGGTCGTGCAGATCTTGAAGACCTATCACACGATGCACGGCGGCAAGCTGAGCTTGGGCCGCGTCCTTTCCGGACACGTCAAGGATGGCGCGACGCTGTACAGCAACACGGGCGCCGACACGCGCGTCGGCGGCATGTTCGCGCTTAGGGGCCAAGAGCAGATCAAGCTCACTGAAGCCGGACCAGGCGACACCGTCGCTTTGGGCCGCCTCGAAGAGATTGGCACCGGCGAGACTCTGACCGCATCGAAGAGCGGCGCAAAGCTCAAAGGCAAGGCAGAGACGCTGACGCCAGTCTATGGGCTCGCGGTTGCGGCCGCCGATCGCAAGGACGAAGTCAAACTCTCAACCGCGATCGCCAAGCTGCGCGAGGAAGATCCGTCGCTGCAATTCGAGCAGAATGCCGAGCTGCATCAGATGACGCTGCTCGGCCAAGGTGAAATGCATCTTCGCGTGGCGGTGGATCGGCTCGCGTCCAAGTACGGGCTCAAGCTGCAGACCCATAAGCCGCAGTTCCCCTACAAGGAAACGATCAAGAAGAGCACGACCCAGCGCGGCCGGCACAAACGGCAGACCGGCGGTCACGGCCAGTTCGGCGACGTCGTGATCGAGATCAGACCGTTGCCGCGCGGCTCCGGCTTTGTCTTCGAGGACAAGATCAGCGGCGGTGTCGTGCCGCGCAATTTCATCCCCTCGGTCGAAAAGGGCATCATCGATTTCCTGAAGGAAGGACCGTTGGGTTTCCCCGTCGTCGATATCGCCGTCGCTCTGGTCGACGGCTCGTATCACTCGGTCGACTCGTCCGACGCGGCGTTCCAGACGGCGGCGCGCATCGGCATGAGCGAGGGCATGCCCAACTGCAATCCGGTGCTCCTCGAGCCGATCATGCACGTGAAGATCCACGTGCCGTCGGATTCGACCGCGAGCGTCAACGGCGTGATCTCGACGCGCCGGGGGAAGATCCTCGGTTTCGATACACGCCCGGGTTGGCGCGGCTGGGACACGGTCGAGGCTGAAATCCCGCAATCCGAACTGCACGATCTGATTGTGGAACTCAGGTCTCTCACCCAGGGCGTCGGCACCTACGAGCAGAAATTCCATCACTTGGCCGAGCTCACAGGAAAGCTGGCTGAGAACGTGGTGGCCGACCGCAAATCGGCAGCTTAGAGGCCCTTGACCTTTATTAGAATAATTCTAATGTAAGGAGGCGGTCCGCGAGGACCGGCCGGAACCCGGCTTTGGAGGCGTGCATGGATATCGACATCGGCATCACAAGAGCTCATCGCGAATCCATCTCGAAGAGCCTGTCCCAGGTCCTTGCCGACACCTATGTCCTGTATCTCAAGACCCATGCCTACCACTGGAACGTCACGGGGCCGCTGTTTTCCTCGCTCCATACCTTGTTCGAGGGTCAGTACAACGATCTGCACGATGCGGCCGATGGTCTGGCCGAGCGAATCCGGTCGCTTGGACGGTACGCGCCCGGCAGCTACGCGTCGTTTTCGCGGCTGGCCTCGATCAAAGAGGACAATGACGAGGTCCCCGCAGCCATGATGATGATCGCCAATCTCGTCATGGGCCATGAAGCGTTGGGGCGCACGCTGCGCTCGGCGTTCAAGGTTGCCGAAGCCGGCGGCGATCAGGCGACGATGGACCTGCTCATCGGCCGCATGGAGGCGAGCGACAAGGCGGCGTGGATGCTGCGCAGCCATCTCGAGAGCGGCGGCGAAGACTAGGTCTCGCGCGTCACGATGTCGGCGGCATCAGTCCGCGCGACTTCAAAAACGCAATTACCAAATCGTCGAAGCCCGCAGGGTCCTCGATGCAACACGCATGTCCCGTGCCCGCGAGGATCCTGTGCTCCGCACCGGGGACGAGACTTGCTGTACGCTTTCCTGCGGCGAGCGAGTGATCGAATTCGCCATTGATCACCAGGGTCGGTACCTTCATCTCGGGCAAGCGCAGCGTGCGGTCCGTGCTGTTGCCGGCGCGGAAGACCTGTGCGATCGCCTCGCCCTTGAGCCGCGGCTCGCGCTCGACGAACATCGAGAGCAGATGACGCCCGAGGCGTGACTCAGCAAAAGAAGGCGCCACCAGCTCGCGCATATGCTTGATGTGGTAATCCGCGAGATTCACGGTATAGCCCTCGACGCGTTTCATGTAGCGGTCGCTCGCGCCGCTGTTGCCGCCGACAAGAATGAGCGCATTGAAGCGGTCGGGATGATCGAGGCCGAGGCCGATCGCAATGCCCGATCCGACGCTGCACCCCATGACGATCGCGCGCGCGATGCCTAGGTGGTCCATCACGCCACTCACGTCGTCGCACATGTCCTTAAGCGAAAACGGCGCTGTCATCTTGACCGAGCGGCCATAGCCCCGGATGTCGACCGCGACGATCTTGAACCAGGTCGAGAAATGCGCGCTCTGGTAGAGCCAAAGGTCGTGATCGAAGGGATTGGCGTGGATTAGAACGAGGGGAGGGCCGTCGCCTTTCACCTCGAACCAGATGTCGGTGCTATTGCCGCGGCCATAGGGCATGGGGCTACCTGCCTCCAAATTGAGTGAAAGTTGTTTCCTGAAGGCGACTTAGCCGGGCTTGGTCGGAATAGCCCGGCGGACTATATTTGCGCTAAGACAACGGGATTGTGAACCATTCTGCCGTAAACGAGACGGCGGAATGGTCGTAGGATTCGCTCGGGCCGAGGACAGGACATGCTCATCAAGATCAAGCGCAGCTGGGAGATTCCGGAGCGCATGGCGACACCGGAGGCGCTCGTCTTCGATCGCCGTGGCCTGCTCAAGGGCGCGGGCGCACTCGCGCTGGCAGGCGCGCTTTCGAATTGCGGACCGGCGTCAAACACGCAGACCGCCTCGTCCGGCAACAACCAAGCGCCGCTGCCCGACTCTCCGCAGACACCCGATCCGTCAGCGAGCATCTATCCCGCGAAACGAAACACCGTATATACGCTCGACCGGGCGATAACCCCTGAAGAGATCGTCACCAATTACTGCAACTACTACGAGTTCGGCTCGGAGAAGGACGATCCTCCCCGTTACGCCGGTCTGCTTCCGACGCGCCCCTGGGAGATCAGCTTCGAGGGCATGGTCGAGCAGCCGCGCAAGATCGGCATCGACGATCTGATCAAGGCGATGCCGATCGAAGAACGGCTCTATCGCCACCGTTGCGTCGAGGCATGGTCGTTCGCAGCGCCCTGGACGGGCTTTCCGATGAAAGCGCTCATCGATCTCGCGAAGCCGACCTCGAGCGCTCGCTACGTGGTGATGAAGACCTTCATGAATCCCGCGATTGCGTTTGCGCAAAAGGAATTCTGGGTGCCGTGGCCCTACACCGAAGGGCTGACGATCGAAGAAGCCACGAACGACATGGCGTTCATGGTCACGGGTGCCTACGGCAGGCCGCTCAGGAAGCAGAACGGCGCGCCGATCCGCTTGGCGACGCCGTGGAAATACGGGTTCAAGTCAGTCAAGGGCATCCAGCGCTTCATCTTCACCGATCAGCGCCCCGTCACGTATTGGATGGCGCTCGGACCGAGCGAGTACGGCTTCTGGGCCAACGTCAATCCGCAAGTGCCGCATCCGCGCTGGAGCCAGGCATCGGAAGAAGTGCTCGGCACCGGAATGCGTGTGCCGACGATACTCTATAACGGCTATGGCGAAGAGGTTGCGCACCTCTATGGCGGGTTGGTGCCAGCCGAGCGCCAATTCATGTAGCGCGTTCTACTGCGGCGAAAAAAAACGGCCGGGATGAGAGATCATCCCGGCCGAGTTGTTTTGGAGGTCGCCGGGCTAAGCCCGGCTTTCGGGAGGAAACCTCCTATCGATCGCCCATTCGGGGGGGATATGGGCTCACGCATTTGATATGGGGCGTGCGTGCGCGTTTTGAAGAGGCGCCGCGTGAAAACTTTCAGTGATGCGCGGCGAGGAATTTTTCCGCTTCGAGCGCCGCCATGCAGCCCATGCCTGCCGCCGTGACCGCTTGGCGGAAGATCTTGTCCTTCACGTCGCCTGCGGCGAATACGCCGGGCACACTCGTCTTGGTCGAGTCGGACGCTGTGCGGATATAGCCGTCGTCGTCCATATCGAGCTGGCCGCGAAAGATTTCCGTGGCCGGCGAGTGACCGATCGCGACGAAGAGCCCATCGCGCGGCAAGACATCGACGGAGCCTGTCTGGTGATTCTTCACGCGTATGCCGATGACGGCCTTGGGATTGCCGTCGCCCAGAACTTCTTCAACGGTTGAATTC
>Ga0184629_10000717_pt1 | contig 14433 bp, 14 predicted proteins | sample PLM4_32_b1_FD_133158 | JGI IMG/M metagenome (GOLD analysis project Ga0184629, IMG submission 133158) | Groundwater sediment microbial communities from an aquifer in East River, Colorado, USA - PLM4_32_b1 | ecosystem: Environmental > Terrestrial > Soil > Riparian zone | place: USA: East River... | reverse complement strand
GTGCTCGCGGTGGTCGGCCGGTCGCGCTGCAACGTGATCATCTCCGGCGGTACCGGTTCCGGCAAGACGACGCTGCTCAACTGCTTGACCGCCTATATCGACGCGGACGAACGCATCGTCACTTGCGAAGACGCCGCCGAACTTCAGCTCCAGCAGCCCCACGTGGTGCGGCTGGAAACCCGCCCGCCCAATCTCGAGGGTCAGGGCCAGATCACCATGCGCGACCTCGTACGCAACTGTCTGCGTATGAGACCGGAACGCATCATCGTGGGCGAGGTGCGCGGACCCGAAGCGTTCGACTTGCTTCAGGCCATGAACACCGGTCACGACGGCTCCATGGGCACCGTCCACGCGAACACCCCGCGCGAGTGCTTGTCCCGTATCGAATCCCTGATCACCATGGGCGGTTACAATCTGCCGTCGAAGACGATCCGCGAAATGATCGTGGGCTCGGTCGACATCATCATTCAGGCCGAACGTCTGCGCGACGGTTCGCGCCGCATCACGAACATCACCGAAGTGATCGGCAGCGAAGGCGACGTCATCATCACGCAGGATCTGCTCGTCTTTCAGATCGAAGGCGAGGACGAGTCCGGAAGGATCAAGGGACGCCATATCGGCACGGGCATCGCGCGTCCGGCGTTCTGGGACCGCGCACGCTACTTCGGTCTGGACCACGAGCTCGCAGACGCGCTCGACGCGGCGCAGCCATGAGGAAGCGTCAATGACCCTACCGGTGATTCTGATCGGCCTGCTCGTCTTCTTCGCCATTGGCGGCCTGGCCTTCGCGTTCGGCGGGCCGAGTGCGGCTGCCGAAAAGAGAATCTCGGCCGTCGCACGGCCCGGCGGGCGCATTGCGAAAGGCGCGGCGGTCGATGCTACGCAGCAGCGTCGCAAGAACGTCCAGACGATGCTCAAGGAGCTGGACCAGCAGGCTGCGCAGAACAAGAAGCGGCCAAGTCTGCGGCGCAGAATCGAGCAAGCTGGACTTTCGATCGAACCGAGAACGTTTTGGATATTCGCTTCGATCTCGGGCGTCGTCGGAGCCGTTGGCGCCTACCTCCTGACCGAGATGCTCTGGGTCGCGCCACTTTCGGGATTTGCCTTTGGGTTGGGCTTCCCGCGTTGGGTGCTCTCATTCCTGAAAGGCAGCCGCGAGAAGAAGTTCACTCGCGAGTTTGCGCCCGCCATTGATACGATCGTGCGCAGCGTCAAGTCCGGTCTCCCCGTGAACGAGGCGCTGAAAGTCGTCGCATCCGAAATTTCCGAGCCGGTGCGGGGCGAGTTCAAGCTCTTGATCGAAAGCCTGAAGGTCGGCGTGACCATGGAAGACGGGCTCAAGCGCATGTTCGAGCGGATGCCGACGCCGGAAGTCAACTTTTTCGGCATCGTCATGACCATTCAGCAGAAGACGGGCGGTAATCTCTCGGAAGCGCTGACGAACCTCTCCACCGTGTTGCGCGACCGCAAGCGCATGCAGGGAAAGATCCGCGCGATGTCCTCGGAAGCCAAAGCCGGTGCGTCGATCATCGGCTCACTGCCGCCGGGCGTCGCCGCGCTCATCTTCTTTACGACGCCCGACTACATCGAGCCGATGTTCCGGGTCGACCTCGGCAAGCTGATGCTGATGGGTTGCGTCGTGTGGATGGGCACTGGAATTGCCGTCATGAAGAAAATGGTCAGCTTCAAGTACTGAGCGGGACTCGAACATGCCGAATCTTGGATATTGGGCCCTACTTCTCCAGCGCGACTTCCTCGTGATGGCGCTTTCCGCCATCGCCGCGTTCGCGACCATCCTCACGCTCGGGCTGCCCTACGTTAAGACCAACAAGCTCGAGACGCGCATGAAGGGCGTCGCCGAACGGCGCGAGGAGTTGCGCCAGAAGCAGCGCGAGGCCATGGCGCAGAACTCGCGCCGCGGGCAGCTGCGTTCGACTCCTATCAGCTTCATGAAGGCGACGCTCGACAACCTGAAGCTGGAAAAGATCCTGGAATCGCCGGGTATGCGCGAAAAGCTCGCGCGCGCAGGCTTCCGCGGTCAGGCGCCGCTCGTCACGTTCATGTTCTTCCGCTTCATCATGCCGCCGATCGTGTTCATCGGCGCGCTGGTCTACATCTTCGGCATCGCCCATCTCGAATATGCGTTCGTGATCAAGTTCCTCATGGCGGTCGCCGCGGCGGGCGTGGGCTTCTATCTGCCCGACCTCTTCGTTACCAACATCGCCCAGAAGCGTCAGTTGTCGATCGTGCGCGCATTTCCCGACGCTCTCGACCTGATGCTGATCTGCGTCGAAGCCGGCATGTCGATCGAATCGGCGTTCAACCGCGTCGCCCAGGAAGTGGGAACGCAATCGGTGGAACTGGCCGAAGAGCTCGGACTGACGACGGCGGAGCTGTCCTATCTTCCCGACCGCAGGCTCGCGTTCCAGAACCTCGCCGAGCGTTGCGGCCATTCCGGCATCAAGGCGGTCTCGGCCGCTCTCGTTCAGTCGGAAAAATACGGTACGCCCGTGGGAACCGCGCTGCGCGTGGCGGCTGCCGAAAACCGCGAAGCGCGCATGTCCGAAGCCGAACGCAAGGCCGCCGCGTTGCCGGCCAAGCTCACCGTGCCGATGATCGTGTTCTTCCTGCCCTGTCTCTTCGTCGTCATCTTGGGCCCGGCCATCCTCAGCATCATGGCGCTGGATTAGACGCGAACGAGCGCTTCTGTTCCGAGGAGACGCTACAGAGCGCTGTTCTGCGCACCCTGGCGGGCGAAAACATATCCCATGGTGAGGATAACCTCGTCCACCGCCCCTAGGCTCGAATAGGGCGTTATCGCCGCGCAGAGCTCTGCCAAAAACCGATCTTTGTCTGGGCCTAGCTTGTCGGCAGTCGTCCCCGAATAGGTAAGCGCACGCAACAAGAGGTCATCGACCGAGACAGTACGGCGCCACCGGAATTCGAGTCCGTCTATGAGGACAAACGGCGAGTCCGCCATGAACTCAACACTCGTCAGCGCCGCTTTTCGGCGCCCCCAGCGCCGGCCGACCGCGCGATATTGCTTGGCCCAGCGACCGGAAAGACCATCATCGGTGAATGTCCTGCAAATAAGCACCTTGCCGCGGGCCGAGACCAATGCGTCCAGCTGCGCGAGAGTGTGATCGCGCGGCAATTGCGCATGCGCCCGTCCCACAGTCACAACGTCGAAGGGGCCTAGATCCTCCGGCATGTCCTCGATGCCCGCGTGGATCAGCTCGATATTGATTCCGTTTCGAGCGGCTTCGGCGCGGACGAAGTCCAGCGCTTGCGCGTCCGGGTCGAGACCGGTCAGCGCGCCGACATAGGGCGCAAAGCCCAACGCAAGCGCGCCCGTCCCGCAGGCAATATCCAAGAGCCGATCGTTTTGAGATAGCTGCATCGCGGCGGCGGCTTTCGCGAAGAATTTGGGCGCGAAAGGTTCGCGATATTGGGCATAAAGATTTGCAGTCATGGATCGAGCAGGGAACTATCGCCGATCTTCATGTTCCCGCCAACATGCCCGGCGGTCAACGCGCACCGCTAAAGCGGCTGGGCGGCCATGCCGAGCGTTGTTGGGCCCGGCTATCGCTATCCTCAGCATCATGGCGCTGGATTAGACGCTGGCGCGCTTTCCCAGGCCAAATGCGACAGTGCTGCGGCACGGCGTGCTGTTCAGCGCGCGTCTCTGGCGAAAATAACTCCTACGGTGAGGGTGACCTCTTTCACTACGCCGTGGGTCGAATAAGGCGTTATTGCCGAACGGAGCTCCGCGAGGAACTGATCCTTGCGCGCACCCAACTTGCCTGCTGTGGTTCCGGAGTAGGTGAGCGCTCGAAGCAGCAGGTCGTCCACTGATACAGTGCGGCCCCGCCGAAATATGACTTGATCTTGCATGACAAACGGCAAGCCGGCCATGAACTCACGTTCGCTGCCGGCGGGCACCTTTCGGCGCCCCCAACGCCGTCCGATTGCACGAAACTCCTTAGCCCAAGGCCCGGAAAAATTGTCGTCGGTCAGGGTCGTGCAAATGAGGACCTTGCCTCGGGCCGAAACCGCATTGTTCAGCCGCGCGAGTGCCCGATCACGAGACAAATGTGCCTGGGCCCGTCCTATGGTCGCGACGTCGAAGCACCCGCTGTCGTCGGGCATGTCCTCTAGAGTCGTATTGATCAGCCCGATATTGATACCGTTCCTGGCGGCTTCAGCGCGGACATAGTCCAACGCCTGGCCGTCCGGGTCGAGCCCGACGAGGGAACCGACATAAGGCGCGAACCCGAAGGCGAGTGCGCCTGTGCCACAGGCAACATCCAGGAGGCGATCGTTTCGAGACAGCTGCATCGCCGCCGCGGCCTTCGTGAAAAACAGAGGCGGAAACGGCTCGCGATGTTGTGCATACAGACTTGCAGTCATGGATCGGGCAGGGGCTGACGCGATCCTCATGTTCTCGCCAACGTGGGTTGGCGGTCAACGCCCACCGCTAAAGCGGCTGGGCAGCCGCGCCGTGACTGGACGTCTGGCCGACCATGGAGCGGCGCACGATCATGCTGAGCAGCAGCAGGAGCACCACGGGCCCGATCGGCAGGCCGATCGTCCCGATCTCGCGCGACACGAGCGGCAGAAACCACACCCCGAACAACGTGATCTTCTCCCAGTTCAGGAAGCCCGTGCGCAGACCCTCGACTGTCAGCCATGCCAGCGGCAACGCCAGCAGCATCAGGTCGTAGTCGAGCACGTACGGCGTCACGAGCAAGGTTCCTGTCGCCAGTGCCGAGCCCTTCAACGACATCGGTACCGGACGCCGCCAGATCCAGAGCACGGCAGCAGCAGCCGTGAGCGTTACGACGGCCTGCACGGCATAGGCCGTTTCGATGCTTGCACCGAGATTGCGCATTGCGGCGAACGCGCTCTGCAGCTTCTGCCATCCCGTTGGTCCCTGCTCGAGGACATAGGTCCGCGTGGGCTCGAAGCTCGCGACGAACGCCTGCCAGGTCTCCGCTCCGAACGCGGCATACGACAACCCGGCCAAGACCAACGCCGTGACGCTCGCCGCGGCGAAAGCCACCCACTGGCGATCGATGAGCAGAACGAACGGCAGCAGCGGCCCGAGCTGCGGTTTATAGGTGAGCAGACCGAAGAAGATGCCCGCGATCAGTGGACGCCGCTCCAACGACGCCACCCCGAGGCCCAGCAGGCCCGCGCTCAAGAACCCGTTCTGTCCATGGCTGAAATTGACGAACACGGCGGGGAAGGCGAGCCCAAACAGCAGCCAGCTTCGATACGGAAATATGGTTCGGATCGCCGCGAGATAAACCGGCAAGGTCGCCGCCATCCACGCGGCCAGCGCCGCGCCATAAGGAAGCAGCGCCAGCAGCGCCGCGGCCGCAAGAAAATGCGGCGGATACGGCCAGCCGAAATACGGCGCGACTTGGTCTTCCCGATAGGGAAGCGCGTCGCGTTGAATCTCATAGTGGCGGTTGTAGTCGTAGGCGGCCGCCGGCTCGCCAACGAGCGCCAGCTTGCCTGCGGACCAGACATTCATGAAATCGGGGCCGATCGGCTTGCCGTTCGGGTCGATCAGATTGGGACTTAAGCCGATCCACGCGACCGTCATCACGAGGTAGAGCGCGAGGAAGATACGCGCATAGCCTGTGAGGCGCTCCTCGTCGAGCCAATTCGCGCGCTTCAGGAACTCGAGGGTCATTCGCTCACGTCCTCTCGGTAGTAGATGTCGCGGCCGAGGGTCACGCAGACATGGCGTTCGGGGACCGGGATCATCGCGCGCAGGAAACTGTGCGTATACGGAAAGAAGTGGAAATGCGGGTTGAAGGTGTAGACGGCCTCGCGTTCCTTCGGAACGACGATGATCAGCCGCTTCCTCGCGATCCGGCGCAGTTCGGCGAGCGCCTTGCGATAGTCCAGGATGTGCTCGATGACGTGGGTGCAGACGACCGTATCGAACGCCTTGTCCGCGAACGGTAGTTTCTCCGCGTTGCCCTCGAAGAACTCGATGCCCACGTTCTCCGGCAGCTCGGGCGCCACGATGTCGACGCCGACCACGCGTTTCGGCGTTGCCGGACTGTTGTCCCGAATATAGCGAACGAGAAAGCCGCTACCGCAGCCCACGTCGCAGACGGACTTGCCCACGATCTCTTTCGCAATGCGGTTCAAGCACTGGGCGGAATTGTCGGTCTCGGCGTGCGGGCCGCGCCACTCCCGATAGAAGGACAGATATTCCTGTTCGGAGAGAAAGGGCGCCCGCTTGCGGAATGTCGCCGCCTCGCCGACACCGCGAAACACCGCGCCTGCGAACAGGCGAAACAGCGCCGTGTCCCGGATGATCGGGGGCAGCAGATCCTCGAGGACGAACCGGATCGTATTGCTGGCTTCGCGTCTCACCCCGCACCCCTATAAAGCGTTTTCCGCCTCGCCAATTCCCATGTTGCGTGGGCTGGGAAAACATTTCGTAAAGCACGCCGCGACTTATGCCTCTTCGCATCCCATCTCAATCAGGTGTCCGTTAACTGGGGGTTAAACCCGGCCAACGTCTACTCGCGCCAACCCCGGTTCAGAATTGGCGAACGATGGATCCGCTGAGGGCGGAAGTGCTGAGAGGGCATCCTGCGACCGCTGCTCTCGAGAAGCTGAGCGCGGCGTCGCAGGCGCTTGCCGCGTCGCCCCGCGTTGCCGTTCTCGTCCCCTGCTACAACGAGGCCTTCACGGTCGCGGGTGTGGTAAAGGCCTTCCAGGCCGAGTTGCCCTCCGCAACGGTGTACGTCTACGACAACAACTCGACCGACGACACCGCTGCCCAAGCGCGCGCCGCGGGCGCCCTCGTGCGCAAGGAACCGCTACAAGGCAAAGGCAATGTCATCCGGCGTATGTTCGCCGATATCGATGCGGATGTGTATGTGCTGGTCGACGGCGACGGCACCTATGACGCGCCGAGCGCGCTCGCGATGATCGACAAGCTGCTCGACGAGGACCTCGACATGGTCAACGCCGCGCGCGACGCGAGCGAGGATGCCTCCTATCGCCGCGGCCATCGCTTCGGCAACAAGCTCTTGACCGGCATCGTCAGCTACATCTTCGGCAACCGCCTGACCGACATGCTGTCCGGCTACCGGGTCTTTTCCCGCCGCTTCGCCAAGTCCTTTCCCGGATTGTCCCACGGCTTCGAGATCGAGACCGAGCTGACGGTCCATGCGCTGGAGCTCCGCCTCCCGATTGCCGAGGTCCGTGCGCCCTATGGCTCGCGGCCGCCCGGCTCGATGAGCAAGCTCGGGACGATCCGCGACGGCATCCGCGTGCTCTGGACCATCCTCGTGCTCATCAAGGAGGAACGGCCCTTGCCGTTCTTCAGCCTGATCGCCGCCAGCCTCGCGCTCGCATCCATCGTGGTCACGGTGCCGATCTTCATCACCTTCATGGAGACGGGCCTGGTTCCCCGGGTTCCGACCGCCGTGCTCGCCACGGGAATGATGGTGCTCGGGTTCTTATCGCTGGCCTGCGGGCTGATCCTCGATACGGTCACGCGCGGACGCCGCGAGCTGAAACGGCTGCATTACCTCAGCCTCCCGAAGTGAGCTCGAACCGGCTCCGCGGCATGGACCCGATCACGCAAATCCGGTTCCTGAAATTTTCGGGCGTCGGCGTGATCGCGTTCCTCGTCGACGTCGAGGTGTTTCAGGCCGCGATCTTCCTTACCGGAATGTCACCCTATGTGGCCCGGGTGGTCTCCTTCGTCGTCGCCACCAGCGCGGCGTGGCTGCTGAACCGCACCTTCACGTTCCGCGACGCCGAAACGGTACGCCCGGACCTGCAATGGGTACGATTCTTTGCCGCGAACCTCCTGGGTGGTGCCGTCAACTACGCCATTTTCGCGGTCATGATCGCGACATTGCCGCTCGCTGCGGCCTATCCCGTTCTGGCACTCGCAGCCGGATCGCTCACTGGGGTGTCGTTCAATTTCACCGCCTATCACCGCTACGTGTTCCGTACCGGCGCTGAGCCATGAGCGTTCCTAACCTTCAGCGAGGCGTGAAGCCTTCCGCGCCCCTTCGTGATGGCAATTACGTCACACCGAATCTTTGATGTGCAAACGTCGTGGCAGCGCTAAACGATCTCCGTTAGTTTGCGTTCATAGAGCGTGCCGTCAACAAACGCTTAAGCACCACCGCAGATATTGCGTCGTTCCTTCGGCAATGCGGCGATCCGTCCAATTCCCGCCGCATTGAGCGTGCTATAGGTGGCATATGCGACCGCAGAGACATGTCGCGTTTTTCAGTCTCTTGGCCGGCTTCGTCGCCGCCTTCTCTGTGCTTGCGCTCGCCGCCACGGGCATTGCTCAAGGGCTTGAGGCCCCGCAACGGGTCGCGTTCCAGATCTCCACCGGCTCGACCACGGGTAGCTACTTCCCGGTCGGGCAGCTGCTCGCGGATCTCTTGAGCCATCCGCCCGGCGTCGGACGCTGCCAGGCCGCGGACGTTTGTGGGCCGGTCGGTCTGATCGTTTCGACGCGCGCCTCCGAAGGTTCGATCGCCAATGTGAACGCGGTCAGCTCGGGCAATGTCAGTTCGGGCATCGCCCAGGCCGACGTCGTCGCGCTCGCCGTGGCCGGGAAGGGGCCCTTCGCGAAGAGCGGTCCCGCCAAGCAGCTTCGCGTCATCGCCAATCTCTATGGCGAGGACGTCCACCTGCTCGCGGCCAAGAACGCCAACATCAAGTCGGTCGCCGATCTAAAGGGCAAGCGCGTGTCGCTTTCGACCGAAGGATCGGGAACCATCAACACGGCGCGTGCCGTGCTCGCCGCCTACCGCCTCCCCGAACGCTCGATCGTGCCGAACTACGATTCGGGCGAAAAGGCCACCGATCTCCTGCAAAGCGGCGGGCTCGACGCAATGTTCTATGTCGGCGGCACGCCTGTGAACCTCATCCAGCAATTGCTCGATGAGGGCGTTGCCGTGCTCGTGCCCATCAACGGCGAGGGCCGCACGCGGCTCATGCGCGCACAGCCCCACCTCTACGCGCACGCCATCCCGCAGGGCACCTACACCGGCAGTGGCGACGTGGACACGGTCGCGGTGGATGCGCTCTGGATCACCGATGCGTCTCAGCCCGACAGCCTCATCTATGGTGTCGCGAAGAGCCTGTTTAATCCGGCCAATCGCACGAGATTGAACACCGAGCGCGTCGGCGCGCATTTCCTGGAGCTCGAATCCGCCGGTAAAACCGCTATCGCGCCGCTCCATCCCGGCGCCGCCCGCTTCTATATGGAGATGGGCGTGGCCCAACAGCAGCCTCTGGCCCCACCGGCCACTCCGCCGCGCGCCGCCGCGAAATAATCCGTCTCACGCGACTTCCCGCTCGCGGGCCTTTGCCGCGATTGCGGACTTTCCGCCGGCGCTCCTATAAGAAGCGGCAAGAGAATCAGGGCTTCGCATGCTCTCTGTTTTTGCCACGTCCAACGAACTCGCCGGTGCGACGCCGGTCAGGCTCCACGCCGTCCTGCCCAAGGACCTCGAGCGTTTCGTGTCGGCGCTCCCCGCGCACGAGCAGCGCTGGCTAAGCGCGACCGGCTTCGCGGCCAAGGAAGGCGAGCTGCACTTCATCCCCGGCGATCAGGGCCGCCTTCAGGCTGCCGTCTTGGGCTTGGGCGCGGGCCGCGACCCTCACGCGCTTGCCGCTTTCTCCGAGCGCCTGCCGCCGGGGTTTTACGCGCTGGGTGACGTCCCCGCGGCCTTTGCCGGCGCGCGCGCCGCCTATGCCTGGGCCATCGGCACGTACGCGTTCGACCGCTACCGCAAGAAGTCGCGCAAGGACAAGCCGCGCCTCGTCCTGCCCGAGGGCGTGGATGGCGCTTTGGTCTCGCGTCTTGCCGAAGCCGTGTTCCTCACGCGCGATCTCATCAACACGCCCGCGAACGACATGGGACCGGCCGAGCTCGAAGTCGCCGCGCGAACCGTCGCCGAGCAATTCGCTGCGCGCGTCACCGTCATCACCGGCGAAGCGCTGATCGCAACCAACTATCCGCTGATCCACGCGGTCGGCCGCGCCAGTCCGCGCGAGCCGCGCCTTATCGATTTCACCTGGGGCAATGAGCGCCATCCGAAGGTGACCCTTGTCGGCAAGGGCGTGTGCTTCGACACCGGCGGTCTCGATCTCAAGAATTCGTCCGGCATGCTCACCATGAAAAAGGACATGGGCGGCGCCGCGTCCGTGCTCGGTCTCGCGCAGGCGATCATGGACGCGAAGCTCCCCGTCCGCTTGCGTGTGATGATTCCGGCCGTCGAGAACAGCGTCTCGGGCTCGTCCTATCGCCCGGGCGATGTCCTCATCAGCCGCAAGGGCCTCACGGTCGAGATCGGCAACACCGATGCCGAGGGCCGCGTCGTGCTCGCCGATGCGCTCGCCGAAGCCGACAGCGAATCCCCTGAGCTCATGCTCTGCCTCGCCACGCTCACCGGCGCCGCGCGCGCCGCGACCGGCATGGAGCTTCCGCCCTTCTTCACCGATGACGAGTATCTCGCCGCCGACCTCATGCGCCACGGCGTGGTTGAGCACGATCCGCTGTGGCGTCTTCCGCTCTGGCGCGGATACGAGCCGACCGTCGACAGCCCGATCGCGGACGTGAACAACGCGCCCGACTATGGTCTTGCCGGCGCCATCACCGCGGCACTGTTCCTGAACCGCTTCATCACCAAGACCGAGCGCTGGGCGCATTTCGACATCCCCGCGTGGACCGATCGGCCGAAGCCGGGCCGCCGCAAAGGCGGCGAGGCCAACGGCATCCGCGCGATGTACGCGGTCATCGCCGAGCGCTTCGGCAAGTGAGCGCGATGTACGATCGCCGCGTCACCGCGGCGAGACCCGACCTTGCCGCCGCTCATCTGAAGGGCGTCATCGAGGCCGAGCGCTACCGCGAGGGCCGCATCAAGTGCGTCACGCATGCCGCGGTCGGATTGCGCGCCGCGCCTTCGGCCGATGCGACGCTCGAGACCGAGCTCCTGTTCGGCGAGATCTTCACCGTCTACGAACTGAAGAACGGCTGGGTGTGGGGACAGGCCGCACTCGATTCCCATGTCGGCTATGCGCCTGCCGACGCGTTCGGCGAAGTCGCAGCGCCCCCCACGCATCGCGTCACCGCGCGCGCGACGCCGCTCTTAGCCGCGCCCGACGTGAAACAACCCTCGCGCATGATCCTGCCGATGAACGCGAAGCTCCACGTCGCCGAACCCGGCGAGCGCTTCACAATGCTCGCGGATGGCGGCTACGTCTTCTCGGCTCACATCGCGCCGCTTGAAACGCACGCGCCGGATTGGCTCGCGGTTGCCGAGAATTTTCTCGGCGTGCCCTATCTCTGGGGCGGCAAGACGTTCGCGGGCATCGATTGCTCGGGCCTGATCCAGACCGCGCTCGAAGCCGCCGGCATCTTAGCCCCGCGCGACACCGACCTGATGGAGAGCGCGCTCGGCCAATCGATCGCACTCGACGCAGCCCTCCAACGCGGCGACCTCATCTTCTGGAAAGGGCATATGGGCGCCCTGCTCGACGACGAGCGCCTCATCCACGCAAGCGGCTACCACATGCAGGTCGCGATCGAGGACTTCGCGACGGCTCGCAAGCGCATCTTCGCCGACGGTCTCCCCGTCCGCACCATCAAACGCTTGGCAGCAAACAGAAATCCACCTCCCCTTGGTGGGGAGGTCGAAGCGCCGTAGCGCGTTAAGCGCGAGGCGCTTCGGGTGGGGGGATTCTCGCAGACTGCGGAGACCGACCCCACGCCGCTTTAGGGAACCGGAGCCGGGCTATCCGCCTGCATGCGCAGGAACGCGATCAGGTTCAGCCGGTCCTGGCTCCTCGGCAGTCCCGCGAAGCCCATCTTCGTCCCCGGCACGAACACCGCCGGCTGCTGGAGGAAGCCGTACAGGTCCTCATAGGTCCAGTTGCCGCCCTTCTCCTTCAACGCCGGCGAGTAGTCGAAATCCGCCCCCATGGCCTTGGGCCGGCCGACCACGCCATAGAGATTGGGCCCGATCATCGCCGGTCCGCCCTTGTCCCAGCCGTGGCAGACCATGCAGCGCTCGGCGATCATGGCGCCCATCATCGCATCGGCGGCCGGGATCGCGGCCGCGAAATCCGGAAGCGACTCGGCTGCGGCTTCTGTCTTTGCGGCCCCCTCGGCCGGAGCGGTCTCGGAGCCTGCGATCTTGATGGCCGGCTCTTTGGGCTCTTCCGGATAGAAGATGGCCTCGCCGACCGCGCGCACGACCAGGATGAACAGTATCGTGCCCAGTACGCCACCGATGATCTTGTTCCACTCGTGGGAATCCATCAGGTTCTCCGAAAGCTGTGATCTTGTGCCCGGCGCCTGCACCGCAAGTGAAGCGCTCCCCCCGGGGCCCGGGGACATTACCGGGCGAGGGGTGAGCGTCATTGCGGCGAGTCGTCGCATAAGGAATGCCAATTTTGCGCAACCCTGTCATCATCATTCCCGCGCGCATGGCGTCCACCCGGCTGCCGGGAAAGCCGCTCGCCGAGATCGCGGGCGAGCCCATGATCGTCAAGGTTTGGCGTCAGGCGATGCGTGCGTCGCTGGGTCCCGTGCTGGTTGCTGCCGCCGAGCCCGAGATTGCGCTCGCCATCGAGCGCGCCGGCGGTCGCGCAGTTTTGACCGAGCCCACCCTCGCCTCGGGCTCGGACCGCATCTACGCGGCGCTTCAGACCGCCGATCCCGATTCGCTCTTCGATGCCGTCCTAAACCTCCAGGGCGACCTGCCCGACATCGATCCTCTCGCGCTCCGGCGCGTGATCGACGTGCTTCAGTCGAGCGGCGCCGACATCGCGACCCTCGCCGCGCCGATCACGGATCCCGCCGATTGCGACAACCCGAACGTGGTGAAGCCCGTCGTCGCCTGGGAGGCCTCGGGCCAGAGCGGCCGCGCGCTCTATTTCACCCGCGCGCGTGCGCCCTCGGGCGAGGGGCCGCTCTATCATCACGTCGGCATCTACGCGTACACGCGGGCCGCACTGAAACGATTCGTCGCGCTGCCGCCATCGCCGCTCGAGAGCCGCGAAAAACTGGAGCAACTTCGCGCACTTGAAGCGGGGATGCGCATCGAAGTCGCCCGCATTGACGCGGTCCCCCTCTCCGTCGACACTCCGGCCGATTTGGCCCGCGCCCGAAAGCTCCTCGGATGAAACGAGCACAACTCTCAATCCCACCTCCCCCTCGTGGGGAGGTCGATCCCGCCGAAGCTGCCCAGCAGCGAAGGCGGATCGGGTGGGGGGATTCCATCCGCACCACGAATCCATGCGCGACTCCATAAAATCCGCGCGCAAGGTCGTCTTCCAGGGCGAGCCCGGCTCCTACTCCCACCTCGCGGCCCGCGAGGCGCTCCCCCATGCCGAAGCGGTCGCCGCCCCCACCTTCGAGGACGCCTTCGCCGCCATCCGCGAGGGCACCGTCGATCTCGGCCTCATCCCGATCGAGAACTCGCTGCACGGCCGCATCGCCGATATCCATCACCTGCTCCCCGACACCCCGATCTACATCCTGGGCGAGCACTTCCACCGCGTGCGCCATCAGCTCTTGGGCGTCGAGGGCGCGACAATCTCCTCGATCAAGACCGTGGTCAGCCAGGAACCCGCGCTCGGCCAGTGCCGCAAGATCGTCCGCGAGCTCGGATTGACGAGGCAGCTCTGGGCCGACACCGCCGGCGCCGCCCGCCACGTCGCCGCGCTGAAGGACAAGACGGTCGCCGCGATCGCCTCCTCGCTCGCCGCCGAGATCCACAAGCTCAAGACCTTGCGTGCCGATGTTGAAGACGCCGACCACAACGTCACGCGCTTCCTCATCATGTCGGGCAAGCCCGACGATGCCGATCACGGCGACGGGCCCGTCATCACCAGCTTCATCTTCAAGGTGCGCAACGTGCCCGCCGCGCTCTACAAGGCGCTCGGCGGCTTTGCCACCAACGGCGTCAACATGACGAAGCTCGAGTCCTATCAGCTCGAAGGCTCGTTCAACGCCACCCAGTTCTACGCCGACATCGAAGGCCATCCCGAAGAGCGCAACGTGCGGCTCGCGCTCGAGGAGCTGCAGTTCTTCACCGCGTCGCTGAAAGTGCTCGGCGTCTACCCCGCGCATCCCTTCCGCAAGACCCCGCGGTAGCGATACGCATCGCCGGGCTCAGGGTCTTCGTCCGCTTCTCTCGGGAAAAATCGACACTCTCGGCTGCGCGCAAGGCTCCGCTGCGATCAGGCACGCCATCGCCCTAAAGACCGATAGTGAGGACCCTTAGTTTCTGCAACCTAGTCCCCGGAATCGGAGATAGCTGATACGACGGAAACTAAGAAGTAGCGACACAAAGAGCACGAAGAAGGCACGAAGGACACGAAAGGGTGGTTGGCGCGCGAAGCGCGCCGCAAATCTAC
>Ga0184629_10000716_pt1 | contig 14446 bp, 6 predicted proteins | sample PLM4_32_b1_FD_133158 | JGI IMG/M metagenome (GOLD analysis project Ga0184629, IMG submission 133158) | Groundwater sediment microbial communities from an aquifer in East River, Colorado, USA - PLM4_32_b1 | ecosystem: Environmental > Terrestrial > Soil > Riparian zone | place: USA: East River... | reverse complement strand
TCAAAAACTGCTACGCAGTTATTATCCGCATTGGCGATATATAATTTTTTTTCATCTTCCGAAAGGGCCAGTGCATTCGGTGTGCTGCCCGCTAATGACTCCGGAAAAAGGGCGGTAGCAAAAACTTCGACGACCTTACGCGATGATGTTTCAATAACAGAAACAGCATTGTCATTGGCATGGGCTACAAAGAGATATTTTCCGTCTTTTGTAATCGTCAGCTCATTTGGGTTACTCCCCACCTCAATCGTCGACATTATTTCACCTTTTAGAGGATCGATTATGGCTACTTTATCACCGCCCCACAACGATACATATAACCTATTTCTATCCGGACTTAAGAGGCAGGCGTATGCCTCGTGATCCAAGGGTATTTTTTGAAATTTCTTCGAAGTAAGGTCTACTATATATAAAGAGTTGTCTTCCTTCGTGGTGATGAACAACTTTTGAGCTTCATCATCCAAAGCCAACCCTGTAGGGGAAATTTTAACAGGCCAGGGTTTACCAAGGACAATCGAATCCAATTTCTCCAACCGTGAATTGCCGATATCATATATGACCACCATGTTATCATTTCCACCGGATGCGTACAAACGGGTTTCATCTTTATTAAACGTCAATCCGTACCAGGATTTTTTGATCTCCACTTCGTCAATAATATTCTCTGCTATGGCATCCATCAACATAATAGACTGACGGCTTTGACCATTGTTCGTGACGGCAATAAATTTCCCCCTAGGGGATACGACAAGGTTCATGGGAAAATCGCCCAGGGGCGAAACTTTTCCTGCCGGACTCAATGACCAACCGTTGGGAAGAAGAACACGCCTACTATCCAGTTGAAGGGAGATCGAATCTGTTCCATTTTCATGTTGACGTTCTTTCACGCACGAAAACCAAAAAGGAGTTGAAGAAAAAATGACAACAAAAAAATAGATCTTAATTTTCATCATAGTCACCAGTAGTTAAATTCAAGCTAGTCATCTTAGCAATATTTTCTTACAGGTATCTTCCCTTCGCCGGTTAAAGAAGCAAGATGGGGATTTGGAGATGCCCGGACGATGTTCTAATGCTCCACCTCCATGCGCTTATCTTTCTCGCGAGCCTTTTTTATCTCATCAGGGTCGTCGAGTTTAGGTGAAAAGTTCAACGCCTCCCAATCAAATTTTTCATCGAAAGGATCCAGCGCTTTTTGGGGATCGAATATGCGGGGATCCACAGGCACTGCATCGAAGGGGCTAAAATCAGGCGCTGAAGTGAAGCAATCGCTCATTTCGGTTACCCCAAAATCATATTGATTAAGATAGGGAATGCCTAAAACATTCCAGAAGGTTTTGAAAATAGAACCAAAACTAAAATGTTGGTGACTATTGAAGTTTCTTTTAGCATAAGGGGAAATCACCATCAGTAAACTCCGGTGGGCATCAATGTGATCATTTCCACCCTGCGCATCATCCTCGGTGACAACAATCATCATGTTCTTCCATTGCGGCAAGTGGCTCAGGTACTCCACTACCCTGCCCAGCGCCAGATCGTTGTCGGCCATATAACTTTCGTTGAATGCAAATCCTGCCTGAGGCCGTTCGCCCGCACCATGATCATTCAGCAATTGCAGGGTCAGTACCGGAGGAAGATCTTTTTTCTGATTAATGAATTTTTCATCGATTTCCTTTATAAATACATCAGCACGAAACTGATCTGGTATTGCCATATTAAAAGTCGGGAACAAGCGCGAAGTGCGATCGTAAAGCGGACGAGGGGTAGGGTAATTTACCAGGTACCGAACGCCGCCGTATTTGAAAGTTGAATCTGCAAAACTTCCTGCATCGAACTCCACGCCAAATCCAAAATTATAAAATTCGATGCCATTGCGCTCCAGGTGTTCCCACATCGACCCGGCTTGATTGTAGCTTTCTGGAAAGATAGCTCCTGCGGCGCCTGTCATCCCAAATTTGCCGGGGGCTGTTGATTCCTCTTTCATAGTTCTTTTTCCTCCATAAGCCGCCGGATGATGGGTTTCCATCCATTGATTCGGATAGGTATTGGTAAGCCACACATGTCCATCCGCAGATACATCCGCATCGACATAAAAATTATCACTTATGGCAAACTGTGCCGCGAGCGCCAGGTGATTCGGCATAACAGTAGCCATGTCAACGGTCATGGTTTTCTTCCGGTTGGTGAACGAGACGTTCGTCGCATAGTGCGCCAGTGACGAATCCCCCCTTCCAGTTGGCAACTGGCCAAACACTTCATCATATGTCCTGTTTTCTTTTGATATGAATACAATATATTTAATAGGCGAGTCCTTCTCCTTCGTGAAAACCGGGATTGGATTCTCGTCCTTCGACGAAGTCACTTCCCGGAAAGAAAAATTGTTCGCTATTACTTTTTCTGACAGGCCACTTAATTCTTCATCTGCGGGAATGTCCATTACGGAAACAGTGCCAAGCATCAATGCACCTATGTAATCGGCCGAAGGATGATCGAAAGCAGGCTTAAAGTCTTTACCACCATTCGGGCCGCTTCCAAAACCCTTGGCATTGGAGACAATAAGTTGTTTGCCATCAGGTGTAACTTTTAGTTTGGATGGGAACCATCCTGTCGGAATATGACCAAGGACTTTCTGAGATTCAATATCAACGACAGCCACAGCATTTATACCGGCCTCAGCGACATACAGTCTTTTCTGATCAGGGGATAGGGCAAGGCCAAATGGAATGACACCTTTCAAATTTCCCAGCCGGCTATCCAACTTTAGCTCAATACTGCTGATGACCTTATTTTGTTTCACATCGATTACAGAAATATTGTCGTTGTTGCCGTTGCTTACATAAACAAAATTTTCAGTGGTCACCATCGAATTGGGGCTCGAACCACCCACAGCCGAAATTCCGTCAACCACCTGGCCAACCAATACCCCTGTTTTTATTTTCGAAACGACTTCAGGCTTTACTTTGCTGACATCAATTCCCCACACCGAAAAAGATTCCGGGGCATTTGGATCACCTAACCCTGCAACCACAAGCGTATCATTTTTTATACCTTCTTTCATTTCCTTCGAACCGTATGCTGAGGCAGGAAACTTTAATGCAGTTTCTTTCAATCTTTTCTTGTCCAGTGTTTTAATGTAACTGTACTCAAACATGCCTACATTGGCAACATATACTGTTCGCTCGTCTGGAGAAAGGGCAATGCCAAAAGGATAGCGGCCTGTTTTTACATTGTGCGTAACCTTATTTGTTTTAGTATCAATCACCATCATCCGAAAACCAATCTGGTCTATGGCATACAATTGGTCTCCGTCCTTGCTTAGCACGACGTCGCCAATGTAACCATCGCTGTAGTCTGTTCCATCAAATGATTTGTTGCATAAAATTTCGCCTAGCTTTTTATTCGTTTTGAGATCAAAAACATAAATCCTGTTTTGTTGGCCACCTGCTATGTAAACTTTTTTATTGTCAGGAGAAATTGCAAGGCCCATGAACACCGCTTCCAACAATCCCTGTTCGGGATTTAAGGTTTCCGGAATTTGTTTAACGGTCGGCGTCGCTGAATTGTAATCGGTGATAATTGAAATTGAAAACGGGCCGACACCAGAGTTAGCCGTGATAATCGTTTTTCCATCGGGGCTTAAGGTTAACCCAAAGGGGTGAGGGGCAACGGTGATTTGCTTACCTCTTGGCGTGATGAATCGGCCGTTTGGAATAACAGTGGTACCCTGACGGTCTATCGTTGTGTATTGTGCCCCCGCGGGAGCTGTAGCAACCCAGGCTTTAACAGTGCTAGATGCTTCCTTTTTGCCACACGAAGCAAGACCAATCATGAAAACTAAAATCCAGGCTTTTAAATATTTCATAAAGAATTAACAATAAAGTATTGGACCCTCTTGCAGGAATTTACTTCCCTTGATCAATATAAATCTTTTCTGGCTCCGAATAGAGAAATAAGGGTTTTACAACAGTTACTTTGCCTTCAACATCAGTGCCACAACATCGCCTATTTTGTTATCTCCCGTATAATCGAGACCTAGAAAAGCGGCTATCGTTTTGGCTAATTGGTTTTGATAATATTGTGATTCGCCTTTCATCTCTCCTATAGTTTGTGTATCCGGACCGAGTATAGCAAACCAGATCTGATCTGCTTCGGCAATTTTTTGACCATGATGTTTCCAGTCTTCTAATCCGGGTCCACGACCATGATCGCAGGTAAGGATAAGGGTGGTTTTGTTTTTATACGTTACATCTGTTTGAATATAGTTCCATAACTCGCTGATGAATCGATCTGTATAATACGCTGAATTTAAATAGGCACCATACTCTCCACCATGCGCAAAATCATCGGTTTCATCAAACGCAAAATACATCACGCGCGGCTTATTCTTTTTCATGTACTCCAACCCGTAGTAAAAGGTAAAGGCATCAAGGCGTACATCACCCAAAGGATTTGGCAAACTCATCACAAGATCATTCATCATTTTTTCGCGTTCATTCAGTTTGGGATCATTAACCGTGCTTATCCCTGAGCTCACAAAGACACCGCTACGCTTATCGTTGATGATATAGGGAAAAACATCCCATGAGGTAAAGGCTGCTACCTTACCCTTAAACGAAGGTTGAGAATTTATGAATTCGAGCACATTCGTATTGGGGTTGTACATTTTATCATTGCTATGAATCCGCTCATTATCAGCCCGTCCCGTGAGAATTTCATTATAACCTGGATAAGAAAACCACTGGTTGTTCGTGACATTTACCTTAGACCCCAGGGCACGGTTACCATAAAGCTGTCCTTTGAATGCTATCGTATTCCAGAAAAAAGGCAATAAGGCCTTGCGTCTTTCATCTAAATTTTCACGCCAAAATTTTTCTTTCAATTTGTCATCCTTAAGATTTTGTTGTTGCCGCATGAACGCGGAATCGCCGCCATTAAAAACTTCCTGCCAGCGAAAGCCATCAAGGGTAATCAGGATGACGTTTTCTGTTTTATTTCTTTGTTGACCAAGCGTCTGGGTGGTTAACGCGGGAAGGAATACAATTAAAAATAAGATCCTTTTCATGTATTATGTTCTTTAAATTTTCCAGTTGTTATCTATTTCATTCCTGGGAAAAATTCTCACAGTCCCAATTCATGTCAAATAAATATATTAATCTTCTTATAAAGAGAGGTCAGGCAACATGCCCGATCTACTCTTGTGTTTTGCGCGCCGGGATAATGAAATCCACAGATTTACACCTATGCGCGGCGCCCATGTTTGTTTCTCAAAACAGGGCTGCGCCTGGCTACCATAATTTCGTCCGCCACGGCGGACTTTTATTCCGTGCAAATATCTAATCTTTTATAAAGAGAGGTCAGACAACATGCCCGATCTACACTTGTGCTTTTGCGCGCTTGATCGTGAACCACACAGATCTGGTTTTGGCGCAGCGCGCCCTATGGTTGTTTTCAAGACGCCCAGTTGCACCCTGGGCTACCATAATTTCGTCCTCCGCGGCGGACTTTAATTCAAAATATTACCAAATCCCGGAGGGATGTCATTATGGTAGCCCGGAGCGCAAGCTCCGGGCCCTTGGTATACAATTCTTTTCGCGGGTCAAGTAAATGTTATTTAAAAAGCAACATCAGAACGACACGCAACATTCACGCATGATTAACGTGGCTGCCTTTGTTTAAAACATATTTTTCCGGGTTACATAACTTCGATTGGCTTTAAGCTGCAAGTTGTATTGGGACATTCATTAGTTCGATACTGCCTACACATTAAACTTTCGAACCGTAAGAAACCACCAATAGTCAGAGGAACCATCTTCGTGCAGATCGATATTTGCATAGATTGGAGAAAATTTTCCAGCCACTTAGATTACCTTCCTTCACAACAACAAAACACCTGAAGAGAGGGCTTCAGGTGTTTGTCACTCGTTAATCCTTATTAATCCAGAGATCGTTGTTTAAATCGTCTACTTCAGCGCCAAACTGCTGCTGCAATGCTGCCTTGTAATTTGCAGTATTGTTAGTGGCTTCTGATACAGGATACAACCATCGCTTCGGAATTTTACCTCCATTCCCCGTTCCCGGGCCAACATCGAACGTAGGATAGCCCGTTCTACGATAATTAAAGTAAGCCTCCTGGCCGGAATTTTGAAAAAACGCCAAGTACTTCTGCGTAATGATTTGTTCCAACCCCGCTTCAGTATTGCCAGCGTATACCACTTCCGGTTGGTTGAGATAATCTGTGACAGATACTGTTGCTGTTCCGATCACTGCATCAGCATCCGGTTCAGTGATCTCGATCACTGTACCATCTTCAATGCCATAAAATTTCATGGACGTGATGATTCCATTTCTATAAAAAGTTGCCGCGTCTCCAGTCACCCAACCCCGGTTTATAGCTTCTGCTATGTTGAAGCATTGTTCGTGATAAGCTATTTGCACGGAAGGCTCAGGACCTTTAAACGTTGAATAATATCGCTTTTGATTGGCAAACGAATATTCTCCGTTTCCGGCTTTAAAAGTCATATCGTCAAGACTTTCTCCGGAAGGAGCACCAACATAAGCAGCAAAATCCGTGGGGGCTAAACCATCAGTGATTTCTTTCTCCGCAGGGTTCGCAACGATGTACGTTCTTGGATCCTTAAGATCAGCCATTGTTCCCAACAGTGTCTTCGACATATTATACCTGCCCTTGTCAAAGCCACGATTACCGGGATTTGTAGTATAAAGATTAGACGTTCCGTTAAAAACATATTTCATGTCATCGTCCAGGCTCGTCATGAGCGGAAATTGTGATGGATTATCCAGTACCGCCTTAACCTTGCTCTTGATGTTGAGATCAGCATCTGCTTCTTTCTTGCTAAGGCTGATCAAAACACGAAGTTTAAATGCATTAACAGTTTTTTGCCACTTGGAAAGATCATTATTGAAATAAAAATCGCCAGCCAGGCTTACATCCGTTGCGGCGATCAATTGCGCCAGCTCCGTATTGGCAGCGTCCAGCCAGGCAAGGACCTGAATGTAGACTTCCTTTTGTGTATCATAAACAGGAGCTACATTTTCCAGTCCTTTCAATGCTTCCGTCAGTGGAAGATCACCAACACGTTGCGACATTCTCACATAGAAATATGCTCTCAGGAATTTACCTATTGCTGCATAAGGATTTACATCGGCTGCCCCTAAACGTATTGCTTCTTCCTCCATCTTAATGATATTTTTAAGGGTCATGAAATTTAAGGTGGCAGAAGACCAATACTCATTCGTTCCGTAATAGTTGTAGTTGCAGCACGAAAACTGATTTTGCCGGTGCTCCAATGACCATGGGCGCTCAAACAAATCATTCAGCACCGCGTTGAGTACCAGCGAGGCGGGTGCTTCAGTGGGTTTGTTTTGATTAGGTTCAAGTTCGTCAAAATCCTTACAGGAGAACACGAGCGCTGTAAGCATTATTAAAAAGACAATATTCTTAATTGGTTTCATAGTGACAGGATTAGAAAGTGAAGTTTAAGTTAACACCATATCTCCGCATGGAAGGCGTCTGAAGACCCGAGCCTGGCGAAGTGTAATCACCGTATTGTTCAATATCAAGATCCTTCTTCTCCGCAAAGTACAGGAGGTTACGACCAATTAAGGAAATGCTGGCACGTTTGATAATTGAATTGCCTATTATCTTATTGGGCAAATTATAGGTTAGAGTAACTTCACGAAGTTTAGCGAAGCTTCTACTCATGATATTTCCTTCATTGGTGTTGTAATTGCGGCTGATCCAATCCTGTAAGTAGGTTGGCGTGGTATTCGGAGCAAAGGTCAGTTCACTCATATTGGTGATATTTCCTTCCTTGTCGATAACAGGTGTTCCGCCGGTAAGCACAACACCGGGGCCCACATAGGCTTTAACACCCAGGTAATCCTGATAACGAGCCTCGCCCATGGCACCTTGTATAGTCTCAATGTGTCTACCACCGCGGAAAGTTTGTTGTTGTATGTAGTTTGCGATCACTCCGCCAACGCGTCCATCAAATAAGAAACTCAAACTCCAGTTCTTATAGCTCACCCGGTTGTTAATACCCCACACCCAATCCGGATTAGCGTATCCCAGGAACCTTCTTGCATTACCATTAATAGAAGTTAATGGAATAGGACGGCCATCTGCAGTATTTACAATTTCACCGGCCGGGGTTTTTACGAGGGCTGTGCCCCAAAACTGATCTATCCTTTCGCCTACCTGCCGGAAATTGTCTAAGTTTTCAATACTCTTCTCGGGGTAGATTTCATCGATATATTCCTTATAGGTTGACCAGTTCACCAAAATATCCCAGCTAAACGCCCGTGGATTTGAAATTGGCGTTCCCTTCAGCACAACTTCCCAACCTTTTCGCTTCGTCTTAATTCCATTTACCAACGCACTGGTATATCCCGAGGATTCTGATATCGGCAGATTATAAATACCCGGTCCATCCAGGCTTTCGAAATAGGTCAAGTCCAATCCTATACGACCCTCCAACAACTTAACATCCAGACCTGTTTCCCACGCTGAACTAAAGCTTGGTTCCAGATTATCGTTTGTGATGGTATTAGTATAGGCAGCGGCAGGCTGAAAATTATAGAGTAAGGAAGTACTATATACCGGAGAATTTGAAAAATTAGGTCCGTCGTACGGGGTTTCATAAACCGAACCATAGCCCATGGGGTTCCCTGTCATAGAAATGGAAGGAATGGGGCCAATGTTTTTCTGTGTCAGTGGTTCAGCACTTCCTACTTTAGCATACGAACCTCTCACGGTCAAATAAGAGAAAACTGCAGGCAATTCAAACGCCTCCGTTAGAACTACGCTCAAGGAAGCCGACGGATAGAAATAAGAGTTCTTCGCTTTTGGCAAAGCAGAATGTTTATCTACCCGTCCTGTAAGGGATAGGTTTATAAAATCGCGATACGACAGATCGACATATCCATAGCCGCTGAGCACTTGCATGGGCGCATAAAAATTATAAGACTTTACCGGATTCAGTGAGTTCGCCATGTTATACCAGCCTGGTACGTTTAAATAGTCAGTTGTAGCATAGCTTGACCGATAGCTAAAGGTTCTGATGTTGCCACCCAGGGAAGCATTCAGATGAAATGTCGGTGTAATGCCTTTGGAATAGGTTAACATAAAATCTGTATTATTTTCCATAAGGGTACGCTTATCTTCGCGGTAATCCCCCAGAGCCTGCTCTCTGCCATAACTTGTTGCGGAGTATGGAAACTTCTCGGTGCGATATAAATTGTATGAATTGATCTGAGTCCTTCCCATCAATTCCAGTTCATTTGTAATCTGATACTTCAACTTCATATAGCCATAGACATCTGTCTTATAGTGGCCTCTTAACCATTCCTCAGCCATGAACCAGGGATTGTTGTACCGCGTATAGTCAGCATATATTTGTTGTATCCCTTCTTTCCCTTTTTGCCAATAGTTCCTCATATCATCCACATCCCAATCCGAGCCTCCCCAGATTGTCATATTATAAATCAAACTGTTTGGACCATACGTAACATCCGGAATATTATCGGTGTACTGGTAATTGTAGTTGATGTTTGATTCAAAACGAATTTTAGGTGAAAGATCAATCCCCGCAGCGATGTTAAAATTGTTTGTGCTTAATTGTGTATTCGGAACAATACCCTGCTGGTAGGCATACGTTGTAGAGAAGCGAAGGTCATATTTGTCTCCGGATGCAGCTACGGCTATACTATTGGTGGTAACAACACCTGGCCGTAAAAATCGATCCAGATTATCCGTTCCCCGGGCGGTCCAGGGGGTTGGCTTGACATTACCGGTAAAGGTTGCCCCGCTTGGAAATGTTGTGGTGTATTCGGTATTTGGTGTAAGTTCTCCATCATACTGCGGGATGAGTTGACCTTCAAATTTAGGCCCCCAGATATCATAGTCTGAATCGTAAAGACCTCCTCCTTTTCCATCGGCAAATGCATACCGGCCATGATCACCAGGTCCATATTCATCTTGAACTTTGGGAACTGCAATAAAACCATTTTCCATCATGGTAGAAGAGTTGAAGTCAAATGATATCCCGCGGGAATCTTTTGTTCCCCGTTTAGTAGTGATTTGAATGGCGCCATATTGTCCCCTGGATCCATACAACGCTGACGCTGTTGGACCCTTAAGGACGGTAATGGATTCAACGTCATCTGGACTTATATTCCATGTATCAGACTGAATGGGTACGCCATCCACAACAAACAGGGGGTCTTTACCACGGAGGTAGAGCTTCGGCCTGCCGAGAAGTTCAGGATTTCCTGCTACTGTTAATCCGGCAATTTTTCCCGCAAGGTTGTTCACCGGGTTTGGATCCCGTGCCTTGATAAGATCTGCCCCCTTTACATCCTGTACAGCATAACCCAGTTTCGACTTATCCTTTTCGATACCCAACGCAGTGACAACCACTTCCGAAAGTTGTTTTGCATCGGTGGCCAACGTAATATCCACGGATGTACGCCCTCCCAGTGGCGCTTCCTGAGCCTGATAGCCTACGAAAGAAAAAATGAGCACGGCATCCATGGACGCAACATTAATGGAATACTTACCATCCGCATCGCTGATGGTGCCGTTGGCTGTACCTTTTACCAGAATATTTACTCCAGGCAATGGCGAAGAGTCTTCACCGGAAGTTACTTGCCCGGAAACAGTTGTCTGCGCATGTGCAGAACAGATGATCAAAAGCCATGCAGCCAAAATACACAGCGCATGCATTGGTCGGGATGCTAAAGAAATAAATTTCTTTAGTAGAATTTTGTTCATAGGTTTTTTTGTTTTGGGGTTGCTTCGCACCTAAACGATCCGAGCATGTTGTGGAAATAAAGCCAGCCTCGCTTCGACGATCCTGGTTTTATTTTTTGCTACGGCGTTTAAATACTTGCGCCAAAGGTTAGGATTTGCCTTGACGTTATGTTTAGAGATACGTTACCTCTACATTAAACTTTGAAATCGAAAATGAAAATTGGATTAACTTTTTTTTATTTGACAAAGGTTAAACTTTGATTTCGTTGCAAGAACCGTATTTGCGGCATAACATTTATTTAATGCTATTCAACGATGATATTGAAGACAACTTTTGAATGCCCTATTTTTTAATATGTTTACAAGCGGTAAACGTTTCAACGTATGATCGATAATGAAGTGGTGTCGCGCATCGCGCAAAAAATCCGCGCTACCCGGTTGGAAAAAAATTTAACGATTCAACAATTGGCTACCCGGACGCATGTGAGTAAAGGGCTACTCTCTAAGATTGAAAACTCAAGGACAATTCCCTCCCTACCCGTTTTTGTAACCCTCATTCAATCACTTGATATTTCCCTAAAAGATTTTTTCAAGGACATGATCCTGATCAACGGGAAAGAATATCTCCTGGTTAAAAAGGGACAATGTGCAACCCTGGAGCGAGAAGGCCGAAGCGGGTTTAACCATCAATACATACTTTCACAAAATGTCCCTAACTGTACCATCGAGGCTGTACTAATTACAATAGAGCCCGGCGCCATAGGAAGGGCAACCACTACCGATGGGTATGCCTTTAAATACATACTTTCAGGCGCTTGTGAATACCGGATAAACAACGAGGTCTTATGGCTAGAAGAGGGTGACGCTCTCTATTTTGATGCCTCTGTACCTCATTTCCATGTTAATAAATCGAAGAAGAAGGTCTGCATGTTGGTCATCTACTTTATACTGGGTAGGTAAGATTGAAAGGTTTGGAGGATTAGAAGATTGGAAGATTGGAGGATTGGAAGATTCTAATCTTTCAAGTTTTTAATCTTTTTTCAGAGTCGAATAGTTTTATCTGGATAGTTTTCCGAAATTCAAGCTCTCCAAGAGATTTTCAGAGTTTGTCAAAATGGTTACCGCTTAGAGAGGGTATTTTATCTCTTTTGCTATCGTAGTTGTATTGGTCACTTAAAAAACGTTGCATACAGTGAAAGTGCTCATGCTTGGTTGGGAGTTTCCTCCGTGGTTTAGCGGAGGCCTCGGAATTGCCACTTTGGGCATGGTGAAAGCACTTCGCCATAGAGTAGACATTATACTGATTATTCCAGCCAATGGTGGATCTGTAAACCTGCCGAATGTCAAGATCATTGGACTTAATACTATTGCTGCACAGGAATTAAATCTTGAGCAATTGCACTTCAGCTACGAAAATGTAGCCTCTGAAGTACATCGTATCCCATTAACCATAAGTCCGTACCAGCACACCAACGAAGAAATCTCAAAAAACAAGCTGGACGAATTTGATGCATTGCTTTCAGAAGAAAACGCTATAGAAAAGATTCGTACGATATTCTCTGGTAGTGATGTTTATGGTCCTAACGTGTTGAAAAAAGTGTATCTCTACTCACAACTGGCAGAACAAATCGCTAGGAAAGGAAATTTTGACGTCATTCATGCGCACGATTGGGTCACCTTTTCTGCCGGCATTCGGATCCAAAAAATGTCCGGAAAGCCCCTCATACTCCATGTCCATTCCCTGGAAACTGACCGCGCCGGTGAAGCCATCCGAAATGAAATTTACAAGCTTGAGAAACAGGCTATGATGGCTGCTGACCGGATATTTTCAGTAAGTCAATTCACAAAGGATCAAATTATAAGACATTACGCCATCAATCCCGACAAGATCAGTGTCGTTCACAATGGCATCGATCCAGGTGATATGCCTCGTAAAGCTCATCAACTCCGTGATAAATTAGTGGTTTTCCTGGGAAGGCTTACCCATCAGAAAGGACCGGAATTTTTATTAGAGACCGCAGAGAAAGTTGCCCGCGTTTATCCCCGTGTAAAATTCGTAGTAGCTGGAACGGGCGATCAGTTTGCACACATATTGGAAACTTCCGCCTATAAAAAATTGGGCAACAAATTCATCTTCACAGGATTTCTATCCAAAGCTAAGGTAGATGAATTACTTTCCATGGCCGATGTATACTTTATGCCTTCCGTTTCAGAGCCGTTTGGTATTACGGCTTTGGAAGCTGCCCAGCATCATGTGCCGGGTGTACTCTCCATCCAGTCGGGAGCGGCGGAGGTTATGAGAGCATCGCTGAAGGCCGACTTTTGGGACACTGACAAATATGCCAACTATATCTATGCCTTGTTGAAATACAATATCCTTAATCAGGAGTTGTCCGAAAATGCCAAAGCCGAGCTGGACCACTTGACGTGGGACCATGCCGCAGAAAAAATATGGGACGTTTATCAACAGTTAACTTTTACGTATAGGAATTAAATAACACAGGAAAAAAATCATGCCCTCTATTTGTTTCTACTTCCAGGTACATCAGCCTTATCGTCTCAAGCCTTATGATTGTTTTAAGATTGGATATGATCACGTGTATGAAGATGAACTGAAGAATCGGGAAATCTTTGACCGGGTTTCAAAAAAATGTTATTTAACTGCCAATCAGACACTCCTTCAATTGATTCAAAAGCAAAAAGGAAAATTCAAAATAGCCTATTCCATAAGCGGCACTGCACTTGAACAAATGGAAAAATATAGACCTGATGTGCTGAAATCTTTTCAGGCACTGGCCAAAACAGGTTGTGTGGAGTTCCTGTCGGAAACGTATTATCATTCGCTGAGTTTTCTTTATTCTAAAGAGGAATTTGTCCGGCAAGTAGGAAAGCATAAAGAAAAGATCGAAGAATTATTCCATCAAACGCCCACTGTTTTTAGAAATACGGAGCTTATTTATAATAATGAAATTGCAAACTTCATCTCCGGACTTGGTTACAAGGGAATGCTTTGCGAAGGGCTCGATCATATTCTTGGTTATAGGAGTCCAAACTTCCTGTACCATCCTCCACACAACGACCGGATTAAATTATTGTTGAAAAATTATAAGTTATCTGACGATATAGCCTTTCGGTTTTCAAATAAAGATTGGGATGAATGGCCTCTTACTGCACCAAAGTTTGCACGCTGGGCACACCAGGTTGCCGGCAATGGCGAAACCATTAACCTGTTTATGGATTATGAAACCTTTGGTGAGCATCAATGGCCTGAAACAGGAATATTCGATTTTCTGGCTCACCTGCCACGGGAAATTCTAAAACATCCTGACTTTGATTTTAAAACGCCTTCTGAAGTAATTGAAGCTTATCAGGCCCGGGGAGAATACGATGTCCACCACCTAAGTTCCTGGGCAGACATAGAACGGGATCTTTCTGCCTGGCTGGGGAACAGCCTGCAACACGATGCTATGGAAAGAAGTTATAACCTGGAAAAAAAGATAAAAGATACGAACGACGCCGGGATGCTGACTAACTGGGCAAAGTTACTTACCTCTGATCATTTTTATTATATGTCGACGAAGTATTGGAACGATGGTGACGTGCATAAATATTTCCGCCACTACAACACACCCTATGATGCCTACATTAACTTTATGAATGTCGTAACCGATTTGGAAC
>Ga0184629_10000715_pt1 | contig 14460 bp, 8 predicted proteins | sample PLM4_32_b1_FD_133158 | JGI IMG/M metagenome (GOLD analysis project Ga0184629, IMG submission 133158) | Groundwater sediment microbial communities from an aquifer in East River, Colorado, USA - PLM4_32_b1 | ecosystem: Environmental > Terrestrial > Soil > Riparian zone | place: USA: East River... | reverse complement strand
TAAAACGGCTAAGGATCGCGCGATAATAGAAAACATCATTCCGGATTTATTGCAAAAACTGGCTGAAATCTATGGCAAATTCGAAAAACGAAATTTTTACGGCGCATTCTTAAAAAACATTACGCCGTTATCGCTATTGAACACGGTAAGCAATGAATTGTCAAAAATTCAAAGCGAACAAAATGTGCTTTCCATAACCGAGTTTAATGCTATTATTTATCGCGAAATCCAAAATCAACCCGCTCCTTTTATATATGAACGATTGGGGGAACGTTACCGTCACTTTTTTATAGACGAATTTCAGGATACTTCCGAAATGCAATGGCAAAATCTGATTCCACTTATTGATAATGCGCTTTCGGGCCAAGATGATTCGGGTCAAAAAGGAACTTTGATGATCGTTGGGGATCCCAAACAATCAATTTACCGTTGGCGTGGAGGAAAAGCCGAGCAATTTATTGAGTTGAGTAAAGATCAAAACCCATTCAATAATCCGGATAAAAAACTGGAGCATTTAGATAAAAATTATAGAAGTTATTCTCAAGTGATTGAATTCAACAATGCTTTCTTTCGATTGTTGTCCAATGAATTCAGCAATTTAGATTACAAGGATTTGTATGAAAACCATAGCCATCAGAAGTCAAATAATAAAGTGGGAGGCTATGTGAATGTGTCTTTTCTTCCAGAAATAGTTTCTGCTGAAGAAGAGGAAGAAGTTTTGGATAAAACAGAACTATATGTATTGGCCACTTTAAATACGATTCAAAAAGTAATTGCGGCAGGGTTTGAATATAAAGACATTGTAATTCTTACTAGAAAACGAAGTCAAGGTATTGCGATTGCCAATTATTTAACGGAGCAAAAGATTCCGCTTTTGTCTTCGGAAACTTTAATGATTCAAAATGCCACCGAAGTTCGTTTGATTATTCATTTGCTGAAATATTTGAAAAATAGTTCGGATTTGGAAGCTAAAGCCAACTTTTTGCAATATCTGGCTCAAAACAAACAGAATCAACTACCGGTTCATGATTTCATTGCCAAAGGAATGGAAGAAAAAGAAGAACTGGCTTTTGAAAAATGGCTGGAAAATTGCAATGTCGAACTTTCTTTTGAGAACATTCGAAAAAAATCATTGTATGAAACTGTTGAAATTATCATTTCAAAGTTTTTAAATCCGAATAGCAGTAATGCCTATGTTCAATATTTTTTGGATATTGTTTTAGAACGGGATGTGCGCAATCAAGCAGGGATTTCTGATTTTCTGAATTATTGGGACAAAAATGCCGAGAAATTCAGTATTCCTTCACCCGAAGGGAATAATGCTGTTCGTATTATGACCATTCATAAATCTAAAGGTTTGGAGTTTCCGGTTGTAATTATGCCTTTTGCGGAGGAAGATTATAATAGAAAACCCAAGGATAAATTATGGCTCAACACTGAAGAAGAAGATTTTGGTTTGTCAAAAGTATTAATAGATAATAGTAGTACAATTGAGGAATTTGGGGAGGAAGCTGCAATAATTTATAATCTAAAAAAGCAGGAAGAATTGTTGGACAATATAAATGTATTGTATGTTGCTTTAACAAGGGCCGAAGAGCAGCTTTATGTTATTTCCCAAAACATAAAGCCTAAAAAAGATGGGGAATATCCAAGCAATATGGCTTCTTTCTTTATCCAGTATTTGATAAATCAAGGAATTTACGATGAAAATCTTTTGGGGTATGAATTTGGAAGTGCTATTAAGTTGTCCACAAAAGAGAAGCATGTAGATACTTCGAAAACTATTCCTTTGGTTTCGGATGTTTTGGATCCTAAAAATATAAAAATTGCGCAAAGAGAAGCATTGATGTGGGGAACGCATCAACAAGATGCCATAGAATTTGGTAATGTTGTTCACGAAATAATGTCCTTTATAACAACAAAAAGTGATGTGGATTTGGCTATAAATAAAGCCATAGAAAACGGATTAATTGCTATTCCTCAAAAGGAAGCCGTTTATGACACGATTCTTAAAATATTAAACCATCAAGAATTGGCGCAGCATTTTGCCGAAGGAAATGAAGTGCTGAATGAGAAAACCATCATTCAAAAAGAAGGGGGAACTGTTAAGCCGGACCGAATGGTAATTAATAAGGATAAAGAGGTTTTTTTATTGGATTATAAAACAGGACTCCCTCATGCTAAATACCATCGTCAATTGGAAAACTACCAAAATGCAATCGAAAAAATGGGTTTTAAAGTGGTAAAAAAAGCGCTTGTATATATCGGAGTCGAAATCGATGTAGTACATTTGTGAAAAAATAACAAACTTTGAAACATTAATAATAAAGAGTTCCAAAATTCTTTATTACTTAAACTTTAATTAAATAAATATGTACGGAAAAATTCAGCAACACCTTCAATCAGAACTTGAAACCATTGAAGAAAACGGAATATTTAAGAAAGAAAGAATTATTACTTCTCCACAAGGGGCGGAAATCACCATTTCAACTGGTGAAACGGTTTTGAATTTTTGTGCCAATAATTATTTAGGGTTGTCTTCACATCCCGAAGTAATTCAGGCGGCCAAAGACGCTATGGACACGCATGGTTTCGGAATGTCATCGGTTCGTTTTATTTGCGGAACACAGGATATTCATAAAACGTTGGAAAAAAAGATTTCTGATTTCTATGGTACAGAAGACACAATCTTATATGCGGCAGCTTTTGACGCAAATGGAGGGGTGTTTGAGCCTTTATTTGGAGAAAATGACGCAATCATCTCGGATAGTTTAAATCACGCTTCTATTATAGACGGAGTTCGTTTGTGTAAAGCAGCTCGTTATCGCTATGAAAATAGCAATATGGAAGATCTGGAGCAGCAATTGATTAAAGCAAACGAAGCGGGAAGCCGTTTTAAAATCATTGTTACGGATGGTGTTTTTTCAATGGATGGTGTAGTAGCTCCATTAGACAAAATATGTGATCTGGCCGATAAGTATGATGCTTTGGTTATGGTTGATGAATGTCATGCGGCTGGATTTATAGGGGCAACGGGAAAAGGAACGCTTGAAGCCAAGGGTGTAATGGGACGTGTAGATATTATTACAGGTACCTTAGGAAAAGCATTAGGAGGTGCTATGGGAGGATATACAAGTGCAAAAAAAGAAATTATAGAGTTATTGCGCCAACGATCAAGACCTTATCTATTCTCAAATTCATTAGCTCCAGCTATTGTAGGAGCTTCTATTAAGGTATTCGAATTGTTAGAAAAAGATACTACACTTAGAGATAAGTTAGAATGGAATACCAATTATTTTAAAGAAGGAATGAAAAAAGCCGGTTTTGACATTATAGATGGAGATTCGGCTATAGTTCCCGTAATGCTTTATGACGCAAAATTGGCTCAAACTATGGCCAATGAATTGCTAAAAGAAGGGATTTATGTGATTGGATTCTTTTTTCCAGTGGTGCCAAAAGACAAAGCTAGGATTAGAGTGCAATTATCCGCGGGACATTCCAAAGCGCATTTAGACAAAGCAATTCAGGCTTTTACGGTTGTTGGAAAGAGACTTAATGTAATATAACTGTTAATTTTTTTGATTTCGAAAGGTTTTATTTAACATTTTGTTTTGGTGTTAAAGAAAATCTTACTATTTTTGCTTTAAATTAACTAATTGTAATTAAAAAAAACAAGTATGAAACATCTTAACAAACTTTTAGTTGCTGGTATGATGGTGATGGGATTGAGTTCTCAAGCACAAGACAGTAACAATAAATGGGCTATTGGTTTTGGAGTAAACGCGGTTGACTACAGATCAAGTGCTGGTGATGACTTTATGAGTCATTTTGATCAACCTTTTATGGTAAGTGACAACTGGAATATTCTTCCATCTGTTTCTTATATCAATGTTTCTAGATATGTAGGAAGTGGTTTTATCGTTGGACTTGCAGGTTCTATCAACCAAGTTGATAAATTTGTTGTAGCCGTTCCTGGACTTACTCCAGATAAAAGTGATTTTGCAGCAGTAAATCCTGGTGATTTAATGTATTATGGTATCGATGCTACTGTAACTTACAGTTTCATGGAGTTACTTAAGTCGAAAGTAATTGAGCCAACATTAAGCGTTGGTGGAGGTTATACTTTCTTAGGAGATGAAAGTTACGGGACTGTAAACCCAGGTGTTGGATTAAACCTTTGGTTTACTGAAAACGTAGGTCTTTCTTTATTAGGAACATACAAAAAATCATTTGGAGATAGAACATATGCTGGTACTAATACACCAGATGCTCCTTCTTACACTCAATATTCTGCAGGTCTTACTTTCAAGTTTGGTGCTAAAGATACTGATGGAGACGGAATCTATGATAAAGATGATGCTTGTCCAGATGTTGCAGGTTTGAAACAATTTAATGGTTGTCCTGATACTGACGGTGATGGTATTACTGATGCTTCAGACAAATGTCCTACAATTGCTGGTTCAGCTGAATTCCAAGGATGTCCTGATACAGACGGAGACGGTGTAGCAGATCCTGATGATGCTTGTCCTACTGTTGCAGGTTTGAAACAATTTAAAGGTTGTCCTGATACTGATGGAGATGGTATTACTGATGCTTCAGACAAATGTCCTACAGTTGCTGGTCCAGCTAGCAATAATGGATGTCCTGAATTGGATGCTGATAAAGATGGTGTAATTGACAAAGAAGATGCTTGTCCTAGTGTAGCTGGTCCAGCTAGTAACAAAGGATGTCCAGAAGTAACTGAGCAAGTATTACAAGAACTTAAAGTACAAGCTAGAGCGGTATACTTCGTAACTGGTAAAGCTATATTGGCAACTGCAGATAAAGGAGCTACAGATGGTAGATTAGAAGCGATTAAAGAAATCCTTAAAAACTATCCAAACGCTAAATTCGCTATCGAAGGTCATACAGATAATACAGGTAGTGCGAAAGTAAACCAAAAACTTTCTGAAGACAGAGCTAAAGTTGTTATGGATAAGTTAATTGAAAAAGGTGTTAACCCTGCTAACTTGACTTCTGCTGGTTATGGTTCAACTAAACCAGTAGCTTCTAACAAAACTAAAGAAGGTAGAGCATTAAACAGAAGAACAGAGATTAGACACGTAGGTACAATATACGAAGGTAAATTGTAATCTATTCTTCAAATAATTTTAAAAAGCCATTCTTAATTGAATGGCTTTTTTTATATTTATAAAATGACAAATATTTTTTTTCTTGATAAAATTGCTACAGTATTATTGACAGAGTATAATGATGTACTATCCAACACGATTGTAGTTTTACCCAACAAACGTGCAAAAATATTTCTTATTGATGCATTAAAAAAACAAATTGGAGAAAACATCTTTTCTCCAGAAATTATTAGTATTGAAGATTTTGTTCAAGACATTGCAGGAATTAGAACGGTAGATCCTATAGAATTACTGTTCGAATTTTATGAAGTCTATTTATCCATTACAGAGAAAGCAAATCAACAGTCTTTTGAGCTTTTTGCCAATTGGGCCAAAACCCTTTTGCAAGATTTTAATGAAATAGATCGTTATTTATTAGACTCCAATCATGTGTTATCTTACTTAAAAGACATAGAAGACATCAAAAAATGGGGAATTGAAGTCGAAAATAAAACCCAGTTACTAGAAAACTACATTGATTTTTGGAAATTATTACCCAAATATTACGAGTCTTTTTACAGTCATTTATTAAAAAAAGGAATTGGTTATCAAGGGCTACTCTATCGAGAAGCGGTAAAGAACATCAATCATTTTTCAAAATCGATATCAGGAAAACAATTTGTTTTTGCGGGTTTTAATGCATTGAATGCCGCTGAAGAAAAAATTATTCAACATCTTATTGCCGCTAATAAAGCCAAAATTTATTGGGATGCCGACCAAACGTTTCTAAATGACCCTTATCATGATGCGGGTTTATTTGTACGTCGTTTCAAAGAAAGTTGGAAACATTATAAATCACATCCATTCGAATGGATTGTGGATGATTTTTCAAGTTCTAAAAACATTCAAGTTATCGGAACTCCCAAAACGATTGGACAAGCTAAAATAACTGGAAGTATTCTTGAAAACATAATTAGGGACAATCCAAATTCTTCACTTGATAAAGTGGCGATCGTTCTAGGGGAGGAGAATTTGTTAATCCCTATTTTATATGCTCTGCCAGCTACTGTTGGAGCGTTGAATATCACTATGGGATATTCAAGCAAGAACAATCCAGCTCAAATTTTGATTGCTAAATTGTTTAAAATGCATACCAATGCATTGTCAAGAAGTAAAAATAGCTATGTATTTTATTATAAAGATGTACTGGATATTTTAACTCATCCGTTAATTGAACCTTATGCGAATACGAGTGCTTTGGTTGGAATTATTAATAAAAACAATTACACGTTTATCAGTCATTACAAATTATTGGAATTGAATACGATTTCAAGTGATTTGTTTTCATTGGTATTCCAAAAATGGGAAAAAGGATCTATTGAGGTTTTGGAAACGATTTCAAATTTATTGCTAAAAATTAAAAATAATTTAGACAATGAAAATGAGGAAGAAAAAATAACAAAGGCCTTTGTGTATGCTATTTTTAAAGTGGTCAATAAATTGATTAGTTATTACTCAAAACACAAAGAATTTGACACGATTGATACGCTGTATGCAATTTATAAGCAAGTAATAGATTTGGCTGAAGTTTCTTTTGAAGGGGAACCTTTGAATGGATTGCAGATTATGGGAGTTTTGGAAAGTAGGGTTTTGGATTTTGAAACGGTAATTATCACTTCTATGAATGAAGGCAAATTCCCTGCAGGTAAATCACAAAACTCTTTCATTCCTTATGATGTGAAACGGGAATTGGGACTACCTACTTTTAAAGAGAAAGATGCAATTTACACCTATCACTTTTATCATTTGTTGCAACGTGCCAAAAATATTTATTTATTGTATAATACCGAAAGCGAAGGTCTGGATGCCGGTGAAAAAAGCCGTTTTATTACTCAACTGGAGGTAGAGAAACAACCCAAGCACACTTTAACCCACGAAATTTATAACGCAGTTTTACCAGACACTGCTTATTTACCAATGGTTATACCGAAATCAAAGAAGGTGATGACGCGTTTGAAAGAAATTGCCGAAAAAGGCTTTTCGCCATCAGCGTTGACGAGTTATATACGGAATCCGATTCAGTTTTATTTTCAAAAAATTCTGCGGATCAGTGAAGTGGAAGAGGTCGAGGAAAATATTGCTTTGAATACATTAGGAACTATTATCCATGAGACTTTACGGGTTTTGTACGAGCCTTTCGTCGGGAAATTTATTTCAGAATTTGACATTCAAAATTGTTTCAAACAAATTGATGCAGAAGTGTTGAACCAATTTAAGTTGGTTTATAAAGAAGGAGAAATAAAAAAGGGTAGAAATTTATTGGCTTTTGAAGTAGCTAAGCGTAATGTTTTTAACTTCTTGAAAGTAGAATTAGAAAGCATTAAAAATGGAGATGCCATAAAAATTCTGGAGCTTGAAAAAACTTTTGAAAGAATGGTGCAACATCCAAGTTTGCCTTTTCCTGTTTTGATTAAAGGAAATGTGGATCGAATTGAAGAACGCAACGGAATCATCAGAATTATTGATTACAAAACGGGTAAAGTTGAAAAATCGAGTGTTACCCTTAAATCGTGGAAAGGATTGACGGAAGATATCAAAAACGACAAAATCATTCAGGTTCTGGCATACGCATATATGTATGAAGGAAATGCTAATGGAAAACCTATCGAGGTCGGAATTATTTCTTTCAAAAATCTTAAATCGGGATTCTTGCCTTTTAATTTTAAAGAGGGAAGGGAAGGAAATATAACTATTGATAGTGAGATAGTGACTAATTATCTGGAACAAATTGTTTTGCTGTTGAATGAGATATTGGATGCAACTATTCCTTTTACGGAGAAAATTTTATAAAGGAATGAGAAAAAAATGGAATAACCTGTTTGAGTTTTTCAAAAGCACTGTTGCGATTAATCTTTCTGCTAGTTTATGTGTTTTTCTTTTTGGGGGATATATAGCTTTTAATTATTCGGTTCTCAGTTTTGGTTTTGTTTTAAGTTTGTTGCTCAAAGAAGTTAATGCCAAAAACGAGTATGTGTTTTATTTTAACAATCAAATTTCCAGAATACAGCTTTGGGTTTACTCATGGTGTTTTACGTTTACTTTTTTAGTCGTTTGTGTTTTTGCTTTTAATTTAATAAGGAGGTTATTTTGAAAAAACATGTATTAGAGATTGATAGTGTTCAAAAATCCTTTGATGACAAAAACATACTGTCGGATGTTTATTTAAAATGCGAAACAAATGATATTATTGGACTCCTTGGTAGGAATGGTTCTGGTAAGTCGACTTTACTAAAGATTATTTTTGGTATTGAATCTGCCAATTTTAAGTTCGTTAGAATTAATGGTTGTGTTAAAGTCAAGACTAAAGATTTATTTGCTGAAATTAGTTATTTACCGCAGGACAATTTTATTCCCAATGTGTTTTCAATTAAAAAAGTGATACAATTATCAGTTCGCAAGGAGAGGATTCAGGAGTTTTACGCAGATGAAATGATTGGTGCAATGCTAGATAAAAAGGTTGTTCATTTGTCTGGAGGTGAATTGCGCTATTTAGAAATTAAAATCATTCTCAATAACTCTTCAAAATTTGTTTTGTTGGATGAACCTTATAACGGTTTATCCCCTTTGATGATTGAGAAGGTGAATGAATTAATAGTTGAGAATTCAAAGACTAAAGGGATTATTATTTCTGATCATAATTATGGAAATGTAATCAAAGTGTCAAACAAATTAGTTTTGCTTAAAGAAGGTAAAGCGCATCATTTGCTTTGCAAAGAAGAATTAATAGAGAAAGGATATTTGAAAGAAGGGATGCTTAGCAATTTTTAAAAAAAGAAGTCAAAACAACTAGTAACTCCTCTTGGTTTTCTATATGCGACATGTGGCCGTCGGGCAACGAAACGACTTGCACATCCGTTCCTTTAACTTGTTTGATGTTATCTTCATAATTAAGAACACCGTCTTTTTTGCCAAGAATGATTAATTTTGGGTAATCGGTAAGATGTAACAAGTGTTCTTTGTTTTTTCTTATTTTCATGCCTTCCTGTGCTGCGATATAACCTTGTAAAGGTGTTTTTAATGCTTCCGATTTTACTTTTTCTATTTCGGCACTAAGTCGCTCGCGATTATCAATACTAAATAAATTTGCAATAGAAAGCTGAACCAAATTAGCGTACTCTTTGTGAGCTATTTTTATGGATCTATTTCTGTTGATTTTGCGCTCGTGATCATCTGAAAAAGCGGTAGAATTTAAAAGAACCAATCCTTTTGTTACTTCAGGATACAATTCGGCGAAAGCCAAAGCCACATAACCGCCCATTGAATGACCCACAAAAATAGCTTTTCGGATCTTTAGCTCGTTTAAAACAGCATGAACTGCATCAGCCATATCTTCCATAGTGTGGATGTAACCCAAGCATTCCGTTTTGCCATGTCCTAATAAATCGATGGTTATGATTCGGTTTTTTTTACTTAATTCTGGGATGAAGGCATTCCACATAGTTTGGTTTTCCAAAAAACCGTGGAGCAAGACTACAGCAGTGCCTTTTCCGGTATCTGAATACGAAATTTGTGTGTTTTTGTAGAGAATATTTTTCAAGGGGGGCTGAATTTATAAGGCAAAAATAACTGTAATAAATTGAATCAAAAATAAAACGGCTCACAAAATTTGCAAGCCGCTTCTTTGCTATCTAAAATCAATTATTTTAATTTTTCAAAAAAGAGTCAATCGTGCCGAAATACTTTTCTTTTGCGTCAAGCCAACCATAGTGTTTGCTGTTTTCAAGCAGAACCATTTTTGAATTTGGAAAGGCTTTCAAGGCAATTTCTCCAATCGATGCACTTACGATGTCTTGTTTGCCTTGAATAATTAAAACAGGATTCTTGAAATTGGAAAACTTGTTTTTACAATCAAAATTCATTTTTCGCATATCACTCCACAGCAATGAATTTATGGTCGAATTACCCTGAGTCAATCTCTCGGCAATGATTGGGATAAATTTTCTATCATACACATAAGCGGGTGCCATGGCTCTTCCTCTGCCAATTCTTGCTGCATAGGTCGTATCGCCTTTCTCTATTTTATCGTTCCAATAGTTTAAAGAGTCTTTTTCGGTTTTATTTAAACCGGCTTCGATGAGATTTTCGCCTTTCAGTAAACTCAAATCTACTCCACCCGATGAAGACAAAATCAATTTATCAATACTGCTTGGGTAAATTGTTGCGTAATAAGAGGCTAACATTCCACCAAAAGAATGGCCAAGTATTGTCCACTTTTTGATTTTTAAATGTTTTCTTAATAACTCCATATCATCGGCCATTAATTTCATGTTGACCGTTTTATCATTCAATTCCTTAAGATTGGATTTTCCAGTCCCTCTTTGGTCGTAAATAATAGTTTGATATTTTTCTGCCAAAATTTTTGCCATAGGTTCAAACCCATTACTATTCATTCCGGGACCACCATTTATTATTAGAACTGGTGTGCCTTTGCCGAATATTTTATAATACGTTTGGCTTGAATCTGTGTTTGTAGCAAAACCCTCAGTTTGGGCAAACGACTGCCCAAAAAAAGAGAGAAAGACAAATAGGAATACTTTCTTTATCATTTAAATTACGAATTCATTAAACTCTCGATTTCTTCTGCTTCAATCGGGATGTTTCTCATCAAGTTGAAAGGTTCTCCAGTTTCTTGAACCACCAAGTTGTCTTCCAAGCGAATTCCGAAACCTTCGGCTGGGATGTAAATTCCTGGCTCAACGGTAAAAACCATATTGGCTTTCATAGGCTCGTGCAATAATCCGTAATCGTGAGTGTCCAATCCCATGTGGTGAGACGTTCCGTGCATGAAATATTTTTTGTATGCTGGCCATTCCGGATTTTCATTTTGAACATCGGCTTTGTCAATTAATCCTAAACCCAGTAATTCGGAAGTCATGATTTTTCCCACTTCCAGATGATATTCTTTCCAAAGTGTTCCCGGAGTCAGCATTTTGGTGGCTTCGTTTTTAACGCGCAAAACAGCATTGTACACTTCTTTTTGTCTGTCTGTAAATCTTCCAGAAACAGGAATCATACGGGTCATATCACTAGAATAGTTAGCGTATTCTGCGGCAACGTCCAGCAATACTAAATCACCTTCTTTGCATTGTTGATTGTTTTCGATATAATGCAAAACATTGGCATTATTCCCAGAAGCAATAATTGGTGTATAGGCGAAACCTTTGGAACGGTTGCGAACGAATTCATGAATTAATTCAGCTTCAATTTCGTATTCGGTTACGTTTGGTTTTACAAATGAAAGTAATCTTCTGTAGCCTAATTCGGTAATATTACAGGCGTTTTGAATCAAATCAATTTCTTCGGTTTCTTTTACAGATCGCAAACGTTGCAAAATAGGATTGCTTTTGGCAACTTGATGCGCAGGATATTTCTCTTTCCACCATTTAATAAAACGGGCTTCACGAGTTTCTGTTTCTACAGAAGCACGATAATGTTCATTGGTGTTGATGTACATGATTTCGGCATAGGTCATCATTTCATTCAATATTTTATTGAAATCTTGTAACCAATACACGGTTTTTATTCCTGAAACTTCAAAAGCGCGGTCTTTGGTTAGTTTTTCACCCTCCCAAATGGCAATGTGTTCGCTGGTTTCTTTAAGAAATAAAATTTCTCTTTGGTTTTCGTAAGGTGCATCTGGAAAAAGCAATAAGATGCTTTCTTCTTGGTCTACTCCGCTTAAATAAAAAATATCTCTATGTTGTGCAAATGGCAATGTACTGTCTGCAGAAACGGGATAGATATCGTTTGAATTGAAAACGGCTACACTTTTTGGCTTCATTTGAGCCATGAATTTTGCGCGGTTTTTTATAAAAAGGGCGCTGTCTATTTGATGATATTTCATTTTAAATCGATTTTGGGTATTGAATCATCAAAAATACTAACTTTAAAAATGAAATTAGCCTTTGTGTTGTTTTTTTTAAGATTTTAACGGGCGGTTTTTCTTTTCCATAAAGGTCTCGGTTTAATGCTGAAGGTGTTGCGTTTCGTGGACGTAAGGGATTACTTCACATTGCTTTATTCTCATTGGAGTTCAGTGAATTTCATTTGAAAATAGCTACCGAAGTAGTGTGGATAGCCAGACCGCATAATAAAAATGGGCGAATAGGCGGCGCTAAGAGTTGTCCATTTTTTATTATGGGGTCACGTCCAAATTATTTTATGTAGCTGTTTTTGAAGTGTTTTCTAACCAAGAAAGCATGAAGAAATGAGGGTTTCTCCATGCTTTTAATAAAAGTATTTAAATTTAAAACTGGGCTACTTCGGTAGAATCTTTCATGGCTGTAGTGGAAGATTTTCCTGTGGTAACGGTGTTTTGTACCGCATCAAAATAGGATGTACCTACGAAACCTTGATGTTTTACGGCTTTGAAACCGTGTTGTTGCAAAGCGAATTCTCTTTCCTGCAATTCAGAATAACCTGCCATACCTCGTTCTTTATAAGCTTTTGATAATTCGAACATGCTGGTGTTCAAAGCATGGAATCCCGCCAAAGTGATGAATTGGAATTTATATCCCATAGCGGCCAAGTCTTCTCTGAATGTTTCCATTTCGGCTATCGATAATTTGGCAGCCCAGTTGAAAGACGGCGAACAATTGTAGGCTAACATTTTGCCAGGAAATTGTTTGTGGATGGCATCGGCAAATTGTTTGGCATATTTTAAATCAGGATTACTGGTTTCCATCCAAATCAAATCGGCATAAGGAGCGTAGCTTAATCCGCGGTCAATTCCTTGCTCTACACCACAGTTTACGTAGAAAAATCCTTCTCCAGTTTTTTCTCCAGTTATGAATTTGGCGTCTCTTGGGTCGATATCGCTGGTCAATAAATTAGCAGCATCAGCATCTGTTCGTGCCACGATAAGCGTTGGCGTTCCCATAACATCGGCAGCCAAGCGTGCAGCAATTAATTTGTTGATGGCTTCTTGGGTGGGCACCAAAACTTTCCCTCCAAGATGTCCGCATTTTTTAGCAGAACTCAATTGGTCTTCAAAGTGAACTCCCGCTGCACCTGATTCAATCATTGATTTCATCAATTCGAAAGCATTTAGATTTCCTCCAAAACCGGCTTCAGCATCGGCAACTATGGGGACCAAATAGTCTTTTTTGTCTGTAGTTCCGTTAACCACCTGTATCTGATCGGCACGTAAAAGTGCGTTGTTGATTCTTTTTACCACCAAAGGAACGCTGTTGGCTGGATATAAGGATTGGTCTGGGTACATCTCACCGGCAACGTTGGCATCAGCGGCAACTTGCCAGCCGCTTAAATAGATCGCGTCCAATCCTGCTTCTACTTCTTGAATGGCTTGATTTCCTGTAAGTGCGCCCAATCCGGCAACGAAATCTTGAGAATTAAGTTTATTCCATAATTTGGTGGCTCCTATTTTGGCAACACTATGCTCAATTTGGTAAGAACCTTGCAGTTTTACTACTTCTTCTGCAGTATAGGGGCGTTCAATTCCTTTCCATCTTGGGTTAGTGATCCAGTCTGTAACTAATTCTTGAATTCTTGTTTCGGTGGTTTTCATGGTGTTTTAAGTTTAATAGTGTTTGTTGGTTATTTATTTTTGGTTGGTTTTTTTATTTTGAAATTGACATTGTTATAGATATTTATAACCGATTAGGGTTAAGAATTCTATAAAATTGTCATTTACCACTAAAGTGTCAAGCAGTTGTTCAGCCAAATGGTAATTTTGTTTTTCGTGGTTTTCATCGCCTACAAATTTTTTAATTTTCTCAAATTCTTCCATAGCTAGGCGGTGATAATAATCTTCGGTTAATGTTTTATTATTGTCTAAAACCACTTTGTTTTGTAGCCATTGCCACAATTGCGATCTTGATATTTCGGCAGTTGCGGCGTCTTCCATCAAATGGTGTAAAGCTGCTGCACCTTGTCCGTTAAGCCAAGAAGCGATGTATAAAACAGAAATACTAATGTTTTTTCTAACCCCTTCTTCAGTAATATTTCCTTCTGGAACGGCCAGTAAATCTTCGGCTAAGACATGAACATCTTCTCTTTTTAGATGAATTTGATTGGCTGTTGGCATGTATTTATCAAAAACCGATTTTGCCAAGGAAACCAAATCAGGATGGGCTACCCAAGTCCCATCGTGTCCGTTTTGCACTTCTCTTTGTTTATCGGTTACTACTTTATCAAAAGCAATATTATTGGCATCTTCGTTATTTTTAATTGGAATCTGTGCTGCCATTCCGCCTATTGCATGTATATTTCGTTTGTGACATCTTTGAATTACCAATTGGGAATAAGCACTCATAAAAGGCGAAGTCAT
>Ga0184629_10000712_pt1 | contig 14491 bp, 16 predicted proteins | sample PLM4_32_b1_FD_133158 | JGI IMG/M metagenome (GOLD analysis project Ga0184629, IMG submission 133158) | Groundwater sediment microbial communities from an aquifer in East River, Colorado, USA - PLM4_32_b1 | ecosystem: Environmental > Terrestrial > Soil > Riparian zone | place: USA: East River... | reverse complement strand
TACACAATCATCACATCGTAATACGGCTGAAGCTACTAATCCCAGTAGTTCTTTGGTTTTTACGTCAAGTGCTCCTGCTGCATACGCATTGGTGTCCAGATTGAAGATGCGCTTCACTATTTTATTATTGTCCGCCAATAATTTTTCGTTCATTTTAGAACGGTAGTCGTTAAATTCTTGAATGATATCAGCCATTTTCTTTCTTTTTATTTAGTACAACCAGTTTTGAAATCAAGATGCTCACTTCGTAAATCAGTAACATTGGTATTGCTACAATAGTTTGGCTTACCACATCTGGGGGAGTAACAATTGCGGCAACGATTAGTATTATTACAACGGCATACTTCCAATATTTCCTTAAAAATGTTGGGGTTACTAGGCCTAATTTCGTTAGAAAATAAATAATGATTGGTAATTCAAAGAACAATCCACTGGCCAATATACTCGTTTTTACCATTCCGATATAAGAATCCAAAGTAAATTGGTTTTTCACTACATCACTAACCGTAAAGGTAGCTACGAAATTTACGGACATTGGGATAACCACAAAATAGCCAAACAAAACGCCCAAAAAGAAAAGTAAGGAAGAAGTGAATATAAATACTCGGGCATTTTTCTTTTCTTTCTCATATAATGCAGGACCGATGAATTTCCATACTTCCCATAAAATATAAGGAAAGCTTAAAATAAATCCGGCCAGAATACACATCCATACAAAGATGTTGACCTGTCCTTCCATTTCGGTATTTTGAATGATAAAAGGCATTTCGGTGATGCAAATGCTTTCGGCAAAACCCAATTGATGCGATAATTCGCAAAAATAACGATAGGTAAAAAAGGAAGGTCTTGTGGGACCAAAAATGATAACATCAAATAAGTAATCACTAATAAAATAAGTGACACAAGCCATAATGATTACAGCTGTTGTGCTTCGAACTAATAACCATCTCAGTTCTTCAAGATGGTCCAAAAAGGACATTTCGCCTAGGTTTTTCTTTGCCATTATACGATTCCTTCTTTTAAAATGTCATGCAAATGCAATACTCCTTTATATTCACCATTATCAACAACCACTAGTTGGGTTATGGAAAAATCTTCCATAATATTAAATGCATCCATAACCATATCATCAGAATTTGTTGTTTTAGGACTTTTTGTCATAATATCTTTGGCCGTCAAATCGGCAAAAGTATCTCTGTCGTTTAGCATTCTACGAATATCACCATCGGTAATGATTCCAATTACTTTATTATTTTCTACCACAGCCGTAACGCCTAGACGTTTTTCTGAAATTTCAAAAATCACTTTTTTAATCGGGGTTTCTGGGCCAACTTCAGGTTTCAAAGTATGTTCCAGCATGTCTTTTACGCGAAGCAATAATTTTTTACCTAAAGCACCGCCAGGATGGTATTTGGCAAAATCTTCGGCTTTAAAATCACGCATTTCCATAAGGCAAACCACCAAAGCATCTCCCATGACCAATTGTGCTGTTGTACTATTGGTAGGTGCCAGATTTAAAGGGCAAGATTCGGTTTCTACAGTTGTATTCAAAACAAAATGGGAACCTTTGGCAAGAAATGAAGTTGTATTCCCGGTAATGCCAATTAATTTATTGCCAAAACGAGTCAAGAGTGGAACCAAAGCTTTGATTTCTGGACTATTGCCGCTTTTTGAAATGCAAATGATAACATCATCATTTTGGATCATTCCTAAATCACCATGAATGGCTTCTGAAGCATGCAGAAATAAAGAAGGCGTTCCTGTAGAATTGAAAGATGCTACCATTTTTTGAGCAATAATAGCGCTTTTCCCTATACCAGTTATGACCAATCTCCCTTTAGAATTATAGATGCATTGTACCGCTTCCGCAAATGTATCGTCGATGAAATCAATTAGTTTTGCAATCGATTTGCTTTCGGATTCGATTGTTTTTTTGGCAATTGACAATATGTTTTCTTTTGTTATCAAAACAGATAATTTAAAATTTGTAAGTGTAAAAGAAAGTTGTATCTTTATGTGCCGCAAATTTATATAAAATACCACATAATAAAGAATGAATTCAAACGAAATTGACATACACAAAGAATTAAAGAAATATTTTGGCTTTAGCCAATTTAAAGGGCTGCAAGAACAGGTCATAAAAAGTCTGCTCAATAAGCAAAATACATTTGTCATTATGCCTACAGGAGGCGGAAAATCACTCTGTTACCAATTGCCAGCTTTGATTCAAGAGGGAACCGCCATAGTGGTGTCTCCATTGATTGCATTAATGAAAAATCAGGTAGATGCCATTAGAAGTCTCTCTTCTGAAAATGGTATTGCCCATGTTTTAAATTCCTCGCTTACCAAAACTGAAATTGCTCAAGTTAAAACAGATATTACCTCTGGATTGACGAAATTGTTATATGTTGCTCCGGAATCCTTAACAAAAGACGAATATGTGGCTTTTCTTCAAACGGTGCCTATTTCTTTTGTGGCTATAGATGAAGCGCATTGTATTTCAGAATGGGGGCATGATTTTAGACCCGAATATAGAAATCTAAAAAATATTATTAAGCAACTCGGCGATGTACCTATTATAGGTCTTACCGCTACAGCTACGCCAAAAGTGCAGGAGGATATCTTGAAAAATCTTGATATGGCCAATGCAACTACTTTTAAGGCTTCATTTAACAGACCCAATTTATATTACGAAATACGGACCAAAACAAAAAATATCGAATCCGATATTATTCGTTTTATAAAACAACACAAAGGAAAATCCGGAATTATATATTGTTTAAGTCGTAAGAAAGTCGAAGCAATTGCCGAGGTTCTTCAAGTAAACGGAATCAGTGCTGTGCCGTATCATGCGGGATTAGACGCAAAAACACGAGCCAAACATCAAGACATGTTTTTGATGGAAGATGTAGAGGTGGTTGTGGCAACGATTGCCTTTGGTATGGGGATCGACAAACCCGATGTGCGTTTTGTGATTCATCATGACATTCCAAAATCATTAGAAAGTTATTATCAAGAGACAGGTCGTGCTGGTCGAGATGGTGGTGAAGGGCATTGTTTGGCCTATTATTCCTATAAAGATGTAGAGAAATTAGAGAAATTCCTATCGGGAAAACCAGTCGCCGAGCAAGAAATTGGATTTGCTTTACTGCAAGAAGTCGTGGCTTATGCCGAAACTTCGATGTCCAGACGAAAGTTTTTACTTCATTATTTCGGTGAGGAATTTGACAGCGAGACTGGTGAAGGCGCCGATATGGATGATAATGTTCGAAACCCAAAAACAAAAGTTGAAGCCAAAGATGAAGTGGTTAAACTATTGGAAGTAGTACGGGATACGAAGCATATTTACAAATCAAAAGAAATTGTTTATACCTTAATGGGGCGCGTGAATGCAATGATAAATGCGCATAAAACAGATTCTCAATCCTTTTTTGGTTCAGGATCAAAACATGACGAGAAATACTGGATGGCTTTGCTGAGACAAGTTCTTGTAGATGGTTTATTGTCTAAAGATATTGAGACTTATGGGATCGTTAAAATCACTAAAAAAGGGTTGGCTTTTATAAAAAAACCGGAGTCCTTTATGATGTCCGAGGATCATGAATACAATGAATCCGAAGATGAAGCGATTGTAACAGCTGCAAAATCTTCCGGTACCGCCGATGAATTGTTGATGACCATGTTGCGTGAATTGCGTAAAAAAGTGGCCAAAAAACTGGGAGTTCCTCCATTTGTGGTTTTTCAAGATCCTTCTTTGGAGGATATGGCTTTGAAATATCCAATTTCTCAAGAAGAACTTGTTAATATTCATGGGGTTGGAGAGGGAAAAGCTAAAAAATACGGAAAAGAATTTACCGAATTAATCAGTCGTTACGTTGCCGATAATGATATCATACGTCCGGATGACTTGGTTGTAAAATCTACGGGGGTCAATTCGATAAATAAACTGTATATCATTCAAAATATTGACAGAAAGTTGGCTTTGACAGATATCGCTTCCGCAAAAGGGTTGAAAATGGATGATTTGATCAAAGAAATGGAACAAATTGTCTATTCTGGCACCAAACTGAACATCAAATATTGGATAGACGAAATGTTGGATGATGACCAGCAAGAAGAAATTCATGATTATTTCATGGAATCCGAATCCGATAATATAGAAAATGCCCTCAGAGAATTTGAAGGCGACTACGATCTCGATGAATTGCGATTAATGCGAATAAAATTCATTAGCGAAGTAGCAAATTAGTTTGCAGATTTCAGAATTTAAAAAAAGAGTCTGTGTAAAAAGTTTTTTCAAAAATAAATTTTCAAAAAAATTGAAGTTTTTAATAGATCAATAAATCAAAAGCCGATTTTCGTGTGAAAATCGGCTTTTTTGATGTTTAGTTTTTAAAGTGCCTGCTGAAGCCTGTCTTCTGCAACCTGAAATCTGCTTACTGGTATACCTCACCTCGATGCGGTTTCAAAGCATCTCGAACCTGAATCATGTTTTCTTCATTGACTACCATAAAAGCAATCGCTTGCATTTCGTCCTGAATTTCAAAACCTGTTATATTTAAGGGTAATTTCTCTATAACAATATACTCTTTCAGATGGATTTCGTGGTGCTCTGCCGTTTTTGCCGAAGCAGGCCCGCGGAAATCCCATATTAGTTTTATTTTTCTCGACATTATATTGGTATAAAATTATGTAAGTTAATAGTGCAAAGTTACATACTCTTATTGTAAAAGAATTCAATTTTATAATCGAATCCTATTTGAACAATCAATATTGAATTCAAAATACTACTTTTGCATACAGATTATTTTTATTTCTAATAATCTAAGAATCGAACAATCTAAAAAATAATGCCACAAGAACTCCTATTACAAGTTACACCCGAAATTGCAGCCAACGAATCGTTGCTCAAAGACCATTTGTCGAAGCAAATAAAAGTTCCGGCAAATGACATTCAGCATGTTTCTATTTTGAAACGCTCGATTGATGCGCGTCAGAAATCCATAAAATTCAATTTGAAAGTGGTCATTTATTTGAAAGATGAACCTTTTCAAGAACATAAAATAGAACTTCCAGACTATCAAAATGTTTCGAATTCTCAGGAAGTTATTGTAGTTGGGGCGGGACCAGCGGGACTTTTTGCTGCTTTGCAATTGATAGAATTGGGTTTAAAGCCAATAGTTGTTGAACGTGGAAAAGACGTTCGTGGCCGTCGTCGTGATTTAAAAGCCATCAATGTTGATCATATTGTTAACGAAGATTCTAATTATTGTTTTGGTGAAGGAGGAGCAGGAACCTATTCTGACGGAAAATTATATACTCGTTCCAAAAAGCGTGGCGATGTAACTCGTATTTTAGAGTTGTTGGTCGCTTTTGGTGCTACCGGAGATATACTGGTAGATGCGCATCCGCACATTGGAACCAATAAATTGCCTCAAATTATTCAGGACATTCGAGAGAAAATCATCGAATGTGGCGGACAGGTTTTATTCGAAACCCGTTTGACCGATATTTTAATAAAAAATAATGAAGTGCAAGGAATAGTAACCCAAAACGGGGAAACAATTCTTGCGAATAAATTAATTCTGGCAACGGGACATTCTGCTCGCGATATATTTGAATTGCTGGACAGAAAGCAAATTTTTATTGAAGCCAAAGCTTTTGCTTTGGGCGTACGAGCCGAACATCCACAATCGCTAATTGACAGCATTCAGTATAGTTGTGATTATCGAGGGGAGTTTTTGCCGCCTGCACCCTATTCGATAGTGAAACAGGTAAATGGTCGCGGAATGTATTCGTTTTGTATGTGTCCCGGTGGAGTGATTGCGCCTTGTGCCACGAGTCCAGGAGAAGTAGTGACGAATGGTTGGTCTCCATCCAAACGAGATCAGGCAACAGCCAATTCCGGTATTGTAATCGAATTGAAACTAGAAGATTTCAAACCTTTTGAGAAATTTGGTGCTTTGGCGGGAATGGAATTTCAAAAAAGTATTGAGCAAAAAGCGTGGCACTTGGCTGGGGAGACACAAAAAGTGCCAGCGCAGCGCATGATTGATTTTACACAAAATAAAGTATCTTCTAATATTCCTAAAACATCCTATGTTCCCGGAACGACTTCGGTAGAAATGGGACAGGTTTTTCCAGGATTTTTATCCCAAATATTACGGGAAGGTTTTTCTGAATTTGGAAAATCGATGAAAGGCTATTTGACAAACGAAGCTATTTTGCATGCACCGGAATCCAGAACTTCGTCACCTGTCCGTATTCCTAGGGATGGTATTTCCTATGAGCATTTACAGATAAAAGGATTGTATCCTTGCGGAGAAGGAGCAGGTTATGCAGGCGGAATTATTTCGGCTGCCATTGATGGGGAGAAATGTGCTTTGAAAATTGCGGAAGCTTTAAAATAAAGATTTTGCCACGAATTATCACGAATTATCACGAATTAATTCTTTTAAAATTTAAGGGAATTAGTGATAATTCGTGTAATTCGTGGCAAACTTTTTTGTTTAAATTGATGCCTCTACGTTAAAGAGGGCAAAAACAAATATAAAAAAAACTCGAATCAATCGAGTTTAGTTTTTCTACTAGTATTTTTTTAAGGAATCAGGATGATTTTTCCTGTACTTTTTCTACTTTCAAGATAATCATGTGCCAACTTTCCTTCAGATAGTTTGAAAAGGGTTGGAGTTGCAATGGTAATATCACCATTGGCAATCCAATCAAATAATTGATGGGCTCTTTTGATGCGTTCTTCCTTAGAAATTAAATAACTCCATAAATCACCGCCCGTCAATGTTTTGGAAGTATCCATCAACATTCTAGGATTTACAAATTCGGGATCTCCGCCTGCCATTCCGAAAAACACAACTTGTCCACACATTTTGGTCACTTCAAAACTATCGCTCAAAGTACTTCCAACACTATCATAAACGGCATCGACACCATTGGGACAAAAATCCAAAACTTGTGCTTTCCAATCGTCTGAATATAAAAACACTTTGGTCGCGCCATTTTGCAAAGAAACTGCGGCTTTATCAGATGATGAGGTCAAGCCAATTACCGTTGCCCCCAAAAGTTTACTGATTTGAGTTAAGAATTGTCCGACTCCTCCGGCCGAAGCATGAACCAATACAGTTTCTCCTTTTTGAGTTTTATGACTATCGGTTGCCAAATAATGAGCCGTCAATCCTTGCAATAAAATAGTGGCTGCGATTTCGAAAGATATATTTTCCGGTAACGGAATTACATGATCAAGAGGAACGGCTACCAACTCGGCATTGGCAAAAGGAACATCGGCAAAAGCCACTCGGTCACCAATTTTAAAATCAGAATTTCCATTAGTTTCCACCACGATTCCGGCGCCTTCGTAACCTGCTATAAAAGGGGGATTGCCTTTGAGGTGGTAATTTCCCTTACGACGATAGACATCGGCAAAGTTTACACCGATGGCTTTCATTTCGACTAAGATTTCATCGGCTTTTAATGTCGGAACTGGGATTTCTATATATTCAAGAACATCGGAGGTTCCGAATGCTGAGAAGGTAAGTGCTTTCATATGAGATAATATTTGCTTTTTTTGTGATATGGAATTGCTAGGCCTGTTCGCTATCGCTCGAGTCGCGTATCTTCATTGGTGTTTATGACCAATTTAAAGTGATGCTCATTTCATTTTTTTTATTTTTTGAAGATGCAAAGAAAGCTAAATTTTAGGAGTTAATGAAAGTTTGTAATATTATAAAAGAGGAATCAATGATCGTAGCTTATCATTCTTGAAACTTTCCATTGATTGTCTACTTTTTTCCAAATCGCAACAAATTTAAAGGTTCCTATTTCTTCTTTTCCGTTTTCCATATGTCGGAATTGATGAGTTGCTATTTCGATGGCTCCAAAATTCTTTATAGGATGAACTTCAAGACTGCCTTTGACCAATTGGCGCGTGAGTTTATTTTCGTTTTTGAACATTTTTTCGAAATTGGAAAAGACAGTTTCATAAGAAAGTAGCCCCCCATTATCTTGGTACCATTCTAAATCTTCGGTGAAAAGAGGTTTGAATTTTGCCATATCTTTTATATTGAAGGCTTCAAAAAGGGCAGTATCCATTTTTTCGATTTCAGCATACAACTCTTGTGAAGTAGGAGCTACTTTTTTCTCTTGGGCTTGAGAAATATTTAGAAATAAAAGGAACAGAAAAGTGAAATAAGCAGTTCGGTTTTTCAATAAATTGTTTTTCATTGTTTTTGTCTAAAGATAGTTATTTCTTCGTAATTGGCTGCCAGTCATTTTTTTATTGTTATTTCTAATGTTGAAATAGTGATTTGGCGTTTAAAAGCAAAACAGTTTAAATACTAAATTTTGAATGATAAAGAAGTCTAATTCGATCCGTATCTAATGCTTTGTTTTCCGGAATTTCAAAGAAGAAACCCAATTGCCATTTTTGGGTTTTTTGTGCTTGTTTACTTGTAGTTATATCCCAAGGAGGATAAACTCGAATGGCTCGTTTTCCTTCTTTGTTTTTATGGGTAAGAATCCCTTTTTCAATTAGTATTGACATCGGAAAAACAAACTGTCCGAAGAAGTTTTCTTTTCGAGTGCTTATTACAAATAGGTCGATAGAATCTGAACTGTCAAAAGGTTGAATGAGGCCTTTATTTATCCTTTTCCAAAGCGTTACAAATTGGCCCGTTTTGGTGGGGGTGATTTTGGCAGTTCGGAATCGAATGTTTAAAGTATTTAGTTTAAAAACACAAGCTCCATATTCGGAACTTTCGGGTTCAAGAATGGGTTGGCTGATTTTGAAATTACCAGTGTCATAAAGTATTTTTTTAGCAATAATTAAGTCGTTTGGTAATTCTTCGGTTGTAATCCATGGATTTTCATTTCTCATTTAATACTGTATTTGTTCATCGAAGTCATTTTGTCTAATCATAAAAAAAGCCGAAAATGGATTTCGACTTTTAAAAGTAAAACTACTTTTTATTTTTTTAATTTATCTTTAAATACCTTTTCGAATTTTTCTAGTTTGGGCTGAATGACCATTTGACAATAAGGCTGATTTTTGTTATTGGCATAATAGTTTTGATGATAATCTTCGGCTTTGTAGAATTTAGTAAAAGGTTCTATTGTAGTGACAATGGGCTTTTCATAAATCTGCGCTTTTTTTAATTCATTGATAATTGATTGCGCCGCTTGTTTTTGTTCTTCGTCTTTATAAAAAATGACAGAGCGGTACTGCGTTCCCACATCGGCACCCTGACGATTGAGTGTGGTTGGGTCATGAACGGTAAAGAAGACTTTGAAAATTTCATCGAGACTGGTAACGTTTTTGTCAAAAGTAATTTGTACAACTTCGGCATGGCCAGTAGTTCCAGAACAAACTTCTTCGTAACTTGGGTTAATTGTCTTCCCTCCAGAAAACCCTGAAACGACAGATTTTACGCCCATCAAGTTTTCATAAACGGCTTCTACGCACCAGTAACAACCGCCGCCAAGGGTTATGGTATCAAAATTAGATTGTGTCATTTTTTTATTGGTATTATTGTTTTGAGAAAAAAGTGTTGCGGTAAATAGCAAATAGGCAGCTATAATTAGTTTCGTTTTCATATGTAGGTACTATTTGTTTTTTATAGGACTCGAGCGATAGCGAATAGGCGAAGCAATATGGTATCGCCATTCTTCATTCTGTTTATGTTTTTGGAATCATGGCGATTTCATACTTGTTTCTTTAATTCATTATTTAGTATCAGGAACAAAATCGAGTGCAATAGAATTCATACAATACCTTTTTCCGGTTGGTGCCGGTCCGTCATCAAAGAGGTGTCCCAAGTGACCTCCGCATCTTCCGCAAAGGGCTTCGATTCTTTCCATTCCAAAGGAATTATCTTTTTTATAAACAACACTGTTTTTGTTGTCTTGTTCAAAAAAACTGGGCCAACCACAACTACTCGAAAATTTAGCGGTGGAACGAAACAGTTTGTTGCCACAGGCTGCACAATAGTAGGTCCCTTTTTCATCGGTATTCCAGTATTTTCCGGTGAAGGGTCTCTCTGTATTTCCATGGCGCGATACCTCGTATAGATCCTCAGGCAATACTTTTTTCCATTCTGCATCGACGAGATTGAGTTTTGTAGTATCGGTATTGGAATAATAGGGGTTTTCAGGTTTGCTGATTTTATTTTCCATGGTTAATGATTTTTTGGAGTTGTTTTGTTGATTCGTTGTTTGTCCACAAGCTTGAAGCAGGAACAATAAAAAGAATAGGCTGAGAATTGAACTTGTTTTCATTTTTTTGTTTTTGTACTACAAAGGTATATCACTTTTGAAACACAGAATGTCGGGTACTTTACAAATGGTTTTTATTTAAGTAAGTTTTAACTTTTTTTGATCCAAAATAAAAAATATTTTTGTTTTTAAAAGATCAATGCCTATTCCAAACCAATTCTCATGTTGATCAAATGTTTTTTGAATCCCACTTTCTCGTACGCTTTTATTGCCGATGGATTGTCATTATAAACATCCAATCGGAGTTCTTTTATTTCTTGAGAACGGCACCAGTCTTTGAGTGCTTCAATGATTTTTGAGTTTACTCCTTTTCCCCGATGTTCTGGTAGGGTGTACATAAATCCCAAATAAGCGTAAGTTTTATGATTCAAATAGGGTTTGGCTTCTTCGATTCGAGCATAGCCGGAACTTACTATCTCCGAGTCGATTTCGGCAACCAATACTTCGATGTGGGGAGCCGTAATCATCTTTTTGATGTCGTAATAATGTATTTTTTCTTGTTTTAACGTTGGGTCAAAAGGACGTTCGGCTGCAATAATTCCCTGTTCGAATTCAAGAAGCTTTTCTAAATCGGTTATGCTCGCTTTTCGAATGGTTATAGTATCCATAGGTAGGTGTTTTGTTATCAAAAGTACAAAAAAGAGGGCGTAGATTTTCTATGTGCGTCATTCAAAGGTTAAAAAGAGAGCTGAACTTCCATAAAAACCAAAAGAGTGTTAAAGCCTTTAGAAAGCATATCTTTTTTGTACTTTTGTTGCATCAATACAATTTATGGAAGAAGAACAAGTAATATTAGTGAATGAATTAGATCAGCAAATTGGTTTAATGCCAAAATTAGAAGCACATGAAAAGGCCATTTTACATCGTGCTTTTTCTGTTTTTGTTTTAAATGACAAAAACGAAATCATGCTTCAGCAACGGGCACATCAAAAATACCATTCCCCTTTATTATGGACCAACACCTGTTGTAGTCATCAACGGGAAGGAGAAACTAATATTCAAGCAGGCAATCGAAGATTGTTTGAAGAAATGGGTTTTAATACCGAAATAAAAGAGCTGTTTCATTTTATATACAAAGCTCCGTTCGATAATGGCTTGACGGAACATGAATTAGATCACGTGATGATTGGTTATTATAACGAGATTCCTGAAATTAATAGGGAAGAAGTTGAGGATTGGAAATGGATGAAAATTGAAGATATAAAAAGTGACATGCTTTTGAATCCTGAAATTTACACTGTTTGGTTCAAAATAATTTTTGATGAGTTTTACCATTTTTTAGAGGAACATACAATATAAGAGTGCAGATTACAGAATTTAGATTGCAGATTGCAGAAATCTGAATTGTAAGTCTAAATCCTAGAATCTAAAATCATAAAATCTTAAATCCACCTATGAGAGTAACTATATCCAGAAAAGCCCATTTTAACGCTGCCCATCGATTGTATCGAAAAGATTGGACTTTCGAGCAAAACGATGCGGTTTTTGGTAAGTGTAATAACCCCAATTTCCATGGTCATAACTATGAGTTAATTGTTAGTGTTACCGGTAAAATTGATAAAGAAACGGGTTATGTAATGGATGTTAAATTTTTAACGGACATTATTAAAGAGGAAGTTGAAGATCAATTTGATCATAAGAACTTAAATCTTGACGTTCCAGAATTTCAAGATTTAAACCCGACAGCCGAGAATATCGTGGTTGTGATTTGGAATAAAATCAGAAAAAAAATAAAACCGGAATTCGATCTCGAGGTGGTTCTTTATGAAACGCCACGCAATTTTGTAACCTATAAAGGAGTGTAATGAGTTTGAAGGTAGGGGATAAAATTCCCAATTTTAAAGCGAAGGATACCCATGGTAACGATTTTGAGAGTCAGGATATAATTGGTAAAAGACCGCTTGTAATTTATTTTTATCCTAAGGATAACACACCAGGCTGCATAGCAGAGTCCTGTAGTTTTCGTGATCAATACGAAGATTTTAAAGATTTGGGTGCCGAAGTGATAGGGATAAGCAGTGATAGTGTAGCGTCGCACCAAAAATTCAGCGAACAATATAAATTGCCTTTTATTCTTTTGTCGGATCAGGATCAGAAAATAAGAAAACTTTTTGGAGTTCCTTCAGGATGGTTTGGATTGCTTCCCGGAAGAGTGACTTATGTCGCCGATAAAAGAGGGATTATCATTATGATTTTTGATAGCAGTAGTAGAGCAACGCGACATATTCCCAAAGCTCTTGAAGCAATTAAAAGTTTACAACCATAAATAATTAAAGAAGCACTAGGATTTACTTAGAAATATAATAAAATAGTAACTACATATGAAATCGCCATGATTCAAAATCACAAATTTGAATGAAGAATGGCGATACCATATTCCATTAATAAACAAATATTATCTACATATGAAATCAAAATATCCGCTACAGTTTGAACCAATCCTGAAAGAAAGAATTTGGGGCGGCGAGAAATTAAAGTCCGTTCTAAATAAACCGATAACATCAAAAATTACGGGTGAAAGTTGGGAATTATCTACCGTTGAAGGAGACGTGAGTGTAATAGCAAACGGCGATTATAAAGGAAAAAAATTAACCGAATTAATCGATGAATCTCCAAATGAAATCCTTGGAACAGCAGTTTATAAAAGGTTTGGAAAACAATTTCCATTATTGTTTAAATATTTGGATGCCCGTGAAGATTTGTCTATTCAAGTGCATCCCAATGATGAATTGGCCAAGAAAAGACATAACTCTTTTGGTAAAACCGAAATGTGGTATATCATGCAAGCCGATCAGGACGCCAGAATAATAGTAGGTTTCAAAGAGAATTCTAATCCAAGCGACTATTTAGAGCATCTTAAAGACAATACACTGGTTTCTATTTTAGACGATGTAAAGGTGAAATCGGGGGATGTTTTTTTCTTGGAAACAGGAACCGTTCACGCTATTGGAGCAGGGTTAGTTGTAGCCGAAATTCAGCAAACATCAGATATTACGTATCGTCTTTATGATTTTGATCGTAAAGATGCGCAAGGAAATACAAGAGAACTGCATGTAGATTTAGCGCTTGAGGCGATAAATTATAATAAAGTGGATACTTTTAAGGAATATACCAAAAAGGTCAATCAGTCAAATACAATAGTGGATTGTCCTTATTTCACGACCAATTTTCTTCCCCTAGAAGGTGAGAAGGAAATTAATAAAACAGGAAATTCGTTTACTGTTTATATGTGTACGGAAGGTTCATTTGAAATTGAGTATGATAAAATCAGCTATTCTTATAAAAAAGGGGATACGGTTCTTATCCCGGCTGCTATGAATACATTCATCCTGAGTGGAAAAGCTTCTATTTTAGAAATTTACATTTCATAGTAGGTAATAGAAAGATTATGTGTACTTTTGCAGACGCAAATTAAAATTCCAAATTAAATAAATATAAAATGGCAAACGTTAAGAATTTAAAAAAAGACATCAACTACGTATTAGGAGATATTATTGAAGCAGTTTACTTGTTCGAAATTTCTACAACAGGAAAACCTACAACTGAAACTAACGCATTAATCGATGAAGCAATTGCTGCATTTGACGTTTTGATCACAAAAGTGAACGAAAAGAAAGTTGAAAATAAAAAAGCACATTTCAAACAAATCAACGCTGATTTGGAACAAACTGCTAATCAATTGATTGCTAAAATCAACGATTTGTAGTCAAAAAAAAGCAAAAAAAGTTTGAATTTTTTTTGAAAAAACGAAATTCAGCCTTATATTTGCACCCGTAATGAGTCGCCAGCGTAGCTCAGTTGGCTAGAGCAGCTGATTTGTAATCAGCAGGTCGTGGGTTCGAGTCCCTCCGCCGGCTCTTTAAAAAAGCCATCTATTTATTTAGATGGTTTTTTATTTAAATTGACTTCATTACAAACACATATTGAGTCGCCAGCGTAGCTCAGTTGGCTAGAGCAGCTGATTTGTAATCAGCAGGTCGTGGGTTCGAGTCCCTCCGCCGGCTCTTTAAGAAAACCATCTAACTTTTGTTAGGTGGTTTTTTCGTTTTACGACAGTCTGTAATTTTGGATCAAGATGATGGATCAGGGATCAATCCCAAAACCTGTGGGAAGTAAAAATTAGGCATAAATATTAGTTAGTCTAAAAAGGAAGAACTCTATGTTTCTAACGCCTCTAAATTGAGATCTAAAAGCTTTTATTTTGGCATTG
>Ga0184629_10000711_pt1 | contig 14499 bp, 17 predicted proteins | sample PLM4_32_b1_FD_133158 | JGI IMG/M metagenome (GOLD analysis project Ga0184629, IMG submission 133158) | Groundwater sediment microbial communities from an aquifer in East River, Colorado, USA - PLM4_32_b1 | ecosystem: Environmental > Terrestrial > Soil > Riparian zone | place: USA: East River... | reverse complement strand
TCCAAACATCGTGCCACCGGAGCTTTACGTCGGGCAGGAACTTATACATCGCCCCGAACATTACGGAGAAGACACCGACCGATACCCCCAGATCCACAGCATTCCACAGCAGCATGAGACCGGAGAGTCCGCCGAGCCACCGTCCAAACGCGGCGAGCCCGGCGCTCACGACCAGAGACACCACCAGCAGAAAGCCAACTCCGACGACCAGGCCAAATGAGCGGAGCCGCTTTCCGAAGAACGCCTTGATGCTGAAGCCGGGTTTGCGTTTCACCCGCCAGATTGCGTTGAGGGAGGTCTGTAGCTCAAGAAACGCTCCCGTCGCCCCGACGATGACTGTGAGCGTGCCGATACCAGTCGCGAGAGTCCAGCCGCTGGTATTGCGACCGGCAGTGGTCAACATGCTCTGCACGGCGCGCGCTCCTTCCAGGCCGACGAGCCGTTCGAGCTGGCCGGTAATTTCTCCCTCCGCGGCATCGTGGCCAAACACGGCGCCCGCCACGGCTATGGCAATGAGGAGGATCGGCCCGATCGCGAAGAGCGTGTAGTACGCGAGTGAAGCCCCCAGGCGCTGCACGTCGTCGGCGAACCAGGCTTCGGATTGCCTGCCAGAACACCACGACGACGACCGGGATGCGCAGGTGCACTCACTGCCTCCTTTTTGTTATGTCTTCACGCGTAAGGCGTGACTGCCGCGGCGTTCCGCGCTGAGGGCCCCAGAAATTGTGCCGGATGGACGGGACGACACCCGTCCACCCGGCGTGGATGATGACTCGCGTTCTTTATCGTTCGCGTGCCATCATCGATTTCTAGGACTGAGCATCTGGGGACTGAGCGCCCGGGGGCTGAATTCCGGCCCTCATGCGCCCGCGCGCAAAGTCAAACTGGGTCTCATGCCGATTGTCGAGCTTCTCGCGGTATGCCGTCTTCGCGTCGGAGACCGCCCCCTTGAGCAATTCGGCCTTATCCCTGGTTTTGACCTTCATATCCCTGGCGCCCTGCGCCAGGCGGCGACGCGCTTCCGCCCCCGATTTGGGTGCGAGAAGGAGCGCTGTGGCTCCACCAACCGCAGCACCGATCAAAAAGGCCAGTGCGCTCTTATTGTTATTGTTCGTCATGACTGAACTCCTTTCTCCGATCTTCGATCTGCTCCTCTAGTGACCTACTCGCTCCATCTGTTCTTCAATTTCACCATCCATACTTTGCGATCCATTGTCACTTTGGCTGTGGCGCAGAGCCTCCAGCCCCGCCCTGGCTCCTGCTATGGCTGCGCCCACCTGGCCATCGAAACCCCGCGAGAGTCGCGCAGTCACGTTGCTGGCAGCGCCAGTTACCGCATGAATATTCTCCGCTATTTCGGAACTCGTCTCTGTCAGTACCTGCAGCTTCTTCGTCACCGACTCCGCATCGTCTATGAACGCCCTGAACCCGGGGACGAGCTCTGCGACGCGACGCGACACCTGGGTCATCTCGGCCGCTGTGTGGCTCATGCGTGTGGCCAAGCGCAGGAATACGGCGACTCCAATTCCGAGTGCGATCGTCATCAGTAAAAGCAGTACCTCGACCAAACTGAACGTCATCGGAATCACACTCCTCCCAATGGCAACCGGTACTCGGTCCCATTGATTTGGTACCCATAGTATTTCCGTGAATGCGACCGGTCGCCACTTAAATTGAGATTAAAAATGCTTCAGAACTCTTGCATGAACATCTTCGCGCGCGTGCATGGAGGTCCAATCCTCCCAAGAGCGTCACGACATCCCGCAGTGGCTTCGGGGCGGCGCCTCGGCGCCGAGTCAATGGAGCTTTCTTGACGCCCGTTGTGGAACGAGCAGGATGCAGGCCGCCATGAGCACGAGTAACACCGCGGAAGCCATGTAGCGGCTTAACGCAAGCCCGCCCGCCTCAATGGGCTTATCGAGGAAATCGCCGACCACCGCTCCCAGTGGTCGCGTGAGCACGAATGCAACCCAGAACAGCAGGGTGCGAGATACTCGCGTCCAGAAGTACGCGGCAGCAACCACAGCCAGCAAAGCGCCGAACACCATAGCCGCGCGAGCGTAGCCAAAACCAGCCGTATCGGCTGTCCAATCGCCAAGCGCCGTGCCGAGTGTCTGGGAGAACATGATCGTCAGCCAATAGAACATTTCGGCTTTTGGCGAACTCACGGTATAGACCGATATCGAGCCGAGGGAACGATACCAGACGAACAACGACAACACGAGGAGTGTGAACAGGAGCGCCGTGCCGCCTGCATAGCCGATGCCCAAAGAACGATCGGCAAGGTCAGCCAACGTCGTGCCCACGGTTGTGGTGGCAACAATGGTTGCCCAGTACAGCAACGGGCGAAACTGTTTCGCGGAAATCTGGAAACCGACAGCAACAACAAAGAGCGCAGCGAAAATGCCGGTCCCGAGCAGATAGCCAAGGCCCATCGACATCGATACGGCATCGCCGCCGGTTTCCCCAAGCGTAGTGGCCGCAATCTTGATGATCCAGAAGATGAGTGTGACTTCTGGAACCTTGCTTAGACTCTTATCCCTTGTATTCATGCCAGTTCAGCCTCGCCGTCGCCGGTATCGATCCCTAACGTTGCAGGGAGACTCGTCGCCCGTCCGGAAACTCGATCGCTACTGAGCGACCCCCGGTCCGGCTGAATTCGAGGCACGTCACGGCCCTGTTCGCCGGGTCGAAGGCCGTGAAGTGGCTGCCATCCTGTGGGAAGAACATCACATTTGTCGGTACGTCGAGTCGATTCGCCGTGGCGTACAGATACCCGGGGCCGGCGTGGACTTCGAGACTGTCTTGGGCCGAGGCGTATCGTCCCTGGCGTTCGTCGAGTGCCGCCCGAGCGATCGGCGCTACCGGCGGAAGGGAGAAAGAGCTGTCCGCGAGCACGATGTCTGGGAGCGCTTGATTGAGCGTCCGGCGCCAACGCTGCCGCAGGTTGTTGCTCGCCCAGACGATGGTCACGTGCTCGCTCGGATAGTACAGGAGCTGGCTCGCGAAGTCGTCCGATCCGCCCCCCTTCATGATCCGAAGGCTGCCCTCCGGGGTCGTTTCGACGTGCCATCCGAATGCCTCCTGCGCGGGAGGGACAGGTGGCGTGATCAGCAGGCGCCACTGCGCGTCCGCCAGAATCCGTTGTTCTTCGAGCGCCACCAACCATCGGTAAATGTCCCCGACCGACGCCCACACGCCTCCGGCGCCCTTCGTGCCCCACACGTACGGGTTTGGTGGTCCCGGCTCGAGGGCAGCCGGCGTGCCGACGTAACCATGTGCGAACCGTGCATCGTTGGTCGGTGCCTCGTTGCGAAACCTCGCGGTTCGCATCCCTGCGGGTGCGAACTCATGGCGGCGAAGATACTCTTCGTAAGTCTCGCCGCTCACCGTTTCAATGATCGCAGCCAGGAGGGAAAAGCCCGCGTTGGTGTAGCGGTACCGCTCCCCGGGCGCCGACTCACGAGGCGTCCGTTTGACGTCGCGCACGAACGCCGCGCGCGAATCTCCGGCGAGCTCACTCCCCTTTACGATGAGACCGGAGGTGTGCGTCACGAGCTGCTGGATTGTCGCCCCCTGCTTACCGGATGGGAAGTCTCCGAGGTAGCGTTCGACCGAGTCGCTCAGGCTCAGGCGTTTCTGCGCGGCCAACTGAAGAATCGCCACACCGGTGAACATCTTGGTCATGGAGTTCATTTCGAAGCGTGTCGCCGCGGTGTTCGGGATGCCGCGCTCTACATCCGCCAGCCCGTATCCCTTGAGCAGGACGATCTGGCCGTCTCGTACCACGAGTACAGTTCCAGAGAATCCATACTCGGCAAAGCGCGTAACCTGGGAATCGAGCCGGGCTCCCAGCGGGCCGGTAACACGATCGCGCGCGAGTGAGTCAGACTGCTCGGGCGTTTGTGCCAGGCCAAGCAGGATCGGCAGCGCGGCAACCAGGCTGATCATGACAAAGGCCGACCATCTTGATTCTCGGCATCTGGTATCCGGCGCTTGGCCCACGCCTGATAAGGGATCGAAACCACTGCGTTGACGAGCAGGTACAGCAGCACCGCCGCCATCGCAAGCTTCTGCTCGGGAAAGTTCGTCTGGGCGATGGCGACCGCAATCCCCGGGTGACGCGACGCGGTCGAAAGAGCCAGGGCGGTGCGATTCTCCGGTTCGGGTCCACCAAGCACGTGGCCGACTGCCAGGCCGACGAGCACAAATGCAGCGAGCGCGATGCCGGTGCCGTTGCCCATGAGCGCCCAAATCATGGGCGCCGCCACAAACAGGATGGCGACCACGCACGCCAACAACCCAATGACCGCGACTTGTGTAATCGGCTTTGCCAGTCGTTCAGCGACCGATGGCACAAACCTGTGCACCGCGGCACCGAGCCCAATCGGAAGCAGGACCGTAGTAAAGATTAGCGTGGCCAGCGAGATCGTCGACATTTGCAGCGGTACCTTGAGAACTCGCTCGATGACCTCCATCGCGAGTGGCACGAATATGATAGACAGCAGGCCTATTGTGATGAGCAGCCCAACCGCGTACGAGGCGGTGCCTCCCGCCTTCACCAGTTTCTTCGGAAGCAGAGGAGGAATTGGGGAAACGGACAGCGCGACCAGTGCGATGTTCACGGCCGGATCGAGGTCGAGAACAATGACCATGGCGACGGCGAGCACCGGCATCACGACGTTCATGGCGAGGATCGCGCTGGCCAGTTTGCGAGGCCTGCGAAACAAGTAGGTTGCGTCCTGCGCGCTGGCTTGTAGTCCAATCGCGAAGACGTTTAGCAGCACGCTCGCTTTCAGCACGAGTGGAATCAGTGATTGTAGATTCATTGTGACCTCAGCTGGTTAGGCAGGTTGAGATACCTTCCGCGCGACGTTGGCGAGCGCAGCGTATGCCCAGACCGCGGCGGCTCCCACGGTGAGGGCAGCCAAGCACGACGTCCAGAAGGATGCATCGGCGCCTGTCTCACAGATCAGCGGCGCCGGGCTCGACGATTCCTGCCACTCCAAGCGCCCTCCCGCAATCAGGCCGATTGCGCTCAAGACGTTCCCGCCCGCGTGAAGGACCACGCTCGGGAGGATCGAGTCGGTCAGGTATGCCAACGCACCGTAGATGGCGGCGGCGGCCAGATAGTACGGCATCAGGATGACGGTGACCTCGGGATGCGTGAAATGGGCGAATCCAAACAGGCTCCCCGTCACCAGGATCGCGACCACCGGTCCGTGACGCCGCTCGATGGGCGGCACGGCGGACCCATGCTTGGAGTTCACCGATACCAAGACGGCCCACGGTGCGGTGCCCGCAGCGCCCACTACGCTCCCAGCGAGAACAGCGCGCACGACGACGGGGAGGCGCATCCAGAACAAAAGCACGACCCTCACGTCTCCGCGCTCCGCTTCGTCCATTGCCACAGGCCATTCGTGACGGCCGTCGGAAGCCGGTGGCCCAGTTGCCTGGCCACCATCACGATCTGGCCCCGATGATGACCTTCGTGAGCCACGAAATACGCCAGTACGTGCCCTACGTCGAGCGGGAGATTGCGCCAGGCGTACGCCGCCGTCGGCGGGATCTGCCCGTTCTGTTCGCACCCGAAGTCAAGCAGGGCCGCGATCCCACGGTCACTACGCTTCAAGGCCACAATCAGTTGCGCGGGACTCACTCGGCGTCGATCGACGATCGGTGGAACCGAGATGCCGTGCGGCCGTCCCAATGTCCTGATCCACATGCAGCGCGCGTTGTGAATGTGGCCGGCGATCATGCGGACCGTGCGCTGGGGCGCACCGGGGACAGCAGCCGTCCACAGGACCGGCGGCAGGTGCTCGATCAGGAAGACCGTCGTGCGGTTGTTGGTGGCCCAGGCCTGAAGGAGACTGTCGCGCAACGGCAAGGAAGACACCATCGGACCTCTCGAATGCTGTCCTGACGCCTAACGTTCAGTTGTGACCCGTGGAATTGTACGGCTTGTGCGAGCAGCCGATCTACAGGTCTGATCCGGCGATCAGCGAGTCAAGGAGGAGAGAGGTCTTGGTGCTTTGAGGCTAGTGAATGAGCGCGAACCGCCGCACCTCGGAAAGGGCACCCGCCCGGACCTGAACGAAATACACCCCGCTTGGCACCTGTGCGCCCGCGTCATCGCGGCCGTCCCAATTAATCTCGACTCGGCCGGACGCCTTGTCCGGAGTTCGCATCTCTCGTACCAGCCGACCCGAGACGTCGTAGATGCTCAGTCGCCCGGGCTCCGGAACCTCCGCGATGATCACGACCTCGCCGCTGGAAGGATTTGGCCACACCGAGAGAAAAAGGTGCGCCGGCGGGCGCGACCCTTGCACGCCGGTCGGCAGCGCGGATTCGAATTCGATCCCATCGACGAAGCGGGCGGGGGCTGGGTCCACGGGGAAGGAACCGAGTTCGGTGCCGGTCTGCGAGTAATGGTAAACCTTGTAAGACGTGCCGACGAACAGGGTGCTGTCGGTCGTGTCAAAGGCCACGCCACCGTTGGTGAATCCCGTGCTGGTATGGAACGACTCCCCCGTTGGGTTCCCCGCCGGGTCGAATCGTTGTACGAGCCCGTTGAGCGTGAATTGGCTGACCCAAAACCCGCTCCCGTCCCACGCGATCCCCACCGTCTGGAACGGAACCGTGAACCCTGGAGTCGAGGTATGCGCAACCGGATCGATCTTTGTGATTACGTTGCTCGACGCGGGACCCGTCGTGCCGGTACGCCAGATGAACGTGCCATCGAACGTCATATCTTCGGTGCCCCCGGCGGAGAAGGACGCTCCGGCGGCCATGGTCGTGAGGTCCCTCGCGGTGATCCCACCATTACTGGTCCCGAAGTAGATGACGTTCGCGTTGAGATCGATCGCGAACCCCGTACTTTCGAGGGGGCCCACACTGCGGAGGAGCGCACCGGCCCGGTCCATATTCAGCACGTTACGGAACGAGGTATTGTCCGTCCCGATCCAGAGCGAGTTGTCGTAAGCCGTTTGCGGACCCGCGAGGCTCGGAATCGGCCCGGCCACGACAAGGCCAAGAGCGATCGAGGCGGCGTGAATACCGGGCCCCATCCGCCCCCGCGACAAAGTCAATGTGGCAATCCTTGCGGCGTGAAGCATCTGACTTGAGTGTATTCGAGCCCCGCAGGCAAAGCAACGCACACCTGCGGGCGTTGCGAGTGTACGTAGGTCACCGATCGAGAGGCAACCCCGGGGCAATTCAAGAATCAGGCCCCTCCTGCTATCCTGATCGGCCGGTCCAGTGACGTCCCCGCCACCACCATTATTTCTTGTTTTCGATTTCGCGCAGTTGCTTCTGCGCCTGGGCCTTGGTGAGACCATCGTCCCAGAGCACATTGTCGAGATCGAGGCACATCTGCAGTTCCGCGCGCGCGCCGCGGTAGTCATCGAGCTTGATCAGTGTTTCACCGAGCCAGAGATGGTTGAGCGGAATATCGGGCCGGACCGCGATGGCGCGCTTGAACCACTCCTTCGCCTGCTGGTAACTCGCTCCGGGGGGCGCACCGCCGTACACGACCTTTGCCGCCACTTTCGTGAACCATCCGACACCGGCCACCTCATAGTTCCACCTCCCGATGACATGCATGGCACCAGAATGCCTCGGCGCAAGGAGCAGCGTCGCCTCCGCCTCGCGCTTGACGTCTTTCGAAAGCTCGATGCGGCGCTTGCCGCCCACCACCTTGGTCATCTGGCCGATGGCAACCGCCAGAAAAAAATGCGCCTCCGAGGAGTCGGGGTAGAGCGCAACGCATCGGCGCGCGAACCCCTCGCTGGAAGCGAACCACCGGGGTTTTTCGTCGCCGGGAGCTACCATTCCGCGGTCGATATTCGACCGCGCGAGCTTCCAGAGAACGTCACAATCGGTGGAATCGATCGCGAAGGCGCGCTGGTAGCAGAGTCGCGCTGCTTCGTTGTCGAAAGCCTGGAAGGCTGTATCCCCGTCGCGCAGGGCGGCGGCGAGCGTTGTTTCCTGGGCATTCGGAAACGTCAGTGTGGATGGCATGACGACGAACGCCGCCATGAGGGCACTCCTGGCCCGACTGATCCAGCGATTCTCGCGCGTCACCTTCCACGGAGTCATGTGTTAATTCTAACCACCGACGGCGGAAGAATCGAGTGCGATCTGGTCGGGCGGCCTGCATCGGCTCTCAATCCTTTGATCTACCCAATCTCCAGTTTCTCGAGAAGCGATCGGCGGCATTAACAACGCAGAACAACCATTTCGCGCATCGCGGCACTCGTCATCCAGCAACGGCCCCGAGATTTTCCCCAAGTAGTTCTCGATCTGAAGTGGCGAGCAGCGGCACTGTGCTTGAATCTTTGAGGCAAGCGCCCCGGTCCATGCAACGGCTTCTTGCTTCTAGCCAACCCCTGGATAGAACAGGTTCAAGTACAGCCGACCGGCCGCTACACCGACCACCATGGAAGCAATGTTCAGCAAGGCGTAGTTCCCGAAGCCCCGAAGAAACGAGGCTCGAGTCCTAGGATGACCCTGCCTTCGAGCATTGAACACCGACGCGACTGAACACACCACCACGAACTCGACTAGAATCACCGATACAACGAGTCGAACAACACGCATCGAGTCGAATACCGGCAGGGCTAGCAAGGGCAGTGCAATTGCACCCACGCTGAGGGCTAACAGCCCGTTGGTCGCAATGTGCCCGAGCGCGCTCCTCCACCGACGCTTATCGGCCCCATCGAACCTCCAACGCGCCACCAACAACTCCGCGAAAAACCCAAAAAGCACGCTTACCAGGACGCAACTCCAAACCAGGAATTGTCGGGCAAAATCCTGCGACAAAAGGTCGCGACTCCAGCCGAGAAGCAAGCCGACCCCAACAAATATTGCAAACAGAATGGACATGCTCGCGTGCGCTCCAGCCTGGTTGTTCCCATCCCTGTTCAGTTTACAGCCCGCGACACCACGCTAATCCAACTCATAGTTCAGCGTTAGCGGGTGTTCAGCCCCGTGTCCAACAGCCGACGTGCCCTCGCCGCGCAGGCCCCGAAGCTCTCCCGTGCCGGAGCCAGGCACGACGGCATAGGACTCCTTCGCCACGCCGTTCCCGAATACCCCAGTGCGTTGGAGCACGAAGCTGCCCGCTTTCCCTGCAACCTGCCCGACGACCCGCTCGAGGCCGACGAACGTGGCCGAGCCGTCGCTACGGTACATCATCAAGTATTCGACCTGCCCCTCACCCGCGATATCGCCGGTGAACGTCTTGGTGACGGCGGCCCGAGTCAGCTTTGGCAGGTCCTGGCCTTCACTGTAAGGTTTCTCGTCCCAGCTCTTGATGGTGAATCGGGAGTTCGCTACGTTCTTCATGTCTCTCCTCGGTTCAGGTGATCGGAAACAGGATGTCTGGCTTGAACGCAAGTCAGGTTGCAGCACGAAGACGTCCGCTCTTGAGCAACCACGCGAGGTACCCAGCTGCGGCAACGTCGTACGTGAGGCAGAAATGGGGCCACCAACTCGGAACTCCCGGATTGCTGATGACTCGGCCATGGATGAGATCGAGGATGCCATGCGCCGCAAGTGCTCCTACCACAAGCCAAAGCGACGATCTGAAGCCCAGCACCGCAGCTGAAAGGAATGCAGTGGCAACCAGGGACTCAAGTACCAGCGTCTGAGTGGATGCGCCCATCACCGCAAACAAAGCATAGTACGACGCAATCACTATGGTGACTGTCGGATAAAAGCCCCGTTCTCGGTCCAGGCCGACGCCCGAGGCCAACAACCCGACTGCAAGTGCTAGTGACGCTCCGACGAGTAGTGGCACGCGCCTCCTTGACTGTTCTGCAACCTAACGCCTCGGCATGCCAGCGTTAGGCGGTATTCTACATACACGACGACCCGCTCGAATTTCGGGCAAGCCAGTCGCAAAGAGCTGCATGGGCTGCGCTGGACGGGTCGAGATAATCCATGTGGCCTGTGTCGGACAACTCCACCAGCTCGATCCTGTCGCCAGCAGTTCGGGCGGCTTGTGTGTAGCTACGGGCGATCTCGACAGGAACGACATCGTCGGCGGTACCATGGATGACAAGTTGCAATACGTCCAACGGCAGCATCGCACGAGGGGAGGCTGCCTGGTAGCGCGCAGCCTGGTCGGTCGGTGCTCCGCCCAGAAGCTCCGCGACGGCGCCTCCGCCGAGACTCAGCTCGTAGGCACGAACGAGGTCAGCCACCGGAGCCAGACCGACTGCTGCCCTGATCTGAATTCGTTCCGTTGCCCCGCCCTTCCTGTCACTTCGTTTGCGCGCCGCCGACCACAAGGCCAGTTGCCCTCCAGCGGAATGGCCAACTATGGTGATGTGATCGAGGTCGAGGTCAATTCCGGCAGAGACAAGACTTGCGAGATGCTCGATGCCCGCGATCGCATCGTGGAAGGTGCCCGGCCATCCACCAGCGGATGCTCCCAGGCGACGGTACTCCAGATTCCAGACGGCAAAACCACGACGTGCAAGGTCCTGAGCGATGGATGTCATCTGGTCCCGGCCATATGGCATTCGCCAGAATCCTCCGTGCAGAAGGCAGACCACTGCTGGTCGAGGATTGGCCGGAAGATACAGATCTCCCAGTTGGTCCTCGAGAGGTCCGTATCTTTCGGTTCTCAATGATGATCGTTCATCCATGCGTACACACAGTGACCTTGCCCGCCGGCGACCTGCGCACATCTCCGCCGTGAACTAATCGCCTTCGCTGTAGGTGAGTATGGCTTCCATGGCGGGATCGTGCTTTGTTTTGTACGCTTCGAACGACGGCGGCGCGTAGAGAAACGGCGCAATCCACGTGCGGCGATCTGTCGGCCAGGAACTTTGCCAGTAGAGGTCTGAGATGCTCACACTCGTACGACTATATGGGAGCGTCACGATATTCGACTCGCCGACAAAATTCGGACTGGAGGGTGTCGGCTCTCCCACGAACGTGGCGTTCGTGAATCGTTCGATGAGGGTGGCTGCGTTCATCGCGGCAGAGTAGGTGTAACGCCCCACGATGACGAACAAGTGCCCGTTCCGGTTTACATCGCTGCGGATCAGGCCCGCGATGAGTGGCGGGAGCAGTTTGGAATTCCCGCCGTTGTTCCAACGCATGTCGATGATGAGTTTCTCGATGTGATTCGCGGCGATGTATTCGAACAAGCGATCTACGAAACCGCTCAGCGTTTCGGTGGTTCCGTCCGACACGCTGTTGAACTGACAGTAGACCGACTTTCCGTCCGGCATCGACTCGAACCAGTAGAATTTTCTTCGATCTCTCAAATAGAGAGGTAACGGGCCGGGTGCCTTCTCATACGCGGTAGCCCACCGCGGATGCCCGACGATCCGATTGAACTGCGGGTCGGTGGGAACCGCTGCGACGGTCACCTTCCGCTGCTTGCCCTTCGTATCGCGGATCGTTAGCGGAATCCGTTCCGCATCCGGCAGCAGTCCCAGTCCATTGAGGATCTGCGGAAAACGCATCGCGCTCCCGCCGCTTCGCCACAGTCCTTGGGAGTTGTCCTGGCTGATGGTTGGGTCGAGCGCTTCAATCACCCGTTCCGCGGGGTGACCTCCAAATCGGAGCACTCGCGCTCCGACCAGATCCGCGTGAGTCGAGTCCGCCGAGATGATGTAGATGCCCTCGCGATACAGCTCGAATTGCAGGGGCACGGTCTTCGTCCAACCCGGCACCATGTCGGGGTAGCAGCCGGTATGGCCGGCGCCGATCGTCGCCATGAGGCGCATGATACGAACCCTAATCTGGTTGTCGGTCAGCGTTTCGATTTCGTCACTGAGCGTGCGAACTTCGTCTTCGAATTCAGCCTGCGACACCTTTCGGAACGGCTTGTATTGCATGCGCTCGACCTCCGTCTGCAGGAAGGAAAGGTCGGAGCGCCAGCCTTCGGCGCGCGACATCCCGGCTCGATCGAGGTCATTTGCAAGTTTCTTGAAGCGCGGGTCGTCCCGCAGGAGGGCGAACGCGTCATCCGTGCGAATCCTCTCGCGGCTGCGGAATCCGTCGTCGAGCGCTCGCTCCAACCATTGCAGTGTCGGCTCTTTTTCGCCGAGCAGACCGAATGCGCGAGCGATGTCGTAGGAGGGCTTGAAATTGATGCTGCCCGCGCCGAGTGCCCTGGCCTTCTCCAGCGCAGGAATCGCTTTTCGATACTCGCGGGCGTTCAATCGGGCCGTGCCGAGGGCGTACCAGAAGCTCGCCACGGTCGGGTTGATTTCGACGACCCGTTCCCAGAGCGGACCCGCCGCGGCCCAGTCCTCAGCCTGGGAGCGTTCACCTGCACGGTTCACGAGCTCAAGGTAAGTATCGGACCTCGACTCACGGGCGACCATAACGGCGTGCGCTACCACGAGCACTGCGATTGCGGCCAAGCGTTGCGGTTTCATGGCCGCGAGTGTAGCACGGGCGCAACCCGCAGCCTGACAAGACAATCGCCCGCCTGGCATTCGCGCTACGGATGTCGCCTATGGAGGCCTTTGCGTTGACTCATCAACTTTAATTGATGTATGGTTCGAGCATGAGACGGATGAGCGTGGAGGTTCCCGTGTCGCAGAGGCTCAAAGCAATCGCTGACGAGACGCGGATCAGCATCATCCGTCACCTCGGTGCCGAGGAGCGGTGCGTCTGCGAACTGACTGAAGCCCTTGGCATGGGGCAATCGCTTCTGTCGTTTCATCTGAGGATTCTCAAGGAAGCGGGTCTCGTCTCCGACCGTCGCGAGGGACGATGGTCCTACTACGTCGTGAACATGGAGGCGGTTCGTGAACTCGCCACGACTGTCAACGCTCTCTCTGCGCCCCTCCCGACCCGGGTGCGCAAACGTCGCTCCTGCTAGAAAGAAGAAATGTGATGATTCGGATACTCTTTGTCTGCGTCGAAAACGCCTGCCGCTCGCAGATGGCCGAGGGCTTTGCGAAGGCGCTGGGCGAAGGGCGCATCGCCGCGTTCAGCGCGGGTTCCCGGCCGTCGCATCAAGTGAACTCCCGCGCCGTCGCCGTCATGCGGGAAAAAGGCATCGACATCTCAGGTCATCGCCCGAAAGGGCTCGACGACCTGCCGTCGGTCCGGTGGGATTACATCGTCACGATGGGTTGCGGTGACGCCTGTCCGGCCGTACCGGCGCTCACTCGACTGGACTGGGATCTGCCGGATCCGAAGCACATGGACGACGACGGATTTCGCGCGGTTCGGGACCGGATCGAGCGGCAGGTTCGAGACCTGATCGCCGACGCGATTGAACCGGGAGCGCGCGACGTAGGCAGGTAGCACCCATGAGCGATACCTCGACCAAACGTCTCAACCTGTTCGAACGATATCTGACCCTGTGGGTCGGCTTGTGCATGTTGGCCGGCGTCCTGCTGGGCAAGGCCGCGCCCGCGCTCGTGGCCGCACTGCGTGGTCTCGAGTTCGGCGCCGGCAGCCAGATCAACCTGCCGATCGCGGTGCTCATCTGGCTCATGATCTACCCGATGATGCTCAAGATCGACCTCACCAGCATCATGGGCGTGCGCCGGCGTCCGGGCGGCATTCTCGTCACACTCTTCGTCAACTGGCTGGTCAAGCCGTTCTCGATGGCGCTCCTCGGATGGCTCTTCTTCAAGCACCTCTTCGCGCCGTGGATCGGCCCGGAGCTAGCGGACCAGTACGTGGCCGGGACGATCATCCTGGCCGCGGCGCCGTGCACCGCCATGGTGTTCGTGTGGTCGTATCTCACCGACGGCGATCCCGCCTACACGCTGGTGCAGGTCTCGCTCAACGACCTCATCATGCTGGTGCTCTTCGCACCGATCGTTAGCCTGTTGGTCGCCGGCGCGAGCGACCTGCGCGTTCCCTTCCAAGTACTGCTCTACAGCGTGGTGGCGTTCATCGTGATTCCGCTGGTGCTCGGAAGTCTTAGCCGCGTTTTCCTGATTCGCTCGAAAGGGCGCGAGTGGTTCGAGCGCGTCTACCTGCCGGCGTTTCATCCGGTGACGACCATCGCACTGCTTGCGACACTCGTGCTCATCTTCGCGTTCCAGGCGGACAACATCACCGGCCGCTGGTTCCACGTGCTTCTGATCGCGGTGCCGATCCTGATCCAGGTGTATTTCAACGCGGGACTCGCGTACACGCTGATGCGCTGGTTCCGAATTCCCTACCCGATTGCCGCGCCCGGCGCGCTGATCGGCGCAAGCAACTTCTTCGAGCTGGCGGTGGCGGTGGCGATCACCCTCTTCGGCCCAGACTCAGGCGCGGCGCTGGCGACCGTCGTCGGGGTACTGGTGGAGGTACCGGTGATGCTCTCCGTCTGTTCGGCCTGTAACCGAACACGACACTGGTTCCCGGCTTCGACTGCGGCGAGCGATCCCCATGCGCCGGCATCTGTGGCGCCAAACGGATAAGGATGCGGTTTGGGATGTCACGACAGCCTGGTTTCACGACCCCGATACCCCATGCCTCAGAAACGACTGGCCGAGAAGCTGGGGGCGCGGTCAGCGGTCGATG
>Ga0184629_10000710_pt1 | contig 14510 bp, 15 predicted proteins | sample PLM4_32_b1_FD_133158 | JGI IMG/M metagenome (GOLD analysis project Ga0184629, IMG submission 133158) | Groundwater sediment microbial communities from an aquifer in East River, Colorado, USA - PLM4_32_b1 | ecosystem: Environmental > Terrestrial > Soil > Riparian zone | place: USA: East River... | reverse complement strand
GAAGATGTGCGGGAAGATGTCCAGTTTGAGGTTGCTCATGCACCGGTCTCGTTCAGTGGAGTGAGGGTTTCACACATTAGACGATCTGCCGCGCCCTCGCAATCAGGCCGGACTTTTACAGAACGGACGGCGCATGGCACGATGGAACGGGCCAACCGATTCAAGTTCACAGTACGATACCGTAACGGACAAGAGATGCGCCTGGTTGCCGGAAAATGGTTGCTGCCCGTGCTCGCTGCGCTGTGCGTCGCAGGCAACGTATGCGGGCAGACCTATCCGTCACGGCCGGTCAGAATCATCGTGCCGGCCGCCGCGGGCGGCGCGCTGGATGCGCTCTCGCGCATCTACGGGCAGAAAATGGCGGAATTATGGGGGCAACCGGTCATCGTGGAAAACCGCGCGGGCGCGAGCGGCAACATCGCCGCGGACATCGTCGCGAAGGCCGCTCCCGACGGCCACACTTATCTCTTCATCAGCCAGTCGTTCGGCGTCAACCTGCACCTCAAGAGCGACCTGCCGTACCACCCGGTGCGGGATTTCGCGCCGGTAATGCTGGTGGGCACCACCGACGGCGTCCTGCTGGTGCCGCCTGCGCTCGCGGTGAGTTCGGTGCAGGATCTGATCGCGAGGGCAAAGGCGCAACCCGGCAAGCTTTCCTATTCCTCCACCGGGAGCGGGACTTCCGGGCACATGAACATGGCGCTCTTCATCAACCTGACGGGCATCAACATCGTGCATGTTCCCTACAAGGACGTCGCGCTGGCGCAGACCGACCTGATGGCCGGGCGAGTGCAGGCGTATATCGCCCCGCTGCCCGCCTTCCTGCAGTTCATCCGGGCCGGCAAGATGCGCCCGCTGGGTGTGACCAACACTCGCCGCAACCCTCTGCTGCCCGACGTGCCCACCCTGCAGGAAGCCGGCGTACCCGGCTACGAGGCGGTTACCTGGTATGGCCTGTACGCGCCGGCGAAGACCCCGCACGAGCGGATCCTCCTGACACATGGCGTGCTGGCAAGAGCCCTGCAAAACCCGGACGTGAAGGAACGATTCGCAGCGCTCAGCGTGGATATCGTTGCGAGCACACCCGGTCACCTGGGGAATTATCTCAAGGAAGAAGTCGAAAAGTGGGGCCGCGTGGTGAAGGCGATGAAATTGCAGAACGAATAATTCGGAACCGCAGATGAATCAATGGGAAGAAAAACTGGCGATCACGGAAACCGTGCAAAACTGGGCGTTCGCGCGCGATTTCGGCGACTGGGACCGGCTGCGCGCCGTGTTCCACCCCGACGGCATCATGACTTCGACCCGCTTCACCGGGCCCGCTGAGGACTTTATCGCATTTGCCGCGAAGAACAAGGCTTCGCGCAGCACGCACTTCATGGGCGGCACCAGTGCGCGCGTGAACGGCAACAAGGCCATCGCGGAATCCCGCATGATTCTCCTGTCGCGCACGACGCTCGACGGGATCGAGGTGGATGTCACCTGTTACGGCCGCTTCTACGACCGCTTCGTGAAGCACGAGGGCGCCTGGCGCATTCTCAGGCGCAACGCGATCTACGAGAAGGACCGGATCGAGCCCGTGCGTCCGGGCGTCGCGCTGAAGCTCGACGATGCGGAACTGAGCCGCTTTCCCGAAGGCTACCGCTACCTCGCCTACGTGCAGTCACGCGGTGGCTCGACCGTGGACCTCGGCCTGCCAACGCCACGCAGCGCAGCGCTGGCGCAACTCTATAAGGAAGGCACCGCGTGGCTCGCGGCGCAGTGATGACTGACGACTGACGGAAACCAGAGGCAGGTCATCCTTCCGCCTTCCGCCTTCTGCCTTCTGACTTCCGCTTTGTCGTTATGAAAAAGCCCGGAGACTTCCGGGCTTTTTCATTCGACTTCCTTGAACTGCCCCCGGGTAACCTGCAGCGGCGCGCCAAGTCCGGACAGGATGGTCTTGCGGCGGACTTCGTTGGCGGTCTTGCGGCGCTCCTCGTCCATCCAAAGGCGGTCGTGGCCCCACATGCTGCCGCCGTGGGTGACTTCGCGCGGGGTCCACGTCGCTTCATCCACGGTGCGCCCGCCCCAGCCGCACTCCATCATGAAGCCGGCCGGGCAGAACGCGTAGAAAGACAACATCCAGTCGTTGGAGTGACGGCCCAGCGTCTGGCCGATGCGCCAGCCTTCCTGAGCGAAATCGTAGGCGCGGCCCACGTCGTCGAGCGCGAGCACCTCGAACATGACGTGATGCACGCCGTTCTGCTTCGACTGCAGCAAACCGACGCTGTGGTGGCGCGGGTTCGCGCGCAGGAACATCAGGCGGTACGGCTTGACCATGTAGTCGGACAGCCGCAGGCCGAGCAGGTCGCGGTAGAACGCGCTCATGGCGTCGATGTCCTCGGCATGAAGGACCATGTGGCCCATGCCCATTTTCCCGGTGCGAAAGCCACCGTGCGGGCGTGGCGCCGTGAACGACCCATCGCCGTTCGCCTGACTGTGGAATAGCTCGATGCGGTTGCCCGCAGGATCGCGGCACCATGCCATCTCGTCCACGCCGCGCAGCGTCAGCTCCTTCTCGGTTGCACGCGTCATATTGAAACCGGACGTCTCGAGCTTGCCGGCCGTCTCTTTCAGCGCCGCCGCGCCGGCGGTCTCGAATCCGAAAAAAGCGGGCCCGTCGCGATCGCTTCGCTGAATCAGCACGCGCTGGCAGCGTTCATCCGTGCGCAGCGCAAGCGCATCGGGCCCGCGCTCGACCACCTGCATTGCGAAGACATCGGAAGCGAACCGGCGCCACGGACCGAAATCGCTTGCATCAACGCCGACGTATCCCAAGGCCTGTACTGGCATCGCCCGACCCTCCTGTTCAAGCTCAAATTATTATCACATGGAACTGTTTTGCACGCCGCCGTGGTTGCTGTTAGATTTGCCGGGCGTTACAACAACAGGCGGGAGGGAAATGCCATGAGACCGTTACGCCTCGCGGTTTGCACAAGTGCTCTTCTGGGGATATTCATTGCCGTAGAGTCTGGCGCGCAAAGCTTCCCCGCCCGCCAAGTGCGTTACATCATGCCGCTGCCCGCCGGCAACGAGACCGACCTGTTTGCCCGTGTGCTGGCGAAGCAGCTCTCGGAGGGCTGGGGCCAGCAGGTCAACGTGGACAATCGCCCCGGCGGCGGCACGATCATCGGCACCGACCTCGCTGCCAAGGCCCCGGCCGACGGCTACACGCTGATGCACGCTCTCACGGCGCATGTGATAAACCCAACGCTCATCGTCAGGCTGCCGTACGACACGCTGAAGGACTTCGCCTGCGTCACGCAGATCAGCAATTTCTCCGGGGTGCTCATCGCGCACCCTTCGTTTCCGGTGAAGAACGTCAAGGAGCTGATTGCGCTGGCCAAGGCGCAGCCGGGGAAAATCGTCTACGCCACCGGCCCCATCGGCACGACCAACCACATCCTCGGCGAGTCGCTGCGAACCGCCGCAGGAATCGATATCGGGCATGTTCCCTACAAGGGGGGCGGGCTGGCGATCCAGGACCTGCTGGCCGGGAACGTGCCGCTGGTCTCCAATGTGGTACTGGAGGTGCTGCCGTTCATCCGCGCGGGCAAAGTGAAGCCGATCGCCGTGACCGGCCCCAAGCGCACGGCTTCGCTCCCTGGTGTGCCGACAGTCGGCGAAAGCCTGCCCAATTACCGCGCCGGCACCAGCTTCTGGGCGCTGGTCACGCGCGCCGGCACGCCGGCGGCCGTGGTGAAGCAGATCAACGCCGATATCGTCAAGGCCATGCAGTCAACCGAGATACGGGAGCGCATCACCCAGATGGACCTGGAGCCGGTCGCATCGACACCCGCGCAGTGCGACGCCTTCCTGCGGGAGCAGGTGTCGGTGTGGGGCCCGATCGTCAAGGCGTCCGGCGCGCGGGCAGACTGATTCTCGCCTCACGCCTTACGCCTCACGCCTTACGCCTCACGCCTCACGCCTTACGCCTCACGATTTATGTGGCGGTCTTCGTGAAGCGGATGGTCACGGCGCGCGCGGCAAAGTCGGTGACGACATTGACCAGCGCCGGCTTGCCGTTCCTGATCGCTTTCTTCGCGCGCTCCAGCGCCGGGCGAATGTCCTCCGGTTTTTCAACGTGCTCGCCGTGGCAGCCCAGGCTCTGCGCGAACAGGTCGAAGCGCGTGTAGCCCAGTTCGCGTCCCGGTTTTTCCCGCTTGGGGTCAGCGGTCCAGCCTCCGTTCAGGCTGATGACGACGATCACCGGGATGTTGTGGCGTGCGGCAGTGTCGAACTCCATCGCATTGAGGCCAAACGAGCCGTCACCGTGCAGCACGACGACCTGCTTGTCGGGCGACGCCACCTTGGCCCCGACCCCCATCGGCATGCCGACACCCATGGTGCCGAACGTGCCGGAATTGAGACGGTGCCGGGGAAGGTACGTCGGGATCGACTGGCGCCCGTAATTGAGGATCTCCTGCCCGTCCACCACCAGGATCGCGTCGCGGTCCAGGAAATCACGAACTTCCTTGCACAGCCGCAATGGATGGATCGGCAGCTTGTCGGTGGACATTGCCTTCTCCTGCTCGGGACGCTTCGACTCCTCGATCGCGGCGAGATGGCCGCGCCAGTCCGCAAATCGCCCGGCGTCGACCCGCTTGCCGCCGCCGGCTGCGAGCAGCTGGCGCATCACGGTCCCGGCGTCGCCGACGATGCCGACGTCCAAGCGCGGACTCGCGCCGATCTCGGCAGGGTCGATATCGATGCGCACGACTTTCGCCGTGCCCGACATGCGTGGCGGCTTCAGGTGGCCGAACACGTAGTTCAGGCGCGTGCCGACGACGAGGAACAGGTCTGCCTCCTTCATCGCCGTCGAGCGCGCGTTGAGGAATGCGTGCGGATGATCTTCGGGCAGTACCCCGCGGCCCTGCGGGGTGGTATAGATCGGCATGCCGGTCTCCTCCACCCACTTGCGCAGCGCATCGGCGCCGTCGGACCACAGCACGCCGCTGCCCGACAGCACGACCGGCCGGCTCGACTTCTCGATCAGCTTGATCGCCTCCTCGATCGCGGCGGGATCACCCTGCGGCTTGCTCCGCAGCAGCGTGCGCGAAAGGTCGGGCCACTTCACCGCGGACTCCTCGACTTCGCCGTAGAGCACGTCGGACGGCAGGTCGAGGTAAACCGGGCCCGGCTTGCCGGCGATCGAGCGCCGGAACGCGATGTCGATCACCTCCGGTATGCGATGGGTTTCGTACACGCGCTCCGCCCACTTGGTGACGGGCTTCATGATCGCGACCTGGTCGATCTCCTGGAAAGTGCCGGTGCCGTATTCCTTGACCGGGCTCGAGCCGCCAAACGCGACGACCGGGCTGCAGTCCATCAGCGCGTGTGCGATCCCGGTGGTGAGGTTGATGGTGCCGGGACCCGAGGCTCCCAGGCACAGCCCGGGCTTGTTGGTCACCCGCGCGTAGGCGTGCGCCGACATGGCGGCCGCCTGCTCGTGGCGCACGTCGATACCGCGCACGCCCTTCTTCATGGCGCTCGTGAGCGCATCGTTGATGGGCCCACCCATGATGAAAAACATCGTGTCGACGCCGATGCGCTTCAACGTTTCGCCGACGAGTTCGTTGCCGCTGATGGTTGCCATAAGTATTCCTATAGAAGCGTCTCAGATACATCGTCTCAGGTGAAGCGTCTCAGGTACGGCGCGCTCCATCTGCGACGCCTTATCTGCGACGTCTTACCTGCGACGCTTTGCCCGTCTTCTCAGTCCCGCGTCCCCTTCTTCAACGGCGTTTCCCTGATGTACTCCTGGATTTCCGCCTCGCTCATTCCCAGCCACTCGGACAGCAGCTCCGCCGTATGCTGGCCCAGCAGCGGTGCGGTTTTCACCGGCACGTGCGAGTCGGACATCTTCACCGGCCACCCCGGTATCAGGAATTTGCCGCGCGTCGGATGCTCGATTTCCTCGAACATGCCGCGCTTGCGCAGGTGCGGGTCGTTCATCAGCTCCTGCGTGTCGAACACGGCGCCCGCCGGCACGCCCGCGTTCTGCAGCGTTTCCATCGCCTCCTTCTTGGTGTATTTGGCGCACCAGTCGCCGACCAGTTTATCGACGACCTGCGCGTTCTGCACCCGCAGCTTCGGCGTCGCGAAGCGCGGGTCGTCCTTGAGATCCTCGCGCCCCATCAGCGTGAGCAGGCGCTGCCAGTGCCAGTTTCCCGCGCGCGTGGAGTAGACCATGATCCAGTCGTTGGGCCCGCCGGGCTTGCACTTGTACAGTTCGCTCGGCGCGGCGGCGCCCAGCGAGCTCTGGTTGCCGGTGCGCTCCACCGGTTTGCCGTTCATCAGTTGTCCGGCGAAGCAGATGCGGTTGAAGTTGATCACGGAGTCCTGCATCGTCACCTCGATGCGCTGACCGCGCCCGGTGCGGTTGCGCTGGTTAAGCGCGGCGAGGATGCCGATCAGGCAGTGCAGCCCGGCGCCCGTGTCGCCGATGTGCGGCCCCGGCCGCAGCGGCGGACCCCCTTCAACGCCCGTGATGGCGAACGCACCTCCCACCGCCTGCGCAATCATATCGAAACTCAGGAACTTGCCGTACGGGCTTTCAGGCGCAAAGCCCTTGATCTGGGCATATATGAGACGCGGATTGATCTTCCTAACGTCTTCGTAGCCCAGGCCAAGGCGCTCGATGCCGCCGGGCGACATGTTCTCGATCATGACATCGGCCTTCTCCAGCAACCGGGTCACGAGCGCCTTGCCGCGCGGCGATTTAAGATCGCACACCATGCTGCGCTTGTTGGCATTCATGATGACGAAGTAGTAGGAGTCGAGATCGCCGCGCTCGGTGGAGGCGAAGCGCCCATTCTCGCCCCCCTGCGGCTCGACCTTGCAGATGTCGGCGCCCAGCCACGCCAGCGACTCGGTGCACGACGTGCCGGCCTCGTACTGGGTCAGGTCCAAGACCTTCAGCCCGGACAGCGCTGCCGCCATGTTGGGGTTGCTCGACTGGCTCATTCATTTCCTCACTGAGTTTGATAAAGTAAGTCGGCGGGGGCAGACGGTTGCGACTGTTGCCGGACCGGCATTTAGTTCATATTGTGACGGCAATGCCCGTGCCTGCATTCTAACTCGTTCCGTCGGGAAGAATCGGCTGCGTGATGTCGCAAACTATTATTGGGCTGCCCATCGCCGTTCACTGCGGACTCCGATGAAAGCAATGGAGCCGCCGGGAGCGGCAAGAATGGAATCGCAGGTGAACGCGGATACGCGCAGGCAGGATCCGGAATAAATACCAAGGAGCAAACATTGAAAACCGTTATCAGGAAGACCGGCAGAACGCTGTCCGGAATATTTCTCCAGGGGCTCGCCATCACGCTTCCCCTCACCTTGACCATTGCCCTCCTCTACTGGCTTGCGGACATCGCCGAGGATTTTCTGGGCAGACTCATCCAGTATCTATTCCCACATTGGCAGTACTGGACCGGCCTGGGCGTATTGATCGCAATCGTCCTCATCTTCGTCGCCGGCATCCTGATGAACTTATGGGTCACGAGACGGCTGGTGGCCGGCCTCGACGCCCTGCTCGAACGCATCCCGCTGGTGAAGAGCGTCTACGGCAGCATGCGCGACGTCGCCCGCCTCCTGTCGAAAGACTCGAAGTCGGGATTCAAACAGGTCGTAGCGGTGCGCGTGACCGAACAGATACGGCTGATCGGCTTCGTGACCCTGGAGGATTTTGCCGGATTGCCGCATGCTCCCAATAACTCCGACAAGACAACGGTCGGCGTCTATCTACCGATGAGCTACCAGATCGGCGGCTACACCGTTTACCTCCCGAAATCGCTGCTCGAGCCGCTGGAAATGTCAGTCGAGGATGCGATGCGCTTTACGTTGACTGCCGGTGTGTCCGGAGGGAAAACAGGTGCGTCGTGACGGAAAAAAGCGCAAAAATCCGAGACACATTACATTGCCACCTTCTCCTCGACCATGCTTACCAACCACGCGCTGGGCGCAAGCAAGCCGGGCTTCCGGGACTTCACGCCGCTCAGCATCCTGATCCGCGAATACCCGATGATCGTGGTCAAGGCCGGCTCCCCTGTCTCCTCGACGAAGGAACTGGCCGCGCGCCTGAAGAAGGACCCCGCCTCGGTCAGCTTTTCGTTCGCGGCATCACGCGGCAATCACATTCCCAATATCCGCCCGATCTCGGAAAGGTACTGGCCCGCCTTGAGTCCCTTGGCAACGGCGGTGTCGAATGCCTCCTCGAGTACCGTTCGAACCCCATGCAACCCGTCGCTTACCCAATGATGCCGGCGGATCGGTGAGTTCAGCACGTTCTTCAAGGTTTCCACCTCGTCGCGCAGGCGCTGCACGTCCTGGGAGCCGCTCGGGATGCCCGCCAGATCCCGTTCGATGGCCTCGATCAATCTCGCCACTTCCTCGAGGTCGATTTCTCTGGCGTCTTTACCTTCACTCTTCACCACTGGAACCTCCGTTATCCGGTCTGACAGCAGGCAGGGGACAATTTTGCCGCTTAACATCCGGTTCGGAAAGTGCCCGATCGGGCTCCAGAGTTGACTCGGCACCGTAATGTTATAATTCGCCTCCCTTTTTGCGCCCGTAGCTCATCTGGATAGAGTACTTGGCTACGAACCAAGGGGTAGGGGGTTCGAATCCCTCCGGGCGCGCCAAATTCATCAAGGGCTCGCGTTATGCGGGCCCTTCTTCATTTACGATCTATGCCGCAATTGTGTCGTTACCTTACATCCCCCCTTTCAGTCGTCGCGAGCCTTCTAGGAGCGGATGCCATCCGAACACAAGGGTAATCATGAAACTATCCATGCGAAGGTCCGTGGGAGCAGTGTCGTTAACGGTCGACTTGTAGCCAACAGTGAGGTTCAGGTTGTCGTTGATCTGGTATCCGAACGTGAGTCCGAAGCCGACGTTGCTGAGCTTCTTCCCCTCGATGCCGTTGATGGTCGATTTGCCACCGCTGTAGTAGGCGGCGTCGATTGACCCCCAAAAGGTCTCAGTCAAGTCCCGAGTCAAATGCGCATCCAGCTGGAACATCGGGTCGGTCTTCAACGTCTGTCCGACGAAATTGTCGTTGGTTCCGAACATCCACACTGCTGGCAGGAATTCCAGGGTCGTGCGCCGGCCCGGCACCCACGGGCCGAGTTGCGCGATGATGGGTGCGCCTAGGCGCCCGTACCAGCGGTTCTGCCCGAGATTCAGGGGTTGGCTGCTGTCGTACTCGCCGATCGGAATAGCCAGGTCTGCGAGCAAGTCGACCGAGAACCCCGGCTCATAGCGCAAGGCGTCGGGAATATTCCTCTGCGCCTTCGGGCCGATGACATTCATGTTGAACTCGACCATCGGGTCGCCGAATCCGCTGGACATTTGGTTGAACGATTTGCCGGCCGCCGTGACCTCGCCCGAAACTCGCCCCATGGGAAGGAGGATCGCCGCCATGGCCGGACGATCGCCAAGTGCAAAAGTGTGCGCATAGCCCGCTATTGCCAACGTGGCATCGACTTTCCCTCCTGGCATCACTGTATGAGAAGGGTCGAACGGGTTCGTGTTGCCGCTCAGCGAGTTGTAGATGAGCGGCACCGCATTCGCATCCGTCAGAGATTTCCAGTAGAAGCGCGCCGGTACCTGGGCCAGGGTCTGCAGCGGATAAAGAGCGCCTATGGTGAGGATTGTTGCGACGGCTAACCGCAACCAGGCAACCGGTCTCATCGAGTTCATGTTATTTTTCACGAGATTTTCATCCTTCTGGATCAATCTTCTGGTCAACAACGCTCAGGGCTTGGGATCAACTACCATGTCCTTGGGAGGCACGAACTGGCGCTTGTAAACAAGGGGCGGGTACCCCGCGTCATCCGGGAAACGCTCAGGCATTTTTTCAGCGAGCCCCTCGAACGGTGAGCGGTCAGGCAGAATCACGTTGTTGGCGTGCACGTAGTTCTCCCAGAGCGCCAACAGCGTCTTGACTTTGTCGGGGCGCTTCGCGGCAAGGTCATTTCGCTCGGCCGGATCAGTGGCTAGGTCGAACAACTCCCAGTCGCCCTTGCCGAACGCCTTCCATTGCCAGCGGAGCTTCCATTCCCCCTGCCGCACTGCGCGGTTGCCGAAGATTTCCCAAGCGAGGTAGTCCTGTGCCGCCCGCGGCGACTCCGCCTGGCCCGCCAGCACGCGATTCCAGGACTTGCCGATGAGCGCCGGCAGCTGGCGCCCTTCCTGGGTCTTCGGATAACTGGCGCCTGCAACTTCGAGCAGCGTCGGCACGATGTCGGCCACGTGCATAAGGCCGCCGTTAATGCTCCCCTTGGGGCGTCTGACGGCTGGCCCGCTCACGATGAGCGCATTGCGGATTCCGCCTTCCGCGAGCCAGCCCTTGTACTGACTGAACGGCGTCATCGACACCTGCGCCCACATTGGACCGTAGCCGACGTAGGAGCCCGGATCGCCCCACGCATTAGGGTGGGTCTGCGACCACTTGATCGCCGCGTAGAGGAAGTCGCGCGTGCCGGGCGTGCCCGCAATCGACGCGAAAAGGTCGGTCCCCTCCGCGCCGTTGTCACCGAACACGAGAAAGCCGGTGTTTTCGTACTCGCCGATTTTCTTGAGGTGGTCGATGAGCCGGCCAACGTGGAAGTCGAGGTTTTCCATCATGCCCGCATAGAGTTCCATCTTCTTGCCGAGAATGGCCCGGGTCGCCGGGGCCAGCACGACCGGATCGGGCAGAAACCACATGCGTTCGGCAAGCTGCGTGCCTGCCGGCATGACGCCAAGCTCGATCTGTCGCTTCAGCCGCTCCTGCCGCACCACGTCCCAGCCCGTGTCGTACTTGCCAACGTGGCGATTGCGCCATTCCCGCGGCAGGTGATACGGATCGTGCGGCGCCTGGTGGGCGACGTAGGCGAAGAAGGGCTTGCCGTCGCCGCGATTGGCGTCGATGAACTCGATCAGCTTGTCGGTGTAGGTCTTCGTCGCGTAATAGTCTTTGGGCAGTTGCTTCAGATAGCGCCCATCCTCGGTGAACACCGACAATGGCGATGCGCCGGTAAAGTTCGTCATGTCCCAGTAGCTGCCAGCCCCGTCGAGCAACGAGAAGTCGCGCTGGAATCCGCGCGCGGCTGGGATTTGATCAGGCTGTTTGCCCAGGTGCCATTTGCCGACCATGTAGGTGTGGTAGCCGGAATCCCGGAGCAACTGAGGCAACGTGACCACCCTCTTATTCAGGTAACCTTCGTAACCGGCCACCCCACGCTGGTTGGGCGCGGTCCATTCGTCCATGTTGCCCAGGCCGTTCAGGTGCGTATCGACGCCGGTGAGCAGCATCGATCGCGTGGGGGAGCAGCTCGCGTGCGTGTAGAAGTTCGTGAAGCGCACGCCGTCGTTCGCCAGGGAATCGAGGTTCGGCGTCTTGATTTCGCTGCCGAACGATCCCATGTCGGCAAACCCCATGTCATCGCCGAGGATGATGACAATATTCGGCCGGCGGGGTGTATCTGCAGCCGAGGCTACAACCGGTACGGCGAGCGTCGCGACCATGCCAGCGGCCGCCATTGCTCTCCACAGTGCCCTCAGGTTGCCCGGTTTCTTGACTTTCGCACGCGTCGAAATTTGCCGCTCGGTCTCCAATGCCTGCTCCCTTAACGATTGATTCATCGGGACTCTACCTCATTTTCCTGTGTGATCTTAGGTTTCCTGGCCGTGGCCACTTTGATCCAGATCAAGCGCCGCAAATCGCGTCACTGACGCTGAAAGCGTGACTGTCGCGGGCATATGCAGCCCCAAGGCATGGAAGCGGCATGGGCAGTGACGGCACCTCGATCCCGGCCGGGGGCGAAAAAACGACAAAGGTGCTGACCGCCTCGGTCTCGGTCATCTGCCCCACCGGGTTCGGCGGCGGGCCGACGCGGGCCTCGTGCTCCGGAACGTCACGCACGCCGATGTGCGTCTCGCCCTGTTCGTCGGCGTAGATACGCGGGAACTTCATGGCTGACTTTGCTCCTGAGGTGGCAGAAAATTGTTATGCCAGGCGTCCGCCGGCGCGGCGCCCGCAGGCCGGTCTTCATTACTTTTCCGCACGGACCGCCCACGAGGTCTGCGTATCCATCTCACTTGGGGAACAGGAGTGTCAACTGCAACCTCAAGCCCCAACCCTCGGGGCCGTTGTCGGGCGCCTCGGCCCAATACTTTGCTGCCACCGCGAATTGGAGTATCTGTGATCCGATCTTGAACAGTTGCGCCGCCTGAACAATCAAAGGAACCTGCCACTGTTTGCCTTTCCAATCGTAGGTGGATTCCGTGTACGCACCAATGGTCGTATGCGTTTGGGTGGTATAGCTGAAAAAGGGCTGCAGGAAGGTGGCACTGATATCCCCGCGGTTGTCGTCACCGGCAACGGACCAGATATGGTTGGCCAGCAAGCCGACCGTCCACGGCCCGGTTTGCTTCAGGGCCACTCCCGTCGGCCCGATTCCCCACTTTTCGGTGCCGAGCACGCTCTCGGTGGCCGTCGGAAGCAACAGGACCGGCCCCGCCCCCCAGATCCAGCCGCCGGCGGTCGGCGACTTCGGCGAAAAGAACAGGCTGGTTGTGATGTCGCCGAGACCCGATTCGTTCATCGCGGAAACCGGGAAATCCTGTTGATCGACGAGCGGGATGATGGTTCGTGTGATCAGGTTCCAGTCTTCGTTCAGCGAAAACGGGATAACCGGTTGCACGGTTAGCCTGCTGACCGCGGCGCCGTCGTTCGCCCCGCCGTACTCGTCATAGTTGTACTGCAACGGTACGCTGATCAGCGAAGCAACCGGGTTCGCCAATTTCTTGGCCAGCTCCGCCGCCTGATCGTCCTGTGCCCGGGCCGGAGCGGCCAGCGCCAAGGCACTAATCGCCAGAGAAAGCATCCATTCGTGTCGTCTCTTCATCGATGTCTCCAAGTCGAGAACTGATCTGCCAGGCGTCTGCCGACGCGGTGCCTACAGGCCGTGAAACTTCTGCAGCGCCAGCCGCAGCGGCCAACGGCTGGGCAGCAGCTTGCGCGCCGGTTCGGCGAAGCGGCAGCGCAAGCTGCCCAGCCGTTCGAAGCGGATCTCGATCTCGGCGCCCGGATCGATGAAGTCGTCATGGTCGAGGCCGGTGCAGTCCGGAATGGTGCCGAACCCCATCACCGTTCCAGGGTGGATGGCGCTGATGAATCCGAGCCAGGCGAAGACATCCTCGGCCTTGTGATCGATCTCGGCCGTGGACCCCTGGTACCGGACCCGCCCGTTGACCTTGACAACGACCTCGAGGGCGTACGGATCGCCGACCTCGTCCGCGGTGACCAGGTACGGGCCGAGCTGATTGCCCTTGTCCATGTCCTTCGTGAGGCAAAAGCCGCCGATGAACTCCTGCGCCTGGACGTCGCGGGCCGAGACGTCGTTGAAGATGCAGAAGCCCGCCACGGGCTGCTGCGGGTTGCCGTAGACGACGGCCAGTTCGGGCTCGATGTCCAGGCGCGAGGTATAGAGTGGCCAGGGCACGGTCTCCCCGTCGCCGACGATCGAGTTCATGTTGCACTTGTAGTAGGACAAGCGCTCCGGCACGCCTTGCGGCGGCGCGGCGGGTTTGGCCAGCAGGGCTTTGGCGAAGGCCTGCAGGATCGGGGCGGTCTGCGGATTGTCCTTCTCGTACTTCATCATGGTTTCCGCAGAGTTCTTGAGATGCCGCGGCGTCAGCCCGAAGTCGAACAGCGCCACGACCTCGATTGGCTCGTGCAGGCGCACGTCCTGCAGGCGCGGCCTTTCGCCCTCGGGACATTCGCCCAGTTGCGCCTCGCCCCAGGCTGCCAGTTCGCGCGCCGCGCGCTCGGTCTCCGGCAGGCCGGCCAGGTAGGCTCGGCTGTCGCCCAAGCCGGGCCGGGTAATCCCGCTGCGCTGCTGCAGGGTCGCGAACGCGACGGCGTGGTTGCCGATGACGACGCCGAAGCGGAGCGTTGTGTCGCCGCAGGAAAAACGGATCAGCTTCATGCTGGTGTTTCTCTTGTTGGTCGGCCGGGTCAGAACTCGACCTCGATGCCCCTGGCCTTCGCCACGGCGAGAACCGCATCGAAGACTTTCGCGTGGTCCCAGGGTGCGTCCGCGGACTCGTTGCGGAACTCGCGGTAGGCCCGCTCGACGTTCATGTACAGGCGCGCCGGACCGCGCCACCCGCCGTACGGTCCGAAGTCGATCTTCTTCGACGCCTCCAGGGCGCTCAGCCCTTGCCCGAAGCAACGCCTCGATTCTTCGCGCACGTATTCGAGGTAGGCCTTCATCTCCATCGCGCCCTCGATCCCGCACACCGGTCCGTGTCCGGGGACGATGACGTCCGGGTCGAGCGAGATGACGAGATCGAGTACCTTGAGCCATTTCTCGTAAGTGCCGTTCCAGCCCATGGGGGTGCACTCGCGGAAGATCACGTCGCCGGCGAAGACGACGCCTTCCTTGGGCACATGGATGATCGTGTCGCCGATCTGGTGG
>Ga0184629_10000709_pt1 | contig 14521 bp, 14 predicted proteins | sample PLM4_32_b1_FD_133158 | JGI IMG/M metagenome (GOLD analysis project Ga0184629, IMG submission 133158) | Groundwater sediment microbial communities from an aquifer in East River, Colorado, USA - PLM4_32_b1 | ecosystem: Environmental > Terrestrial > Soil > Riparian zone | place: USA: East River... | reverse complement strand
CGCGGATTCGCCAGCACCTGTCGACTCCAGCTCCGGATGGTTGATGAGGACGATATCCACCTGCGGCGCTTCCTGGATATCGACGATTGGATAGGTCAGCCAGTCGACGCTGGTGACGTTCCTGCTGTCGAAGCGCACTTCCTCATGGATCGCGCGGCTCAGGCCCTGAACGATACTGGCTTCAAGCGTCAGTTTCAGCGTCTCGGGATTGACGATCAGGCCGCAATCATGCGCGCAGGTGATCTTCGGAACGCGGACCGCACCGGTGCGCGTGTTCACTTCCACATCGGCAACGAGAGCGACGATTGTTCCGTTGCGCCGCGCATAGGCGATACCCTGGCCCGTGGCGATGTCGCCGCGGCGAGTGCGCCTTGTCCCGTGCGGGCCGTATTTCCAACCGGCTCTTTCGGCCACGGCCTTGATGGCCGCGATATCGCGCGCTTGGGAGAGATGCTTGATCCTGAACTCGACGGGATCGGCCTTCACCGCAAATGCGATCTCGTCGACGAAGGATTCGCTCGCGAAATGAATCTGCGGCCCCAAGGGATCGCGCAAATGCGAGGTGCGCAGCGGCGATGCGCCGGCGAGAAGCGGCCCGATCGTTTCCCATGACAGACGCCGGTTCGCGAACGTGTAGGCGTTCTCGGGATTGTTGAAGGCTTGCTGCCGCGCGCCTTGCTGACCCGTCAGCATGCCGGCCAGCGTGTCGCCCGCCCGTCCCTCGCTCGAGTTCGTCTCGAGGCGGGAGAATCCCTTCGAATAGAAGTCGAACGCGATCAAATTGCCGTTCTCATCGAGCGCCGCGCGCGCCCGGTGGATCGACGCCGGGGCCTTCGGGTCCCAGCCTGTTCCTTCGTGCCGCATGTACTGCACGCGCACCGGCTTGCCGACGATCTGCGACATCACCGCCGCATCCATCGTCACGTCGCCGGCATCATTGCGGCCGTAGCAGCCGGCGCCTGCGACCCAGACGGCGTGCACCTTCTCCGGCGCAATCCCGAGGCAGCCCGCGACGCCGCTCGCCGCGAAGTGCGGCTTCTGCGTACCGGTCCAAACCTTGACGCCCTCCGGCCGTACGTCGGCCACAGCAACGCCGGGGCCCATGCTGGCGTGCGATTGGAACGGAAACTCATATTCTGCCGTGATGACGCGAGCGGCGCGGGCGAACGCGCCGTCCACTTCGCCGCGATCGGCGCCGGCGCGATTGGTCGCAGGCGCGTTGCGGATGTGGGTGTAGAGATCGTTCATCTCGACGAAGGGGGCTTTCGCATCGGACCATGTCACGCGCAATACCTGCGCGGCCTTGATCGCATTCCACTCTTTCGGCGCGACCACGCCGATGAAATCGCCCTTGCGAACGACCTGTGCGCCGGGAATGTGCGCAATCGAGGATTCGTCGACCGAGACGACCGACGCGCCGGCCACCGGTGGCCGGATCATGCGGCCATGCACCATGCCTTCGACGCGGATGTCGCCGACCCACGGCTTCGTGCCGAACACTTTGCCCGCGACGTCCATGCGCTTTTGCGGCGTGCCGACGATCTTGTACTGATCGTGCGTTTTCGGCTTGGCGGGCGACGTCAGCGCCAGCGCATTGCCGTATTCGTCGTTCCAGCCGATCTTCGAATCGAAGCGCTGGCCGCCGACGAGATCGGCGTAGCTGATCTTCTTCGACGCATCGCCGACGACCGATACCACGCCGTCGTTGACGGCGAGTCTATCCGCCGGAACGCCCAAGCGTACGGCAGCACGATTGATGAGCACACGGCGCGCCTCTGCGCCGGCCTGACGGAATGCGGCGCCTGCAAAGCGCACACCCGTGCTTCCCGACGCGCCGCCCTGGTTGATCGTCAGGACCGAGTCACCCTGCACGATGTTGATGCTCGACATCGGCACGTCGAGCTCGTCGGCGACGATCTGGCCCATGGCAAGGTCGGTTCCTTGTCCGCCGTCGATCTTGCCGAAAAACAGAGTGACCTTTCCATCGCGTCCGATCGAGAGCCAGGAATCCAGATCGGTCGGATGCAGCTTTGGCCCTCCGGTTGCGCCCATTGCGTTCGGCGCCTGCGCGAGAACTTCAGTTGAACCGCCCATTGAGAAGGCGACGACCAGCGCGCCTGTGCCTTGCAGCACTGTCCGGCGTGAGAGAGCAATATCCGTGTTCGCGTTCATCGGTTTCTCCTCATGCCATCGAGTCGGCGGCGCGCTTGACCGCGCGCATGACCGCAGTATGCGTGCCGCAGCGGCACTTCACGCCCGCCAACGCTTGCTTGATCTCGGCATCGGTCGGGTTTTTCTTCGTGTCGAGGAACGCTGCCGCCGTCATGACCCAGCCATTGATGCAGTAGCCACACTGCGGCACCTGCTCCTCGAGAAAGGCCTTCTGCACCGGGTGCGGATTGTCCGGGGTGCCGAGCCCGTTGAGTGTCTTGATCTCTTGCCCCGCGGCCTCGGCCACCGGCGTCGAGCAGGCGCGAATGGCTCTGCCGTTCACGATCACGGTGCAGGCGCCGCACTGAGACAGGCCGCAGCCGAAATGGGGATTATCCATCCCAAGATCGTCGCGCAGCGCGTAGAGCAGCGGCATGTCCGCGTCAGCCTCGATCGTGTGGGCGCGGCCATCAACCCTGATGGTGTATTGTGGCATTTGGCTGTTTCCTCTTTTGGCGCAAAGCCTTAGTTGCGGAAGCTGATTCCGCACCGAACCCCTTTTAGCACAAAACTTTCCCGGCTGTCGCCGGATCGCCGAACTGTGACGTCAGACGGTAACCAATGGCTTCGGCATGCTCAGGAACGAGTGTGACGCGTGCCAGAAGAGCTCCCGGTTGGAGCCGAGCACCAACGTGTGCGCCATGCCGGGCAAGGTGATGAATTGGCGATCCGGATTCGGCAGCTGGTTGTAGAAGTCCAGCAAGTCCGCTTCCGTCGCGATGCCGTCATGCTGGCCGCGGATGACAAGAACCGGAGCCTTGATGGCCTTGGCTTCGATGATCGGCAGCTTCGAGGTCATGTCGAGATACGTTCCCGTTGGCACCGAGTCGCCGAACGGAAGCTCCGCCGCGACGAGAGCAGCTGCGGTCCTGGGATCGGATGTGCCGGCCTTGTCGCGCGTGAAGATCGATTCCAGCATCTCCTTCGGCCGCGGCCGGCGGTTGTGCGTGCGATAGAACTCCAGTCCCTTCGCGCGTTCGGTCAGCGTGGGCGAGTCCTTGCCGGTGTAGGTATACGCACTGAAGACCAGACGGCCGACGCGCTCCGGATGCTCGGCGGCGAACCCGGCCACGCGAAGCGCGCCCGACGACTCGCCAATCATGTGGTACCGCTGCACGCTGGTTTCCTTCTGGACGACGGCAGCCATCGCTGCCAGATCGGCGACGCCGCTCTTGATGTCGGACCAGCCGGGGGTGACGCTCGAACGGCCATAGCCTTCGAAGTCGATGGCCCAGACGTCATAGCCCAGCTTCGCAAAGACGTTGAACATCGAATATTCGCCCGCACCCGGAACGGTGAGGTCGAATGTCGGCATCGCCGACATCGACGAGCCATGCACCAGGAAGAGAACGGGAAGCGGTGCCTGGCCGGCGACGGGCGCCTTCAGCCTGCGGCGATACAGCTGCAGCTTCACGTTGCCTTTCATGGCTTCGTAGCGCTGGTTCCAAAACGTGTCCGTTGAGACCGCGGGCTGAGCGTCTGCTGCCGTCGGCGTCGCTGTCATTGCCGTGGCCGCCGCCGCGACACCGAGCCCCGCCAATACGGCACGCCGGTCCGGACCATTGCTTTCCCGAATCAGCGCTTTTCTGTGGGACTTTGGACGCATTGCCGTTCCTCCATTCGTGGTTGATTCTAGACGCCGTTTTTAGGCGTTCGCGGCACTTTACCCAAGTGGCAGAAACCTTGCCATTCAAACAAGCGTTCACGCCGTCCGCGCTGAAATGGCAACGGTGTCAGCGGATTGCGGGTTTCGCGTCGCTGCATTTGCTAACGCCGGTTTACTTTGACAGCTGCACCAAGCGCCGTGCCGGTTTAAGACATTGCCCGCCGAGCTGTGCTACACTGCTGGTAATTGCGAGGGGGGGCCCCGCAAGGCGGGCGTAGCAATTGGAGACCTTATGAAGAACTCAAGACATGCTTTTTACGGGTTCGCTCTCCTGGCCGGCTCGGCCATGATGATCGCGCTCTCGACGCCTTCCACTGTGAACGCTCAGGCTCCGGGCCCAAATGTCTGCCTTAACGTAACCGAGATTCTGACGACCCGGCCAACCGATGCGCGCACCATCATCTATCGCATGCGCAACGGCGATGTGTGGCGCAACGATCTCGCCTATCCGTGCCCCGACCTGATCTGGTCGGGCGGTGGCTATGTGCAGAAGTCGCACACGGATTGGATCTGTGCGAACTCGCAGACAATCACGACGCCGGTAGGCAGCGTCTGCCGCCTCGGACGCTTCACGCGCGTCAACTAGCGTCACTTGTTCTTGCAGCAAAGCCGGCATCGCTAGTGCGATGCCGGCTTTGTCACATTATGCGCGCAACCGCTACTAACATTCAGCGCATCGGAGGTTCGCGATAGGTCTCGCGTTCGATGCGGATTTGCTCGGCCGTATAAGGCCTCGCGGTCGGATCGTAGCCGGTCCAGCCCGCATCGCGCCACGCGTCTTCGCGTTCGCGGATGTTGATCGCGGCCTGATCCATGATGGCCTCGCAGCGTACGCGATCGCCATCCCGGCACTTGGCTGTGACCAGCGTGCCGCCGCGGCGGACGCCCTCCGCATAGATCTCGGCGTCGGACTTCGACACGCCGGATTGCGTCAGCGCGCCGATGATGCCGCCGGTGGCTCCGCCGGCCACGGCTCCGGTTGCGGCTGCAGCGAGCCAGCCGGCCGCAACCACTGGACCGAGGCCTGGGATTGCCATGATGCCGAGCCCGGCAAGAACGCCGGCCGCGCCGCCGAGCGCTGCGCCGATGCCTGCGCCCGCAGCAGCACCTTCCGCGCGGTCATCCTTACCGTCGTGGTCGCGGTCCACCTTGCGTTTCATTTTCGAGTCGCCGCGATACCAGTCATCGGCATTGCTCGCGACGATGCTGATGTCGCGCGAGGGAATGCCGGCAGCTTCGAGATCCCTCACCCCCTGTTGGGCCGCGATGGGGTCGTCATAGAGTCGGGAAATCGTTACGGTCATGGAGCGTATCCTTCCTTCATATGTGCTTGAGCGACGCGGTTACGACGGATCGCCGAAAACGTTGCCCTGGTAGTCCAGCGCAACAGTCACGCTGCGTCCGTTCTGCTGCGCCTTGCCGCGCCAGATTCCCATATCGTCCTTCTTCAGTTCCGTGATGTTCGCGTACCCGCGCGCCTCGATGCGAGATTTCGCTTCGCCTTCCGTGAAGCTGTTCGCGCCGGCGACCGGACGCGTGGCATTGTTTCCTTGCTCGGTGCGGACTGCGGGGTTCTGCGGTCCTTTCGCGGCAGGGGTCGTTGCTTGCGGCGCAGCGGTCGCAGCCGGAGCCTTTTCGGCCTTCGGCGCCTGAGCAGGTGGATTGGACGGTGAATTGTACTGAGCGAGTGCTTGACCGGCGAGAAGACTCGCGGCCACGGCGACGACGTAGCTAATGCGCATGCTGTTCCTCCAGAGAGAGAGAGACACAGTCAACTCTTGGCAATCGGCAATGTTCCACGGTCGACTGCGCAGTCGAACCACGCAGCAAGACGCCGCCTTCACTCGAAGGCGGCGCTTGCACGAAGCGGCAGAGAGAGAGGAGTACTGCTAAGGCCCTCTGACGCTCCGATAGACCGTCAGTCCAAGGATGAACATCACCACACAGATCGCCAGGAAGATGAAGAACAGAACCTTGGCGATACCGACGGAGGCGCCGGCTATTCCCGTGAAACCGAACGCCGCGGCGATGAGGCCAAGGATGAGGAAGATGAATGCCCATCTCAGCATGGAGTGCCTCCAAACTCGTTCGTGATCACAACGCCTGCCGCACTCGCTGTGTTCCTCGCCACGGGAGCGTGAATCGACCAGGCTTGAGCCTTTCTGTAAGGTGGCTCGATCGTCTCGTGGACGCCGTCACTCTATGCGCGCACTCGCTCTCTTCCTGTCGCTGACGACGGTTTTCTGGGCCTCCGCGCCCACGCTCGCGGCCGAGCCCGCGCCATCGTTTCGCGGGAAGACCGTCCGCATCATCGTGGGCACGTCCGCGGGCGGCGGGTTCGACGCCTATGCGCGTCTCCTGGCCGCTCATCTCGGTCGCCACATCGCAGGCACGCCGTCGGTGATCGTGCAGAACATGAGCGGCGCGGGTTCGCTCGTTGCTGCGAACTACATCGCCAATGTCGCGCCAAAGGACGGCACCGTGATCGGCGCGGTCAATCCCGCGATCGTCACCGACTCGCTCTTCTATCCCGATCGCGCGAAATTCGACGCGCGGAAGGTCAAGTGGATCGGCAGCGCGCTCAAGGAGACGCACGTGGCGACGGCTTGGCACTTGGCGCCCGTACAGAAATTCGACGAGGTCTTCCAGCGCGAGTTCCTCGTCGCCGGCGCCGGCGGTTCCTCCACAACCTATCCGATGCTCCTGAACGGAGTGCTCGGAACCAAATTCAAGGTCATCTCCGGCTACGCGGGCACCGCCGAAGGCAATCTCGCGATGGAGCGGCGCGAGGTCGACGGCAACGGCTCGATCACGTGGGCGAGTCTGAAGGCTACACAGCCCCAGCTCCTGCGCGACAAGCAGGTGCGTGTCCTCGTGCAGCTCGGGCTCACGAAGCACAGGGAGCTCGCGGACGTGCCGTGGATCTACGACTACGTCCGCAACGACGCCGACCGTGCGGCGCTCGACCTCATGTTCGGCACGCAGGAATTCGGCCGCCCCTACCTCGTCGCCGAAGCTGTGCCCGAGGCGACCGTCGCTCTCCTGCGTGCGGCCTTCAACGCCACGATGAGCGCCGCCGAATTTCGCGCCGACGCCGCGCGCCGCGATCTCGACCTCGATCCGACGACCGGCGAGGAGATCCAGCGCGAAGCGGAGCGCATCCAGAGAACGCCACCAGCCGTCGTCGACCGCGTGCGCAAGATCCTTGATCCCACCGCGCGCTAGCGCTCTGCATCAGATGTTGGGATGATGTACTATCCCGCCAAACCAGGGGAGGAACTCCATGAGGCCCGTCTTATCAACATCGGTCGTCGTGCTCGCTTGCGCGCTGGCGCAGCCCGTGCTCGCCCAGCTCGAGGACAAGCCGGTGCCCATGGACAAGGCGCCGTTCCACATCCCGATCTTCGCCAACGACTACATCATCCTTTTGAACGTCAACATTCCGCCCGGGCGCAACACCGGCTACCACATTCACTATGCCGACTCGGTGTCCGTGAATCTGTCGCCCGCCTCGCAGACCAACCAGAATTACGGGTCGTCTACCGTGAACCCGCCGGGCGCAGCAGCCGGCGAGGGCGAACCCGGCCGCGCGACCTTTACGGACGTGACCAAGAACGGTCCGCGCACGCACAAGGCGAGCAATGTCGGGCCGACGCCGTTCCACAACATCTCCTTCATCCTGAAGGATCGCGGCCCGGCAAGGTCCGAGGTCTCGGACCGCTCGGCCGTCAAGGGCTACACCCAGATCATGGACAACGCGCGGCTTCGGGCTTGGCGCGTCAGTCTGAAGCCGGGAGAGTCGGCCGGCGAGATCACGCAGAAGGCTCCGGGCTTGAGGGTCTATGTCCACGGCGGCGTGCTGGCCGAAGCAATCCCCGGCTCGGCCGATCGCGGCATGGCTCCGTACGAGGGCGACTTCATCTGGCAGGATGCAGGCCAGACCCGGGCCGTGAAGAACACCGGCACCACCCTCATCGAATTCGTCGAGTTCGAGCTGAAATAGCGCCGGTCCGCGTTTGCGAAAATAACCCGCCCGGGTGCCAGTTCTAATTGGTCGACTCTTTTCACGACTTTGGATAGTAAAATCCAAAGCCGCGCACCCTCTGATCGCCTGGATGAGCGTTTGGGGTATCTGCCGGGCTGATATGGGGGGAGATGGAGAGCGCGCCCATTGACCGCGCCGCGCGGCAGCGCGTTTCGTGCGCCGTCGCGCTCCGATCGGGCGTCGCGACAGGGGCTTTGCTTCTCCTTGCCGCGAGCGCGTTGGGTGCTGAGGCTCCACTCGCAATGTCGCCGGCGGTGCCGATGCGCGACTTCAGCACCTACGTGCCGACCGCCAAAGCCACGCGAATCGACCCTTCCGAAGCTCCGATCATCGATGGCGACGTGTCGGATGCCGTGTGGGCAAAGGCCGAACTCATCGACGAATTCTATCAGCTTGAGCCCGATACCGGTCAGCCGGTGTCCGAGCGCACCGAGCTGCGCTTCCTCTACGATGCCGAGAATCTCTATGTCTCCGTCTACGCCTACGACCGCAACCCCGAGCTGATCCGCGCCACGACCAAGAACCGCGACGGCAGCTTTGCCGTCGACGACACTGTGCGCCTCACCCTCGATCCGCAGAACACGCGGCGCAACGGATACCTGTTCGTCATGAACGCACTGGGCGGCCGCATCGACGACCTCATCCAGAACAACACGGACTTCATCCGCGAATGGAACTCGATCTGGACCGGCAGTTCGCGAATCGTGGACGACGGCTGGACGGTCGAGATGGCCATCCCGTTCCGCAATTTCTCCTTCGATCCGACGCAGTCCCAGTGGGTGATCGACTTCTCGCGCGAGATCCGCCGCAAGAACGAGCGCGCCCGCTGGGCCTCGATTTCCGCGGCCGAACGGCCCGCCGATATCTCGCGTGCCGGCACGCTGACCGGGATCACCGGCACCAATCAGGGGCTGGGACTCGACATCCAGGTCTACGGCGCGCTGCGCTATCGCTTCGACTGGCAGGAGCCGCAGCACGAAACGTCCAGCTTCCGCGCGAGCGGCAACGCCTTCTACAAGTTCACCCCGCAGCTCACCGGCACGCTGACCCTCAATCCGGACTTCTCGAACAGCCCGCTCGATCTTCTTCAGATCAACACCACGCGGTTCAATCTCTTCCAGCCCGAGACCCGCGACTTCTTTCTGCAAGACGTGGCGACCTTCGAGTTCGGCGGTCGGGGTTTCACCACCGGCGGACGGGGTGCCGGCGACTACCCGTATCCGCCCGAGAACGGATCGCCGTTCTTCTCGCGCAATATGGGTTTGGCGAACGGCCTGCCCGTTAGCCTGATCGCCGGCACGAAACTGTCCGGCGAGTACGCGGGATTCGGCGTGGGCGCGCTCTCGGTCGTGACCAACGGCACGGGCGACACGCAGCACAGCCAGGTGCTCTCCGTTGCGCGCATCACGAGGCCCATCGGCGAGTCGAAGCTGGGTCTCATCTTCACCAATGGCGATCCGACGGGGCGAAGCAAGAACACGCTGTGGGGCGGCGATTTCCAGTTCCGCGACTCGAACTTTCTGCCCGACAAGATTCTGCAGTCCGACTTCTATTACCAGCGCAGCTTCTCGGACACGAAGGGCGACGACGACTCCTTCGGTGTCGCGCTCAACTATCCGAACGAGCCCTGGGGTCTCGACACGCGCTTCAAGCAGGTCGGCACAAATTTCTTTCCCGCACTCGGCTTTGTGAATCGCTTAGGGATCCGTCAGTTCGACGGCATTCTTCAGCATCGCGCGCGCAACTTCGCAGGTTGGCGCTGGCTCGACTTCGGCACCTCCTGGTACTTCGTCACCGATTTGAGCAACCGTTTGGAGTCGCGCGAGAACGGGATTTGGTCCGGTATCAATTTTCGCTCCGGCGATCAGGTCTATATGAAAGCCTTCGACATTTTCGAGGCGGTGCCCGCGACGTTCAAGGTGGCCGGCAAGGTTCCCGTACCGCCCGGCCGCTATCATTGGACCAACGGCAACCTCTCTCTCCAATCGTCCAACGCACGGCCCCTGACCGCCAGTCTCGATATCGTGTGCTGCAGCTTCTACGACGGCAATTATTTCAGGGTCGATGTCAGAACCGATATCCGGCTCGGCGCCTTGTTCCAGCTCGTCCCGCGTTACACCTACACCTACATCAACCTTCCGGGCGGGCTCTTGAACATCCATGCCGTCTCGGCCAACTTCATCGTCAGCTTCACGCCGGACATGCAGCTGGTGAATCAGGTGCAGTTCGACAATGTCAGCGAACGATTCACGCTCTCCATGCGCTATCGCTGGGAATACGAGCCGGGCCAGGAGCTCTTCGTCTCGGTCGGCCAGGCCGCGCAAATTCCCGGCGAGGAGTTCGTCGCGAGCTCGACCCAGGCCATCGTCCGCCTGGGCCACACCTTCCGCTTCTAGAGGCGAGCACAGACGCGATTCATGGTGTGCGTGCTGTTGTCATTTGCTGTCCGGCGGCCAAGCCGCGCTGATAGCTTTGCGCTTCGGCCTGCTTGTGCTGGTCGTAGATGTAACCGCCCGCAGCGCCGGCGACCACTCCGATGGCGGCTCCGAGACCCGCATTGCCCGCAATTGCGCCGATCGCCGCACCACCCGCACCCCCGATCGCAGCCCCGCTGAGCGTGCGCTGTTGAGTCGGAGTCTGGCCGGCACATGCCGAGACGCCGACCACGGTGGCGATTGCGATGCAGAGACGAAAGCTTTTCATGACGGGCACTCCAGATAAGTACTCAGCGTTGGGCTGTTGCCGGCGCGCACGGATAACGCTCGCCCAGATAGCGGAACATGGAATCGACCGGCTTTTCCGACGTAGCACTCGGATTGCGACGCGCCCATTCGACGAATCCCGCGATCGCGTCGCTCCGCGACGGCGGCGGATCCGGAGCGCAGACGAACCGCGCGGGCGGAATGGCAGCGGCGACCATTTGATAATACTGGTAGGCCCCGCTGGCGAACCCATGACAGAAGTGGATTGCTGCCGTGTATTCAGGCGCTGAGGGGTCCGCGCTGCACAATGCGACAAGATCACCCGTGCTGCTGACGCGGAAATTGTCCGGTGTCACCGCGCGGGATTGGTTCACGCCGACCAACGCGAGCATGGCGCTCAGCGGCACGATCCACCAACTCCTCCTCGAAACGTTCATCGCGCCCATCTCTGTCCTCGAAATCCGCGAACCTGTAAGCGACGGAAATTGGGGCAACTGTGACGGTCGCGAAATTGGACCAAGGCCCTAGCCTACGCTCCACACCGGCACGAAAGCGGCATAACGCGCTCGGTCCGCGCGGGAATCAGGACGCCACCCGGGCTCACGGCCCGGGTGGCGGTAACAATCATCAGCGGCGATCCACTCAATATTTGGTGGACGGTGGCGCCGCCGACGCCGTCACATAGTCCCGGCAGAATTGCTGCGCATTTGCGGGATAGCGCGCGCTATTGGCAGGATTGTTGATGATGCCGCAACGCCCGCTGAGCTCGCTCCGCTCCGAGGCGGTGCGTGCCTGCGACCAGGTTCGTACGGAGTTGGTCGACGTCCCCGCGCCGCTGACGTCGATGTTGCCGAACGGCCGCGCTGCCGTGACGTTGTCCGCCGTCCATGGTCCCGGTGAAGGCGTCAGGGCATCGCCTACAGCTCTGGCTGCATCCCCCGCTGCGTTGCCGACTGCATTCGCACCTTTCTCGATAGCGCCTTGAGCGAGGGCGGTCGACGACGCAAAGGCGATAAGCAAACCGACCCCCGCGATTTCGATGAGACGCGACTTGAGCTTCATTGTGTCCTCCGAATGTTCGGTTGGGAGCGCTTCGCACGAAGCGCGGTCGGTAACGCTACGTACGGGCATCCGTTCCACGCTGATGCGTCCAAGCGTCAACGGCGCCGACACGGCGCCTCAGGCAACGACAAGAATATTGCTCCGTACAAGGATGACAATGAAAAAACGAACGGCGGCGGACGTGGCTTCAGCGGTAGTGGTCAGGCGTTTGAGTGCTGGCTGATCACTCGCGTTCCGCCATCAGCCTGAGATACTTGGCGCAGGCTTCCATCTCATTCGCCAGCTGTTCGAGAGCGGAGCGAGGGAGCGGAGCGGCCTTAGGTGTGCAGTGCGACCAGAGGTTCCAGGCTTGGTTGATGCCTTGTCCCAACAGGCTTGCGTAATAGGCGCCGCGGCCGTGGTCGTAGCCGCGAAGATTGTCCTTTGCCTCTTCGCTTCCGTCGGGGCGCCCATGAACGTGGCAGACGCGAACATTGGGAAGAAAGACGCCGGTGAACCCGGCGACGGAGCACCGGGTCGCAAATTCGATATCTTCGCAAGGGAACGGTGTTCCGGCGCCCATGTCCTCATTGAACCCGCCGACCTTCGCGAACACGCTCCGGAGCGCAAACATGTTGGCGCCGTGAATGGCGCCCGGCGGAAGCAGGACCGTCGGTTGAATGATCGTGCGATTGGAAACGTTCGGGCTCGGCCCGCCCTTGCGTTTGCTGGCGAGATAGGTTTCACCGCCGCCATATTGGGCTTCACGCGGATCGAAGCTGCTCTTGAGCGCCCGGAAATAATCCGGATCGACGAGGCAATCGTCGTCGCTGAAGGCGACCAGATCGCCTTGCACATGTCTGATCCCTTCGTTGCGGGCGCGGCTGAGACCCGGTCGATCCGCGCGGCAGGGCGTCACCGAAAACGGCGCCCGCTTGGCGAAATTCGCGATCACGTCGGGCGTCTCGTCGCTTGATGCGCTGTCGACCAGCACCAGGTCCGCGCCTTCGGCCGCGAGGTCGCCCTTGGCGAGAATGTCCAGTGTCTCGCGAAGCCGGGCGGCCCGGTTCCGCGTGCAGATCACGAGCGTGACTCTCATCGCCCCTCCGAGGTCCACCGCGCCTAGGCCGCAGGCGCGCGCAAACATTCCTGTCGGCGTCTCAACCTTGAGAAAGCGATCCGAACGTCCTCAAGCATCGCAAGCGCAACCTTGAAGTTAGCAACTTGCTTTGAGCCCAGCCAGTCCTACACTCAGGCCGCAAATGGTCGTTCGCGGGGAGAGATCGTTGTTTCAACGAGTCCTTGCGTCGGTAGCCGTCTTGGTGTTGACCGCAACCGGTGCGCTCGCCGCCGGTGCTGCCGACTATTATTTTTGGCGGCCGGCAGCACGGGATGGCGCCGCGCGTCCATGGGCCATCCTGTTGCCTGGGACGAGCGGCCTCTCCATCTTCAATGACCATGAGCATTATTTCCGCGCCGCAATCTGGCTCAACAGCCGCGGCGTCGACGCCTTGGTGATCGACTATCACGGCGCGTCGGCGCTCGTGCCGGCGGCCAAGGAGGGAACCCCGGGCGACCGCATCGCCGCCGTCGTTGCGGACGCGCTCGTGATCGAGCGCGGCGAAGGCCGGATGCAGGGCTATTGCCCCGGCGCCGTCATCGGCTGGGCGCTCGGTGGTTCGGGCGCATGGGCAATTGCGCAGGCCGAGCCAATCGATCCTGCGCTGAAGGCGGTTGCGATGTTTTATCCGGCGCTCCTTCGCGCGCGCCCCTATCGCAACGCATTGCCGGCGCTCGTGCTTCAGGGCTCCGCGGACGACGTGCTACCGGAACGGGAATTGCGCGCCTTCGTCGCGGGGCGATCGGGCCGGAGCGCGCCTGTCGAGATCGTCGCGTTCGAAGGTGCCGCGCATGGCTTCGACGTGCCAAGCCTGATGCCGCCTCGAACCTTGCGCTTCCCGCCGCTGACGGGTCAGCCGCAGAATTTCGCCTACGATTCCGAGGCTGCACGAAGCGCGAATCTGGCGCTGGAAAAATTTCTCCGCGAGCAGGGCATCATCGGTGCGGCGTGCGCAGGCGGTTGACTGCGCGTCGCTGCAAAAAAAACGCGGGGCTGTCGCGACGACCCCGTCTCTTATCGAACGATCAGGGCAGATCCATGCCCTTGCGCTTGAGCACGTCCATCGCGGGCTGAGACCTTAGGAAGGTAACGAGCGCGCGCGCCGTTGCCGCGTCTTTCGCCTTGGCGCCGACACCTGCGGAATAGGGAATCTGCTTCTGCAGCTCGGGCGGCAACTCGCCGATCACATCGACGCCCGCCACCGGACGCAATTCGGCGACTTGCTGCACGCCGATCTCCGCTTCGCCCGACGCGATGGCGGCGCCGACCGGGCGGCCGGTCACGACGACGGCTTTGGGCTTGATCGCATCCGTGATGCCGAGTCTCTGCATCACGATCTGAAAATGCTGACCGCTGTTCCCCTGGCTGTAGCCGACGGTCTTCGCCGCAAGGAGAGCCGCCTTGAGCTTCTCGGGCGTGCTGACGTCCGGCCGCTTCGCGCCCGCCTTCACGCCGACGGCGATCTTCGAAATCATCAGCAGCGTTTTGCCGTTGGCGGCCACGTCGCCGTTCGTCGCGAGCTGGTCGACCACGTCCGTGTTGGTGATCACCAGATCCGCGGCGCCGGATTTGAGGTCGGCGTTGACCTCGGGAGCGCCCTTGAAGCTGATCTTGACCTTGTTCCCCGTCGCCTTTTCGAACATCGGCATCAGCGTGCCCAGAACGTCGGGCAGCGGGCCGCCACCGGCTACGACGGTGATTTCACCTGCCGCCGCAGCGCCCGCAATGAATGCGCT
>Ga0184629_10000708_pt1 | contig 14565 bp, 12 predicted proteins | sample PLM4_32_b1_FD_133158 | JGI IMG/M metagenome (GOLD analysis project Ga0184629, IMG submission 133158) | Groundwater sediment microbial communities from an aquifer in East River, Colorado, USA - PLM4_32_b1 | ecosystem: Environmental > Terrestrial > Soil > Riparian zone | place: USA: East River... | reverse complement strand
GATCGCCCTTCTTCACGGTCTTGTGCGTCACCAGCATGCGGTGCGCCGTGCCGTAGGCGACCGGAAGCGATGCCGCTTCGGCATAGGTCACGCCCTTCGGCATGCGGATGAGCTGGTCCGCGGCGACGAGGCAATATTCCGCCATGCCGCCATCCAGCATCTCACCCATCAGTCCCTTCTTCTTGTTGAGCGGATTGACGAGGACGGCGTCGCCTTCCTTCCAGCCCGTCACGCCCGGGCCGATTTCGGCGATGTCGCCCGCCATGTCGAGGCCGATCACCACGGGCAGCGGCACCTTGATGCCGGGCATGCCCTTCACCGTGAACACGTCGTGGTAATTGAAAGACGACGCCTTCACCCGGATCACGACATGGCCGTCGATGGCCTTGGGCTTGGGGTGATCGTCGACGACCTCGAGATTTTCGAGCTCGCCGTGCCGGCGGAGCAGTAAGGCCCTCATTGGTCTTGCACTCTTCGGATTGCGCGGTGGCGATCTATCTAGCCCGGCGAGCCCCGATTGGCTAGGTATGGAGGGCGTCGAGCGGGCGGGCGGAGGAGAGTCATGCAGGAGAATTTCAGGCAGTTCCTCGACCGCCTGCGGGATGCGAACGAGCTGGTCGATCTGAAGCAGCCGATCGACATCCGCCACATCGCGACGCTGGTCGATCAGTCCGACAAGGCCCTGCTTTTTCACAACGTCGTCGGCTACGACATGCCGGTGGTCTCCGGCATCATCCGCTCGCGCGAGCGCGCCATCCTGTCCATGGGCGCCAAGACCTATGGCGACATCGAAGTGAAGCTGAAGAAGGCGATCGACAATCCGATCGCTCCGATCATGGTGAACACCGCGCGCACACGCGAGGTGACGGTCACCGGCGACGACGTCGATCTGTTCAAGCTGCCAATCCCGATGTCGTCGATCTATGACGGCGGGCCGATGATCACCGCGGGCGTGGTGATCGCCCGCGATCCGGAGCTCGGCATGAACAGCGGCATCTACCGCTTCATCGTGAAGGAGAAGGCGCTCACCGGCATCGACATCGTCACGCCGAACAACATGCGCCTGTTCGCGCAGCGCGCTTACGAGCAGAAACGCGCGCTGCCGATCTCGATCAGCATCGGCACGCATCCGCTCGAGATCATGGCGTCCGGCTATCGCGCGCCCTTGGGCGTGGACGAGATGGCGATCGCGGGCGGCTTGCGCGGCGAGGCGCTTGCGCTCGCGCCCTGCAAGACCATCGACGTGCCGTTCATCGCCGATGCCGAGATCGTGCTGGAAGGCGAAATCCTCCCCACGGGTTGGACGTGGCCCGAGGGGCGCTTCGGCGAATTCACGCGGCTGATGGGCGGTCTGCACTGGAATCCGCTGGTGAAGATCAAGGCGATCTCGCACCGCAAGGACGCGATCTACTACTCGCTGCACATGCCGTGGGAGAATACGTGGCTCGCCGCACCGACGCGCTACGCTCAAATCCGTCAGGCGCTGAAGACGGCGGGCGTCGTGGTGAAGGACATCAACGTCACGCTCGGCGGCTGCGCCTTCTGGCACGCGGTGATCTCGATCAAGAAGCAGCCGGGCGAGGCCAAGAATGCGATTCTTGCGGCGCTGTCCGTGATGGACCTGAAACACGTCGTGATCGTCGACGACGATATCGACGTGAACAATCCGATGGACGTGGAGTGGGCGATCGCGACCCGCGTCCAGGGCGACCGCGACGTTCTGATCGTCACCAACGCGCGCGGCAAGCCGCTCGATCCGAGCCTGCCGCCCACGCCGCCAGGAGTCGTGCCGACGACCGCCAAGATCGGCATCGACGCGACGATCGGCGAGGGCATTCCGAAGGAGCGCTACGAGCGCATCGCCTATGCGTACGCGGACACCGCGAAGATCGCCGACTACGCGAAGGGCAAGCGCGACGAGGCGGCGAAAGCCGGCGACGAGCGTGCAGTCGCGGCGCTCGCGGAGGAGATCCTCAAGGCGATCGCGGTGAAGCCGCTCTACTACACCGAGATCGCTGAGAAGTTCGCGAAGCACGATTTCCAGACGGTCGCGCGTGCGCTCGGTCATCTGCACACGACAGAACGGCTGTGGCAGGACCCCGAAGGCCGCATGTGCGAGCGCGGCTCAAAATTCGCCGCCAAACCGCCGGGGGGATGACGCCGATTGCGACAGACCTAACGCAGTGCGGTCCGCTCGAACCCGGATTCAACGCGCGAATTGTACAATTCGCCGATGGCAAGCCCGCCATAGATGCGATCGGGCTCCAGGTAAACCGCCACGCCTTCGACGAAGCGCGGCAACTTGCCCTTGAGCTGAACGATCTGGCGCATCCAGAGCGGCTCCTTGGTCTGTGCGCAGTCGTGGAACGTCGCGATCACGACGTCGCCGCGCGGACCGTGAATGAACTCCTCCAGGTGGTGTCCGATGAGCGGGCGCTGGAAGATGTGATCCAATGCGGTGCCGATCAGACGAATGCGCAAGCGGACAGCCGCATCGCGCTCGACATCGAGGATGAACACATGAGGAAGAAGTCGCGCGTCGATCAGTGTGGGATCGACGGACAACGCGTCTTTCTGCGCCAGGAAGTAGTTGGCGACTTCACGCAGGCAGGGGTCCATCGCGGCGGTACCGAATGCGAATAGGCGCTAGGTCCGAAAGCCGCCGCGAATCCCCCTGGACGACATCCGACTCGGGCGAGCATATCAGATGCGGTCGGCATCCGGCTGCGCTCTTTGGGTCAGCGCCCCGCCGCGTAACCCTGCATGCCGCGCGGATTGGCCGCGGCCTTCCGACGCACGCCGTCGCGCGATGCCGCGGTTAGCCGTCCCTCCGACCATTCCGGGCCGACTTCGACGATGTGTCCGCGCCGGCGCAATTCGGCGACTGTTGACTCACCGACACGGCTCTCGACCACGAGCACGCCGGGACGCGCTGACCGCGGCCAGAACGAGATCGGGAAGTGCTCGGAATGCCAGGCCGGCGCGTCGATTGCTTCCTGCAGGTTGTGGCCCGCATGGATGTAGCGCATCAGGAACTGAGTCGACCATTGGTCCTGCTGATCACCGCCGGGCGAGCCCCAGCAGAGATGGGGCTCGCCGTCGCGCAGCGCCATGGTCGGCGAGAGCGTCGAGCGCGGGCGTTTGCCGGGCGCGAGCGCCGCGGGATGGCTCTCGTCCAGCCAGAACATCTGCGCGCGCGTGCCCAACGGGAAGCCGAGCTCCGGAATCACGGGTGACGATTGCAGCCAGCCGCCCGACGGCGTCGACGACACCATGTTGCCGTGCTTGTCGATGATGTCGAAATGCACCGTGTCGCCGCGCGCAGCACCCAGCCGGCCGACGGTGGGTTCACCGACGCCAAGCCCACCGACCGTCGGCTCGCCGGTTCCCATCGCGCTCGCGGCCTTGCCGATATGCACTTCCCCGCCGAAACCGGTGATGCTGCCTGGACGCAGTTCGAGGCTGGCCTTGTCGGACACCAGCTTCCGCCGCTCGGCGTTGTAGGCCTCCGACAGCAGCTCCTTGGTTGGCACTTTGCCGAAGTTCGGATCGCCATAGAATTTTTCGCGGTCGGCAAAGGCGAGCTTCGAGCACTCGACCAGCAGATGGATGAAGTCCGGCCCTGCCGGATCGAGTCCGTCGAGGTCGAAGCCCTTGAGCAGCGCGAGCTGCTGCAGCAGCACCGGTCCCTGGCTCCAGAAGCCCGCCTTGCACACCGTGAAGCGGCCGTAGTCGAACGTGGCCGGTGCTTCCACGGTCGGCGCCCACGACGCCATGTCGTCGGCGGTGAGGAGCCCGCGATGCGGCGTGCCGCTGCTGTCCATCGCTTCGGTCGCACGGCAGAATTTGTCGATCGCCTCGGCGACGAAGCCGCGCGACCACATTTGCCGCGCACGCTCGATCTGTTTGATGCGGTCGCCGGTGGATTCCGCTTCCTTCAGGATGCGTTCGTACGTCGCCGCGAGGGCGGGGTTCTTCAACAGCGTTCCGGGTGCGGGCACCTTGCCCCCGGGAAGATAGACCGCGGCCGATGTCTTCCAATGATCGCGGAACAGCGGTTCGACGGTGGCGATCGTCGCGCTCGCGCGCTCGACCAGAGGCTGGCCCGCGCGGGCGTAGAAGATCGCAGGCTCGAGCACGTCGCGCAGCGAGAGCGTGCCGTGATCGCGCAGCAGCATCATCCAGGTCTCGAACGGCCCCGGCACGCAGGCCGCGAGCAGGCCGCTGCCCGGCACCATGTCGAGACCCAGCGATTTGAATTTCGCGATCGTGGCGGCGTTTGGCGCAGGTCCCTGGCCGCAGATCACGATCGGTTTTCCTAAGCGCACGTCATAGACAAGCACCGGCACATCGCCCGCGGGTCCGTTCAGATGCGGCTCGACCAGATGCAGCGTGAAGGCGGCTGCGACGGCGGCGTCGAACGCGTTGCCGCCCTTCTCCAGCATCGCCATGCCGACGGCGGTCGCGATCCAGTGCGTGGAGGCGACGACGCCGAACGTGCCCTCGATCTCGGGCCGCGTCGTGAACGCCATCGGCGAGACCATCCCGGGACCGGTGGAAGGTGAGGGGGCTTTCTTCGTCACGGGCGCTGAACCGGTTTGGATGTCGTTGGAGTGCACATGTCACGAACGGGCACGCCAGGGCAAGTCGCCGGCCCGCTCGACAAACATCCAGGCGCCTTGCCCGAGCTCGACCGGGAACGGTGCGAGCAGCACCGATCCGCGCCGGTTGGACGCGACCCGCCCCGAAGCAAGCGCGCGTTCTGCCGCGTTGAGTGAGTCCACGCGGATCGCATAGCCCGCGATGAACGGGAGCGGCGGCGCTGCGACCCGCGGCAACAGGCGCGCGAGGCTCGCCGCATTCACGAGCTGCACGCCGCCACGTTCCAGGAAAATGCCGCGGCCGATGTTGGTCGGCACCGCCTCGTGCCCGAGGAAGCGCACATAGCGCGCCGCCGCTTCGTCCACGTCGGCGACGGCAACCACGACGTCGAGCAGCGCCTTAGCGCCGTTCGGATGCGCGAGCCAGCGTTTCTGCCACACCGCATCCTCGGTGTGATGCGTGAGGTACTGGATGCGTCCCTCGCGCATCTGGCCTTCGTCGATGCGCGCGACCGTGAACGCCGCCGTCGCTTCGCCTGTGGCGGTCGCGACAGGGCGCTTCAATTCGACGATCGGACGCACGCGGAAGCCGTTCGCGGTGAGCTGCGCGCTCGCCGCTTTGGCATCAGCAATCGCGAACGCGATCAGATGCAGCCCCGCATAGCGCGCCATGCTCGCGTCGAATTCGCGCCCCAAGGGCGTGTCCGCGGTCTTGAACAGCACCTCGATATAGCCGCGCTCCAGCATCGCGGTGACATTGCCGGTGCCGGTGAGTTGTCCGTCAGCCACCTGGATCGATTTCGGCGCTGGCGCGAAACCGGCGCGCGTCAGCGCGGCGCTCGCGGCATCCGCATCGGGGATGAAGTGCCCGACGTGATCGAGGAACGTCTCCGCCGCGAACGGCAGCTGGCGCTCGGCATCGATCGGGATCGTGGGCGGCGCTGCCATCTTTTATGCCCCGCGTGCCGCGATGGCTTCGATCTCGACGAGGCAGCCGTGATGGAGCGAACCCACCGGAACGACCGACCGCGCCGGGCGCGCCTCGCCGAACAGCTCGGCATAGACGCGATTGAACGCGGGCCAGTTCTCCACGCCGACGATGAAGGCGGTCACCTTCAACACGCGGTCCGGTCCACTCCCCGCCGATTCCACGATGGCGAGCAGATTGCCGAGCGCGAGTCGCACCTGCTCCTCGAAGCTCAGGTCAGCGCGCACCTTGCCCTCGAGACTCACCGGAAGCTGGCCCGACACGAAGATTAGATCGCCATAGGCGCAAGCCTGCGAGTAGTGGCCGGCGGGCTTGGGCGCGTTCGCAGTCGTGATACGGTCGATGGCAGTCATGCGATCAATCCTCAAAGCCCAAGCAGCGGCCAATAGAACGCGACGCTCAGCCATACCATGACGAAATCGACGACGGTTAAAAACGCCCCGATCTTGATCACGTCCGTATGGCGGAAATAGCCATAGGCGTAGCCCAGCACCAGCACGCCCGACTGATAGGCGAACAGCTTCCCGCCGGTCGCGAACGCCCACAGCAGGCCGATGAACAGCGGGTCGAGGCCGTTGGACTTGGAGAACTCCATCAGGACCGGCATTGAGGTCGCAAGCATCGAAAGCTCGCTCGCTGTGACGAAGTGATAGAGAAACCCGCCCCAATAAAGCACCGTGGCCGCAACCGTGCGATCGGCCAGCCATGGCTCGAGACCGCCGATGAAATTGTCGGTCAGGATGCGCAGCGCGCCCGTCGTCTCCAGTACCTCGCCCATGCCAATCGCCGCGGCCGCGAAGAAGAAGGGCAGCAGGTTGATGCTGCGGAAGTCTTTCTCGTCGAGCACGTCGATGAATGGCAGCAGCGCGAACAGCCCGACCGCGAACGCGATGATAGCGGGTGAGATTCCGTGCAGGGCATCCGTCATCCACAGCAGCAGCGCAAGTCCGCAGAGGAGCGCCGCCTTCCGGGACAGCGGCGTCCAGGGCTCCGTGGTGCGGAAATGCGCCTTCACCTGCTCCGACCGGTCGACGAGGCTCGAGGCTTCCGGTGGAAACGCCTTCAGCGTGAACCACCATGCGGCCACGACCGTGACCAGCATGGTCGGCAGGAACGCCACGAACCACAGCGCGTAGGACACGTTTACACCGGCCTGCTCGATCATGCCGCGCGCCATGATCGACGCGGAGCCGGCGATGATCATCTTGTTGAAGATGCCGGTCACATAGGTGAGCGTCAGGAACAGCCCACGTCCGATGTTCGAGCCCTTGCCGGCGTCGAACAATTTCATCACGGCGAGCGCGAGCGACGCCATGATGACCAGCACCGCCGTGCCGGATGGCACGACGAAAGTCAGCAGCAGGTCGATGATGATGAGGCCGAGCACGACGCGCGAATAGGTCACGCCGATGCCGCTGATGACGAAATTGCCGATGCGCTGCGGGAGGCCGGACTTCCCCGCCATCGCGCCGATCAGCATGGCGCCGACATAAAACCACGACGTATCGTTGACGAAGCCGCTGAAGATCACGGACTCATCGGCGACGTCGAAGAACCAGAACAGCATCAGGCCGAGCAAGCCCGTCGCCGCATACTCCATCAGCTCCGTCATCCACGCGATGATGAGGAAGGTGGAGATCGCGATGGATGCCTGCATGCGGGCGTCGATGGGCAGTGGCGCAAGCCAAACAGCGAGCGGGATGGCGACGGCGGCCGCCACTTTCAGCACGCGCCAATGATCGAATGTCCGCGTGTCCATTTTAGGAACGTCGGCGATCTTGGCTTCTGCCGTGCTCATCGCGCTTAGGTGATCTGAGCGGCTTCGCGCACGCTCGTGATGAGCGATGTCCGGAGCAGGAATTCGCGCGCGAGCCTCGGGTCTTCCGACTGGCGCCTGAGCTCGTCGTGATTCTTCTTGCGCACGGCGGGATCGCGTTCGGCGAGCAGCTTCTTGTTGCGGATCGTCTGCGCCTGCGTGCTGTGCACCGCGATGTGCCGGCGCTGCCGCTCGTACAGATCGAGCAGCGCATCGGCGTCCTCGCCGCGCCAGATGCGGGCGAACTTGTCGGCGAGATTGAACGCGTCGTGCACGCCGCTGTTCAGCCCCATGCCGCCGATCGGGCTGTTCACATGCGCGGAGTCGCCCGCAAGAATCGCGCGGCCCTTGCGGAACTTCTGCGCCACGCGCTGATGCACCGTGTAGAAATTGTAGCCGACGATGTCGAACGGCTTGCCGGTCTTCAGGAATCCCTGGAGCCGCGCCTGCATCGCTTCGGGGCGCGTGAGCACCGCCTCATCGTCCTCGGGCGCCGTCGGAAAATGCACGCGCCAGCGGTCCGGCGGGCCCTTCCAGTGGAACAGGTTTGACCATTCGACCGGATCGGAGATGTAGTTGCGGTGCGTATAGCCGTGGCGCGAGAAATCGTAGGCGATCTCGAGCGTCAGCGTGCGGTCGGGATAGGTGAAGCCCTCGAACTCGATGTCGAGATCCTTGCGGATGATGCTGCGCGCGCCTTCGCCGCTCACGATGTAGCGCCCGGCGAGGTCTTCCGTCTCGCCTGCCGCGTTCTCGACCGTTGCGATGACGCCGTCGGCGTCCTGCTTGAAGCCGGTGAACACGGTCGCCATGCGTACGTCCATCAGAGGATTCGCCTTCGCTATCTTGAGAGCTTCTTCGACGATCTTGATACGCTCGCATTGCAGCGCGAACGGAAAGCGCGTGTCGTCCTTCAGCACCGCATGGTCGAACTCGGCGATTCGCTCGCCCTTGGCGCGATCCCAATACTGGATCAGCGGCGCAACGATCCCGCGCGGCTCGAGCTTCTCGTACAGCCCGATGTCGTCATACATCTCGAGCGTGGCGACATGGTTCGTGCCCGCACGCGGCACCTGATCGAGGAAATTGGCATCGCTGAGCTGCTCGAACACCGCGCTCTTGACGCCGTATTGCGCGAGCTTCAGCGCCAGGCACAGTCCGACGGGACCCGCGCCGACGATCAGCACGCGATCATGCGATTGCGTCATGACGTTCTGCCCGCCTAAGCGTCCGCGGTCTCTTTCGCAGGCACGACGTCCTTGACCGCGCCCACCCAGCCGTTATGCGTGAGGTCGAAGACGATGCCGTTCGGGTCCCTGTATTTGCACTCGTAGAACGAGTTCGGCGATGTCGGCCGCCCGGCGAGGTAGGTGGCGCCGGCCGCCTGCGCTTTCTTCTCGGCTTCTTCGAGATCATCCACCCAAACGCCGAAATGATAGAGCCGCGGCTCGCCTTCGTGCGGCTCGATCTTCAGAAGCGCGACATTGATCGTGCCGTCGGAGAGATAGATGCCGCGCCTTGCGCGCCCCACCACCTTCAGCTCGAGCGCCTCCTCGAAGAACTTGGCCGAGGCTTCGGGATCGGGAACGATAAGCGCGATATGCCGGATCTTACCCATGGTTGTCCTCGCAATGGCTGTGGCATATCGATAACAGAAATGGCGCCTTGACCGAGAGCAATTTTTCCCCGCGAAGGCTGGCCGGATGACGCTGTTCCGCATTCTGGACGTGTTTTTGGGCTGGTTCGGCTACTCGCCGGCCGTGCTGCTCAACGCGACCGCGCCGCGCTGGGGCTACCGCGTCGAGCGCGCGATCCCCTACGGCCCGGAGCCACGCCATCGCATGGACCTCTATCTGCCGAAGCGCATGTCGGAGTCTGTGCCGGCCGTGCTGTTCTTCTATGGCGGCGCTTTCATCAGCGGACACCGGTGCGAATATCGCTTTGTCGGTCAGGCGCTGGCGAGCCAGGGCATCATCGTCGCTATCGCTGATTACGGACTCTTTCCCGACCATCGCTTTCCGGATTTTGTCGAAGACGGCGCGAAGGCGTTCGCACTCCTGCACAAGCAGCTGTCGAATTATGGCGGCGATCCGAAGCGGCTGTTCACTGCCGGCCATTCGGCGGGCGCGTATATCGCGGTGATGCTCGCATCCAACCCCGAATATCTGAAAGCAGCCGGCGCCGACATCTCATGTCTAGCTGGCGCGATCGGGATCGCGGGCCCTTACGATTTCCTGCCCATCACCAATCCGACGCGGATCGAAATCTTCGGCGGCGCGGATCGCGTGGAGACGCAGCCGATCCACTTCATCGACGGCAAGCGTCCACCGATGCTGCTCTTAACAGGCGACCGCGACGTGAACATCCTGCCGCGCAACACAGAGAACATGACGGCGCGGCTGCGCGAACACGGAAGCAACGTCGAGGCCATCGTCTATCCGGGGATTGAGCACTTCCGGATCATCCTGGCGCTCGCGCCGCTGTTCCGCCGCATGATCCCGATCCGCGCCGACATTGTCCGCTTCGTCAGTGCCGCCAGAGCTCCTTCGACGCCAGGCGTGCGCCTTCGGCAAGCGATTCCAGCTTCGCCCACATGATCGAGGGATGCACGCGCCGGTGGAACGGACCCTGCGCGAAGCCGCAATCCGTTCCCGCGATCACGTTCTCGCGCCCGAGGTTCTTCGCGTAGCGCACGATGCGCTCGGCGACGAGCTCGGGATGCTCGACGATGTTGGTCGCGTGGCTGATGACGCCCGGGATCAGCACGCGTCCGTCGTCGAGCTTTACATTCTCCCACACGCGCCACTCGTGCTCGTGACGAGGATTGGCGCCCTCGATCAGAAACGCGCCCACGCGCGCCTTCAGCAGGATATCGACGATGTCCTTCAGCGGCACGTCGGTCGTATGCGGTCCCGGCCAGCTGCCCCAGCAGACGTGGTAGCGGATGCGATCCTGCGGAATCCCCTCGATCGCGTGGTTCAGGATCTCGATCTGGTGCTCCAGCCATTTGCGGTAATCGGCAAAGCTCGCCGGCGGCACCATGCGATCGTACGTCACCGCCGCGCGCGCATCGTCCAGCTGCAGCAGCAGGCCCGACGCCGCGATCGTGCGATACTCGGTGCGCATCGCCTCTGCGATCGCTTCCTGCATCTCCTCGTCGTTCTTGTAATAGACGTTCTTGCGGTCGGGGATCACGCTCGCGGGCGCCGCGACGGGCAGGAACGCTTCCGCGACGTTCGCGCCCTTGATAGCCAGCTTCACGTCGTCGATGTCGCGCTGGAGCGCCGCGATGCCGGTGTACGTGATCGGCCCCACGCAGACCGACTCCCAGTCCGATGAGGGCGCCTGCTGCGCGTCCATCTCGGCGTAGAATTCCTTGAAGCGCGCGCGATCGGCGCCGGCCACGAACGGATTGGCCTCGAGCGACACCTTGCGTCGTTCGAAGCCGCTCAAACGCTCGAGCGCGTATTGTGCCCAAGAAATGTTCTTGCCGAACTCGCCGTCACTGACGACGTCGATTCCGGCCTGCGCCTGGCGGCGGACCACGCCCGCCACCGAATCCTTCAGGCATTGCTCATAGGCATGCGCATCGACCGGCTTGCCGCTCTTTTCGGCCTTCAGGAACTCCAGCAGTTCCGGCGGGCGGATCAGGCTGCCCACATGGGTCGTGAGGATACGCTCGGTGCTGTGCTTCATGGTCGGGGTCCGGGTTTTCTTTGGGGTACGACTAGAAGAAAATCCTGTCGCCCACAACCGCGTCCAGTCCTCGCGCGCCGCGTACTTTTCGTCTACAACGCCCGCGCCGTTCGCGTCCGCCGGAGTCCGCGTTGACCATCGACATTCATCCCCACGTCATCTCCACCGACGAAACTCGCTATCCGCGCGCACCCATCGGCGGACATCAATCCGACTGGTCGCGCAAACGTCCGGTGAGCACGGAGCAGATGATTGCGGCGATGGATGCGGCGGGCGTGGACAAATCGGTGCTCGTGCAGGCCTCAACCTGCTACGGGCACGACAATTCCTATGTCGCCGATGCGGTGGCCGCCCACCCCGACCGCTTCACCGGCGTGTTCTCCGCCGATGTGCTCGCGCCCGACGCGACGCTGCGCATGAAACACTGGATGAGCAAGGGCCTCACCGGCATGCGCCTGTTCACCACCGGCAGCACGATGCCCGATCAGGCCGACTGGCTCGACGATCCGCGCTGTTTTCCCGCCTGGGACCTCGCGCAGAACGCCAAGCTTCCCGTTTGCCTGCAGATGACGGCGAAGGCAATCCCGCAGCTTGTCCAGCTGCTGGACCGTTTCCCGCGCGTGCGCGTGATCCTCGACCACTGCGCGCGGCCGCAGATCGAAGACGGTCCTCCGTACGCGGCGGCGGCGAGCCTTTGGGGCCTCAAGAGCTACGAGAACGTGTTCCTCAAGATCTCGCCGCACAATTTCCTGGGCGCGCGCAAAGGCGCGGCGACGCCCGAAACCTTCTTCAGGAAGCTGATCGCGGAATTCGGCCCGCAACGCATCGCCTGGGGCTCGAACTTTCCGGCGCATGAGGGCTCGCTCCCCGAGCTTCTCGCGTTGGCACGCGCAAGCGTCGGATTTGCGTCCGCGCAGGACAAAGAATGGATCTTCGGCCGGACGGGGGAGTCGCTCTATCCTGCCCTTGCCGATCGATAGGAGCCGACAATGGCTGATCAGGACCGCAAGACGCTCTTCACGCTGCTGGGCACCAATCCCGCCACGGCCGCGCTCAAGACCGGAAAAGTACGCTCGCCCCTGGTCGATTTCAATTTCGCCGACGTGAAGGTTTCGAACACGGAGTTCAAGCCGCTGGTGCGCGAGAGCAAATACGATCTCGCCGAGCTTGCCACCGTCACCTATCTGCAGGCTTACGAGCGGGGGACATCGTACGTGCTGCTGCCGGCAACCGTGGTCGGCCGCAACCAGCATCACACGATCTTCTACAACGCGGATCGCGGGCCGCTCGATGACCTCAACGGCAAACGCGTCGGCGTGCGCGCCTATACGCAGACGACCGGCGCCTGGGTGCGCGGGTTCCTGGCGGAGGATTACGGCGTCGACATCGAGCGCGTGCGCTGGGTGACGTTCGAGGACGCGCACGTGATGCGCTATCGCGATCCTGAGTTCGTCGAACGCGCGCCGGAAGGCAAGACCATCAAGCAGATGTTGCTCGACGGCGAACTCGATGCGGCGATCCTCGGCGACCATCAGGAAGACGGGCCGCTCAAGCATCTGATCCCCGATCACGAGCAGGCGGGGCGCGACTGGGCAAAGCGCCACGGCGGCGTGCCGATCAATCACCTCATGGTCATCCGTGAGAGCATCGCCGAGGAAAAGCCCGAGGTGGTGAAAGCAGTCTATCGCGTGCTCAAGGAAAGCCGCGCGGCAGCGAGCGCGATCTATGACTCGGGCGAGGCCGATCCGCTGCGCTTTGGCGTCTCGCGGATTCGCCAATCGTTCGAGACGCTCGTGGGATACGCGGTGCAGCAGAAGCTGCTCACCGAGCCCGTCTCGACCGATGAAGTGTTTGCCCGCGCCCTCGGCATCCTCGGCGCCGCGGCGGAGTGAGCTAGCTCTTCTTTTCCACCGTCTTGACCGGTGTTTCCGGTTTGAGCCCTGGGCGCGCGCGTTTCAGAGTATCGGCGCCGTTCGCTTCCCAATCGCCTTGCGTTGTGCGGCGCGCGAACTTCTCCCACTCGTCCGTCCAATCGCCGAGCGTGTAGCCGTGCCACGGCGACACCGGCGTGAGCGCCGGAAACCCCAGCTCGTGCCACAGCTCGCGCGCATGCTCCATGTGCTCGCGCGTCGGCAGCGCCAGCGGCGGCATCGGATGCTTCAGCGTTGCGTCGATCAGCATGGTCGAATCCGATTTCTGCGGTCCGTATTGCGAGCCCTGCAGGCTGGTATGGAACGGCGCGAGGTGCACGTCCTCGATCGGATTGGAGCGGTAGGCGAGCGACCACAGCACGGCATCGACGCTTTCGGGATCGATGTCCTCGCTCACGCCGATGACGATCTTGCCGCAGCCTGCTTGTAGATTTGCCGCGCCGTGAAGCCCACGCCAGACTTCGGTCTTGGGCGTTGATTGCGCGAACTGCACGAAGATCACCGGCCGCAAATTCGTCAGGCGCTCGTGCATGACGACACGCTTGACGCCCTTGACTGAGAGCTGATCGCGCAGATGCGCGAGAAACAGCGGCTCGTAGGCCACTTTCTTGATCACGCTCGATTCCGAGGGCGTCACCTGGCTGATGATCGAGGTGAACACCGGCGATTTCTTGTGCGTGATCGCGGTTACCGTCATCGGCATGTTGAACGCTTCGAGCGCGACATAGCCGTTGCTCTCGCCGAAGGGCGCTTCGGGCTCGAGGATTTCCGGATCGATCACACCCTCGATGACGATCTCGGCGTCGGCCGGCACGTCGAGATCGACGCTGACCGCGCGCGCCATGCGGATCGGCTCGCCCGCAACACCGCCCGCAACCGCGGCCTCATCGGCGTCCACCGCGAGCTTCAGCGCGCCGGTGAAGCAGATGATCGGCGCGGCGCCGAGCACGATCGCGATCGGCATCGGCTGCTTGCGCTTGTTGTATTTCAGCCAATGCAGATAGCCGCCGGCGCCGCCCGGCCGCGCCACCATCCGCACAGCCAAACGGTCGTTCGCCTTCAGCGCTGCGCGATACGTGCCCATGTTCTGGATGCCGCTCTCGGGATCGCGCGTGATGCACAGCGTCGCCGTGAGATAGGGCGCGGAGTCGAAGCCAGGCGTCGACACCGGCACCGGAAGACGTGCGAGTCCAAAGCGCTCCAGCTCGTCGCCCTTGACCACCACTTCCTGGCAGCGCGGCGCATTCACGACCACCGGCGGAATCGGATTGGCGATGGCGCGGTTCCACGCCTCGCCGATCTCCTCAAGCCCCATCCCCATGCCGAGCGCATAGATCCGCGGCGACGCCGCAAGCGCGCCCACCACCACCGGCATGTCGTAGCGCCGGCCCTTCGCGTCGACGACGTTGGTGAACACGAATGCCTTGCGGTCGTTCTCCGGGATGCCGCCCAGGAACTGCCAGCGCACCAGCGGATGCAGCTCGGTGTCCTTGTTGATTGGACGATCCACGTGGACCAGCAAGCCTTGGCGCT
>Ga0184629_10000705_pt1 | contig 14573 bp, 14 predicted proteins | sample PLM4_32_b1_FD_133158 | JGI IMG/M metagenome (GOLD analysis project Ga0184629, IMG submission 133158) | Groundwater sediment microbial communities from an aquifer in East River, Colorado, USA - PLM4_32_b1 | ecosystem: Environmental > Terrestrial > Soil > Riparian zone | place: USA: East River... | reverse complement strand
GTTGAATGCGCCGTACGTGGTCGAATGCGTGTCGGTACCGGTCACGAGATCGCCGCAGGTGAAATGCCCGCCCTCGGGCAGCACCTGGTGGCAAATGCCGTCGCCGACGTCGTAGAACACGACACCATGCCGGTCCGCAAACGCCCGCATCTCGCGGTGGATATTGGCCGCCTCCTGGTGAGGCGGCGGGGAATAATGGTCGAGCACGAACGCGGTGCGAGCCGCGAAGGGCAATTGCGCGGCGCCGAACTCCCCGATACGCTGCAACGCGTTGCTTGCGCGCGCATCGTGCAGCATGGCGAAGTCCACGCCGGCGACGATCACGTCGCCCGCCCTCGCCGGTCCGCTTCCGGCATGCGCACCCAGGATTTTCTCGGCGATCGTGGAACCCATGTTCTTCGTCTCGGTGGAGGCGGCTTATTTTACAGGCTTACCCGATGACTTTCCGGCGGCCTCCGAACCGCTCAGGAAAAGTACCGAACCATATCACGTCGGCCGCTGGCACGCCTTCGCGGTCGCACCCGCAAGCGGGCACCTGCTCCACGCTCCGGCGCACCTTCCACCATTTGGCATGCGCGGCCAGATGTGGTATCTAATCGCCCTTTTCCTCCGCCCATCCATCACATGCCAACAGCGCCGGAAAGCTCGCTCACCGCCTACGTTGCGCAATTTGTCATCGGCACCAAGGCGTCCGCCATTCCCGCCGACGTCATGCGCCTCGGCAAGCGCTCGATCCTCGACGGCATCGGGCTCGCGCTCGCCGGCAATGCCGCGGAATCGGGACACATCGTCCGCACGTATCTGAAAAGCCTGGGCTTGCCGACCGGCAAGGGCGCGACCGTGATCGGCACGAACCTGAAACTGCCGGCGCGCTTCGCCGCCTTCGCCAACGGCATCGCGATCCACGCCGACGACTACGACGACACCCAGCTCGCGGTGGCCAAGGACCGGGTCTATGGACTGCTCACCCACCCCACCGCGCCGGCGCTGCCGCCGGTGCTGGCGCTGGGCGAGATCGGCAACCGCACGGGGCTCGACGTGCTGGCCGCCTACCAGGTCGCGGTCGAGGCCGAGACCAAAATCTGCGAGGCGATCAACCCGCGCCACTACGACCACGGCTTCCACTCCACTGCCACCATCGGTGCGATCGCCGCCGCCGCGGGCGCATCGCGCATGATGGGCCTCAACCTCGAGCAGACGCGCCGGGCGCTCGGCATAGGCGCAAGCCAGGCCGCGGGGCTGCGCGAGAACTTCGGCACCATGACCAAGCCGTTTCATCCCGGCCGCTCCTGTGAAAGCGGGATCGTCGCTGCGGAATTCGCGAAGCTCGGCTGGACCGCGACGCCTATCGTGCTGGAAGCCGGCCGCGGCTTCTTCAAGGCGGCGGGCGGTGGCTACGATTCCGCCGCGATCGAGGGCAAGCTCGGCAACCCGTGGACCTTCGCCTTCCCCGGCGTGTCGATCAAGCCGCACCCGTCGGGCTCGCTCACCCACCCGGGCATGGGGCTCATGCTGGATCTCATCCGCAAGCATGACATCCGGCCGCAGCAAGTGGTGAAAGTCAAGGTCGGCACCAACCGCCACATGCCGAACGCGCTGATCCACCACCGCCCGCAGAACGAGCTGCAGGCAAAATTCAGCATGGAGTTCTGCATGGCGATACTGCTGCTCCAGCGGAAAGCCGGGCTGGCGGAATTCACCGACCAGGTCGTGAACCGCCCCGGCGTGCGCAAGATGATCGAAAAGGTCGATTTCGGCGTGCACCCGGAAGCGGAGGCCGCCGGTTATGAGAAGATGACCACCATTATCGATATGGAGCTGGCCGACGGCCGCAAGATCGGCGGCCGCGCCGATTTCGGCAAGGGCAGCCCCGCCAACCCGATGAGCGACGCCGAGCTCGCTTCGAAGTTCCAAGAGTGCGCGGCCTGGGGCAAGTTGCCCAAGTCCAGCGCCGACAAGGTGGTGGACATGGTTTTCAATCTCGAGAAACTCAAGAGCATCCGGAAGTTGATGCGCCTCCTGGCGAAGAAATGATGAATGAGGAATGCGGAATGATGACCCGGCAAACCATGAAAATCCTATTCATCATTCATCATTCATCATTCATCATTAATTCCACCTCGACGCTTCCATGAAAAAACCCATCATCGGCTTAATGTTGGGAGACGTCACCGGTATCGGCCCCGAAATCAGCGCCAGGCTGCTCGCATCCGGCGTGACCAAAGAGCTTGCAAACGTCGTCGTGATCGGCGACAAGCGCGTGCTCGATCTCGGCATCCGGAACGCCGGGGTCAAGCTCGGCTACCGCACGGTGCCGTCGGTGGACGCGATCCGCTGGCCGTCCGAGCAACTGCCGGTGCTGGATCTCGGCAACATCGACCCGGCGCATTTCAAGCAGGGCGTGTCATCCGCCGAGTCCGGCAAGCTGACCGGGGACACGCTGAAGCTCATGATCGACCTCGCGCTCGCCGGCAAGCTCGACGGTATCTGCTTCGCCCCGCTCAACAAGGGCGCCATGCACCAGGGCGGGTGGAAGTTCAACGACGAGCACCAGATGTTCGCCAAGCTCACCGGCCACTCCGGCTTCTTCGGCGAGATGAACGTGATCAAGGAGTTCAGCACGTTCCGCGTGACCTCCCACGTCGCGCTGCGCGAAGCGGTCAACCTGGTCACGCCCGAGCGCATCGAGAGCGCGATACGGCTCGCCGACGACACGCTGCGCGCGGCCGGCTGCGCGCAGCCGCGCATCGGCGTCGCGGCGCTCAACCCGCACAACGGCGAGAACGGCCTGTTTGGCGACGAGGAAATCAGGATTATCCGGCCGACGGTGGAGAAGCTGCGCGCATCCGGCGTGAACTGCACCGGCCCCATCTCTTCCGACGTCATTTTCATCAAGGCCACGCGCGGCGAGTTCGACGGCGTGGTGATGATGTACCACGACCAGGGCCAGATCGCGACCAAGCTGCTGGGCTTCAACCAGGGCGTCACCGTCACCGCCGGGCTGAAGACCGTATTCGCCACGCCGGCGCACGGCACCGCCTACGACATCGTCGGCCAAGGTCGCGCCGATCCCGGTGCACTCGAGCATGCATTCCGGATCGCGGCTAAAATTGCATCCAGAAAATCAGAAAGTGGGTTGGCGCGACCTGACGGGCAACCTGCGGCGGCCCGGCATGTATGATAGGCGAACGGTGAATTGTTCGATAACGAGGAGAATTCGATGATGATGGGGCACAGAAGAGTACTACAGTTAATCTGCGGCGCGCTCGTTGCGGCAATTCTTCCCGTTGCAACTGCGCGCGCCGCAGATTGGCCGGATCGGCCGGTGCGCATGCTGGTCGGCTTCGCCCCCGGCGGCGGCACCGATGCGACCGCGCGCGCGATCGCGCCCAAACTCACCGAACTGCTCGGACAGCAGGTCATCGTGGACAACCGTCCCGGCGCGACCGGCAATATCGCGACGGACATCACGGCGAAATCCAACCCGGACGGCTACACCATCCTGATGGGCACGATCGCCGCGCTCGCGATCAATCCCAGCCTGTACGAGAAGCTCCCGTTCGATCCGGTCAAGGACCTGTTGCCGGTGACGCGCGCGGTGGACTCGACCAACGTCCTGGTCGTGCATCCTTCGGTTCCCGCCAAGTCGGTAAAGGAATTGATCGCGCTGGCGAAGGGCAAATCGCTCAACGCCGGCTCCTCCGGCGTCGGCGGAGCCGGCCACCTCGCCCTCGAGCTGTTCAACCTCCAGACCGGCGTCAAGATGGTTCACATCCCCTACAAGGGCGGCGGCCCGGCGATGATCGACCTCCTGGGCGGCAACATCCAGTTGATCTTCGCGACGGCCGCCAGCGCGGTCGGGCACATCAAGTCCGGCAAGATCCGGGCGCTCGCCGTGACTACCCTGAAGCGCTCGCCGCTGGTGCCCGATCTGCCCACGGTCGCGGAAACGGGGCTGAAGGGGTTCGAAGCGAACAACTGGTACGGCGTGATGGTTCCGGCCAACACGTCCCGCGCGATCATCATGCGCCTCAACAAGGATATCTCCACCGCACTGTTGACCCCGGACATCAAGGAAGTGCTGTTCAAGCAGGGCCTGGACTCCGCGCCGGAATCGCCCGAGGCATTCGGGGCCTATATCAAGTCCGAACTCGCCAAGTGGGCCAAGGTGGTCAAGGCGTCCGGGCTCAAAGCCGAGTAGCCCGCTTGGCGGGCTACTCGAAGGATGAGGGAGTGAGTCCGGGGTTTCGATGGACGCACCTGCGTGCGTCCGAGCCGGTGAACGCCCGACGCGATGCAGCGCGTCGGGCTGGGATGAGGGATGACCTGAAATCAGGGTTTGATCGTCTTCCAAGCCGTTCCTTCCGCCTTCATCCTTCTGCCTTCATCCTTGGATCGGCTGCAGCCTTGGCTGCGGCGCTGACGTGCGCTGCAGCCAGCGCGCAGACGTATCCCGAAAAGCCGGTGCGCATCATCATCGGCTTTCCGCCGGGCGGCGCGACGGACCTCGTCGCCCGCCTGATGGCGCCCAAGTACACCGGGATCTTCAAGCAACAGTTCATCGTGGACAACCGGCCGGGCGCGAACGGCGTGATCGGCTCCGACCTCGCCGCCAAGGCCGCGCCCGACGGCTACGCCATCCATCTCGCGACGATCGGCTCGCTGGTGCTCTCTCCCGCCACCAGCAAGGTGCCCTATGACCCGCTGAAGGATTTCGCGCCGATCTCACAGGCCGTTGCGCTGCAGAACATTTTCATCGTCCACCCCAACCTGCCGCCACGCACGCTGAAAGATCTGATCGCGCTGGCCAGGGCGAAACCCGGGGTGCTCAATTTCGCTTCCTCGGGAAACGCCAGCCCCGGACACCTCGCGGGCGAGCTGTTCAAGAGCATGGCGAAGGTCAACCTGGTGCACGTGCCGTACAAGGGCGGCGGGCCGGCCATGATCGACCTCGTCGCCGGTCACGTCGAGATTTTCGTGGCAGTGATCTCGACCGCGGTGCCGCAGGTCAAAGCCGGCAAGGCGCGCGCGCTCGCCGTCACCGGCACGAAGCGCGCGGTCGCGCTCCCGTCGGTGCCCACCGTCGCCGAATCCGGCTTGAAAGGCTACGAGGCCACCAACTGGTACGGATACGTGGCGCCGCCGGCAACGCCCCGCGCCATCATCGAGCGTTTGCACAAGGCGACCTTGACGGTGCTCGAGATGCCCGACGTCAGGCAGACGCTGCTCGACCAGGGCATCGAGGCCGTGCCGAGTTCGCCCGAGCAGTTCGCCGCCTACATCAGGTCCGAAACCGGCAAGTGGACGAAGGTCATCAAGTCGGCAGGCGTTAAAGTGGAGTGACGGCGGAAGGCCGACGGCATGCGCAGCGCGCGGATCATCCTTCATCCTTCATCCTTCCGCCTTCATCCTTCGATCCACCCATCACTCGTCACTCATCACTTATCACTTATCACTTATCACTTATCACTTATCACTCATCACTCGACCTATGTTCAACCCGTTCCAGTCGCTCGAGAAGATCAAGGCCGAGGTTTATACCTCGATGCCCGCCAAGTTCCGCAAAAAAGGGCGCACCGCGTGGTCCGATCCCAACCGCCAGGGTGCCGAAGTCGAATGTTTCCTGGAAGGGCCGTCATTCGACCGCCAGGGCAACCTCTGGATCGTTGACATCCCCTTTGGCCGCATCTTCCGCATCACGCCGAAAAAAGAATGGGAGCTGATCGTCCAGTACGACGGTTGGCCGAACGGGCTCAAGTTCCACCAGGACGGCCGCGCCTTCATCACCTGCTACAAGCAGGGCCTGCTCGCGCTCGACCCGAAGACCGGCAAGCTCGAAACCCTGCTGGGGTCCGCCTTCAGCGAGGGCTTCAAGGGCCTCAACGACCTGCACTTCGCCTCCAACGGCGACCTCTACTTCACTGACCAGGGCCAGACCGGCATCGCGGACCCGACGGGCCGCGTTTACCGGCTGCGCGCGAACGGTGCGCTCGACCGGCTGGCGGCCAACGTGCCGAGCCCGAACGGCATCACGCTCTCGACGACCGAGAAGCACTGCTACGTCGCCGTCACCCGCTCGCAGCAGATCTGGCGGCTGCCGCTCATGGCCGACGGCAACGTGTCGAAAACCGGCGTGGCGGTCCAGCTGTCCGGCGGTGCGGCCGGGCCCGACGGCATCGAGATGGACGCGGAGAACGGACTGCTTCTCTGCCATCTCGGCGTCGGCATCTGGCGCTTCGACGCCAACATGCTGCCGACCCACCTCGTCTACGCCGAAGGGCACCACCACCATCACCTCGACAACTGCGCGTTCGGCGGCACCGACAATAAGACCATCTACATCACCGAGGCACTCTCCGGCGACGTGCTGATGGCGAAGATGCCGGTCGCGGGCAAGAAAATGTTCGGGTTGAGCTGATTCCCCGGGCAGGAGGAGCCGCCATGCACCTGCGCAGCGTCGAAATACAGATGCCGGACCGCGCGGCCGCGGCCGAGTTTCTCACGGGACCGTGGGGCCTGGTCGATGTCGGCACCCGTATTGACACAACCTACCTGCGCGGAACAGCAGCGCGCCATTACGCCATCGCCGTCACCGAGGGACCCGCCCGTGCCGTGTTGTCCGCCACTCTCGTCGGCACCCGCGCGGAAATCGACACGGCCTGGGACCGCGTCCGCAAGGCCGGCCTCAAGCACGGCCCGTGGATCGACGAGTTCGACGAGCCCGGCCGCGGTGCGGGCTTCCACGTCGCCGGTCCCGAGGGAGAACCGTACCGCTTCGTCGCCGAGCGCGAACCGGCGCCCGCCGCGCTTCCGGCCGACGGCGCGCGTCCGATCCAGGTGGCGCACGTGGTGTTCAACACGCGGAACCGCGAGGCCGCCACGCGCGTGCTGGTGGACACCTTCGGCTTCAAGCTGTCCGACCGCACGCGCGTCATGAATTTCCTGCGATGCGACGACTTGCACCATGTCGTGGCCTACGCCGACTCGAAGCAGGCCACGCTCAACCACATCGCCTTCGAGATGCGGGACACCGATGCCGTCATGCGCGGCATGGGACGCCTGAAGGACGCGGGCTACCCGAGCGTGTGGGGCCCCGGCCGGCACGGACCTGGCAATAACACGTTTGCCTATTTCGTCGCGCCATTCGGCGCCTGCGTCGAGTACACCGCCGAAGTGCAGCGCGTCGACGATTCCTACAAGACAGGCACGCCGGAGTCCTGGCAGTGGCCGCCCGGGCGCACCGACCACTGGGGCATCGCCAGTCGCGACAACGCGAAGCTCGCCGAATCGGGCGACTCCTTCCCTTACCGCAATCTGGCGGCATGAAGACGGCCCGGGCAAGTATCATCCGGTGCGCGCCCACAAGCGCCGTGCACGGCCTGTTGATCGGGGCGGCGCTCGCCGTTGCTGCCGGCGGGGCCGGCGCGCAGGCTTATCCGGTGAAGCCGATCCGCGTGATTTCCGAGTACGGCGCCGGCGCCGGCGGGGACATTTTCTTCCGCCCGCTCGCCATGCAGCTGGCCGCCGCCATCGGGCAGCAATGGATCATCGAGAACCGCCCCGGCGCTGGCGCATTCGTCGCGGTCGAGGCGGCCATGCGGTCCCCGGCCGACGGCTATAACCTGCTGCTCGCTTCACAGAACGTGCCGGTCACGCGGCGCTACCTGTCCAGGAGCAAGCCGATCGATCCGAACGTCGATCTCACCCCGATCGCCGCGCTGTGGCGAACCACGCTGGTGATCGCCTCCCACCCGTCGTTCCCCACGAAATCGCTGAAGGAGCTGATCGCCTACGCCCGGTCGAATCCAGGCAAGGTGTCGTACGGCACCTCGGGCATCGGCACGCAGGCGCATTTTGCCGGCGCTAGCCTCTCGGTCCTCACCAACACGACTTTGCTGCACGTTCCGTACTCCAACAATCGCCAGGTGCTCGAAGCGGTGACCGGCGACGTACCCGTCGTCATCAACATCGTCTCGCCCGTCCTGCCCCACGTCCGCTCGGGGCGGCTGCGCCCCCTGGCCATCGCCGGCTACAAGCGCCTCGAGATCCTGCCAAACGTCCCGGCGGTGTCCGAGGTGATCCCGAAATTCGAGCCGCCGCCAACCTGGAGCGGATTGTTCGGGCCAGCGGGATTGCCAGGAGATATCGTCGCGCGGCTGAATGCGGCCGTGGCAAAGGCCGTGGCAACGCCGGATTTGCGCGCCAAAGGAGCCGCAGACGGCTTCGAGCTGATCGGTAACACGCCCGAGGACTTCGCCGTCCAGCTGAAGCGCGACATTGAGGTCGCCGGCCGGCTGTTCAAGGCCGCGAAGATCGAACCCACCGACTGAAAGCATCCCTGATGAAAATCTGCTGCTACAACGATGGCGCGCCGGGACTGATCGAAGACGGCTCGATTTACCCCCTGCGCAACGCGCTGGCCTCGGCTGGCGCGGCGCGCGCGGGCGCGACCATGGCGGAAGTCGTGGATGCCCTTGCGAATCACCCGTCGGCGGCTGCAGCCCTTGTGACCGCGCGCAAGGGCAAGGCAATCGCCCTCGCTTCCGCGAAACTGCTCGCGCCGGTCGACAACCCGCCCGCGATCTGGGCCGCGGCCGCCAACTACCGCGCGCACCAGGCCGAGATGAAGGAGCGCGTCGGCGCCTACGACCGCTCGCAGTTCCCCCCTGATGACCTGATGGCGGAGGTGTTCCTCAAGCCCACCTCGTCGATCATCGGCCCCGGCGGTACCGTGATCCTGCCGAAGATTTCACGCCACGTGGATTTCGAATGCGAGCTGTGCGCGGTGATCGGCCGCAGCGCGAGGAAAGTCTCCGCAGAGAACGCGCTCGACCACGTGTATGGCTACACCATGTGCTGGGACATCAGCATCCGCGACCCCTGGGGCAAGGGCCGTCACAACACGCGCAACATCCGCAAGGGCTTCGACACGTTCTGCGGGCTCGGCCCCTGGATCGTCACCCGCGACGAAATCCGCGAACCGCAGGACCTGCACATCACCGTCGAGCAGAACGGCAAGAACGTGATGGAGGCGCACACCCAGGACATGATCAACGGGCTGCGCGACCTCATCCGCTTCCTGTCGGGCGTGACCACGCTCAAGCCCGGCACGCTGATCACCACCGGCACGCCCGCCGGCGTGTCGAAGCTCGCGGACGGTGACCACCTGAAGGGCACCCTCTCCGGCATCGGCACGATGGAATTGAAGGTGGGCGCGGAACGGTAAACCTCGAGGCCGTCAGGCCTCTCGAAACATTTTTTCAGGAGGAGACATCAAAATGAGGATGAAACATCCCATTGCTGCCCTGTGGACGGCGATATCGCTTGTCCTGTTCTCGTCTGCCGCGCCGAGCCAGGACTTGCCGGCCCCCTTGGTGAAAAAATCGCCGGTCGAGAATCCGCAGCGCGTACTCTTCGTCGGCAGCAGCATCATGTACTACGCCGGCGCGCTGCAGACCCATACGCACCGCATGGCGGCTGCCGACACCCCGCCTCTCAATCTGCGGCCAGGGTTCACCTCGGTGCACATCACCACCGGAGCGCTTCACCACTACCCGCTCGAGCATTATCTGAAGCCGGGCAACCTGGACAAAAAGGAGCCGTTCCAGGTCGTCGTGCTGGGTGGAAACTTCCGCGACGGCATGACGGACGCCGGTCGCGCGAAGTATCGGCAGACGGTGATCGAGTTCGATGCCCTCATCAAGAACAACGGCGGGCGCACCGCGCTGTACTGGCTCCCCCCGCATGGGAAACCCGGCGGCCCGATTCCTCCGGCCGAACTGGCCCGCCGGCTGCAGGAAATGACTTTGTCCGTCGGCAATGAAGTCGGGGCTTTCATCATCCCGGTGGGGCTTGCGTTCCAGGATGCCTACCGGCAGCGGCCGGGCATCAAGCTGCAGATGGGCTACGACGACTACCACCCCACCCTCGCGGGGCAGTACCTCGCCTCCAGCGTGGTGTATGCCAGCCTCTACGACCGGTCGCCGGCCGGCAATCCGTACGACTACTTCGGCGCGCTCGACAAGGACACCAAGGAATTCGTCCAGAAGGTCGCTTACGAAACGGTGCGGAAATTCTACGGGCGCTGAGCGCGGCCCCGAACTTCGAGACGAAAAGAACCACGGAGAAATCGTAATGCCGTTGCCACTGCAGGGACGGAACATCTGCTACGACATCATCGGCCCGGAATTGGGCCAGGTCGTCGCTTTCTCGCATTCGCTCGCCGCCGACCTCGGCATGTGGGCAGAGCAGGTGCCCGCCCTTGCCGCCGCGGGCTATCGCGCGCTGCGCATCGACTTGCGCGGCCACGGCGGCAGCACGGCGCTCCCCGCCCCCTACACGATAGACTAGCTGGCCGACGACGTCGTGACCGTGCTCGACGGGCTCGGAATCGGAAGCTGCCATTTCGTCGGCCTCTCGATCGGGGGCATGATCGGACAGTCGCTCGGCCTGCGCCACGCCGGCCGCGTGCAATCGCTGATGCTGTGCGACACTCAGACTCAGTCGCCCGCCGACGCGGCGACGCGCTGGGGCCCGCGCATCGAGGCGGTGCTCAAGGCCGGCTCGCTGGAGCCCATCGCAGACGCGACGATCGGCCGTTGGCTCACGGAAAACTTCCGGAAGAAGAACCCGGGCCGCTGGAAGCAGATCCGCGACACCATCGCCGGCTGCGCACCGACGGGCTACATCGGCTGCGCGCAGGCGATCGGCAATTTCAATTTCACCGCCCGCCTGGGAACGGTGAAGGCGCCGACACTGGTCGTTTGCGGCACCGACGACCCCAGCGCCGCGCCGGCCGAGAGCCGGCACATCGCAAGCCTGTTCCGCGGCGGCAGCTACGACGACTTCCCCGGCGCACGCCACCTGCCCAACGTCGAGCAGCCCGAGGCGTTCAACCGCGTGCTGCTCAAGTGGCTAGCCGCGCGCAAGTAGCGAACACGAACATTACGTCCCAGATAAGGCGTCCCAGATGAAGCGTCTCAGATGGGGCGTCTCAGAAACGGCGTATTGAGTTGTTAGGACGCTCTATCTGCGACGTTGTATCTGCGACGCTGTACCTGAGACGCTGTACCTGGGACGCTTTATCTGCGACCACCTATTGGTCACGGCTTCTCGATCGGCAATTCCGTTCGAGCTGACCACTCGTGCCAGGAGCCTATGTAGTTGCGCACTTTCGTCAACCCGGCGTGCTGCAGCGCGTAATAGGTGTTGGCGGAGCGCGCACCGCGGTGGCAATAGGGCACGATCTCCGATTCCAGGTCTACGCCGCTCTCGCTGAGCAGGCCGCGTATCGCTTCCGGTGACTTGAAGCGCCCCCCTTCCAGAAACTGCGTCCACTCGATCCACGCCGAACCCGGCAGGTGGCCGCGGCGGGCGCAGCAGGCGGTGTTATCGCGCCCGGCATGCTCGTCCACATCGCGCACGTCGAGCAGCGTCATGCCGTGGCCCAGGCGGCCGGCAATCCCGTCGAAGCCAATGACCATCCCGCTGCGCTCGCGCACGCGCAACCCCACGGTCCAGTCTTCCGCGGCGTCCGAGCTGAGATTGCAGCCGGCCGCGCGCCACGCCGCCAGCCCGCCGTGCAGCAATCTGACCCGGGGATGGCCGATAAACTGCAATATCCAGGCATCGCGCGTTGCGCGCATCCCGGTTTCCATTTCGTACACCACCACCGGCCGGCCGTTGGAAACGCCGGCGGCGGCGTAACGCATCGCCATATCCCGGGCGAACGCCGACAGCCCGGCCGCGCTCGTATCAAGCGCGAAGTGGTCGTAGGCGCTGAAGTTGATCGCGCCTGGGATGTGGCCTTGCGCGTACTCGGCCGGCTTGCGCGCATCGAGGATTACGACATCGGTTTGCCGCGCCTGCTCCAGCAACTCGCGTGGTTCGATCAGGAAATCCATCTTCTCAATGATGCGTGATGAGTGATGAGTGACGAGTGACGCGTGCAGTAGTCCAAGGGCTTCCGCGCAGCGGGAGACTCATCACTCGTCACTCGTCACGCTTTGAAAAAGCGGTAGAGCGCCTGGTACGTTTCCTCCGGCGCCTCTTCCATCGGGTAGTGCGCGGACGGCAATTTCACGGCCGGGAGCAGGTTCGTGGCGTAGGGGGCCCACGCCTCGCTGATGTTGAACAGCTTGTGGGTGTGGGTCTTTTCCCCCCACAGCGGCAGGAGCGGGCAGGTCACCCGTTTGCCGGCCTTCCAGTCCGCGTCGTCCATAGGGTAATCGAGGCTCAGGCACGCGCGGTAATCCTCCGCCATGCCGTGTATGTGCTCGGGCGTGCAACAGCGCACGTATTCCGCCAGCGTCTCCGGGCTGAACTTGCCCTCGCCCTGCTTCCGGAACTTCCAGCGGATGTAGTACTCCTCCTTGCCGGCCAGCAACTGCTCCGGGTAATCGTACGGCTGCGCGAAGAAAAACCAGTGGTAGCCGCTGGCGGCATAGGTCCACTTCATCTTCTCGAGCTGCCAGTGCGTCGGGATGATTTCGATGCTGGCGAACTTGAGGATGCGCTCGGGATAATCCAGCGCCAGGCGGTGCCCGACGCGCGCGCCGCGGTCGTGGCCCGCGATCATGAATTCCCGGAATCCCAGGTGCTCCATGACGTCCACCTGGTCCTGCCCCATGCGCCGGAAAGTGTAGTTCGAGTGATCGGGCCGGCCCTTCGGCTTGGAACTGTCGCCGTAGCCGCGCAGGTCGGTAGCGACCACCGTGAAGTCCTGCGCGAGCCGCGGCGCGACGAGATGCCAGGTGACGTGCGTCAGCGGATTGCCGTGCAGCAGCAACAGCGCCGGCCCCTTGCCGCCGACGCGGCCGGTGATTTTTACCTCGGGGTCCGAGGTCTGAACTTCGATCTTCCTGAATCCCTCGTACATGGTCCTGTCAAGCCTTAGGTAGATGGATAAAGAAGCATTTCCCGCTGCCCCTTCGCCCTCCCCACTCGGGAGAGGGGGAAGGGGTGAGGGGTCGAGTGTCGTCACGCATTTTTACGACGCCCGGACGGTTCCGTATCTGGCTGCATGCCGATGTTACAATCGAGCTTGCGCCACAACAACAGGCGAAGATTCGCGGCTTCGATCCGACAGGAGGCCCGACCCGGCTTTGACCCATGGATCGCCCCTTGCCTGCCCTCGACGACAATCCGCCCGCCGATCGCCCGGAAGCGCCTCGCCGGCCCATTACCCGTGACCAGCTGGAGCGCGCCAAAGGCCAGATACTCTCTCCGGGACGCTGGGCCAATGCGGTGCTGAGCCTGTTCCCACGGGACGGCGAGCAGTGGGTGGTGAAAGATTTCCGGCCGCGCCAATTCGTCGTCCGCAGTACCATCGGGCGCTTGCTCGTGCGCCGGGAGCTGCAGGCCCTGCGCAAGGTCGCGGGACTGGCTGGTGTCCCGGCCGACGCCTTCAGGGTCGATGCGCATGCACTCGCCTACCGTTTCATCCCCGGCACGACGCTCAGCCACGCGGCGGCGGATCGCAAGAACGCCGAGTTCTTTCTCGCATTCGAACGCCTGCTTGGCGAAGTGCACGCGCGCGGGATCGTGCACCTGGACGTGCGCAACGGCCGCAACGTGCTGGTCACCGACGCGGGCCAGCCGGTGTTGATCGATTTCCAGTCCTACCTCGGCACCGCGCGCCTGCCCAGGGCGATGCGCGGGTGGATGGAGCGCTTCGACATGGCGGGTGTCTACAAGCATTGGGCGCGCAACCATCCCCAGACCCTGGGTGAGACGCGCGCCGCGTTGCTCGCCCGCATGAACCGGTGGCGGCGCCTGTGGTTCCTGCGCGGCTATCTGGGAGTGCGGCCCGCCCCGAAGAAGCGCACGTCCGACCCCGGGCCGCGATGATCCTCGACGCTCTGAACGCGCTCTTCAACCACGCCGGCCTGCGCTCGGTGTGGGCGAGATCCCGTGTGCCGGCGGCGCTTGCGCTCGTGGTTGCGCTCCTGTGGCTGGCGGATCCACGCTGGCTGTTGCCCGGGTTTCTCGTATCCATGGCCGGGGAATTCATCCAGCTCTGGTGTTTCGCCTCGCTCAACAAGGACGTGGACCTCGCCTGCAACGGCCCCTATGCCGTCGTTCGAAATCCCATGTACCTGGGCCGTTTCTTCATCATCCTGGGAGCCTTGATGCTCCTCGGCAACGGGTGGGTCGTTCTGGCGTACGTGATCGTGTACTACTTCTACATGACCAACCGGGTGAAGCGCGAGGAAGTGCGGCTGCGCGCCGCGCTCGGCGCGCCGTACGCGGACTACTGCGCTGCGGTGAACCGGTTCCTGCCGGGCCGCGCGTACCGGGACAACCGGGTGCTGTACTGGAATTGGAAGCTGCTGCGCCAGAATCATGGCTGGACCAACCTTGCCGGCACGCTCGCGTTCTGGATCGCGGCTGCCGCGCTGGCGTGGTGGCCATAGACCAGGCCTGCCCCTGCGCGCGGCACGGCGCGCCGCCGAACCGCGCTACCAGCCGTCGCATCACGAATCACGAACTGCAAAAGAAAACGCCACCTCGAGGGTGGCGTTTTCGTGAGCGGGCTTCGCCTACTTGTCCAGGCCGCCCATGCAGAGGTACTT
>Ga0184629_10000703_pt1 | contig 14602 bp, 12 predicted proteins | sample PLM4_32_b1_FD_133158 | JGI IMG/M metagenome (GOLD analysis project Ga0184629, IMG submission 133158) | Groundwater sediment microbial communities from an aquifer in East River, Colorado, USA - PLM4_32_b1 | ecosystem: Environmental > Terrestrial > Soil > Riparian zone | place: USA: East River... | reverse complement strand
GGCGCAAGACTTCCTCGCCCTCGCCGCGGCCTGGCCCGACTGCGACCGCGAGAGCCTCCTGACGTACCAGTGGGTCGCCACCGCCGGTACTTGAGCAATGCTTGCGACTCACGACTCACGACTCATGACTCACGACTGAATGCGCATCGCCTACCTGGTCGAGTCCACGGAGATCTTCGGCGGCGTGCAGATCGTTCTGCGCCAGGCCGAGGCCCTCGCCCGCCGCGGGCACCGGGTGACGGTCGTTTCGCCGGGGCCGGCACCCGACTGGTTCCCGTTGGCGCGAGCGCGGTTCGAACGGTCCTCGTACCGGGATTCGGCGGCGCTCGGCGAGGCCGAGGTGCGGGTGGCGACCTTCTGGACGACCGTGCCGCCGGCGCTCGAGGCAGCGCGGGGGCCGGTCTTCCACCTGTGCCAGGGCTACGAAGGCGAGATCGCCCATTACAGGGATGTCCGCGACGAGATCGAGCGCATTTACCGCGCACCGACGCACAAGCTCGCGATCTCGGCGACCCTGGCGGCTCGACTGGAGATGCTCGGCTTCGGGCCGGCGACTGACGTCGGCCAGGCCTTCGATGCCGCGGGGTTCTTTCCCGGGCCGGCGCGCGCCGCGGCGGACCCTCCGGTCGTGCTCGTGGTCGGGCCCCTCGAGGTCGAGTTCAAGGGGATCGAGATCGCCCTGCGCGGCCTCGCGCTCGCGCGCCAACGGGGCCGGCGCTTCCATCTGCGCCGGATCTCCTACTCTCCGTGCCTCGAGGCGGAGAGGACCCTCTGCGTCACCGACGAGTACCACGATCGCCTCGCGCCCGAGCGCATGCCGTTCGCGTATCGGGCCTCCGACGTCTTCGTCGGGGCCTCCCGCGTGGAGGAGGGCTTCGGCCTGCCTTCGCTCGAGGCCCTGTCCTGCGGTCTTCCGACGCTGCTCTCCGACGTGCCGGGCCAGCGCGAGATCGGGGGGGAGGCGGCCTCGTACTTTCGCGACGGAGACGCCGCGAGCCTCGCCGACGCGCTGCCCGCGCTGCTGACCCCGGTGGCGCGCGAGCGCGCCCGGTCCGCCGGCCCCGCGGCGGCGGCTCGCTTCGACGCGGCCGGCGTGGCCGAGCGGCTCGAGCAGGCGTTTCTCGCAGCCGGGGCAGGCGCGCCGTGAACCCTTACGTCTCCGCGATCATCGTCAATCACCGCAGCGCCGGCGAGGCGGCGGCCTGTGTGGCCTCGCTGCGCGAAGCGTTCTCGCGCGAGAACGTGGCCGGCGAGATCGTTCTCGTCGACTGCGCCTCCGGGCCCGAGGAGGTCCGGGAACTTTCCGCGCTTCGCGCTGACGCCGAGGTTTTTCTTCCCGACAATCGCGGCTACTCGGGCGGCGTCAACGCTGGGCTAGACCGGGCCCGGGCCCCGCGCCTCATCCTCTCGAACGCCGACGTCGTGTTCCTGCCCGGGGCCGTGACGGCGCTGCTCGTGGAAATCGAGGCCCCGAAGGTCGCCGCCGCCGCCCCGCTGTGCTTCTGGGATGCCGGAGAAAAGCTGCGCCTGCCGGCCGACTCTGCCACGGGATTCTTCGGCGAGCTCGGCGTCGGGCGGTTCGCGCCCTTCGCCCGCCGCACACTCGCTCTCTGGGAGCGCGGCGGCGACGCGCCGCACCTGACCGGCGCCGTGCTCGCCGTCCGCCGCGACGTCTTCGACCGCGTCGGCCGCTTCGACGAGAGGTTCCTCTTCGAGTACGAGGAGACGGAGTGGGAGGACCGCGCGCTCGAGCGCGGCTTGCGCCTGCGCTTCGTACCGCGGGCGCGTGTGCGCCATCTCTTTGCCCGCAGCGCCGGGCGCAATCCCGAAACCGAGCGGCGCCGGGAGGTCTCCCGGCGGCTCTACCGCGAGCGCCGCTATGGCCGGATCGGGCGGGCCCTGCTCGAGCACGCCGCCGCCCGGCCGCCCCGCGCCGTCGCCGCAACGCCCCTCTCCGAGCCGCGCGTCGAGGCGCGGCAGGGGGCGTCGCTCGCGATCTCGACGAACCCGTCGCTCATCCCGTTCGCGGGCGCCTCGCTCGACGAGGACTTCCGGCTTCCCGAGGATGTCCTCGCGTCGCTGAGGTCCGGCCCCGTGTACCTGCGCGTCTTCCGCACGGCGGATGGCCGCCCGCTCGAGACGTTCGTATGGGAGAAGCGATGAGCGCCTTCGAGGTCCGTCTCGCCACGGCCGAGGACGGCCCGGGCATCCGTCGCCTCTTCGAGCGCATCTTCAAGACCGAGCTGTCGGAGGCGGAGTGGCGCTGGAAGTTCGCTCAAAACCCCGATGGCTGGCACGGCGTCGTCGGCCTCGTGGACGGCGCGGTCGTCGGCAACTACGCGGGGTGGGGCATGCGGTTTCTCCTCGACGGGGAGCCGCGGCGGCTCTACGCGGTGGGCGACGTCGCGACCGACCTGTCCGTCCGCGCGCTCGGCGGGCGGCGCGGCGTCTACCGGGCGATGACCGAGACGTTCTACGGGACGGTCGGACCGGAGGTGCCCTTCTGCTTCGGCTTCCCGAACGCGCGGGCGCTCGCGGTGAGTGAGCGGATCGTCGGCTCTCGGACGCTCTTTCCGATCGGGCTGAAAAAGACGCCGGTCGAGGCTTTCGGGCCGCCTCCCTCCGACGTAGAGACGGGGGAAAGCGTGGACGAAGGCTTCGATCCGCTCTGGGAGGCCGGCCGGAGGGCCTTCACGCACGCCGCCGTGCGCGACCGCGCGCGCGTGAATTGGCGGTTCCACGCCCGGCCGAGCCGTTACTACCGCATGGTCTGGCGCCGGCAGGGCCGCGAGCTCGTCGGCTGGACGGCCCTGTCCGTCGTCGGCGAGGAGGCGACGGTCGCGGACTTTCTCGGGCGCGAGCCGGACGGGCGCGACCTCGCGCCGCTGTTTGCCGCGGCCGCCGACGAGGCCCGGCGCCTCGGTGCCCGACGGCTCGTCTTCTGGGAGACACCGGCAGGCCCGGGGCGGCGCGCCATCGAGGCGCTCTCTGGCGAGCGCGCCGACGCGGGTTTTCCCATGATCGTCCGCGTCTTCGACGAGGCGGTGGTCGAACGGTTCGCCCGGCACGCGCACCTCGTGCCGTCGCTCTACGACCTCGTCTGAGGCTACACTAGTGTTCTGTCACAGAAGTCGCAATATCAACCAAACGCCTCGAAAGAAGCTCCGAGGCCCAAGAAACCCGGGCCGCGCGGCCCGTCGGTCGCCGGGCAGTGTCATCAAGACCTTCGGATATAGAACACTAGGCCGAACTTCATGCAGCGCGAAGACTCGCTGATCCCCTACGCGCCGAGCGAGCTGACCGGCGCCCGCATCCTCGCGCTGGCGGCGCACCCGGACGACGAGTCGTTCGGGGCGGGCGGCACGCTTGCCGTGAACGCCGGCAAGGCGCAGGCGATCCGCGTCTGGATCGCCACCGACGGAACGGAGCAGGAGGGCGTCGTGGCGGATGCCGTGCGGGGGTACGCCGCGAAACGCCGCGAAGAGGCGGTGCGCGCGGCGGCGGCGCTGGGCCTGGACGCGCCGCGTTTCGGGGGATTGCCCGACCGCAGCCTTGCGGGGGACCACGGGGCGCTCGCGGCGGCGCTCTCCGCCGAGCTCGAGGACTTCGAGCCGGACCTCGTCCTGTGCCCCTCGCCGACCGAGATCCATCCCGACCACCGCGCCCTGGCGCGCGCGCTGTATGAGCTCGTGGCGTCGTCGCGGGCAGGGGACCCCGACCACGATCGGTTCCGTTTTCTGCGGATCGGCTTCTACGAGCTCTCGCACCCGCTGCTTCCGAACACGCTCGTGGACATCGCCGCGGTCGCCCGGAAGAAGGAGGACGCGCTGCTCTGCTTCGCCTCCCAGCAGGCGGTGCGGGACTACGTCGGCGCAATGCAGGGCCTGAACGCCTACCGGCGGCTGACGCTGTCCGGCAGCGGCCCGGTCGAGGCGTTCCGCGTGGTGACGTATCCGGAAGCCTCGACCACGTCCTTCGAGGAACTGCGGCGGACGATCGGGCCGTCGGCGATCACCGACGGAGCGCACGGCCCCGCGCCCGTGAGCGTCGTCATCCGGACACGCAACCGCCCGGCGCTCCTGAAGGAGGCGCTCGAGAGCCTGCGCGCCCAGACCGCGCGGCCGCGCCAGGTCGTCGTGGTCAACGACGGCGGCGCCTCGCCGCGCGAGGTCACAGACGGGTTCCGCGACGCCTTCGACGTGGTGCTCGAAGACCCCAAGCAGAGGCGCGGGCGCTCGGCGGCGGCCAACCGCGGCGTCGCGCTCGCGACCGAGGAGCTCGTCGCGTTCCTCGACGACGACGACCGCTGTTTCCCCGATCATCTCGAGCGGCTCGCCGCGGCGCAGAGGCAGGGCCCGGAGCCCGTCGTGTACGCGGACGCCGTGACCGTCGTGTACGGGCAGGGCGAGACCGGCTGGGAGCCGCGCGTGCGGACGCTCCAGTACTCGCTCGACTACGACCCGGACTACCTGCTTCTGGCCAACTACGTTCCGATCCACACGCTGCTCTTGCCCCGCGAGCTCTTCCGCAAGGTCGGGGGGTTCGACGAGGTGCTCGAGTACTCGGAGGACTGGGACTTTCTCATTCGCCTGTCCGCCGAGACCCCGTTCCGGCATCTGCGCGCGGTCACCTGCGAGTACCGCGTGTTCGAGGCGCAGTCGAACGACCCGACGCACGTCGCGGCGGGCGCGGGCGCCTTCCAGGATGCGCGGCGCAAGATCTTCGAGCGTTACGCGGCGCGGCGCACGGACGCGGGGCTCGGCCGCGTGCTCGACCGCATGCGCGCGCAGGTGGCGTACTGGTACGACCGCGACGGGATTTCCCATGGAGAGCTGAGGTTCCTGCGCGAGGGCCACCGGCGAACGAGCGAGGCGCTCGAGCGTTCGGAGGCGCTGCGCCAGAGCGAGAAGTCGAGATTGACGGCGGAGAACGAGCTCCTGCACGAGCGCGCGGCCGAGTACGACCGGCTTCTCCAGGAGGCGCAGATCGAGGTCGAAGGCCAGCACGGCATTCTCGAGGAGATCTACGCGTCGCGGACGTGGAAGCTGCATCTGTTCCTCGATCGGCTGAGAGGGAGACGGTGATGGGAGTGGTCGAGAGTCGAGAGTCGAAGGTCGAGAGGAGTTATCCGCGCCGGGTCTCCGTCTTCGCCATCGACTCTCGACCCTGGACCCTCGACGTTTGAAAACCATCGCCATCCTCGCTCCCGAACCGATCCGTCCCCGCATGGCCGGTATGGGGATCCGGGCGCTCGAGCTCGCGCGGGCGCTCGCCGGGGAATTCGAAGTGCGCCTGCTCGTGGGCAACGACGCCGCCGAGGCGCGCGAGGTCGCCGGGCCGCTCGAAGTTGTCGCGGTGAAGGAGGGGGCGCTGGCCGGGGCGGCGCTGGGCGCGCAGGCGGCGGTCGTCTCGGGTCACGCCGCCAACTGGTGGTTTCACCAGGTCCCGGACCTGCCGGTGACGGCGGACCTGTACGATCCCTTTCCCGTGGAGAACCTCCACTACGCGCGCGCGCTCGGGGAGGAAACGGCCGCGCACGACCGCCGGAGCCTCGCGTTGGCGCTCGCGCGTGCCGACTTCTTCCTTTGCGCTTGCCCCGAGCAACGCCTCTTCTACGCGGGCGCGCTGTTCGAAGCGGGGCGGATCGGCGCGCACAATTTTCCGGAGGACCCGACCCTCGCGCGCCTGCTCGCGGTCGTTCCGTTCGGGGCCCCCGGCGAGCCCGCGCGGGGCGACCGGGCTGCCGGCCGGCGCGCGGCGGGCGTGCCGGAGGCCGGCCCGCTCGTGCTTTTCGGCGGCGTGTACGACTGGTACGACCCGGAGCTGCTGCTGGCGGCGTGGCCGGAGATCCTCCGGGGCCAGCCCGGGGCCCGCCTGCTCTTCTTCGAAAGCCCGAACCGCGAGACCACGCCGCAGCGCGTCTTCGACCGCGCGCGGATTCGGTCGCGCGAGATCGACCCGGACGGCCGCTCGGTCGTCTTCTCGCCCTGGCTGCCGTATTTCGCGCGGGCGGACCTCTACGCCGCGGCGGACCTGCTCGTGTCCATCTCGGCCGAGGGGCTCGAGACGGAGCTCGCCTACCGCACGCGCCTGCTCGACGCGGCCTGGGGCGGCGTCCCGTCCGTGTCAGTCGGCGGAGGCACGCTCGCGCGCGACCTCGCCCGGGCCGGCGCCGCGTTCGAGTGCGGCCGGGATCCGGCGCAGCTTTCGCAGAGAGTGGTGGCCCTTCTGTCGGACGCCGCCCTGCGCAAGGGCGCCGGCGACGCGGCGCGGGCTTTCGCTGCGGCCCGAAGTTGGAAGGCCGTGGCGGCGCCGCTAGCAGAGTGGTGCCGCGGCGCCCGCGTCGATCCGGGACGGCTCCCGGTGCCGGCCGGAACGGGGATGGGCTCGCGGCTCAAGAATCTCTTCCGTTGATAGGCTCCCCGCCGTGACGTCCCCCGAGGCTTCCATCGTCGTCGTGCATCACCGCGGCCTCGAGCACCTGCTCGAGTCCCTCGCCGCGCTCGAGGCCGCATCCGGCCTTTCGGCGGAGATCGTCCTCGTGGACAACGCTTCGGACACCCCCCGGGGCGCCGTCCTCGGCCGCCATCCCGGAGTGCGCGTGGTGGACGCGGCCACGAACGTCGGCTTCGCCGCCGGCTGCCGGCTCGGCGTGGAAGCGGCACGAGCGCCGGTCGTGCTCTTCGTCAACGACGACGCCGCCGTCACGCCCGAGGCCCCGCGGCTTCTCGTCGAGGCGCTCTCGAACGCCGATGCCGACGTCGTGGCGGTGGGCGGCCGCCTGACGGACTGGAGCGGTACCAGGAACGATTTTTCCGACGGATTCCTGACTTTCGACGGCCACGCCTTCGCGGCCGACGCGGGGCGGCCGGTCGCGGCGCTGCCCGCGATGGAGTCGGGCGAAGAGAGACTTTTCGCCTGCGGGGGCCTGATGGCCGTGCGCCGCGAGGAGTTCCTGGCCTCCGGGGGGTTCGACGACGACTACTTCGCGTACCTCGAAGACGTGGACTTCGGCTGGCGGCAGTGGATCTTCGGGCGGCGCGTGATCGCGGAGCCGCGCGCTCTCGCGCGCCACCGCGGCGGCGCGACGGGCGAAGCGCTCGGGATCTTTTCGCGCGGATTCCTCTTCGAGAAGAACGCCTTCGCGACCGTCTACAAGAACCTGGGCCGCGACGCGTTCCGGGACCTGATGCCGGCCGTCGTGATGACGTTCATGACCCGCGTGGGGGAGATGCTGGCGAAGCGGAATCCCGGGGCCGCGGAGCTCGAGCGCGACCCTTACGCCGGGGCGGGCGGGCCACCGTCCGTCGCGCGGCGGTTCTTCGGGATCGCCGAGGACGTCGGGGCGCGGATCACCGTGGACGATCCGCTGACCATCGCGCACCTGCGCGCGCTGTCTTGGATCCACCGCCACCACGCCGCGCTCGCCGAGAAGCGCCGGGCCGTGCAGGCCGGCCGGCAGCGCGCCGACACGGAGATTTTCGCGAAGTTTCCGATGCGACTGGTCCCCACATACCCCGGCGACGAGCGGCTGGCTTCGGATTTCTTCGCCCCGTTCTTCGAGAGCGCCCCGGCCCTCGTGCGGACGACGCTCTCCGAGATCTTCGAGGCGGGCAAGTGAACTTTTCGGTCGTCATTCCGACCTACCGCCGCCCCGAAACGCTGTTCCCCGTCCTGGACGCGCTCGGGCGGCAGGAGAACGCGCCGGACTTCGAGGTCGTCGTCGTGGACGACGGGTCGGGAGGCGAGACCCCTGCGCGCCTGGCGGCCTACCGGGCGGCGTTTCCGTTCCGGTCCTTCTCGCAGGAGAACGCCGGGCCCGCGGCGGCGCGCAACCGCGGCGTGCGCGAGGCTAAGGGCCGCGTCGTCCTCTTTCTCGGTGACGACACCGTGCCCGAGCCGGACCTCGTCGCCGTCCACGGACGCACGCACGCGGAGCCACGCCCCTATCCGGTAGCGGTCCTCGGCTATACCACGTGGCCGCGGGACCTCAAGGTCTCGCCCTTTCTCCATCACATCAACGAGTACGGCCTGCAGTTCGGCTACGGGCTGATCGAGGACACCGAGGCGGTGCCCTTCAACTTCTTCTACACCTCGAACGTGTCGCTGCCGCGGGAGCTGCTCGTCGACGCCGGGTTCTTCGACACGAGCTTCCCGCACGCGGCGTGGGAGGACATCGAGGTCGCGTACCGGCTGATGCAACGCGGCATGCGGATGCTGTATCGCCCGGCCGCGGTGGCGCGCCACCATCACGACATCACGTTCTCCTCGTTCCGACGGCGCCAGGAGAAGGCGGGAGAGGCGGCGGCGATCTTTTACGAGAAGCACCCAGAGCTCGGCGACTTCCTGGCCGTGCCCCTGGCCCGGACTCTGCCCGATCGCGTGGGCCCGTTCGACAAGATTCTGCCGTTCTGGGCCGCCCTCTCCGAGCGTCGCGAGCTGCCTGGAGGGCGCAGGGCAGTCGACAGGGTTTTGCGCGACGACTACCTGAGGGGCTTGAAGCGGGGCCTCGCGGCGTCCGGACGGATCCCTTCCGGATGACGCTCTGACCTTGGCCGAGGTCAGGGGCGGGGGGCGGCGCTGGCGCGCTGTCGCTGGAAATCGTTAAGCCGCAGGCGCTTGGTCGTAGTCCCGATGTAAACTCGATGGCCTCCTTCTTGCTCTATTAGAATGTGGAGGCGGTGTCGATGAATAGCTCCCCGAGTTTCCGCTCCGGTTTGCGCGCCCTTCTGGTCGCCGCGGCCCTCGTGCTGCTGGCAGCGTCTTCTGCGCTGGCTCAACGTCCGGCGGGGCATCCGCCCGGAGGAGGGGGGCATGGCGGCGGCGGTTACCGCGGTCCCTCGACGCACGGACCGGCGCCCGGAGGCGGCTATCGCGGCGGCCCGGTCCACCCGAACCACGGGTACCGCGGTGGGGGGCACGGGTACTACGGAGGAGGGCACAGGTACTACGGAGGAGGGCGCGGGTACTACCGTCCCGTGGGTTGGGGTTGGGGCGGCGGCTGGGGTTGGGGAGGGGGCTGGGGTTGGGGTCTGGGCTGGGGCGGCTGGGGCTGGGGCTCCGGTTGGGGATACGGATACGGATACCCGGGATGGGGCGGGTACTACGGACTCGGCGGCTATGCGACCTTCGCTCCCGGGGACTGGGCCATCATCGCCACCGATGTCTCTCCCGAGACGACGCGCGTCTTCCTCGACGGCCGCTTCATCGGGATGGTCGAGGACTTCAACGGTCCGGAGTTCCTCTACCTGAAGAAGGGCGACTACCAGCTCGAGTTCCGCCTGGATGGTTTCGAGACGAAGACGATCAACCTGAGCGCGCAAAAGGGCGCCCAGATAAAAATCAGCGAGAAGCTCAAGAAGATCCCGGGCGCCCCGCAGTACGGCTCCTACGACAATCCGGAGCCCGAGGGCGGGGTGCAGCGCTATTGGACGAAGGAAACGAGCGCATCCTCCCATCCCGTCAACGTCGAGGCAGGTCCGAACCAGGCCCAGCCATGGCGCGGGAACCGTGAATCGACCGAAGGGTCGCAAGCCGATGCCGGTCAGGCGCCGGCGGCTACCGACTCAGGCAGCCAGGCCGCGATGGACCCGGCGCCGCAGTCGCCGGCGACCGGGAGGTCCGAGGCGAAATCGCGCGCCCGTCTCATCTTCCGCATCACGCCGGCCGATTCCGCCGTCTATCTGAACGACCATTTCATCGGCACGGGCGAGGAGTTGTCGACGCTGACCCGGGGCTTCCAGGTTCCGCCCGGTCAGCACTCGATCACCGTCTCGCGGCCGGGTCTGGAAACTCGCGAGGAAACCGTGGTGGTTGGCCCCGGAAAGAGCGAAACGGTCGAAATCGCCCTGCAGCGAAACTAAGGCTTGCGCCGAAGATCGACGGGAATTCTGGTTGACACGGGACTTTAGCCATATACTGAACGGCACTCGAAGGAATCGATTGGGGGGGCGCGAAGGACCGATGGCGTCTGTCATCCTAGTTTGCCACACCTTCCGTCAGTCCAGGTAGCTCCCAGGTCCGCACTCTTCCCAATCCTTCCGAAGCCCGTCGGCCCGGAAGCTCCCCACGGTTCCTTCGAGGTTTCTTCCCTCTGGGGTCAGGTCTCTCAAAGTGTGAGTTTGAGAGCGCCTCAGGCTTTGCAAGACAGGGGCTCAAACTCACACTTTGAGAGACCTGACCCCGAACAGCTCCAGCAGCACCTTTTCGTAGTGCATCCGCCGGTTTCCCTTCCGGTTGTCCGGCGGGGGATCGGCCGCGAGGAGCGCGGCTTCACGCAGGGCCGCGGGGGGGACGACGCGGGCGAGCGCGGCAAGCCTCCCGGCGACCGCCTGGTGGCGAATCGCCTCCGCCGGCGGCGCGCCGGCCGTGAGTGCGGCGTCGGCGAGCAGCTCGGCGAGCACCCGCGCCTCCGCGCGCTCGAGCGAGGCGAGGTGCTCGGCCGCGAGCACGAGAGCGGGGAGGCGCCCGGCGGCGAGCCCTTCTTCGAGCGCGGAAACGACCAGCTGCCGAAGCGCCCGCGCTCCTTCGAGGCGGCCGGCGGGGTCCGTCTCGTCATCCGCGGCGAAAAGGACGAGCTCGCGCGCCTCTTCCCCGGAAAACCCGCGCGCCTCCCATGCGCGCTGCCGCCCGGCGAGGGACGGCGCCGGAAGCGCAGCCGGCGTGCAGCGGGAGCGGATCGTCGGCAACAGGAGCTCCGGACGGGTGGTGGTCAGGATCCAGCGAAAGCGCTCGCCGGGTTCTTCGAGGGACTTCAGGAGCGCGTTTTCCGCCTCGATCCCGAGCAGGTCCGCGCGGACGATCCGGGCCACACGGCGCGCGCTCTCGTAGGGCCGGCCCACCGAGAAGGCAAGCGCCTCGCGGACCCGGTCCACGCGGATCTGGACTCCCTCGGGCTCGACCGACAGGAAATCCGGGTGCAATCCGGCGTCGACGCGCCGGCAGCTGCCGCAGCTCGCGTCGGGGTCGTCGCCGGGGCACAGGAGTCTTGCCGCCAGGCGCCGCGACTCGCGCTCGAGCAGCGCTTCCGAGTGTCCGCTCAAGAGCAGCGCACCCGGAAACTGCGCGGGGGAGCCGGCCAGCCGTTCGAGGACCTCTTCCGTCGCGATGGTCATGTGAGCCCGAATCGCGCGGCGAGAATCCGCCAGGTGTCGGCGAAGACGGCCGCGGCGTCGCCCCGGACGGGCACGACGGCGACGCGCTCGGGCTCGCGCCGTGCGATCGCGAGAAAGGCGGCGCGCACGCGCTCGTGGAAGGCGAGGGCGGCGGCCTCGAAGCGGCCCTCCCCGGCATCGCGGTTCTTCGCGCGCGCGAGCCCCTCGCGCGGGTCGAGGTCGTAGACGAGCGTGAGATCGGGGGACAGCCCGTTGCGGACCCGAAGGTCGAGCCCCCGCACCATCCCTTCATCGAGGCCGCGGCCCCCCACCTGGTAGGCCTCGGTCGAGTCGCAGAAGCGATCGCAGAGGAGGTAGACCCCCGCGTCGAGAGCGGGCCGCACGATTTCCGCCAGGTGCTGGCGGCGCGCGGCCTCGATCAGGAGCCACTCGGTCATCGGGTCGAGCTCCGCGTGCCGGGCGTCCATCAGGATTTCCCGGATCCGTTCGGCGATCGCCGTGCCGCCCGGCTCCCGGGTCGCCCGGACCTGCCGGCCGGCCGCGCCGAGACGCTCGGCCGCGAGTTTGAGCTGCGTCGACTTGCCCGATCCCTCGACACCCTCGAACGTGATGAAGGGCACGCGCCGAGCATAGCGGGTTCCGGCATTTTCCGCCGCCGATTGCCATTAACATGGTCGCCCTAGGGATTCCTCTTTCGCGTGGAGAGAATGAGAAGAGTCGAAGAGAAGGCACGCCCGGCGGCCGCGTCGCGGCCCGCCTGGTTCCTGGCCGTCGGGTTCGTCGGCCTCGCGATCGCGATCGCCTCGATCGCCGACATGTTCTCCGCCCGCCCCTACGACGGGATCGTGCCCGTTCCCTATGGACGTGAGGGCATCGAGGTCCGCGCGACGGTGCCGGGCAGCCCCGCCGAGAAGGCCGGAATCAAGCCCGGGGAGTGCATCCAGGGCATAGGCAAGCGGATCGTGAAGTCGAGCTCGGACGCCTCGGCGCAGCTGCGCCGGCACCGGATCGGCGAGAAGGTGACCTACCTCGTGCGCAACGGCCCCTGCCCGGCGCAGGCGCGCTCCGAGGCGGCGGGCGAGCTGCGGGAGGTGCGGGTCCAGCTCTCCTCGGAACGGCTGGGGGGCCGGACCTACCTCTACGCGGTCGTCATCGGGTTTCTGTTTTTCCTGATCGGGCTTTTCGTCTTCGTCCGCGTGCCGCAGGAGCGCTCGGCGCGCATCTTCTTCCTGCTCTGCGTTCTCTTCCTCGTTTTCTTCGTGTGCCGCCTGCGGCCCGCGTCCTACTGGTGGATCGACGTGTTCGTCCAGAATACGGGGACGGTGAGCCTCTTCCTCCTGCCCGCCGTCTTCCTGCACTTCTTCCTGGTTTTCCCGCGGCCGAAGCGGCTCCATTTCGCCAGGGCCGACGAGTGGACGGGCGAGCCCCCGGCCCGCTGGAAGGTGGGTCTGCAGGACTTCCTCTCGACGAGCCCGGGCCTGCTCTACCTGCTCTATGCCATCCCGCCGTTCGTCTTTCTGTACGACGTGTTCCGCCAGGTTCAGGGCGAGAAAGTCACGGTGCTCTCGGGCGCCCCGCTCTCGTCCTGGATCCTGCTTGGCGACTACCTGGTGCTCGGGCTCGTCGCGCTCGCGCACTCGGCCTTTACGCTCGAGGAATCGCGCGAGCGGCGCCAGGCCTTTCACGTCTTCGTCGGCACGATCGTCGGCACGGTCCCGTTCGTCCTCTTCTTCATCGTCCTGCCCTCGGCCTTCGGCATCGACGAGTACGCCTTCTACGGGATCATCCCCATGATCCTGATCCCGCTCACCTTCGCGTACGCGATCGTGCGCTTCCAGATGCTGAACGTGCGCGTCATCGTGCGGCGCACATTTCTGTACGCGGCGACGACGGCGGTCCTGCTCGGGCTGTACGCCCTCGTGATCGCGCTCGCGAACCTCGTTTTCACGAGCTCCAAGGCTTCGGCCTCGCCGTTGTTCAATTTCGGGTTCTTCCTGGTCGGCATCTCGCTCTTCGAGGTGCTGCGGCGCAAGCTCCAGGCGCCGCTCGACAAGCTCTTCTTCCGGGAGAAGTTCGACTACCAGGCGGCCCTGCTCGAGATGAGCGAGGCGATCACGGGAGAGCTCGACCTCGGGCGCATCGCCGACTACCTGACCGCCAGCGTGGCCGCGACGATGCGCCTCGAGAAGGCCTCGATCTGGCTCCGGGACCGGGAAGGATCGCTCGAGCGCCGCGGGCACGGGGAGGACCGCCTCTCGCCGTCGGCGGCGCTGCGGCGCGTGCTCCGGCAGGAGGGCAAGCCTTCCGACCTCGGGGAGCTCTCGCTTCACTTCGCCGACGACGAGAGCGAGAAGTTTCGCAAGCGCCTGCTCGAGGAGGGCTTCCGGTTGCTCGTGCCGCTCGTCTACCGCGAGCGCCTGATGGGCATCCTCGCTCTGAAGGAAAAGCTCTCGGGCGAGGGCTTCGACCGGGACGACCAGTCCCTGCTCTCGACGCTGGCCAACCAGTCGGCCCTCGCGATCGAGACGGCGCTGCTCCACGACGAGATGACGCGCCAGGCGGAGTTGAAGCGCGACCTCGAGATCGCGCGCGACATCCAGACGAGTCTGCTGCCGCGCAACGTGCCCGAGATCAATGGCTTTTCCTTCTTCGGCGGCAGCATCCCCGCGCGCGTGGTCGGCGGCGACTTCTACGACTTCATCCCGTTCGACGACGGACGACTGGGCGTCGTCATCGGCGACGTGTCGGGAAAATCGGTCCCGGCCTCGCTGCTGATGGTCGCGGCCAAGGAGATCGTGTACTCGCGCGCCCTGATGACGAGCGACCCGGGCGTGCTCTTCCGGGAGTCCAACCGCCGGATCTACTCGATCAAACGGCGCATGTTCGTGTCGCTCGGCTTCTTCCTGCTCGACCCGGAGGCTATGACCCTGCGCTACGCGATCGGGGGCCAGCCGCTGCCGATCCTGGTGCGCTCGGGCGACGGCGGCCCGCGGCTCTTCGAGCCGCCGGAGCACCGGCTGCCGCTCGGGGCCTTCCGCGACGTGGCCTATGACACCCGCGAGCTCTATCTGCGGCGGGGGGACCTGCTCTTTTTCTACACCGACGGGTTCACGGAGGCCATGGATTCGGCCATGAACCCCTACGGGGAGGAGAAGCTCATGGCGTCGGTGGAGACACACCGGGAGGGTCCCCTCGAGGAGGTCGCCCGGAGGGTCCTGGCCGATATCCGGGACCATGTCGGGGGGGCGGAACAGTACGACGACATGACGTTTCTCTTCCTGAGGGTGGATTAGTCGGATTCTGGGGGAAACTCCCCGATCCGCCATCCGTATGAAGGGGTTAGGGATGAAAAAGCACCGGATTCTCTGGATTCTCGGGATTCTCCTCCTGGCCGGCGCCGGGGGGGCGGCCGCCCTGTTTCTTTCCAGCCGCCGGGACGTCACCACGACCTCCAAGGCGGCCTACGAGGCCTACCGGGAAGCGATCCT
>Ga0184629_10000702_pt1 | contig 14610 bp, 1 predicted proteins | sample PLM4_32_b1_FD_133158 | JGI IMG/M metagenome (GOLD analysis project Ga0184629, IMG submission 133158) | Groundwater sediment microbial communities from an aquifer in East River, Colorado, USA - PLM4_32_b1 | ecosystem: Environmental > Terrestrial > Soil > Riparian zone | place: USA: East River... | reverse complement strand
GACGTCCGGTTGCCTCACCACGGCGTCCGCCAGGGTCGTGAAGTGCTCCGCGATCGCCGCCATCCTGGCAGAACCAAAGAGATCGAGGTCGTGCTCCAGCTCCAGCTCGATCACCTCCCCACGTTCAATGAAGTTGAAAGTAAGGTCGCATTTGCAAGAGACACGCGAGCGCTTCAGCGGCACCACGGACAGGCCGTCGAGCCGGGGTAGCTCCGTGAATCGTCGGTCCTGCAGCGCTACGAGCACATCGAAGAGCGGCGGCCGGCTGATGTCGCCGCTCAAGCCCAGGTCGCGCACAAGGTAATCGAAGGGATAGGCCTGACGCACGAGAGCCGCCAGGGTGATCTCCTTCACTTCCCGCAGTATCGTCCGGAAGCACGCTCCGGGCACGAAGCGAAAGCGCAGCGGCAGGAGGTTGACGAAATTGCCGATCTGATCGGCCAGCTCGGCGCGCTCCCGCCCCGCGGTCGGCACCGCCAGAACGATGTCCGTCTGCCCGGTGTACCGGAAGAGGAGCACGCAGACGGCGGCGAGGAGAGCATGAAACCGCGTCGCTCCCTCTTCCCGCGCCAGGGAGACAAGGCCGGCGTGCGGGACTTGCGGGAGCGGCAGCCGCGTGAAGCCGCCTGCGAAGCTCCTCACCGCCGGACGGGGGCGGTCGAGGGGAAGCTCGAGCCGTGGGGCGCCGCGCAGGAGCTTCATCCAGGGCTCCCGGTGCTGTTGGACGTCGCCCGCAGCGAAGCGGCGCTCCTGCCAGGCGGCGAAGTCCTGGTACTGGAACGTCGGCAGCGGCAGCATGGACGATCTACCGGCGCCGAGCACTTCGTAGATGGCCAGGAACTCGCGGATGAGCACAGCGACCGACCAACCGTCGGCAATGATGTGGTGCAGGGTGACGAGGAGGACGGGCTTTTCCTCGGACAGTGCCAGCAGGCGGGCGCGGACCAGCGGGCCACGTTCCAGGTCGAAGGGACGGGTCAGCTCGGCATCGGCAAGGCGCTGGGCGGTGCCGTCAGGATCCGCGCCGGCGGTCAGGTCGACGAAGTCGAGAGGAACGCGGACGGCGGGGAGCACCTTCGCCCGCGGCGTACCTGCGACGGCCGTGAAGACCGTGCGCAGGCTGTCGTGGCGCGCGACAACACCCTGCAGAGCCTCCGCCACGCGGGCGGCGTCCAGCACACCCTCGAGCACAAAGGCACCTGGGATGTTGTAAGCGGCGGAGGCCTCCTCGAGCTGGCTCAGCACCCAGATGCGGTACTGCGCCCGCGACAGGTCATAGAACTCCCGCGGCGCGATAGGAGTGATGCGATCCGACCGCACGGCTCCCTGCGCGATGAGGCGCGCCAGCTTCTCTACGGTTGGATTGGCGAATACCTCGTGCACATCGATGGGAACGCCGTGATCGGCCTCGAGACGATGGGCCAGCTCGACCGCGCGCAGGCTGTCGCCACCGATACGGAAAAAGTCCTCGGTAACGCCCACTAGCTCGCATCCGAGCAGCTCGCACCACCGGCGCGCCACGCGGCTCTCCAGCGCGTCGCGTGGCGTCACCACCCGTCGGGTGCCGCAGAGATCGAGGCCCTCCAGGCCGGCCAGCGCGCGGCGGTCGATCTTTCCGGTGGCCGACGTGGGCAGGGCGTCGACCGCAATGACCGCGGCCGGGACCATGTAGCCGGGAAGCTGCGCGCGGCAGAGTCGCAGGAGACCCTCACCCAGAGCTTCCGGGCTCCCGGCGGAGCCGGCGGCGTCCTCCGGCGGCGGGGCGGGCACCGTCGCGCGCAGCGCTTCGCGCACCGCGTAGACCTGGTGGAGCCGGGAGCCGCGCGTGGCCTGATCCTGCTCCACCTGCACGGCGAACGAGTGCCTCTCGAGCAGGTCGGTTACGCCGGCAAGCCGTCCATTGACGTCGTTAACCTCGACCACGAGCTGGCAGATCCGCCCCCAGTGCGATGCGTCGATGCCGTCCAGGACCTCGCGCTCGCTACCTTCGACGTCGATCTTGAGCAGGTCAATCCTCTCGATGGCCTGCTCGCCGATCACCTGGGAAAGGCGCCGCAAGCGACACGAGAGCCTCTCGTGACGCATGCGCCGGCTCACCAGCTCGTCGATCTCCTCGCTGCTTGCGCACCGCAACGCTTCGCCCGCCTCCCGCTCGAGGTGCTGCCACGCCAACGCCCGATGCTCCACGGGGTCGAAGTGCCGGGTCGACAGGATCGTGTTGTGCGGATAATAGACGAAGTCCGCCGCGCCTTCGCGATCCCCGAGGCCGTGACGGAACACGCGCACGTCCACCTGCGGGTAGAGGGCGACGTTGGCCTCGAGGAGTCTCTGCAGCGGCGCGATCGGCTCGAAGGCGTAGACGGTCGCTCGCCGCAAACCTGCGAAGAGCGAAAACAGGCCGATGTTCGCGCCCGCGTCCACCACGATGTCGCCGGGAGAGATATCGACCCCACACCGGCGATAGACCTCCCTGGCGAAGATCTCCCCGTAACAGAACTCCGTTTCACCGCGATTCAGACTGAACACCGTCAGGCCGTTGTCCAGCGTCGTGCGCAGCTCGAAGAGTTCTGCGTCGCTCCGCATGATCTGCAGCAGCCGGGCGAGGGTGGAGCAGGCCCGCTCCGCCGGCACGACGATCGCGGTTAGAGACCTGTTGTAGTCGCCTTCGCCCTCGACTCGCACGCACGCGTTCTCGATCTCCGGATGCCCGCGCAGCACCGCTTCCACCTCACTCAGTTCGATGCGCTGGCCGCGCAGCTTGACCTGGGAGTCGCGCCGCCCGAAGAAGAGGAGGTTGCCGTCCGTACGGAAGCCGCCGAGGTCGCGGGTGCGATAGAGGCGCTGTCCGTCTCCAAACGGATCGGGGACGAACGCCGCCGCGGTCAGGTCGGGGCGCCCGCGGTAGGAGAGGGCGAGACCGACTCCCGCGAGATAGATCTCCGCAGTCAGGTCGGGCGGCGCCGGGCGGAGCTCGCCGTCGAGAACGAGCGCGCGCATATTAGCGATCGGCCGGCCGATAGGCACCTCGCGGTCCTCCGCGGACGTCGTGAACCAGGTGACGTCGATTGAAGCCTCGGTCGGGCCGTAGAGGTTGTACAGCGGCATTTGCAGGCAGCGATGATGGCGCCGCACCAGGTCGCGGGTCAGCTCCTCGCCGCTGGAAACGATCCTGCGCAGTGCTGCCGCACGCCCCCCACCGCGCTCCAGCTCGCTCAGGAAGACCGCCAGCATGCCGGGGACGAAGTGCGCCGTCGTGACCCCGCAAGCATCGATGAGATCGAGGAGCCTGCGCGGCGACGCCCGATCCTCGCGCGGGCAGACGGCCTGCGCGGCGCCAAAGCAGAGGGGCAGAAACAACTCCCACACGCTGACGTCGAAGACGAAGGGAGTCTTCTGCAGGATGAGGTCATCCCACGAGAAGCCCAGGGCGCGCCACATCCACGCAAGGCGGTTGGCGATGCCGCGGTGAGCCAGCTCGCACGCTTTCGGCTTGCCCGTGGAGCCGGAGGTGTACATGAGGTACATGGATTCTGCCGGGTTGACCTGCAGGCCGAGGTTTGCGGAGGAAACCGCCGCGGCGTCGAGAGTGTCGAGGTTGAGGCGGACCGCGGGCGCCGGGTCGAAACCGGGGTGGTGCTCGCTGCGCGTGACCAGCACGGTCGCGCCGCTGTCCTCGAGCATGAAGCGCACGCGCTCGAGCGGCAGGTGGGGATCGATTGGAACGTAGGCCGCGGCCGTTTTCAGCACGGCCAGCAGGGACGCCGGCAGTTCCGCCGAGGGTTCGAGCATGACCGCCGCGGCGCCGCCGCGCATGTCGCCCGCACGGGCGATGATGTGGCGAGCTAGGCGATTCGCTCGTCGATTCAGCTCGGCGTAGCTGACCGACGCGCCGCCGTCGATGACCGCGAGAGCGTGCGGTCTCTCACGCGCCCGCTGTTCCACCAGCGCGTGCACGGTCCGGTCGTGAGGGTACGGCTCGGCCGCGCCCGTCCAAGCCGCTAGCATAGCCGTCTCGGCGGCCACCGGCAGCATGCGCAGCCTGCCCGTCGGCTGCGAAGGCTCGTGCGTTAGGCAGGAGAGCAGGATCCCCAGACGATCGATCATCCGGCGTGCGACGCCGGCCGCGATGGCGGCCTCATCGTAGGTGAGGATTCCTGCGAGCGCGTCGCCCCGCCGCTGGAAGAGCAGCCGGAGCTGATGCCGGCCGGTGCCGAGGTTCATCTCGTGGAAGCGAAAGGAGAGGTCGCCCGCGACCGCGGCGGCCGGTTGCTCATCCTCGACCTCGAAGCTGAATGCGATTGGTATCTCCGGGTCGCCTCCCAGAGCCGCGACCACGCGCTCGAAAGGCAGCGCGGCGTGCGCGTGGGCGTCCTTCCACACACGATCGAACTCCGCGAGCAGGCGTGCTGCCGGCGCTGCCGGGTCGAGGTCGGCGGGGATCGCCAGCAGGTTGGCGAGCGGGCCCGCGATCTCCTCGGTATGGCTTTGCGTACGGTTCGCGGCCAGGATCGCGACCACAAGATCCGGCCGCAAGGCGTAGCGAGACAAGAGAACCGTCCAGGCCGTGAACAGCACCACCGCAGGCGCGACCTCCGACCGCCGCGCCAGCTCCCACACCCCCCCAGCCTGCTCGGGCGAGAGCGCGAAACGCTCTACCGCTGCCCGATACTCCACCGACACCGGTCGCGGCGCGGCGTAGGCTCCAAGCCGGTCCTGCAGCCGGCTCCGCCAGTAGAAGAGCAGCGGCTCCACGGCCTCCTCGGGTAGCCTGCGCTGCCATTCGGAGAAGTCACCGTACTGGAGGTGCGGCGCCGGCCGGGCCGGGGTGCCCCCGCGGAGTCGTTCCTGGTATCGCGCCGTCAGATCTCGCGCGAGGAGCGAGAGCGTGCGCCGGTCGGCCACGGCGTGATGCAGCACCAGGACGAGTGCGGCCAGCTTGTCGCCGGCGCGGATCAGCGTGGCGCGGGCGAGCGGTGCGGCGAGGAGCTGCATCGGCCTCCGGCACTCCGCCAGCGCCAGGTCGGTCAACGCCTCGAGGGAAAAGTGCTCGCCGGCATATTTGCTCACGACGAGCCCGGGGCAAGCGTCCTCGCTGGCCTCCTGGTAGAGCTCGCCCTCGCGAACCAGCAGCCGCGTCCGCAGGCTCAGGTGCGTGGTGAAGAGCCCGGCGAGACTGTCGGCCAGCGCACGCTCGTCCAGCGGCCCCGCCAGCTCCGCGACCAGGGGCATCAGATGGAACGTCGGAGTCACGCCCGCTGCCAGCGCGCGCTGCTCGGACTGCCAGAGCCTGATCTGGTGGGAGGAGGCGGGAAGCAGCATGATCAGTTCCGCTGGTGGCCGAGGGCGGGCAGGGGGCCGGGCTCGCTGATGCGCAGGTCGCGCAGAGCGCGGCCGGGATCGGCGGCGATCTCCATGAGGATCCCCTTGTAGCGCCGCGCCATGGTGGCGATCGTCGCGGCGCTGAATGCCGCCGCGCGGTACTCGAGGCGCACGCTGAGCCCTTCCGGCATCGCTGTACAGAAGATGGACAGGTCGAAGCGGCTCGTCACACCGGCCAGTGCAAGCCGCCGCGCCTCCAGACCCGGGGCGATGCTCACAGCCTCGAGCCCAGTGAAATCGAGCATCGCGACGGCCACGTCAAAGAGGTCGCGCCGCGCCGGGTGCCGGTTTCGCACCGCGGCGACGATGTCATCGTAGGCATAGTCCTGATGCGCCAGGCCGTCAATCACGTGCCGGCGTACGGTGGCAAGCAGCTCCGTGAACGCCTGGGCTTCTTGGAGCTCGGTGCGGATGGGGAGAAGATTGACGAGCAGACCGACCACGTCCACGAGGTCGATGTGTGCCCGGCCCGCCACCGGAACTCCGATGACGATTTCGGTTTGACCTGTGTAGCGATGGAAGAGCGCGTTCAGCGCCGCGAGCAGCACCATGGAGAGAGTGGCGTCGTTCTCCTCGCCGATGCGTCGCAGCCGCCCAATCAGCCCGCGGTCGAGCAAGAGGGTCTCGTCGCGCCCGGCGAAGAACGGCGATCCTGGTGAGGGAGTGCGGGGCAGCCGCAGCACCGGCAGCTCGCCTGCCAGGCGGTCCCGCCAGTAGTCGCGGGCGCGAGACGCCTCCTGGCTCTCTCCGTGCCCCTGCCGCCATTCTATGAAGTCGCGGTAGCGCAGCCGGGGAGGGGGAAGCGGGTCCTCGGCACCGCCGAGAAAGGCACGGTAGAGAATGAGCAGCTCGCGCATCAGTATCTCGAGAGACCAGCCGTCGCAGACCAGGTGGTGAACCACCACGCAGAGGACGTGCACGCGCTCACCGAGGCGAACGAGGCGCGCGCGCAGGAGCGGGCCCTGCGGGAGGTCGAAACAGCCGCGCGCGTCGAGCTCGGCCAGGCGGATCGCCTCGTCCTCCCCCGGCGCCCTGGTGCGCAGCAGGGGTACCTGCACGGAGTCCAGGATACGCTGCCTCGGGACACCGCCCGCCCCCGAGAAGAAGACCGTGCGCAGAGCCTCGTGCCGCGCGACGACGCGCTCAAGAGCGCGCGCGAGCGCACCAGGTTCGAGTGGGCCGGTGAGGCGGTAGGCACCGGCGATGTTGTGCGCCACCGAGCCGTCCGGCGCCTGGCTGGCAACCCAGATCCGGCGCTGTGCGCTGGTCAGCTCGTAGTCAGGGCGGTCGGGGGCGTGGCCGATGCCGGCGCCCCCGGCGGGCGCGGCCCCCCGCACCAACGCATCCATGGCCGGCAACGACGCGCTTGCGAAGAGCTGCGGAAGGGTCAGCTCCACGCCGAGCTCCTGCTGCAGCCGGAAGGCCAGCTTCATCAGCTTCAGACTGTTTCCGCCCAGCTCGAAAAAGTTCATCCCACCGCCCGGCGTGCCAAGCTCTCCGAGGACATCCCGCCAGAGCGAGAGCAGCCGCTCCTGCAAGATGCCACGCGGCGGCTCGTCGAACGTGGGGAGCGCGAGGGGGCTCGCATCGGCCGGCGGCAGGCCGGCACGATCCAGCTTGCCGTTCGGAGTGCGCGGCAGCGCGGCGACCCGCACGTGGAAAGAAGGGATCATTGGCTCGGGCAGCGCCGCCGCCTGCCACTCCATGAGCTCACGCCTCTCGATGTCCGTGCGCGCCACGTAGTAGGCAACCAGACAGTATTCGCCGTCCTCCCGGCGGACGGCGACGACGGCGGCTTCTTCGACCTGCGGATGCTCTGCGAGGTTGGCCTCCACTTCGCCCAGCTCGATGCGAAAACCGCGGATCTTCACCTGATCGTCGCGGCGCCCGTGGAACTCGATGTTCCCATCCTCCAGGATCGTCCCGCGGTCGCCGGTGCGGTAGACCCGCAGGTCGGGCGCGAACGGGCTGGGCACGAAGGCAAGGGCGGTGCGCTCCGGATCTCCCCAGTAGCCGGCGGTGACGCCGCGGCCGCCGATGTAGATCTCGCCGGAGACACCGATCGGGACGCGGTTTAGCTGCGCGTCGAGCACGTGCACCGAGGTGTTGTCGATCGGGCGGCCGATCGTGGGCGGCCGATCGCCGCCGACCACCTCGTGAGTTGAATAGGTGGTTGTTTCAGTGGGGGCGTAGAGGTTGTGCAGGCCGCGCACGCCGTCCCGGCGCAGAATGACCCTGGCCAGGGCCGGAGACAAAGGCTCGCCGGCAAGCCCGATGGTGAGCGGGCCGGGCGGCAGCAGATCCTGCGAAACGCACAGCGCCGCAGCCGAGGGGACGGTGTTGACGAAGGTCAGGTCCGCGCGGCGGCGCCGCTCGCGCAGATCGAAAATGCCGCCGACCAGCACAACGGCGCCGCCGCCGGCGAGCGGCACCAGCAGCTCGAAGACCGACAGGTCGAAGCAGACGGAGGTGGACGCCAGCATGCGCGACAGCTCGTCGCGGCCAAACGCAGCCCAGGCCCAGGCGAGTAAATTCACGGCGTTCGCGTGCGTGATGACCACGCCCTTCGGCCTCCCGGTGGAACCGGAAGTGTAGATGATGTACGCGGGATTCTCGGGACCGAGACGCAGGGTCGCGGGGCCGGCTCGGTGCCGTGCAACGCGCTCCCACTCGACGTCGAGCACGACCAGCTTACGCCCGCCCGCGGGCCGGACCGAGAGCATGCCCTTGCGCGCCAGCAGCGCCTCCGAGCCGATCACGTGGGTTGCGCGCGAGTCTGCGAGGATGTGCTCGATGCGCGCGCCGGGGTAGGCGGGGTCCAGCGGTACGTAGGCGGCCCCGGTCTTCAGGACTGCCAGGATGGACAGTAGCAGCCGCTCGCTCCGCTCCAGCATGATGCCGACGCGGTCGCCGGGCTCGACGCCGTGCCGGCGCTGCAGGTAGCCCGACAGCTTCCGTGACCAGAGATTCACGGCACGGTAACTCCACTGGGCATCGCCGAAGACCAGAGCAACCGCGTCCGGCGTGGCCGCCGCCTGAGTGCCGAGCATCTCGACGATCGTCGCCGCAGGGGGGGGACGGCAGGGGCCACGCACAGCCTCGAGTTTCGCCGCCTCCGCGCCGGTGAGCAGCGGCAGGCGTACGACGCGCGCGCGTGGCGCGCGGCTGGCCGCCGCGATGCCTACCGCCAAGTGTCCGAGGAGCCGCTCAATCTGCGCGCGCTCGAAGAGATCGGTGTTGTACTCGACCTCAAGCTCGCAGGCCTCCTCTCGCGGAGCGGCGTAGAAGCTCAGATCGTACTTGGCCGTCCCCGGGTGGAATGGCACCTCTTCGACGTCGAGATCGGGGACGCCGGCAAAAGCACGCCGCACGGAGTACGTCTCACGCTCCACGAGGATCACGTTGAACACCGATGACTGGCTGGGGCCGGGACCTGCCAAGGCCTCCCCCAGCAGCAGGTCGACGTGATACTGCGCGTGCTCCTGCGCCCGCTCCAACTGACCTGCGGCGCGGTCGAGGACGTCTCCGAAGGCGTCGTCCGCTTGCAGGCGCATCCGCACGGGCAGCACCTGGACGTAGAAACCAATGCGCCGCTCCAGCCCGGGCGAGGCCCGCCCCGCCCAGGGCACGCCGATGACGACGTCGCTCTCGTTGGCGGTGCGGTAGAAAAGCACGCCGAGGGCCGCGAGGAGGCCGGCCATGGGCGTGGCGCGACGCCCAGCGCACAGGCGCCGGAACTCGCGCCAGGCCTCGCCCGCGAGGCGCTCCCGCACCGTCGCCCCGGAGAAGGTACGGCGCGCAGGACGCGCCCGTCGCGACGGCAGCTCCAGAGGAGGCGGCAAGTTGCGCAGCTCCTCCAGCCAGTAGCCGCGGCGATCGTTTCCGGCGGAACTCCACGCGAGCGGCGCGCATGCACCGGCGCGGTCGCGCTGGGAAGCAACCTCGGCGCGCACCGCGGGGTCGCCGCGATACTCACCGGCGACCTCGTCGATGAGCACGTTCACCGACCAGCCGTCGCAGACGATGTGGTGCACGGAGACGAGGAGCACGCTCTCGCGCTCCGCCCACTCGTAGAATCGCACGCGGAAGAGAGGCCCCGCGCGCAGATCGAAGCAGTGGCGCATCTCCGAGCGCACTTTCTCCCAGCGCTCCGCTTCGGCTAATTCGCACAGCCGTTCGCCGGCGAAGTCCAGGCCCGCGGCCGGCTGCACCTGCCCCCGAAGGCAGCCGTCGACGACCGCGAAGGTCGTGCGCAGAGCCTCGTACCGGTCGACGACCCTCACGAAGGCACGGCGGAGCCGCCGCGGATCGGCCGCCCCGCGGATGCGGTAGACGCCGGACATGTTGTAAGCGATGCTGCCGCCCTCGAGCTCGCACACCGCCCACAGCCGCTGTTGTCCCGGCGAGGCGGCGTAGTGCTGCTGCTTGCCAGCCGGGAGGGCCGGCGGCATGGGCGCGGAGGCGCGGCCGCGGACGCGGGCCGCGATGCCGGCGGCGCTGCGGCCGGCGAAAACGTCCTGCAGCTCGGCGTGGATGCCGAGATCGCTTTCGAGCCGCTGCACGAGCCGCATTGCGAGCAGGCTGTGGCCGCCGATCATGAAGAAGTCGTCGTCGACGCCGACCTGCGCGGCGCCCAGCAGGTTGCGACAGAGTTCCGCCAGCCGGGTCTCCAGCTCGTCGCCGGCGCGGGACGCGGCGTCGCGCTCACCGGCGCGAAGAGGGGGTGTCTCCGCGAGGCTGCGCCGGTCGACCTTTCCGCTCGGCGTCCGCGGCAGCGCCGCGACCTCGACGAACCGCGCCGGGATCATGTACGGAGGCAGAAGGCCGGCCAGGCGCGCGCGCAGCTCTTGCGGCGGGCAGCCGTGGCGCGTCGTGTAGTAGGCAACCAGACAGCGGTCGCCGCTGGCGCTCTCCTCAGCGGTCACGACGGCCTCGGCGACCGCCGCGTGACCGGCCAGCGCCTGTTCTACCTCGCCCAGCTCGATGCGACAGCCGCCGACCTTGACCTGCGCGTCGTCTCGGCCGAGCACGCGGTAGCTGCCGTTCGCGAGCCGTCGCACAATGTCGCCGGTGCGATACCAGGTGCATCCGTCGATCGCGACGAATGTCTCCCGCGACCGCGAATCGCCGCCGACGTAGCCGGCAGGGAGGAAGTCGCTGTAGACGAACAGCACGCCGGGCTCGAGAGCCTCGCACGCCCGCCCGTCGTCGGCGCGCACCTGAACCTCTGTGCGGCTCACCGGACGGCCGACGGGAATGCTCGGGCCGTGCTCGTCGTTGTCACGGTCGAGCACGTTGGCCAGCGAGTATGTGGACTCCGTCGAGCCGAGGCTGACGACGAAGCGCGCGCCCTGACCGGCGATCTTGGCGGCCAGAGCCAGATCCGCGGGACGAATCAGCTCGCCGGAGAGCTTCACCAGACGGAGCTCCGGGAAGCGCACGCCCCGGTCGATCCACTCCCCGGCCGCGTGACGGAGGAGGCCGGGAACCGAGTGCCAGACCGTGATCCCGTGGCGCTCGAGCCATTCGCAGAGCCGGTCGGGACGCAGCTCCTCCCTGGAGCTGAGCGGATGGTAGGAGGCGCCACTGAGGAGCGCGCCGTAGAAGTCGTTGTTGAAGGCGTCGAAGCATACCGACGACAGCCCGGACAGGCGGTCGCCGCAGCTCAGTCCCGCGCTGGCCGCGTAGCAGGAGATGAAGTGCAGGATCGCCCGATGGGTCTGGGCGACGCCCTTCGGAGCGCCGGTGCTGCCGGACGTAAAGAGGATATAGGCGATGGTTTCCGGCGTGACGGCGCCGAGAACGTCAGAGTCACTCTCGCCAGCGCTGGCCGCAGCGAGGTCCTCCAGGCCGAGCACCTCCACGGCGTCCCCGAGGCGGGACGCGCACTCCTGCTCCGCCGAGTCGGTCAGCACCACGCGCAACGCCGCCGCCGCCACCAGGTGACGCAGCCGCTCCTCAGGGTAGGCCGGATCGAGGGGCACGTAGGGATTGCCGGATTTCAGCAGGGCGAGTATCGGCACCGTGACCGCTTCCTGGCGCAGCAGCAGCCCGACGCGCTCGCCACCCTGGAGACGCCGCAGCAGATGTCGCGCTAGGCGGTTGCTAGCGCGGTTGGCGGTAGCGTAGGTCAGCGTAGCGCCGGCGGTGCGCACAGCGAAGCGCTTTCCATGCTGTCTTGCCTGACGGTAGAAAACGTCGACAACACTCTTCGCATCGCCGTACCAGGGGGCGTCGCCCGAGGCGGCCGGGGCGGGCGCGGCTACCCCCGAGGACAGCTCGCGCCAGGGCCGGGCCGGGTGGCGCGCGGCGACGCGCAGGAGACCGAGGAGCTTGGCCTGGAGGAGCTCGGCCGTCTCGCGGCGGAACAACGACTTGCGGTAGTCGAGGCGCATGAGGATGCGGCCGGGCGCCTCGACGACGTAGCAGTTCAAGTCCATCTTCTGATCGATGCCGAAGTTGTCCTTGAAGCTGGCGAATGCGAGCGGCGCCAGGTTGCGGTCGACGAAGGTCAGGCCATTGAACGATACCGACGTGAACGGCGTCCGGCCTCGGGCGGAACGGCAACCGAGATCCTCCGCGAGGACGTCCAGGGGACAGGATGAATGCCGCAGCGCCCCACGAAGGCGGTCCTTGACGTGGGTGATCAGCTCCGCTGGCGAGGCCTCCTCGTCGACGCGCAGGCACAGGGGAACAACGTTGACGAAGGGGCCGAGCAGATGGCGGTGGCGCGCGGAGTTGCGCCCAGCGACAGGGACGGCGATCACCAAGTCGCGCTGGGCGGTGATCCTCGCCAGGTGCAGCGCGAAGACGGCCAGCAGCACGGTGTAGCGCGTGGCGCCGCCCGCGCGTGCGAGCTCGCGCACGGAAGCGGCCAGCTCCTGTGGGATGATCACGACCAGCGAGGCTCCGGCGGCGTCGCCGGCCTCGGCCAGAGCCGTGTCGTAGGGGAGCGCGAGGCTGCGCGGCATGTCGCGCAGCTCCTCCGCCCAGTAGCGCCGCGAAGCCGCGAAGCTGCGGCGCCACTCCTCGCCTTGCTGGGCAGCGACGTAATCGCGGAACTCCAGCCCGCCCTCGCCGTCCCGACTGCTGCCGCGCACCGGCTTCTCCAACAGCGAGGTGGCGAGCTTCCAGATGGACATCCCGTCAAGCACGAGCTGATCGGCGACGATCAGCAGCCGGAAGCGCGCACCACCCAGCCGGATCAGACGCACGGAGAACAGCGGCGGCGCGCTCGGCGAGAAGGGTTGGCGCGCGACCGCCGCCGCGTGCTCCAGGCACGCCGCCTCCGCTGCGGCAGGCTGCAGATGACCGAAGTCGACCAGCGTAAATGCGGGGGCGCACGTCTCCAGCTCGACCGCCATGAGCTTGTTGTCCTGCAGCTCGAACCGCGTCCGCAGGATGGCGTGGCGCCGGACGATCCCAGCCAGCGCGCCCGCAAGCCTCATCGGTTCGACGCCGTCCGCCTCGGCCAGGACCGGGATGTTGTAGCAGCTCGACTCGGGGTTGAGCTGGCGGTCGAGCCACAGCCCGCGCTGCAGCCTGGATACCTCGTAGCGCCGCTCCATGGCCTAGCCGCGTTCCGGTGCAGGCCGCGCCCAAGGCGGCTGCTGCCGGGCGGTGCGGTCCGGTTCTTGATGCCGCGTCATGCCGGAGCATGCTCGCGGGTTGGAGCAGCCACGCGCACGAAGGCCGCGTCCGCATAGCGTCTCGCAATCTCGCGGCGTCGCAGCTTGAGCGTACCCGTCAGCAGCCCCTCTTCCACGATGAAACCCCGCGGGAGAATCAGACACTCTGCGATCCGCAGGTTCTGGCTCACTGAGCGGTTGTGCTCGGCGAGCGCAGCCATCACGGCACCCTGCGCGGCGCCGTCGCCGGTCGCCCCGTTGCGGAGGCAGATGATGGCGTCCAGGGCGGCGCCGTCGCGGGACAGCACCATGCTCTGAGCGAGCAGCGGATGCTCGGCTAGGCGCGTCTCCGCGTGTGCTGGAAATACCTTCTCGCCACTGCGCAGCACGATGACTTCATCGAGGCGCCCGAGCACGTAGAGGAAGCCGTCCTCGTCGAGAGAGCCGGCGTCGCCAGTGTGGATAAAGCCCTGCGCGTCGACCTCGGTTCCGGGCTCGTGGACGCGCGCGTCGAACCGGACGAGGATCTCGGAGTCGCCCGCGATCCGCACCTGTACGCACGGTTTGCCGACGCTGCCGATGCGGAAGTCGCGGTCGGTGCTCAGCGCGACCGTGCCCAGCTCGCTCAGCCCGTAGCCTTGGTAGAGCTTGACACCGATGCTGTAGAAGGTGCGAAGCGTCGCCGTCGAGATTGGCGCGCTGCCGGTGACGAAGTAGTCCGCGCGGCCGCCGTAGAGCTTGCGCAGGTCGTGGAAGAGGATGCGCCCGCAGGCGCGCTTGACGAGGCTCCGGTTCGCCCATCCATTGATTCGCAGCCGATTGTACCTACGGAAACCCAAACGCTTCCACCGCGGCAGCCTCGCCAGCTTGGTTTCGATGCGCGCGGCCAGGAGGTCGTAGATGAGGGGCACGCTGACCATGATATTCGGCTTCTCCACGATCAGGTGCTTGAGCACGCTGACGCGATCGGACAGCACTATGTCGATGCCGTTGAAGAGCGCGGACATCAGGAACACGCGCTGCTGGTGATGCGAGAACGGCATGAAAAAGAGGGTGCGATTGTCCTTCCTGCTCCAGAAGCTGCGCTTGAAGCGCAGGTAACGGGCGCCGGCGGTGAGCTTCCCCCGCAGGGTGCGCGCGGGGGGATCGGGCTCGAGATCGCGGAGCCGCATCGGGATCGCCTTGACGCGCTCGGAGGTTCCTGAAGAAAAGGCTGTCGAGTAATCAACCGGAACGAGGTCCGGGCTGGGTGCGGGGAGCTCAACGGGCTCGACATCCCGGAGCAGCTCCTCCGGATGCGCGCCGCGGTATCTCACCTGCCTGACGGCGGGCCCCACGAGGCCGGTGTCGAGACGCGAGTCGACCAGCAGCAGCTCAACCGGATGTTCCTGCAGCAGCCGGCCGATGTCCGCGGCCGGGAGGTGCTCGGGAAAGGCGACGGAGCGGAGGCCGGCGCGGAGGCACGCGAGGTCGGCGACCATCCACTGGTAGCTCGTCGGCCCGAGGATGCCGACGCGCTCCACGCCCTCGCGCCGGTGGAGGGCATGCAGCCGCGCCGCGCAGCCGTCGATGTCGCCGGCAAGCCCCTTCCAGTTACGCGCGT
>Ga0184629_10000701_pt1 | contig 14634 bp, 13 predicted proteins | sample PLM4_32_b1_FD_133158 | JGI IMG/M metagenome (GOLD analysis project Ga0184629, IMG submission 133158) | Groundwater sediment microbial communities from an aquifer in East River, Colorado, USA - PLM4_32_b1 | ecosystem: Environmental > Terrestrial > Soil > Riparian zone | place: USA: East River... | reverse complement strand
TTCACCCCCACGATCAACACGGCGCTGATCGAGCTCACCGGAAATTTCACCGCGCCCGCGCTCTGGGTCTCGCTGGCCGCCGCCATCAGCCTGACTGGGGCGCTGCTGTCACGAAGACTTGTGGCGACGCCGGGTCTTCAGCCAGCCATGGCGTGACACGATGCTGACCGCCGAACAACGTAAGGAGAAGATGAAGGCCGTCATCCGGGCGGGCACCGGGAATTTTCTCGAGCTCTACGATTTCCTATGGACCAAGACCTTGCCCGGAGAGATCGACTGTCATGACCTTGATCTCGTCTGCACGTGCTGTGGATGAGGTCGTCAGGAGAATTGCCATCGTCACCCCGATTGCGCTCGCCAAGATTCTGGCGACTGTCATCGGGGGGCGGGCAGCACGCAGTTGAGCGAACGAGTGAAGAAGCTCTTCGGAAGAGGCCATTCAGAAATCCTACAACTTTCTGGTGCGCAGGGCATGTCTCCTATTGGCGAAACTGCGACACAGACCGCGCCCGGGCGAACGTCTGGAATAGCCCCCGATAGCAGACACAGCGCGCGCAACGACGCGCTGCACAAACAGCTGCTCGACCTCATCCGCGGCGCGTCGAAGTGACCGCACCCGCGGTGTCACTTTCCTCCCCCTAATGTCCGCTCCTGGCGCAGACGGACATTGCGCCGGAGCGCCGGGAACGGGGAAAAGTGACCCTTTGCGACATGTCGAGCCACAAGAGGAACGTTCCGTTCACGCGCCGGAACCGACCGTGCAAGTGACTGCAAACTAGGAATTCTGCCCTATCTCGGTTTAGCTTGTACTTCGAGGGACAACGGCTATCGAGGGTACAACATGCAGGAAGTCGACCTCGGTGGCGAAAAATCGTTCATCGGCGCGTGGTATTTTCCGGATGTTCAGGTTTGCGACGACCTCGTTCAGTTTTTCAAGCAGTCCGACAAAAAACGTCCGGGCGCGACCTGGGACGGAAGAGTCGACAAGAGCTTCAAGGATTCGATCGATGTTGTCGTGCCCTTCAGGGACTTCGGCCGCCTTCCCGTCATGTGCAGATATCTGGACACGCTCATGGAGGTTGTGCGGGCTTACGTGGACAAATATCCCCGAAGCGGCGAAACGGCCAACTGGTTCATAACTGAAGATATAAACATCCAGTATTACGAGCCGGGTGGCGGCTACAAAGCGTGGCACACAGAGCGAACCAACAACCGGGTTCCTTTTGTGAACCGTCATCTTGTGTTCATGACCTATTTGAACGATGTGCACGACGCGGGCGGGACCGAATTCCTGTATCAGAAGATCAACGTAAAACCGAGAAAGGGCCTGAGCCTGATATGGCCGTCAGATTGGACGCATACGCATCGGGGCGTCGTCTCGCCCACCGAAGAGAAGTACATCATCACCGGTTGGTTCGATTTCGCGTGATCCGTCTCCAGCTGCCGAACAGCTCGCGCCGCCACTAGAAAGCCCGCAGTGTCGCTCGTGCGACCTGCTTCCCGAACCGCCGTATCAAAGGTTGCATCGTGGAAGGGTTTAGCCCCGCCTATTGTCAAATGTCTCTACCTAGCGAAACTGCGACATAGACCGCGCCCGTGCAAACGTCTGGAATAACCCCCGATAGCAGACCCAGCGCGCGCAACGGTGCGCTCCGCTAACTCGCGAGTGCGCGGGCCTGATCGAATTGGAGCGAGGCGAGGCGCGCATAGAGGCCGCCGCGTGCTACGAGCTCGGCGTGGCTGCCTTCGCCGATGATGTGGCCCTGATCCATCACGACGATGCGCTTCAAGCGCTGGATCGTAGCCAGGCGATGCGCGATCACGATGGTGGTGCGGCCGCTCATCAGATTGGCCAAGCCCTGCTGCACCAAGCGCTCGTTCTCGGCATCGAGCGCGCTCGTCGCCTCATCGAGCAGGAGCAGCGGCGCATCGCGCAGGATCGCGCGCGCAATCGCGATGCGCTGGCGCTGGCCGCCGGAGAGCGTGACGCCGCGCTCGCCGAGCTTTGCGTCGTAACCGCCGGGCAAGCGGCGGATGAACTCATCGGCCGCGGCCGCTTCGGCCGCGCGGCGCACCTCATCGGGCGAAGCCTCGGGACGGCCGTAGCGGATGTTGTCGAAGATCGTGCCGGAGAAGATCGCCGGGTCCTGCGCGACAAGCGCGATGTTCGCCCGCAGCGCGCGCGGATCGGCATCCGCCATGGTCACGCCATCGAACAGGATGCGTCCCTCCTGCGGATCGAAGAAGCGCAGCAGCAATTGGAACACGGTGGACTTGCCGGCGCCCGATGGGCCTACGAGGGCGACCGCTTCGCCGGGATTGACGATGAACGACACGTCGTGCAGCGCGCGATAATCGGGGCGTGACGGATAGCGGAACGTGACGTGTTCGAAGCGCACGGCGCCCTTCGCGGGCTTCGGCAGCGGCACCGGATTGGGCGGCGTCTTGACCGCGGGTTCGGTCGCCAGAATCTCCATCAGCCGCTCGGTGGCGCCCGCCGCGCGCTGGACATCGCCCCAAGTCTCCGAGAGCGCGCCGGTGCCTGTCGCGAGCAGCACGGCATAAAGCACGAACTGACTGAGCTCGCCGCCCGTCATGCTGCCCGCGAGCACATCGATCGCACCCGCCCACAGCACGCCGACGACACAGGAGCCGACAAGGAAGATCACGAATGCCGTCATCACCGCGCGCATCTTCGTGCGCCTGATCGCGGTGACGAACGAGTCCTCCACCGCGCGGGAAAAATTCGCGCGATCCACATCCTCGTGCGTGAAGGCCTGCACGGTCGCGATCGCGCTGAGTGCTTCGCCCGCATAGGCCGAGGTGTCGGCGATGCGGTCCTGCGATTCGCGCGAAAGACGGCGCACGCGTCGACCGAAGAGAATGATCGGCAGCACGACCAGTGGCACACCGAACAGACACAGCGCCGCAAGCTTGGGGCTGGTGACGATCATCATCCCGATGGCGCCGATCCCCATGACCACGTTGCGCAGGGCAAAGGACGCGGACGAGCCGACGACGATCTGAATGAGCGTGGTGTCCGCGGTCAGACGCGACAGCACCTCGCCGGTGCGCGTCGACTCGAAGAAGTTGGGACTGAGCGAAAGCACGTGGCTGAAGACGCGCGCGCGGACGTCGGAGGTCACGCGCTCGCCGATCCAGGTCACGAAGTAGAAGCGCGTGGCCGCGGCAGCGCCCATCACACCCGCGACAGCGATGAGGGCCAGGAAGTACTGCCCGATGCGGCTCGCGTCTTCAGCCGAGAAGCCGTGATCGATGACGCCGCGCACCGCCATCGGCAGGGCGAGCGTCGCGCCCGCTGCGACGATGAGGGCCGCACCCGCCGCGGCGATCATGCCCCGATAGGGCAAGACAAAGGGCTTCAGCGCCCTGAGTGGCGCCAAGTTCTTGGACTTCTCGCGGCGCTCGGCGTCGCGCTCGATGTTCTCGACAACCTGTTCGGACGTGCCGGTCATGGCTCCCTATAGCCCAGCCGATGAGCGCGCGCGACGTGGGATGGGGCCGCCGCGCCGACGTGACACCGCAATTCCGCCGCATTGAGACGGTAGGGAGGGCGCAGGGGTTGTGAGCTGGACCAATCGCTTTGTGCCGGGGGCGCGCCCGCCGGCCAAGGCTACGCCCGGGAGGGGGCAGGCTCATGACCGAACTTCAATACAGCCCGGGCTTGTTCCGCGTTTCGCGCGCGCGGACCGCGCACTCGCCGCAGCAGCGGCTTTTCGGCATCGCGTTCGCGATCGCGATGGAAGTGGGCATCGTCGCAGCGCTTCTTTTGACGTTGCGATATGTCGACGCGCCCGACATACGGCCGGACATCACCATCGTGAACGTTCCTCCGCTCCCTGACGAGCCGCAGATTCCGGTCCCACCGCCGCAGATTTTCGACGCGCCGCCGTTGCAGCAACCTATTATTCCAGAGGTGGTGCTCACCTACACGCCACCAACCCCAACGACATCTATTTCGATCCCGCCTCCGGTACCCGTTCCCACGACACCGCCGCGCGTGGAACCGGCACCGACGCCGCCGGTGGTGCTCATCCCGGCCAAAGCGATCGCGAGCACGCATACGATTCCGGAGTATCCTCCCGTCTCGCGGCGGCTGCGCGAGCAGGGAACGCTGCGCTTGAAACTCACCATCGACGAAAAGGGGATCGTAACCCAGGCCACCGTGGTGAATTCGAGCGGCGCCCAGAGACTGGACGAGGCGGCTGTGAACTGGGTGACGTCGCACTGGCGCTACACGCCAGCGATGCAGGGCACGAAGGCAGTTCCGTCGATGACAGATGCCATCGTGGAGTTCCGCCTGCAGTAGTTAACGCAATTTCGACTGACCTGTCGGAGAATGCTCAAGCAGCCGCGAGAGATACGAACGCGCATGAGCCTGCGAGCGATTGCAAAGTTTGGCGCTCTGCTGCTGGGCGTGTTGGCTATCGCTCTCGCCCTTCGAGTCGCCTGGACTCACGTCAACGTCACGCAGGAGCTTGCGAGCTCTTCCGTGGCCCGTTGGTGGCGCTGCCAGGGTGTCGAGCGCCCAACTCTGGCCGAGAAAGGAGTTCCATGGGCACTCACCTATTCTTGGTCGGGAGGAATGGGGCCGGGAGATGTGTCTTTGGCTCTCGACAGCGGCGGCCGCGCCACGCTGACTTCAAGTCAGCATGGCCAGCCTTCCCCACTGGTCGCCGGCTACAACGTACCTGAAGAGGAAATATCTCGTATTGCCCTTGCTGTGGATCATGCCGGCTTGCTCTGCGAAACCGTTCATCATCGGGACGGTTACATCGTCTCGGATCTAGGGCGATTCTCCGTCAACATCACAAGCGGCAACTACTCCAGAACCGTGTTTATCGACGAGTGCAATACGATCGCCGATCCCACGGCACTGTCCGAGGTGCGGGCGGCGCTGATCGCCTTGAAACCGAGCCTTCATGACAGCATCGCTTGGGGACCGTACGGCACGGCTGCCGTTCCCGCTGAGATTTGCGCTCCCTGGAACCAGCGGGCCCAATAAGATCGCCCAATTTTTGGTAGTCGTCCGCATGTTTTCCAATGTGGACAAAGTGTCACCCGCTCAAGCGGTTGAGCGATGGCGTGCGGAGCATGCTAGAAAGGGGCAAGCAGAATCCGCCGCCGAGTCTCGTTTGAACGATTCCCCTATTTCGCTCTCGGGCGCCGCGGCACCGCGGCGTCCGGTGCGGCGGTCCCTGATCGTCGTCTGCATCATGCTGTCGCTGTTCATGTCGGCGATCGAGGTGACGATCGTGGCGACGGCGATGCCGCAGATCGTCCGCGACCTTGGCGGCTTCGCTTACTACTCGTGGGTGTTCTCCGCCTTCCTGCTGACGCAGACCGCGACCACGGTGATCTTCGGCAAGCTCGCCGATATCTACGGCCGCAGGCCCACGATCATCGCCGGCACGATCATCTTCCTGACCGGTTCCATCCTGTGCGGGTTCGCCTGGTCGATGGCCTCCATGATCGCGTTCCGACTGTTGCAGGGCATCGGTGCGGGATCCATGCAACCGATCGCGGTCACCATCGCGGGCGATCTCTACGCTGGGCGCGAGCGGTTGAGAATGCAGGGCGCGCTCTCCGCGGTGTGGGCGGCGGCCGCGATGATCGGTCCGCTCGTCGGCGGCGTGCTGGTCGAAAGCCTGTCGTGGTCGTGGATCTTCTGGGTCAACGTGCCGGTCGGAATTCTGACCATCGCGGGATTCGTCCTGTTCATGCATGAGGACGTCGCGCATCGCGAGCACAGAATCGACTATGTCGGCGCGGCGCTGTTCTCGGTGGCCGTGGGCGCGTTCCTGGTCGCGCTGACGCAGAGCGCGACGCTTTCCTGGACGGAGATCCTTCTGCTCGCCGCGGTCGCGCTTCTGTCGGCGCTCCTGTTTCTTGCAGTCGAACGCAGCGCGCCGGAGCCGATGATCGCAGTCGATCTCTGGGGCAGCCGGCTGCTCGCGTCGGCGAACGTGTCGCTGCTCACAGGAATGATGGCGCTCGCCGGAGTGATGTCCTACCTGCCGATGTATTTCCAGGGCGTGCTCGGCTACTCCGCCATCTATGCGGGATTCCCGCTGATGGTGATGATGGTGACGTGGCCCTTGGCGTCCGCCACGTCGGGCACGATCCTGCGCTGGCTTTCGATGCGCACGGTGCTGAGGCTCGGCGGGTTCCTCATCCCGATCGGGGCGGCGTTCCTGCTGTTCTTGAAGCCCGGCACCACCCTCATCGTCGCGGGCATCGGCCCGGCCCTGATGGGTTACGGCATGGGACTGCTCAACATCACCTCGGTGATCATGGTCCAGGGCTCGATCGACTGGTCGAAGCGCGCGAGCGCGACCGCGTCGCTGATCTTCTCGCGCTCACTCGGCAACACGCTGGGCGTTGCGGTTCTGGGCGCGGTGCTCAATTTCGGCGTGATCCTCTTCGCCATCGCGCAAGGACAGAGCGAACTCGTCACACCCGACCACGTGCGCGAGCTCTTGACCATGATCGGCGACGTGGCGGGCGGCGGCGCGGATCAAAGCCTCAAGATGGTGCTCGATTCCGCCCTGCATCTCACCTTCTGGATCATGCTCGCCTTTGCGGCAATCACCGCAATGCTGTCGCTCACGATCCCGATCCGCGAATTGGAAACGCTGACGCGCACGCGCGACGCCGAAACCGCTCAGGCGGAATAAAGCCTCAGGTCATCATAGCCCAACGCGCAGGCGTAATCGTCTCAACCTCTTCGTTGCGAAGATAGCGGACCACCTTGTCAACGACCTCCAGGGCAGCCGCGTCGTACATATCGGTCGTTCCGCCTGCGATATGTGCGGTCAAGAAGACATTGGGCAAGGTGCGAAAGGGATGAGAGCGCGGCAAGGGCTCACGATCATAGGTATCGAGGCAGGCAGAAATGTCGCCGCGGCGCAAGCGCGTGATGAGGGCCTTTTCGTCAATCAACCCGCCTCGCGCCGTATTGATCAGGACGGAACCGGGGCGCAACAGTGCGAGCTCCGAGGCGCCGAGACTGTGCCGCGTCTTGTCCGTGAGACCGCGATGAAGCGAGACGATGTCCGCGGCGAGCACATCGCGCAGAGGTGACTTGCGCGCTCCATGACGCATGATCTCCTCCTCGGAGGCGTGCTCGGTATAAACCGTCGCGGCGACATCGAAGGGGCGCAGCAAGGAAACGAACGCCGCCGCATTCACACTCCATCCCACGAGACCCACAGTGACACCGGAAAAGTCGCGCAGCGCGAAAGCCCCGCCCTGTTCCGCTTGCGGGATTCTCAGCCTGCGCTTTGCTGTCCTCCAGCCGCGCTTGAGCAATGCCTCGACGGGGGTATTCCGCATAAGGGGTGCTGCGGTTCTGGCATAGCGCATCAGGGAACCCTTGTATCCCGAGAGCGCCGGCACTACACCCCAGCCTCCGCGGCGCATGACCTGATGCGAGAGAAACGCGCGGCGCCTGCCCAACAACGCAAGCCCAAGTACGAATTCCGCAACGGTCCGCGCATAGGCGTCGCTGGCGTTGACGACGCGCAACCCGCGCTCGAACAGCAATTCCGGCCCGTAGCCTCTGATGGACAGACCTACGATCCCTACGATTTCGAGGCCCGGCAGCTTCATAAGCAGATCACGATCAAGCGGCTGTCCGCCGCGGCCGATGATTGCGGCTCTGACATCCGCCCTAGGATGGAGCGAGGAGGATACCTCCTCAGCCGTGACGATTCGGCACTCCGCGGCCAGTTTCGGCAGCGCATTCTGCAATGTCGCCGGATTCGCGACGAGAACCGACGGGACCTCACTGCGGATCGCGCGCAATTGCGACGGCACAGTTTGCACATGTGCTGGGGAAGCAAGCGGCAGCACCACCGGCCCGGTGAATCCCCGCTCGATAAGCTCAGCGAGAAACAACGAGGGCGCGAGCGCTGAAATCGCGTGAGGTGGCTCGCCGCCTGTCTCGATCGCATCCAGGAACGCGCGGTGCTCCGCCTCGAAACCCTGTTCGTCCGTATTGAATACGGTTTCTCGCGATCCGTTGGGCGTCTCAAGCAGAAGCCGCTTCGTGCTTGCGGTGTAGGTCCGCTCGAAGCCGTGGAGCACATACTCCTCCTTCCAGCTGCCCGCACTATTGTCTGACAGAAAGCTCGCCTGACATCCGTCGGGCCAGCTCATGATGGCGGAGAAATTGCGCGCCTCCGGTGAGCCTGCCGTTGTGGCAATCGACGCGAGATGCGAAGGCAGCCCGCCCGCCAAGTGAACGAGCGCATCGAGCGCGTGAATTCCGTTTGCCGTGAGCCATGTCTTCGCACCAAACGGCGGCGGCTTCTTGAATTCGGGCTTGTGAACGACCGCTTCGATGAAAGCCCAAGCGATCCGGCCTGCTTCCGCACGCGCCATCGCAAGCGATGGATAGAAGCGCCGGTTGTGCCCGCCGGCGGCGACGACGCCGCGCTCCGCGGCGGTTTCCGTCAACCGAAGGGCTTCCGCATACGACGGCGCAATTGGCTTCTCGACAAATAGATGCTTGCCGCTCTCAAGCGCGATCAATCCATATTCATAGTGCATGCGCGCCATCCCAAAAATGTAGACGGCATCGATATCGTCGCGCGCGATGACGCTGAACGCATCGGCGCTCTGTTCGGCAAAGGCGAAACGCTCCTTTGCGCTTGACGCGCGATCATGCTGAATGTCGCAAATCACAGAAAGCGCGACCCGTCCTTTGGCCCTCTGGGCCGCAAGGATAGGCAGATGCGTATGCTGCGACATTCCTCCTGCGCCGATGACGAGAATTCGGAGAGGGCGGACGGAGGCTTTTCTCTGCTGCATCGGCGCCATGTGTTGCGATTATGCCCGTGGCATCCGCTGGTGCAACGGCGCGAATATCCATCCGATCGCGAATTCCTGCATCGACAGAGACAGTCGCGTTTCCAGCCGGCGCTTGAAACGCCAACGGCCCTGTCTCGGTGAGACAGGGCCGTTTCGTTAAGCGCGATGTTCCACGTTAGACGTCGACGACCATATCCGGCATCGTCAGGAACGAATGCGCCGCGTGCCAGAAGAGGTTGCGGTTGTAGCTCAAGCCGAGATTGTGCGCCGTTCCAGGCAGCACGACGAGCTGCTTGTCCGGGTTCGGCAGCTCATTGAACATCTCGAGGATGTCCTCTTCCGTGGCGATGCCGTCATAGCAGCCGCGGATGAGCAGCGTCGGGCACTTGATCGTGGACGCCGGAATGATCGGGAGCTTCGACGTCATGTCGAGATAGGTGCCCGTAGGTACCGTGTCGCCGTATTTCAGCTCGGCATCGGCGAGCGCATCCGCAGCCTTGGGATCGCCCGTGCCGGGCTTGTCGCGCGTGAAGATCGAAGCGAGCATCGAGCGGGGACGCGGACGCGTGTTGTTCTTCTGATAGTACTCGAGGTCCTTGGCGCGGTCTGTGAGCGTCGGCGAGCCTTTACCCGTGTACGTGTAGGCGCCAAGCACAATGCGGCCAACGCGGTCGGGATGCGCAGCCGCATAGGCGGCGGTGCGGAGCGCGCCCGAGGACGAGCCCATGAAGTGGAATTTCTGCTGACCGGTTTCGCGCACGACGATCGGGATCATCGCCTCAAGATCGGCGACGCCGCTCTTGACGTCGGAATTGGCCTTCGGGTTCCGCGTGGACTTGCCGTAGCTTTCGAAGTCGATGGCCCAGACGTCATAGCCGAGGCGGGCGAAGACGTTCATGATCGAGTACTCGCCGGCGCCAGGGACGGTCAGGTCCCAGGCCGGAAGCGCGGCCATCGACGAGCCGTGCACGAGAATGAGCACGGGGACCGGAGCCTCACCCGCGACCGGTGCCTTGGCGCGGCGGCGATAGAGCTGGAGCTTAATGTCGCCCTTCATCGCGGTGTATTCGCGGTTCCAGTAGGTCATCGGCGGCGCTTTTATCGAGGGGACGAGCGGCGCGATTTCCGCGGCCGCAGGCGCAGGCACAGCGGCGACGGCGGCGGCCGCGGCGGCAACGCCCAGTCCGAGGACGGCGCGGCGGTTTTGGCCTTCGGCCTCGCGGTCGATGTTGGTTACGGATTCGGGGTTCATTACGGAGTCCCTCCAGCTTGATCTCTATGCGCATCGCAAGGAGCGCTTCGCGCACTTTATCGTTTCCCACTTCGAGGAGCCATCCCCGAAGGGGCGTTGCCGATGAGGCCAGGAAGTATACTATTCCGCGCCGGAGGAACGAGGATGGCCTACGCGACCGCGGCCAAAAAAGCCTGGCTCACCGGCATTTGCGTCGTGCTCGCCGGGCTTGCCACGACGCCTTCGAGCGCGATCGAGCAGGTCGATCTCGAACTCGTCATCACCACCGACGTCTCTTATTCCGTCGACGATATGGAAGCGCGCATGCAGCGCGAGGGCGCAGTCACGGCGTTCCGCAGCAAGGAGGTGGTGGAGGCGATCAAGTCGGGTTCGCTTGGCAAGATCGCGGTCGCGTATATCGACTTCTCGAACGCGAATGCGAGCCGGGTGGTGGTGGACTGGCAGGTCGTGCATGACCAGGCGAGCGCCGAGGCCTTTGCCGACGCGATCGCCGTCGCGCGCAAGACCGACGGCGTACAGACCTCGATCTCGAGCGGCATCGCTCTCGCCGCGCGAATGATCGAGGACAACGACTACGAGGGGATGAAGAAGGTCATCGACGTCTCCGGCGACGGACCGAACAACGAGGGACGGCGGGTCGACCATGTGCGCGACGAGGTCCTCGCCAAGGGCTTCATTATCAACGGACTGCCGATCGTCACCGAGGCCGACAAGTTCGACGTCTATTACCTGCCCGATCTCGACAAATATTATGCAGGGTGCGTGATCGGCGGACCGGGCGCCTTCATCCAGGTGGCCAACGGCTTTGCGGATCTCGCCCGCGCGCTCAGGCGGAAGCTCGTGCTGGAAATTTCCGACGCGGGAAGGTCGGTGCGCGATCCGCTGTTCGTGAAGGTTGCTGCCGGACAGCGCACGTCCGGGCGGATCGTCTACGAAAGAGGCTGCGATATCGGCGAGCGGATGCGCTACGGCGGGTCTATTCCACGTCCGTAGGCCGTTGGGAGACTTCCGCGGCACACGAGTGATCGCAATCGGCCGAACACGTCGATGAGATGCAGCGGCACTTCGTGCCGTATTCGTCCACCAGCCATTCCAGATATCCGTCCAGCGCCTTGCGCAGGACCTGATGCCGGGTGAAGCCCTTTTTCACTGCGAGGATGCCAAGGGTTTCGTACTCTTCCTCGGTAAGCGCGATCATCAGCCGGTGCTGTTTTTTCGCTGAGGCTTGCGCGATGTGCTCGAACACGCCGTAGGGCAACAGGAGATCGCTGTCTTCGCCGGGCACGACGGTCTGATCGGCCGCCTCGAGAAGAGGAGTCTCTTCGACCGGCGGCGGGTTCGATGCGACGATGCTGAGCGAAGGCTGCTCGCCTTTGCGCCGGCGCGGACGCCTGACATCGGACGGGATTGCGTCACCCTTTCTGACAAGCATATCCGCCGTCAGGCGCCCGAATTTGCTCTCATCCATGTCGTGATCGCTCTTCAGTTCCGGCGGCCAAATATATTCGTATGACGACCGGCGCCACCGAACAGCGTTGACCCGCGCGACGCCTTCACAACCACCTTGGGCGCCTCTTGCGCCACGGCGACTTCGGGTGCCGGTTCAGGCCGGCTCAACGGTGTGGGATCAACAGGCGGAGCGTAAAAAACTTCCTCAACCGGCGCGGCATCTTCAGTCGCATACGCGTCTTTCAGCCTCGCGTTGAGTGCAGGCACATCTTCGGCCGGGGGCGGAGCCTCGGTCCCGTCGACCTCCTCCGACCCGCCCGAGAGCGAACTGATGGAAAAATATTCCGGCCGCGTTTCGGGCGCGAGCGAGGGATCTTTCACGAGGCGCGCGAGGCGATCCTGGATGTAGATCCAGAGCTCGTTGACTTCCTTGGCCGAGGGCGAACCGGGAAGCACCTCGCCCACAGTGCGGCCATCGACCATGCTCGCGGCGAAGTCGACGCGATGGTGGACGGTGATCGGCGCGACCGTGCCGTGCTGTGAGAGTGCGACCGCGGCTTCGCCGGTGATGCGCGCGCGAGGCGTCGCGGCGTTGACGACGAAGATCAGCGCCTTCTTGTGACGATCGGCCAGATCCGCGGTCGCTCCGACGGAGCGCAAGTCGTGCGGACTCGGACGACACGGAACAACGACGAGATCGGCAAGCGAAATCACATGCGAGATGGCATCAGTGATCGCGGGCGGCGTGTCGATGACGACGAGCTTGATGCCGCTGCGTTCGAGCTGCTGCATCGCTGTGTTGAGATCGAACACTCCGACTTTGGCGAATGCCGGGGTTTTTTCGGTGCGCACATTCCACCAAGCCGCCAAGCTTCCTTGCGGATCGGTATCGATGAGCGCAACCGGCCCCGCACCCGCCTTCTCGGCTTCTACCGCGAGGTGACCGGAAAGGGTTGTCTTGCCCGATCCACCCTTCTGGGAAGCCAACGCAATCACAAGCATGGCGCTGCCTCTGTCCGTCATAAAACCAGCCGGGCGCCAGAGGTGCCTGGCGCCGTGCCAGCGTTTTTACCGCAACCCGCGTTTCGGGCCGGCAAAAGGGTAAGCTGGGAATTGTTTCAAATTTGCTGATAATTGGCTTCGCGCCCACACGGGGCCCTCAATATTGATCGTTCGTTAACGTCTTCGGCGCGCTAGGATGGGCCGAGCGTGAACAAAAGGGCGCGGGTTCGTGGAGCTGGTGAAGGAGCGCGTCTGCGGCGAATGTTCGGTTTGCTGCGTCGTGCTGAACGTCGACACGGCCGAGTTCCAAAAGCTGCCTGGCTTTCCCTGCGCCCATCTCTGCAAAGCGGGCTGCTCGATCCACGCCACGCGCTATCCGGTCTGCCGCACTTATCATTGCGGCTGGCGCTATCTTCAATTCCTCGGCGATGACTGGCGGCCCGACAACAGCGGCGTTCTGATAGATTTCCAGGTCGACGATTTGCCTGCGCATTACCCAAAGCGTCCAGGCATCAGGATGACCGTGGTGGACAGAGACAAGGCTCTCCGCCGTCCCTTCTATGACTTTGCCGCCCGCCTCGTTGCCGCCGACGTGCCGGTCATTCTTGCCGTGCCCGGACCGCCCAGCCACTTCCCGGTGGGAGCGTTACTCAACGACGCGCTCAAACAGGCTGTGTCGGCGCGAGACCTTTCAGAGATCGAAACTTTATTTGCGCAAGCCCTAAAGGGACTGGAATCCCACCAATTCAACCGCGTGGTGCACCGCAACGCGACGCCATCGACGAAATAAGGGATCATCAACCAAGCCGCAAAAATGGGGTATAGTGGACTTCGGCAAGGTCAGACGCCCGGCGGGCCCGCTGACGGAGCTGCTAGAGAAAACGTCGGGGTTTCAAGGAGGGATTTCCCATGAAGCTTGCATTCACCACTTCAGTTGCGGCCGCATGCCTGTTCGCTGCCGCGGCCTTTGCGCAAGGCCAGGACTTTTCGCAGGTACAGATCAAATCAACGCCGCTCGGCAACAACACCTACATGCTCGAAGGCCAGGGCGGGAACATGGTCATCGCCGTCGGCGGTGACGCCGTGATCCAGGTCGATACCGAGTTCGCGCCCTTGCACGACAAGATCAAGGCCGAGATCGACAAGCTGTCGGGCGGCAAGCCGATCAAGTACGTCGTCAACACGCACTTCCACGGCGACCACACCGGCGGCAATGGCGGCTTCGCCAAGGACGGCGCCACGGTGATTGCGCATCGCAACCTCGCGCTGCGTCTCGAGCACGGTTCGACCAACGGTATATCCGGCCAGAAGACGGAGCCTGCAACGAAAGATCGGATTCCGAAACAGACCTACACCAATGAAGGCTCGCGCCTGATGGTTCAGGGTCAGACGGCGGTTGTGCAGCATCCGCGCAGCGCGCACACGGATACCGATTCTTATGTCTACTTCCCGAATGCGAACGTGATCGCCACCGGCGATATCGTGAGCCTTGGCCCACGCTACCCGACGATCGACTATGCCAATGGCGGCAGCCTCAACGGCATCATCCAGACGGTCGAGACCTATCTCAAATTGGGTAACGATCAGACGAAATATGTGCCCGGACACGGACCGCTCGCGAGCCGCGCCGACATGCAGCGCTATCACGACATGCTTGTCGGCGTGCGCGATGCAGTGAAAGCGCAGATCGACACGGGCAAGACGGAAGATCAGGCCGTCGCCGCGAAGCCGCTCGCCGCAATCGGCATGAGGCTCGGCAGCACACAGATGCTCGACGACGCCATGGTTAGGATGTCCTATCGTTCGCTCAAAGGCGCGAAGGCCAACCCCGCCTAATTCACCACAGCATCTGCCATTCGAAGGGCCGGGACGATCGTCGTCCCGGCCCTTTTTCTTACCGCAGACAGGCGACATCGGGTCTCGCTCAAGAGCAAGTTGTACGCATGCTGAGCAAATGGTGACCGTGTCATCGATGTCGCTGTAGGCAACAAGATGCATCCGTTGGCAAATAAACGGACCCCCTTCTGACAACTGTCAGAGTCTTCCCCGAATTGCAGAGTCTAAAGTTTTGCTCGGTCGGGGTTTTGGAGCGTTCG
>Ga0184629_10000698_pt1 | contig 14652 bp, 12 predicted proteins | sample PLM4_32_b1_FD_133158 | JGI IMG/M metagenome (GOLD analysis project Ga0184629, IMG submission 133158) | Groundwater sediment microbial communities from an aquifer in East River, Colorado, USA - PLM4_32_b1 | ecosystem: Environmental > Terrestrial > Soil > Riparian zone | place: USA: East River... | reverse complement strand
GCGCCGACGATCAGCAGCACGACGGCGAAGAAGAAGAAGAACTTCAGGTAAAAGAACAGCCCGATCACCACCGCGCAGGCGAGGGCGCCGATCAGGTAGTCATGGTTGATGCCGAGCTCCTCGATGGTCTCGCCCGGCAGGTTGGCGAGCACCGCGGTGAGCGCGATCAGGCCGAACAGCAACACCTCGCGGATGCGGATCCTGGTGAGCAGGTCGTCCTTTTCGACTTTTCTCTGGATCGCCGCCACGTCATCCCCTGGAGTTGCCGCAGGGCGGATTCTCGGCGAGGGCATGCGGCCTTGCAAGTGGCGCGCGGGTAGAATTGCGCCATCATGTCGAAGGCGTTCGTCAAGGAATCCGAGCTCGAGGAGGAGCTGCCGCCCCTGGCCGCGCCCGAGGCGCCGCCGGCGAAGAACTACGTTACGCCCGCGGGCTACGCGCGGCTGAAGGCGGAGCTCAGGCAGCTGGTCGAGGTCGAGCGCCCGGAGGTCGTGCGCACTGTCTCCTGGGCAGCGTCCAACGGCGACCGCTCGGAGAACGGCGACTACCTCTATGGCAAGAAGCGGCTGCGCGAGATCGACCGGCGTGTGCGCTTCCTCATCAAGCGGCTGGAAGGCGCCACGGTAGTGGACAATTCCGGCCGCGACGACGAGCAGGTGTTCTTCGGCGCGCGCGTGAGCGTGCGCTCCACGGGCGGCGGGGAGCGCACGGTAACCATCGTCGGCGCGGACGAAGTGGATGCCGCGCGCGGCCGCGTGTCCTGGCATTCGCCCGTCGCCAAGGCGCTGCTCAAGGCGCGCACCGGCGACACGGTGCGGCTCGAGACGCCGGGCGGCGCCGAGCAGCTCGAGATCCTCGATGTGCAATACCTGCCGATCGACTGAAACGCGGAGGAGTGGCCATGAGCATGCTGCAGGAGTTCAAGAGTTTCGCCATGAAAGGCAACGTCGTCGACCTGGCGGTCGGCGTGATCATCGGCGCGGCGTTCGGCAAGATCGTCGCCTCGCTGGTGGAGGACGTGATCATGCCGTTGGTCGGCACGCTCATCGGCGGGGTGAACTTCAGCGGCCTGGCGTTCAGCGTCGGCTCGGCGACCCTCAAGTACGGCAAGTTCCTGCAGACCTGCCTGGACTTCCTCATCATCGCCTGGGCGATCTTCATCGCCGTGAAGCTGATCAACCGTCTGCGCAAAGAGGAACCGGCTGCGCCCGCCGCGCCGCCGAAGCAGGAAGTGCTGCTCGAGGAAATCCGCGACATCCTCAAGAAGCGCTAGGCGCGCGCGAAGCCTGTGGGGGCTAGCGGAAGTCGCCGGCCTTGCTGACGGCGAGCTTCGCCGGATCGATGTGGCGCTTGAGCGCCGCCTGTACGTCGGCGGGCGCGAGCGCGGCGATGCGGCGCTCGAAGTCCACGTCCCAGGCGAAGGTACGATCAAGGAACAGGTAGGTGGCGAGCCTTCCGGTAAGCGAACTATCGTTGGTGCGGGCCAGGCGCCGTGCTTCCAACAGACCGCGCTTCGCGGTTTCGACTTCCTCAGCAGTGAAGCCTTGCTTGAGCGCGCGTGCGAGCTCTTCCCGCACTGCGCTTTCCACGCGCGCCTTGTTCTGCGGCGCGAAGATCGCGGAGACGTTGAAGCTCGCCGACTCGTCCAGCGGACTGGCGTTGAACCAGCTGTAGGTGCTGTAAGAAAGTCCTTCCTTCTCGCGGATGCGCGCGGGCAGGCGCGCGTTCGAGGCGCCGCCGAGAAGTTGGTTGGCGAGCACCATGGCAGGAAAGTCCGGATGGTCGTCGCGCATCTTGATGCCGAGGCCCGCGCGCAGCACGGCGTTCGCCTTGTCGGGCGTGCGCGTCTCGCGCTCGAGAGCCGGGCGCTCGAAATACCGCGCCGGGATACGCGCGTAGGGGGAGGCGTTGCGCCAGTCGCCGAACAACTCCTCCACCAGGGCCGCGAGCGCCTTGGGATCGAAGTCGCCCACCGCGACGAAGTCGGCGCCGGTGGCGCCCACCTGCGCATGGCAGCGCTTCGCGTCCGCCAGCGTCGCCGCCTTCAGCTCTGCGATGCGCTCCGCCACCGACTGCACGTATAGCCAGTGCCCCTTCGGGTATGGGGTCAGGTGGCGCTGCAGCTGCTCGGCGGCGATCGCCGAAGGATCGCTGCGCTGGGTTTCCGCGCTGGTAAGCGAGGCGCGCTTGAGCTCCTCGAACTCGGCGGCGGGGAAAGAGGGGCGGCGCAGGGCCTCGGCGACCAGGCGCAGCGTTTCGTCGAGGTGCTCGCGCTGCGTCTCGACTGAGGCGCCATCGGCGGTTACCGACACGGTGGCCTTGAGGCGGTCGAACGCGTCGCGCAACTCGGCGCGCGAGCGCTTCTCGGTGCCGCGCAGCAGCATGCCGCCCGCGAGCCCGCAGGCCGTGTTGCGACCCGCCTTGCTCTTCTCGTCGCCCCAGTTCAGGTTGAGCTGCGCCACCACCTTGGCGCCGCGCGTGCTCTTGGGCAGCAGGGCGATGCGCACGCCGTTGGCGAGCACGCGCCGCTGCACCCGGGCGTCGATATTCTGCGGCGACGGATCGAACGCCTCGCCGGCCGCCAGCGCAGCGGCGCCTTTGTAGCCCGAGAGCGTCGCCTGCAGGTCTGGCGTGTCGGGGATTGGCGCCCTTTCCGGCTGCGGCGTCGGCAGGAAGGTGCCGACCACGCGGTTCGCCGGGCGCAGGTAGGTCTCGGCCACGCGCTGCACGTCGGCGAGGCTCACCGCGCGCAGGCGGTCGCGGTAGAGGAAGAACAGCCGCCAGTCGCCGACCGCCTCGAATTCGGAAAGCATGCTGACCAGGTGGCGCCCGTCGAGCTGCGCCTTCTCCATCTGGTTGAGGAGCGAGGTGCGCGCGCGCTCCATCTCGTCGGCGCGCAGCGGCTCGCTGCGCACGCCGTCCAGCACCGCGAGCAGGGCCGCACGTGCGGCATCGGGGGCGCCGTCTTTCGGCAGGGCGGCGCCGAAATACATCACGCCCGGATCGCGCAGCGCGCGCTCGCCGCCCCAGGCCTGGCTGGCGATTCCCTTCTGCACCAGCGCCTGGTGCAGCCGGCCCTGCGGCGCCACGCGCAACGCCTCGACGAGCACGTCCACCGCCGGATAGTCCGGGTGCGCGCCGGCCGGCACGCGGTACATCGCCGCGACGAGCGGCGTATCGCCCACGCGGCGCAGCATCACCGAGCGCTCGCCGTCCTGCACGGGCTCGGCGGTATACAGCGCGGGCAGGGCGCGGGGCGGGCGCGGGATCGGCGCGAAATGCCGCTCTGCGAGCGCCAGCGCGCGCGGCGCGTCGAAGCGGCCGCCGACGATGAGGAGCGCATTGTCCGGCTGGTACCAGGTGCGGTAGAAGGCCTGCAGGCGGTCGATCGGCACCGCCTCGATGTCCGAGCGCGCGCCGATGATGGAGTTGCCGTAGTTGTGCCAGGCATAGGCGAGCCGCTGCATGCGCTGGAACAGCACGCCGCCGGCACTGTTCTCGCCCATCTCGAATTCATTGCGCACCACGCTCATCTCGCTGTCGAGGTCTTCCTTGCGCACGAAGGAGTTCACCATGCGGTCGGCTTCCATGCCGAGCGCCCAGTCCAGGTTCTCCTCGGAGGCCGGCAGCGTCTCGAAATAGTTGGTGCGGTCGTAGGAGGTGGTGGCGTTCCAGCGCGCGCCGCGGCGCGTGGCCTCCTGCTTCACGTCCGGGTGCACCTTGGAGCCCTTGAACAGCATGTGCTCGAGGAGGTGGGCCATGCCCTTCTCGCCGTAGCCCTCGTGGCGCGAGCCGACGAGATAGGTGATGTGCACGGTGACGGTATCCGCACTCGCGTCGGGCGCGAGCAGCACGCGCAGGCCGTTGGCCAGGCGGTACTCGGTAACGCCCTCGACGGCGGTGACCTTCTGCGGCAGGTCCGCAGCCAGCCCGGGCAGGGCGAAGCACAGCAGGAGGAAGGCGAGCAGGCGTCTCATGGGTACTGCGCTTGGAGCGGCGTCCCGGCCGAAGGTTCAGCGCGGGACGCCCGGGGGCGCTACTTCTGCGGGGGTAGCTTCTTGTATTCCTCGCGCATGCACTGTTGCAGGACCGTGCCCTGCTTGCCCTTGCAGGCCTGCAGCACCTTGTCGCGGCGCTCGGCATTCTTCTGCGCGTTCTCCTCGCAGCGCGCCGGGTCGCGCGCCTCGCGGCACATTTCCGTCTGCATGCACTCGCGCTGCTCGGCCGAGGGGCGGGTCTTGCAGATCGCTGCCGCGTTCTTGTGCATGTCGCGCAGCTTCTGCGCGCGCTCCTCGCGCAGGAGCTGGCGTTGCTCGCAGGCCTTGGGATCGGCGGCCTGGCTGCAGTCGGGGCGCTTGGCGGCCTGCGCCTGCAGGCCGAAAGAAGCGCACAGCAGCAGCGTGCCCATGGCGGTGATCAGGGACTTCAACATCCTTCTTCTCCTATGGTCTCGGGTGGTACGACGGAGCAACGCGCGGCGTTCCCGCCCGCCGACCGCAGACTTGTAACGCTTTGTATCAGCCCAGCTGCCTGAGCATGGTCTCCGCGTCGGAGACTTCGAACTTGAGGGGTACCTCGACGTTGAGCTGCTTCACCACGCCGTCCTCGACCAGCATGGAGCAGCGCCGCATGCGCATGCCCATCCCCCCGGCGCTGGAGTCGACCTCGAGGCCCAGCGCCCTGGTCCACTGGCCGTTGCCGTCGCCGAGCATGCGGATCTTGCCGTCCGCCTTCTGGTCGCGTCCCCACGCCGCCATCACGTAGCCGTCGTTCACTGCCACGCACCAGATCTCGTCCACCTTCTTCGCCTTGAACTTGTCGAAGTTGGCAAGATACCCGGGCAGGTGCTTGCCCGAGCAGGTCAGGGTGAAAGCTCCCGGCAGACCGAAGATCACGATGCGCTTGCCTTTGAGCAGCTCCGCGACTTTGACCTGGCCCGGACGCACCGGGCAATGGTTCTCGTCGCTGTAGCCGGTGGATTCGAACAGAACGCCGTCGGGGAGACTTTCGCCGACCATGATAATCATAGTGTCTTTTCCTTTACTGGGTATAGGGCGATGGAGAGCGCGGATAATAACGCGCCGCGGTTCAATTTTTCAAAAGGAGGCTCGAATGCAACGCAAGGGCTCGGCAATGTGGAAGGGCGGACTGAAGGACGGCAACGGCCAGGTTTCTACGGGGAGCGGCGGGCTGCAGGCCGCGCCATACACCTTCGCCAGCCGCTTCGAGTCCGGCGGCAAGACCGACCCTGAGGAGCTGATCGCCGCCGCCCACGCCGCCTGCTTCTCGATGGCGTTCTCCGGGCAGCTTGGGCAGGCCAACCTGAAGCCCGAGAGCATCGCGACCACGGCCACGGTGACGCTGGAGAAGACCGACGCGGGAATGACGGTGACGTCCGTCCACCTCGCGGTGAAGGCGAAGGTGCCCGGGGCCGATCGCGCGGCCTTCGACAAGGCGGCGAACAACGCCAAGGCGGGCTGCCCGATATCGCGCCTGCTCAATACGAAGATCACGATGGAGGCGGTGCTGGAGTAAGCAGCTCAGGCCTGGAGCGCAGCGCGCCGTCCGCGCTCGACGTCGAGCCCGGCGAGCAGCGCGAGGCCGACGACGAAATACACGCCCACCGTCAGGATGCCGAGGCGGTGGTTGCCGTGGAAGATCCACGTCACCGCTCCGTAAGTGAGCGGCCCGAAGATCGAGGCGGCCTTCACCGCGAGACCCCACAGGCCGAAGAACTCCGCCTCGCGCGAGCGCGGCGACAGGTAGCCCACGATTGCGCGCCCGGCGGCCTGCGAGGAGCCCATGCACAGCCCGGCGAGGTTGGCGGCGACCCAGAAGGTGGGCGCGTCGTCCGCGAAATAGGCGGTGGCGATCATCGCGATCCAGCCGACGAGGATCAGCGCCATGGCGCGCACGTGGCCGATCGCATCCTGCAGGTAGCCGAAGCCGAAGGCGCCGATCGCGGCGGTGACGTTGACGACCAGCACCAGCACGATGGTCTGCTGCTGCGTGAACTTCATCGCCTCCTGGGCGTAGATCGCGGCGAGCGCGATCACGGCCATGATGCCCGCCTGGTAGAAGAGGATGCATACCAGGAACCGGCGCAGGTCCTGGAACTGCCGCGCGTGCCGCAGGGTATCCAGGACGCGCCGCCATGCCGAGCCTTCGGCGTGCTGGGGCACGGCGCGTTCCTTCAGGAACAGGAAGGTCGGCGTTGCGCACAGCGCGAACAGGGCCGCGGTGATCACCATCGTAACGGGCACGAACTGCGAGGCGGGCTGGCCCTGCTTCTCGGCCCACAGTATGTAGGCGAGCGAGATCGCCAGCGACACCAGTCCGCCCAGGTAGCCGAAGGCCCAGCCCCAGCCCGACACGCGGCCCATGGCCTTCGCATCGGCGAGCTCGGGCAGGAAGGCGGCGATCAGGTTCTCGCCGGCAGAGAAGAAGAAGTTGGACAGGACAATCAGCGCGATGGCCAGTGCGACGGCGCCGGGACCGACGAAGTAGAGGGCTGCGGTGAACAGCGTGCAGCCGGCCGTGGCGATGAGCAGCAGGCGCTTCTTCGCGGCATGGGCGTCGGCCCAGGCGCCGATCATGGGCGCCGTGAGGAGGACCGCGAGGTAAGACACCGACAGCGCCGCGGTCCAGGCAAAGGTCGCCCAAGGCGCCTTGCCGGCCACCGCGGCGACGAAGAACGCGTTGTACACCGCAGTGATGACCACCGTGGTGTAGCCCGAGTTGGCGAAGTCGTACATGCTCCAGGCCCAGACCTCACGCAACTTGACGTCCTGCGCCAGGGCACGGCTTTGGGGCATGCTGCATTCTAGCGGTATAGTGTCCGCGCCCATGGCCCAGGTCGCCGCCAAGCCGGCCGCAGAGCACCGCATCGCGCTGCCCGAAGTCCTCGACTGGCTGGTCGAGGACGGCGTGCTTGCGCGCGAGCCGGCCGAACTGTTGAAGAAGGAACGCCGCTACTGGCGCGGCGCGCAGAACCCGCTGACGCTGGTGGCGCAGGAGAACTGGAAGGACCTGCGCGCGCCGCACAAGTCGCTCACCCTGGACGCGCTTGCCGAGTGGCTGGCGCAGCGCGTCGGCCTCGAATACCTGCACATCGATCCGCTGAAGATCAACTTCTCCGTGGTGACGGACGTGATGTCGAGCGCCTATGCCACGCGCTTCCGCATCCTGCCGGTGGAGCTCACGCCGAAGGAGGTGGTGGTCGCCACCGCGGAGCCGTACGTGCGCGAGTGGGAGCTGGAAATCGGGCGCCTCACGGGCCGCGAGGTGCGGCGCGTGATCGCCAACCCGGTCGCCATCGAGCGCTGCCAGGTCGAGTTCTACAACCTCGCCAAGTCGATCAAGGGCGCCAACCGCGGCGCCGGCGGCAGCTCGGGCCTGTCCAACCTCGAGCAGCTGGTCGAGCTGGGCAGCGCCAACAAGACCGTCGACGCCAACGACGCGCACATCGTCAAGGTGGTGGACTGGCTGTGGCAGTACGCCTTCGAGCAGCGCGCGAGCGACATCCACATCGAGCCGCGGCGCGAGGCCGGGCTGGTGCGCTTCCGCATCGACGGCGTGCTGCACCAGGTGTACCAGATCCCCGCCTCGGTGCTGGCGGCGATGACCAGCCGCATCAAGATCCTCGGCCGCATGGACGTGGTGGAGAAGCGCCGGCCGCAGGACGGCCGCATCAAGACGCGTATGGCCGACGGTGACGAGGTGGAGCTGCGCCTGTCGACGCTGCCCACCGCGTTCGGCGAGAAGCTGGTGATGCGCATCTTCGATCCCGAGGTGCTGGTGCGCGATTTCCGCGAACTCGGCTTTTCCGACGAGGACCACAAGCGCTGGAAGGAGATGACCGAGCGCCCCAACGGCATCGTGCTGGTCACCGGGCCGACCGGCTCTGGCAAGACCACCACGCTGTACTCGACGCTGAAGAGCCTGGCGACGCCGGAGGTCAACGTCTGCACCATCGAGGACCCGATCGAGATGGTCGAGCCGTCCTTCAATCAGATGCAGGTGCACCAGGCGATCGACCTCGGCTTCGCCGAGGGGGTGCGGGCGCTGATGCGGCAGGATCCCGACATCATCATGGTGGGCGAGATCCGCGACCTGGAGACGGCGCAGATGGCGGTGCAGGCGGCGCTCACTGGCCACCTGGTGCTGTCCACGCTGCATACGAACGACGCGCCAAGCGCGGTGACGCGCCTGCTCGAGCTGGGTGTGCCGCCCTACCTGCTCAACGCCACCGTCAACGGCGTGATGGCGCAACGCCTGCTGCGCACGCTGTGCCCGCACTGCAAGCGGCCCTCGGAGATGAAGCGCGCCGAGGAACAGGCCGCGTGGGACGCGCTGGTGGCGCCGTTCAAGTCCAACCGCCCGGCGCAGGTGTACAAGGCGGTGGGCTGCCTGGAGTGCCGCATGACCGGCTTCATGGGACGCATTGGCATCTACGAGACCATGCTGCACTCGCCGGCGGTGAAGCAGCTGATCGCCGCCGGCGTCGACATTGCCAAGGTGCGCGACCAGGCACTGAAGGAAGGCATGAAGCCGCTGCGCGTGAGCGGCGCGATGAAGATCGCCGCCGGGGTCACCACGGTGGACGAGGTGCTCAAGGTAGCGCCGCCCGTGCACGACGCGACGGGTTAGGCGGGCGGCATGGACTGGAGCGGGCTCACCGAAGCACTGCTGCTGGTCACGGCGGCCGGCATCGTGTTTGGTGCCTGGATGCACGCGCGCCGGCGCGACCGGCGCGCCACGCGCGCGCTGCGCACGAGCGAGGAGCGCTTCCGAAATTTGACCGCGCTGTCGGCCGACTGGTTCTGGGAGACTGACGCCGATCAGCGCATCACCTGGCTCACCGGCGGGCCCACCGTGCTCGCCTTCTTCGGCTCGGGGCTCGCCTTCGGCCGCCGGCTGTGGGAGCTGCCCGGCGTGGAGCTCGACGGGCCGGCGTTCACCGACCACCTGGAAAAGCTGCGCCTGCGCCTGCCGTTTTTCGAGCTCGAGATGGCCCGCACCGACGATACCGGTGTGCGCCAGGTGCACCTGGTGTCGGGCCAGCCGCGGCACGACGCTGCGGGAACCTTCCTCGGCTACCGTGGCGTGGGGCGCGACGTCACCGAGCGGCGCCGCGGCGAGCGCGAGCTGGCGGCGGCCAAGCAACGCCTGGAGCTCGCGCTGGAGGGCTCGAACGCGAGCCTGTGGGATACCGACCTGCGCACCGGGCGCGTGTACCTGGGCGAGGGCTGGTCCGAGTTCCTCAGCCAGCCGCGCGCGCCCACCGCCACTACCCTCGAGGCGCTGATGCAGGGCGTGCATCCGGAGGATTTGCCGCGCGCGGTGCGGCTGTCGATGGAGGTGGTGAAGGGCGAGCGCGCGCACTATGTCGAGGAGCACCGCTACCGCACCACCGACGGCGAGTGGAAGTGGGTGCTGTCGCGCGGCAAGGTGTCGGAGCGCGACGCGGACGGGCGTGCGGTGCGCATGACCGGCATCAACATCGACATCACCGCGCGCAAACGCGCGGAGCAGGCGGTGCACGACGCCGAGGAGCGCTACCGCCTGCTCATCGAGATGACGCCCAACGGCGTAATCGTGCATTGCAACGGCATCATCGAATACGCCAATGCCGCCGCCGCGCGCATCCTCAAGGCGGCCTCGCCGCGCGAGCTGCTGGGCCTGCGCATCGCCGACACCATCGACGCCGGGCAGCTGGAGCGCCACCGCGAGCGCTTCAAGTTCCTGCAGCTCGGCCCCGGGCGCGTGGATTTCGAGGAGCGGCAGCTGCGCTGCCGCGACGGCAGCACCACGGTGGTGGAGGTGGCCGCAGTCGCCTATCTGGAGCGCGGGCGCCTGGTCATGCAGTCGGTGCTGCGCGATGTCACCGAGCAGCGCCGGGTGCGCGAAGCGCTGGCCGAGCGCGAGCAGCGCTTCCGCGACGTGGTCGAGGCCTCCGGCGAGTACGTGTGGGAAACCGACGCGCAGTGGCGCTACACCTACCTGTCGGCGCGCGTCGAGGCGGTGCTCGGCTTCATGCGCGCGGACATGCTGGGGCGCCGGCCGCGCGAGTTCATGCCGCTGGGCGAGGCGCGCGTGCTGGACGAGTTCTTCGACCGCAACGGGCGCGACGGGCAGCCGTTCCGCGACCTGACGCACCGTTCGATCACCAAGTCGGGCAAGGTGATCTGGCAACAGGTGAGCGGCATCCCGGTGCGCGACGCCCAGGGGCAGCTCATCGGCTACCGCGGCACCGGCGCCGACATCACCGCGCGCAAGCAGGCGGAGGAGCGCATCGAGTACCTCGCCACGCGCGACGCGCTGACCGGCCTGCCCAACCGGGCGCTGCTCGCCGACCGCGCCGGGCAGGCGATCCTCGCCGCGGCGCGCGGCCGCAGCCAGCTCGCGCTGCTGCTGTTCGACCTGGACCGCTTCAAGCTGGTCAACGATTCGCTCGGCCACCAGGCCGGCGACGCGCTGCTGCGCGCGGTCGCCGAGCGGCTGCAGAACACGCTGCGGCGCGAAGATACGCTGGCGCGCCTGGGCGGCGACGAGTACGTGCTGCTGTGGGACGGCCTGAAGAACGCGCAGGAGGCCGCAGTGGTGGCGCAGCGCGTCCAGGGCATCCTGCAGCGGCCTTTCACCGTCGAGGGCCGCACGCTCAACGTCACCGCCTCCATCGGCATCAGCATCTACCCGAACGACGGACGCGACTTCAGCGCGCTGCTGAAGAGCGCCGATACCGCGATGTACCACGCCAAGGACAGCGGCCGCGGGGCGTTTCGCTTCTTCTCGCCGGAGCTGAACTCGCGCGCCGTGGAGCGGCTCGCTCTGGAGAGCGACCTGCGCGGCGCGCTGGCGCGCGGCGAGCTGCTGCTGCACTGGCAGCCAGTGGTGCGCCACGGCGCCATCGTCGGCGCCGAGGCGCTCGTGCGCTGGAATCACCCGCAGCGCGGGCTGCTCGGGCCGGACGCCTTCATCCCGGCGGCGGAGGAAAGCGGCCTGATCCGCGGCGTCGGCGAGTGGACGCTGGAGCGTGCGCTTTCGCAGATCGGCGTATGGCAGCGCACCCTGCCGGGCGCGCCCTGGTTCGCGCTCAACGTCTCGGCGCTGGAACTCGCGCAGGGCGAGGCCTACGTCGCGCGCCTGCGGGATGCGCTCGCCGCCAACGGCGTGCCCGGTGCGCGCCTGGAACTCGAGGTCACCGAGCGCGTGCTGATGGCGCACCTCCCGGACAACATCGAGACGCTCAGGCGCATCGGCGAGCTCGGCGTGCGCCTGGCGATCGACGACTTCGGCACCGGCTATTCGAGCCTCGCCTACCTGCGGCGCCTGCCGATCGACAAGCTGAAGATCGACCGCGGCTTCCTGCGCGAGCTGGAGTCGAACAGCGGCGACGCGATGATCGTGGAGACCATCGCGGCGATGGCGCACGGCCTGGGGCTGCAGGTGGCCGCCGAGGGTGTGGAGAGCGAGGCGCAGCTGCGCCGGTTGCTGGCGGTCGGCTGCCTCGAGTGGCAGGGCCACCTCTACAGCCCGCCGCTCGAGGCGCAGGCCTTCGAGCGGCTGGCGCTCGGGCAGCGCTCGGCCGCGGCCGGGTAAACGTGGACCTGGAAGCCGTCTTCGAGCGCAATTACGCGCTCGTCGAGCCGCATACCCTGTTGCTGAAGGCGCAGGTGCGCTCGATCTTCGACCGCCTGATCGAGGTGCGCCACCTGGCGGGGGATTGCATCGAGTTCGGCGGATTTCGCGGCGGGCTCTCCTTGTTCCTCGGTCTGTGCCTGCGCGACCTGGGTGTCGCCAAGCGCGTGTTCATGCTGGACAGCTTTCAGGGCCTGCCACAGACCAACGCCGCGCTCGACGGTCCTTTCGAGCGCGGCATGATGGCGAGCGACCTGCAGTCGGTGCTGCGATTGCGCGCCGCGCTGGGCCTGGACGCCCTGGTGGAGGTGCGTGCCGGGTGGTTCGAGGACTCACTCGCGCAGATGCCGCCGGCGGCGCAGTTCTGCCTCGCGCACCTCGATGCGGACGTCTACGGCAGCACGAAGACCGCGCTGCGCTACCTCCTGCCGCGGCTCGCGCCGGGCGGCGCGGTGGTGCTGGACGATTGCCTGTTCTACGGCGCCAGCGGCGTGGCGCAGGCCGCCGAGGAGGAGGTCGGCAGCGGATTGCACCTGCACCTCGGGCCGAAGACGCAGGCCTTCGCGTTTCCCAAGGGCGATCCGAACCCCGCGCGCCGCGCGCCGGTCTGGCGCACGCTGGGCGGCCGGCGCTACGACGTGGCGGAGCTGCTGACGCGCGCCGACTACCTCGAGCTCGTGGCCTGGGAAGAGGCCTTCTACCGCGACCACGCGCAGTGGTACCGCGACTACCTGCAGCTGCTGTCCGGCAATCCCGACGTGCCCCCCGACAGCCACCGCATCACCAGCGCCATCGGCATGATCCGGCGGCGCTAGTCGGGCGCCTGCAGCAGCTGCGCGCGCACTTCCGGATTGTCGAGCGCCGCCACGGTGTAGCGCTCGGCGAAATCCCGGCGCAGCACGATCAGGTTGTGGTGGAAGGCGATGCTCGCCAGCGTCGCATCCAGGCCCGGCGGCGCCGGGTGCAGGAATTCGCACAGGTTGACGCTGTCGGCCAGGTTCTTGAACCACTGCATGCAGGAGCGCGCGTAGGCGGGCGTACCGATGGCGCCGCCGCCGTAGGACGGCCAGTAGGAGGTCTGCACGTCCTCGACGATGTACACGCCGCCGTCCTTCACGTGCGGCCAGAGGCTGCCGAAGGTCTCGACCTGGTGCGCGTTCATGTGGCTGCCGTCGTCGATGATGAAGTCGAACGGGCCGTGCGCGCGCGCGAGCTCGCCGAGGCGCGGCGCATCTACCTGCGAGCAGTGAAACACCTGGATGCGGCCGCCGGAGAGCGCGGTCTTGTCGATGGCGTCGATGCCGAAAATGCGGCCCCTGCGGAAGTAGCTGGCCCACATGCGCAGCGACGCGCCGCCCAGCGCGCTGGCGTAGCCGCCGACGCCGATCTCGAGCAGGCGCACGGGCTTGCGCCGCGCCTGCCGCATCAGCGATTCGTACACCGGCGTGTAATCGTGCGCACCGAACTTGTCGGTGCCGTGCAACGCGGCGAGCAGGTCGAGGCCGGCGCCGAAGCGCGCGACGAGCGGCGCGGAGCGCTGGAGGAGGGCGTCGATCCCCGCGCCGCGCGCCGGGTCCTTGCCCAGGCTGCGGCGCAGGCTCAGCGCCAGGCGCTCGAACCTGCCGCTCACTCCGGGATCTGGTTCAGCAGGAACATCGCCTGCACCAGCGGCGGCGGCGGCCCGAAGCGCCCGAGCCAGCGCCCGTACACGTCCTCGATCTGACGCGAGCGGTAGATGCCGGCGAGCGCGCGGTTGACCGCCAGGCGCAGGGCGGGATCGCCGCGCGGCATGGCGAAGGCGTATGGCTCGTAGGAGAACTGCACGTCGAGCAGCGACCACTCCGGCGTGCGCGTCTTCGTCGTCATCGCCTGCCCGATCAGCACGCCGCGGTCGCCCGCATAGGCGTCCACTTCGCCGCGGTCGAGCATGCCCATGGCGTCGGCGCGATTTTCCGCCGGCACGACCTGCGCCGTGGCGCTGCGCTTCTTGAGCGCCGCATCGAGGTGCGCCGCGGTGGTGGTGCCGCGCACCACGGCAACCTTGCGGCCGTCGAGCCCGGGCATGCCAACGATGGGCGAGCCCTTGGCCACCAGCACGCCGCCGCCGTCGACGAACACCGGCAGGCTGAACTCCACCTGCTCCTGGCGCCGCAGGGTGTGCGTCGTGATGCCGCATTCCAGGTCGACCTTGCCGGCCGCCACCTGCTTTAGCCGCTCGGGCGTCGAGGCGCCGACCCAGTTGATCTTCAGTTCCTCGAGCTTGAGCTGCGCCTTGATTCCCGCGACCACGCGCTGGCACAGGTCGACCGAGTAGCCGGCGGGCTGGCCGCCTTCGCGGAAGGAAAATGGCGCCGCATCCTCGGCAAAGGCGATCGTGATCGTGCGCGTCGCCTTGATGCGCTCGAGCCTGCTGGCGCTCTGCGCCGTCGCCGCAAGCGGGAGCAGCAGGCAGCAGACGAGCAGTGCGCGCAGGAGCCCGTTCATTTCGCCAGCTGCCGCATCGCGCGCTCGAGGCCCTCGAGCGTGGTGGGGTACAGGCGGCCGTTCATCAGCTCCTTCATGATCTGGATGGACTGGCGGTAGCCCCAGATCTCCTCGGGCTCGGGGTTGAGCCAGACGCACTTGGAATACACCTCCGACACACGCTTTACCCATACGGCACCTGGCTCCTCGTTGAAGTACTCGATGCTGCCCCCGGGCTGCAGGATCTCGTAGGGGCTCATGGTCGCGTCGCCCACGAAGATCACTTTGTAGTCGTGGCCGTACTTGTGCAGGATGTCCCAGGTGCGCGAGCGCTCGGAGTGGCGTCGCCGGTTGTCCTTCCACACGAAGTCGTACAGGCAGTTGTGGAAGTAGTAGAACTCGAGGCGCTTGAATTCGGTTTTCGACGCCGAGAACAGTTCCTCGGCGAGCTTGATGTGGTCGTCCATCGTCCCGCCGATGTCCATGAACATCAGCACCTTGACCGTGTTGTGGCGCTCGGGCCGCATGTGGATGTCGAGGTAGGCCTTG
>Ga0184629_10000696_pt1 | contig 14666 bp, 12 predicted proteins | sample PLM4_32_b1_FD_133158 | JGI IMG/M metagenome (GOLD analysis project Ga0184629, IMG submission 133158) | Groundwater sediment microbial communities from an aquifer in East River, Colorado, USA - PLM4_32_b1 | ecosystem: Environmental > Terrestrial > Soil > Riparian zone | place: USA: East River... | reverse complement strand
GCAACCACTTCCTGCCTACCCTCTTGCACCACCCGAGGTGGCCATCGTTCTCGATGCCGCCATGCCCGGCCGCCATCGCAATCCGCGTGAGCGCGAGGCGGACGGGCACCGGGAACGCATCGAAGTCTCCGCCGTTCGCGGCCGCCCCTTTGCGCAGCTTGATCTCCCCGTCTTTCAGGTAAACGGCCGTGGCCAGGGCCGCATCCTTGCCCGAACGGAATAGAATCGTCGTGACTTGGCGGCCGGCTTCGTTGGTATCGACCAAGCGCCGGTTCCGATCGAAGTGCACCTGACTGAACGCTGGTACGTTCGCCGCCATGCGTGCGCTCTTCGCGAGAAAGTCGTCCGCTCCCGTGAAGAACGACGAGATTTCCCCGGGGTTCAGATAGTCCGAGGCCTTGTCCCGCTCGGCGAGTAGCACGGCGGCCAGAAACCCCGGGTTCAGATCGGCCAGTTCAGCCGCCCACTCGACCAGTTCCCGAAACTGCTTGCCTCTGGCGCCCACGAACTCGGGGTCGCGTTCGGCGACCAGGCTCCCTTGCACCTCCAGCTCGTAGTCAGTCGATGCTCGCTGACGCGCGGGCCTGACCTCCTCCTTGAGGATAAGGTTCCACTGATCGCGCTGCTTGGCGAAATCCTTGGCCTTAGGATCAAGCGGGCCGCGTGGCAGGCCCGGATTCTGCGCGAAAAAGACGAGGTTCGTCAGGGCGTTCTCATCGCGCTGCCCGGCCTCGATCGCCACGTCGAGCGCCCTGGCCCAATGCTTGGCCTTGAGGGCCTGCTCCACCTCGGCCGACGGATCCCACGGAAGCACCTCGCGCAGGTCCGGGGGCGCCGAGCGCAGCGCCGCGATCTCGTGCTCCAACGCGGTCCGCTCTTTCATGCTCGCTCCACCTCACGGCGCGCGACCCGCCTCGCATCGGTGCGCATGGGCTATGCCTGCGGATAAACCGGTCACGCTTCGTTTCGCTTGACTATGGCTCCGATAAAGTGCGATCCGTCAGCCTCGGTGGGAAGAGCGGTTCGGCCGTCGGCGTCAGTCAGGCGGTTCGCGAGCCACGTCTCGATCTTGTCGAACTTGTGCACGCGCGCCATCGACAGCAGCGCGCAGTGCGCCTGTACCGCCGAGTGCCAGTCCCAGCTGCCCGCAAACGGGCCCGGGCCCTTCTCACCGGGACCATGCGCCTTGTTGCCTAGACCTGCGACGATGACGCTGGTCAGGGCCACTGCGCGGCGGTACAGCCGATCAGCCGATGGCTGGCTGCGGCTGCAGTCCCACGGCGACGGCTGCGCGCACTTCGGCGGCAGCAGTGGCGCCGCGGGCCTGGACGGAGCTTTCGCTGGCGCCTTGACGGGCTTGGCCGGCACCAGCGCGTTGGCTTCGCGCTCGAGGTCCGCCCGCTCCCACATGACCGATCACAAAAACTTCGGCACGGTCTGGGTGTCGCCGGCCGCGGTCATTGCGTAGGTATACGTGGGCAGGCCCTTGGCGGTGACGTACTGTTCGACGATCTTGAATGTAGCAGCCTTTACGTTGATCGCCACGTCCACAATGGAGACCGAGTTCTCGACGAGGAGCGCCCGGCGGCGATCGAGATTCTCGAACCCGCCGACGCGCATCGTCATGCCGCCGAAATCGTAGTCAGTCTTCACAAATTTCGGCGACCACAGGCGGTTCGTGGTGAGCGCCATCCCGCGCGAGAGCGAGCGGAGATCTCTCATGGCTTTGTCCGGGGGCGTCTCCTTGCCGATCACGCTGTCATCCTCCACCAGTACACGGACCGCGTAGGCCTTCGATTTGCTAAGCTGCTGCTTAATGCCCGATGACACGAGCTGCAGTAGATAGGGAAACGCGCGCCCCTTCTTGTCGAGCCGTGGTGGCCGTAGGTTCAGCGCCTTGGCAACCGGCTGATTCGGATCCAGACGGCCGACCATGTTGTATGAAAAGTGCACATCCCCGGACAGCGCTACGACCGTCTTCAGGTTCGGTGCATCCTTGCTGAGATCCGAGAGAAACCGCAGAACGTCGAACCAGCTTTGATTGGCGACCCAGTGCTCAATGTCTTTCTCGCGGCGGAAGCGCTCGTCGAAGTTCTTGGTGAACATGTCCGGCTGCCACAGACCGAATAGTTTCATGCCCGCCTGGTCATACCGAAAGCTCTCTCCGATCAGTCCTGGCAAAAGGATCGGTGACGAAGCGATCATGAACGTCACGGGCGAGGTAGACCGCATCAGCAGCGCGCGCATCTTGTCGAGACCCGCACGATCGAGCACGCGGTCGTCGAACGATGGCTTCCGCGGCTGAAGCACGCGCCGCATCCGGCAGTCGGTGGCATAGAAAATCGGTGATGCGATCGGCAGAGCAAAGTCCCAGGCCAGCGAGCCCGGGGGTTCGAGGTTTCGCTGGAGCAGTTTTCGCAGCGACGGCAGCGCGTCCGTCCCTGCCTTCATGTGCGTTACCAGCAGGGCGGAGCGCGGATCGGTCGCCCATTCGGCCGAAGACTGGTTGCCCCAGCCCTGGTACATCCAGTAGGCCGCGAGCGCATCCGCCATCGTCTCCGGCCAGTACGGCAGCGCACCCCGGGGCGGACGATGGACGTTTTCAAGCCAGCGCCGGTCAGCGTTCCAGTCGTCGGTGACCTCGTGGTCGTCGAACATCATAAACGTCGGGATGTTTGCGAAGAGCTTGCGAATGTTGTCGCCGCGCGCCCACGCGCTTTCGTACAGGAAGGCGTACTCCGCAAAGTCCGCGGCGTGGATCGGCACGGGCACTCCGTTCGGCGCGAGCTCCGGATCGGCTGGTGCGCTCGTGTCGCCGGCGGGCCGAACTTCCTCCTTGCCCTTGGGCGGCCGGCCAGTCTTGGGATCCACCGGATACAGATGGCCGATCTGCGTGTTCTTCTTATCGACCGGTACGTTCCACAGCAGGTGGTTGTCGATCCGGTACTTCTGGTTGCGCGGAGCCTTGGTCACGCCCGTGTACCGCGTCGCAAAGCGCCCGGCCCACGCGCCGTCACCGTCACTGGTCTTGGGACCAGGGATGCGGCGTCCCCACCGTTGCCTGCCGATCGCCAGGCCCTGCTTGTGTCCGATATCGTCGGCATAGATCTGATCGCCAACAAGCAGCATGAAACGCGGCCACTGGTCCGCGGGCTGTGACGCCATGAACTTGTGGAGATCCAGGAACGTATCCGGCCCCGCATCGTCCGCGCCGGCCTTGTCGAAAGGATACTTGCGGCACGAGCCGTAGGCGAATCGCAGCTGCTCGTAGTGATTCCGGAGCGTGCGGAATGTCAGCCATTCGGTGCCAGCAAAGGACGCGCCCTTCAGCTGGGTCTTCATCGCATCCAGGACGGGTTGCGACAGTTTCGGGAACGTGTCCTTGAGTCCCATCTGTTGGATCAGAATCCCGCCAGCCGCTTGTTGCGACGCCACCTCGAGCGTGTACTCGTAGAGCGTGTCCTCGCTCAGCTTGTCCAGCTCCACCATGCAGTAGTAACGGCCACCCACGCGGACGGTCGAGGCGTAGCGATCCGCCAGCGACGCGCGGGCGTTTGTCTTCTTGTCGAAGCGCACGCGCACCATCGCCGGCGTGCGCGTCTCGACCCAGAGCAGCGCCGAACTCGCATTGACGAATCGGATCAGTGGACCCACGCGGATGCGTGCCGGCCACGCCGACAGCACGACACTCTTGGTACTTCCTTTGGTCGCGTACGCGTTGCGGACGCGAATCGGCCGTCGCGTCAGGTGCTCGTGCTGAAGGAACGTCGATGGGCCATCGACCACCGTTGTTCTGTACTTCGCGTACTGCGGCCAGAACACCTGATCGGCATTCGGCACATCCGCTTCTCTCCAGTCGACCACCGTGCCGCCATATTCAATTGCGGGATCGTCGACCACGAGCACCGCACCTTCCTTGATCGACAGCACCCGGCCGCCAGCTTCGATGCGGAACGGCTCGAGCGGCTTCAGCTTTCCCATGTCCGCGCGGCCCTTCCTCAGCGTGCCGTGGGCACTGATGCCGGGCTGGTACGCGAAGTACGGCTCGCCGTCGATCGGATTGTTGTCAGCATCGACGATGAGTATGGACCACGTGGCCGCACTCGGTGTGATGGGTTTCGACCCGGCCGGCGCCGGCTTCGTCTGCGGCGACGGTTGCGGCGGACTGACCTCGAGGAGCTCGCGCTGGAAGCGGTGGCGATCGTGCACAACGCCCTCCGCGCCTACGCCTGCTGCTCGATCGTCGCGGTCGGCGACGCCGCGAGGTCCACACCGGTGAGCGTTTGATACGCCGTGCGGTACGCTTCGATCTTCGGTTCGACCTGAGTCAGCCACGTCTGGAGCTCGCCGCCCTCGGCCGTGTCCGCGTGCTTGATGACTTCCATGTCGAGGAGCACGTCGCGGCCGTTCTCCGCGCACTGCCGATGCACGATGAACCGGTTCGCGTCTCCCTGGGTCACCGGCCGCTTGAGCACGAGCAGGTCGTACGCTGCTGGAACGAACTCATCCGGCGCGTCGAACGCCGGCGGAATGCCAAGAGTTGATCGCAACTCGCGAATAACGCTGAGGCCACCCACCGTCCACAGGATGGCGCTGAGCGTGTTGTAGTAATTGCGGCCGTACTGGAACGCCTCGAACCGCTTCTTGAGCACGTCGATCGTATTGCTGATCGTCACGAGCGTCGCGACAGAGGGCTTCGCGATGCCGCCAACCGCACCTTGAATCGCCACGGCCAGCCGCTTGTCCCTGTAGAACTCCTGTGCGTGAAAGATGAACTTGTGGAACAGCGTGTTGAAGCCGGTATTGATCTGTGTGTCGAGATTCAGTTTGCGCCCGGCCTCGGTGACCCACCCGGTCACGGTCCGGAAGAGCGCGTTGCGGTCGCGCACGGTCGTCGACAGGCCTGTCTTGGTCTGCCGGACCATCACTTCGAGCACGAGGGCCACGACGTCATCCTGAAACGTCGTGATCTCGATGCTTCCGTTCGAAATGGGCAGCCTGCCGTTGTAGGCGAACGCGTCGAGGATTGCCCCCAGAATCTGGTGCACGCCCATGCGGTCGAAATAGAATGCCCAGACGACGTCGCCGAGGAAGAGCCGCTGCAGATTCGGTCCGCTCGACGGCGGTGTGTTGCGGTCGCCGTCGAGCGTCACGCACGGCGGACAGATGCAGCATTTCGTCGGCCAGTGGGTTCGGGTGCGGGTGTTCGAAGCTGACGCACCGGCAATCGTCGGATTGATGCAACCCATCAAACCCGAATCGAGGCTCGCATCCGGGTGCAGGGTGCTGGGTTCAGTCCCGAAGGTCTCGTGCCGGCGAAAGACGAAGTATTCCTTGAAGAACTTCGTGATCTCGTCCGTATGGGTAGTCTTGATCAATCCCACGATCTCTTCGGAACAGGGCGGAAACGCCACGGTCAGCGGCGGCCGTGCCTTCAAGCGAGCCGCTGTGTCAATCGGGGTGAAGGGCGTGATGAACTGGGCGAAGAAGATCTGCCTTTGCGCGTGTGTCATTTGCGACACGGCCTGTGCCGGCGTCTGGGACTGAGGCGGCGACTGCGCCTGTTGTGAGGGCCGCTGACTTTCGGGCTCGTTCGGATACTTGGCCATGTTGTCTTCTCCTCATCTCCCTGCCAACTGCCGGGATGTTTTCTGTTGCGGTCTTCGCTCGCCGAGACGGCGCAGCCACGCGGTCATCAGGTCGTCCAGACGCTCTACGCTCATCGCACGCATGTGGCGCAGCTCCGCGAACACGGCGAGTTGCGCGCACGGCGTGAGCCCGCGCAGATTCAGGACGCCGTTCGCCGCTTTTTCCGCCACCCGCCGCACTTCGGCCGGCGAAATGGCGGTGAGGTCGAACAGATCCACCAGCGCCCGTCCTTCCAGCTCGCGAAATCGGTGATTGAACAGCGCGTCGCCCACGGCGGGCACGAATCTGCGCGCGTCGCGCAGCAGCGTGCGCGAGTTGGTGCCCGGGCCGGCCAGCGGATACAAGAGCTCCCACTCCCGTTCCCACGCATCCCATCGGCCCCGCCCCCAGGCGCGGCGGCACCAGTCGAACGCCAGCAGCACGCGCAGGTACGGTGGTGGATGCGGATCGGCCACCGAAAGGCGCAACGCATGCATCGGCGGCATCGCGAACAGCTCGCGCATGGCCGCGGCCTGCGCGACGCCGCAGAGGCAGAAGCCCCAGAAATCCGGGCCGATCTCGAACGCCCACAGCGCATAGAGATCGCAGACGGCCCTGGGCGCGCCCGCGCGATTCAAAGCGGCGCGCAGCGCATGCGGCAGCGCGGCAACCAGCTGCAGCCGCGTGAGTGACTGGTGCCCTGCTTCATGCAGCACCGACGTCAGATTGCACTTCTCGCGCAGCCGCGAATACGGAATCTGGATGAGCGGCATCGGATTCGGCGTGCCGTCAGGAAACGTGACGCTCTCGCGGACGATGGCGGCACCGAATCCGCGATCGCAGAACACGAGCGGCGCCTCGATGGCGGTCAGCGTCGGGTGCTCGCGCCGCATCGCCTGGTGTGCGAGGACATCGCAACCGGCGAGCATGGACCCGAGCGCGCCCGATCGCCGCTGCGTGAGAACGTCCATGTAGGTGTCGAAGAACGTGTACGCACGCGACATGTCGAGCTCGATCTGTCCCAGCGCCGCGTTGAGCTTTCGGCGCGCCATCGTATCGGCCGCCTGCGGCAGCAGGCTGTCGGTTGCCGCTTTCGTGCGCGTGATCAGCCGCGCCGACGCCGCATTCAGCTGCATCTCGAGCACGGACCATTGCCGCTCGGTGATGTCCTGGTCGTGCGCTAGATTCACAAGCTGCCTCAAGCTGGTCAGGCCGGTGATCCGGAAAAGCAGCGAGTCTGCCCGCCGGCGAAGTGCTTCGCCACGTGCCCGCATGGCCACCGAGCGCCGCTCAGCCCCGGACGACGACCTTGCGTGCGTTTCGGAGCACGATGATCTGACCCGGCTTCACCGTGATGCGGGCCACACGACGTCCACCACGAGGGTGTGACATCGGCACGCGCGCGGCCTGGCCATTCATCGCCGGCCGGCGACCCGCGGCCGCGGTTCTCTGCTGCGCACGCTGCATCGCGTGCTGATAGGCACTGGCTGCCAGCCGGCTCGCCTCTACAGGCTGATCAGCTTTGGGTGTGACGTTGTTGGCGAGCGTCTCGAAGGCCTCGCCCGCCATCTGCACGTAGTTCTCCCAGGCTTCCCGGTTGTCCTCCGGGTTCTCTGACTGCGTGAACCCGAGCGAGTTGAGCGCCCCGAGTGCCGCGCCGCCGCCTGGAATCGCTCCGGCAATCGCCTGCTTGCCGAGATTCATGAGCGTGCCCTTCAGGTCGCCCTTGGCGAGGCTGAGGGCCGCCTTGAGGGCGGGGAATTGTCCGGACGCGAGGGAAAGACCTTTCTTGGCGAGTGCCCGGAACGTCTTGTTTTTTGCCAGCTTCTTGATGCTTCGCTTGATGGCGCCAAAGAACCGCTCCTGGGCCAGACCGTCGAGCGTTTCGTTCAGCGCCTGATCGACCTCGGACTCGCTTTCGTACTGGCGCCCCGCAATCTCCATGAAACGCTCGACGTATTCCTGATCGCGGACCCGCGCGTCCGCTTCGATCTCGAACTCGGCATCGTCACCGGCCTCCTGCAGGAGACCGTCCTCCTGGTCTATCTCGGCTTCCTGGTCGAGCGTGGTCTCGTCGTCGCCGAGTTCGAACGCTTCGGACTCCTCGTTGCCAGACTCCTGGTCACCCGTCTCGTCGTCCTGCTCGAACTCGTCGTCCATCTCGAGCTCGATGTCCCGCTCGAGATCCGACATGCCCGTGTAGTCCTGCTTGATCGCCATGTGATGCCCCTTTTTGCCGGCCTCGGTCTGGGAGGACAGGCAGTCCAAGCCGCACTCCGCGCTATCATGCACCCGATAATGGTCGATCTGTCAACTTGGCCGCGGTGTCGGGGCTGCGGACGCTAGCCAGGAGGTGGTGATCTCTCGTTCGAACCTGACTCGGTCCCTCAAGGTCCCTCTCCTTCGCTGGTCGATGCGCGGCCCCCCTCAAATCCGCCGCGTCCCGCGGAACGCCTTCGCGTAGAGTCCGGCGCCGTCGAGAACGGACTTGCCACCCACATCGGCGAAGGTTGGCCCGTCGACGGTTTTGCGGCTCGAGATGAAGCGGTGTGCCCCCTGCGAGTCTCGACCTATGTACATGCCGACGTGATCGAGCCGGTCGCCGTCGTCCTCGCTGGCGTCGAAGAAGACGAGATCGCCGATCGACACGCTGCTCTCGATCGCCTCGACCAAGACTTGCACGCCCGTGTCGGGCACCAGGATCGATCCGGGGCCATCGGTGTACTGCCGGAACGCGCGCCGCGGCAAGCTCAGGCCCGCGCGCGGCGCGAGGGAGAGGGCCACGCGATCGGGATACCCTGAGCCCGGGAGCTGGTGTCGGTAGCCCCAGATCATCCGCATGTAGCCCGAACAGTCGAGGCAGCCGCGTTGAGAGGCCTCGGCCGGGTCACGGCCATCGCTCGCGTAAAGCCATGGCAGGCCGAGGTAGTCGTTGAAGTCCGACCCCTCCTGCCTCTTGCCGTGGGCGTCGAGCGGACCGTACGAGGCGTCGCCCGCGATGCGGAGGTCGCCGAGCACTATTGTCGGCGCGTTCTTGAGATACTGCATCGCCAGCGAGAGAACGTCGGGGACCTGGGCGAAATTGGCGGCAAGCGCGAGTTCCAACCAGCGCGCGTCGACCGGGCCCGCGAATGGCCCAGGAACAGAGCGGACCCAGACGGCGTTCGTGACCTCGACGACGCCGCTACCATTGTCCTCGCGGAACGTCCGTTCGGGTCCAGCAAGCGTTGCGGTGTGGCACCCGACGGTGAAGGTGGCGACCCACTGGTCGGTTTCGTCGCGGACCTCGACGCGCTCGGGGTTTGACTGATGGATGCTCTGGAAGGCCATTCCCCCTCTGCCAGCGGCGGTACACGAAATGAACTGCGGACGCTCGGAGTCCCCCCTAGCGCTGCCCGTTGCAACTTCGCTACTCATCGCCACGAAATCCCACGGCCTCTTTCCCTCGGATCACGAACGTCGACGGATTAGACCGATTCGACCTCTTGGCAGGGGCGCGGGGATTATAGATCGGGTCGGTTTCGGCTTATACCTCTTAATACCGAAACCCCGGTTTTGGGGGTTGGTATAATCGGCCTCTCGGCTGCGACGACAACAACGCAAGATGTTGAAACAGAAATGGTTGCAGACTCGGCCGAAACGCCGAGGGGGCCGAAAACCGTTATACCTCGACCCCGAAGGTATAACCGCCCTCCGGCGAGCCGATCAGGGGTGGATTGCGGTGCGGTTGGCGGCCGGCGGGCGCCGGCTCAGCAGCGGATCCCGGCCACCGATCGCGCCAGGTCCTCGTCGGTCGGGTGCAGGTAGACCGCGGTCACCAGCAGGCTGGAGTGCCGCGCGAAGCGCTGGGTGAGGAGGATGTCGCGGGTCGCCCGGTACATGGAGTTGATCGCCGAATGGCGATTATGCCGAGCTCGGCATAAGCGGCATCATGCCGAGTCGCGGATTATGCCGAGTCGATCCCGGAGCCTTGCCGAAAACCCCGGCGGAGCCCGGATGATGCCCTGGCGCCGGTGCGGCATAATCAGAGGCCCGTAAGGAAGGCCAAGAGGCGGTCGTCTGGCCGATAGCGGCCCGCGGGGACGCCGAGGGGTGCCGTCTTCGCGAGAGCGCTTTCCTTGAGCTCGAGACTGGCGTGAAGGTACATCTGGGTGGTCTCGATCGACTCGTGGCCAAGCCAGAGAGCGATCACGGAACGATCGACACCGTGCTGCAGCAGGTCCATCGCCGCGCTGTGGCGCAGCACATGCGGCGAGACGCGCTTCCGCGTCAACGACGAACATGCTTGCCGGGCGACGGCGACATGCTTGGCGAGCAGATACTCCACGGCGTCCCGGCTGAGCGACCCACCCCGTGTGGTCGGGAACAACGGGTCCGACAGGCGGCCGTTCCTCTCGTGGAGCCAGTTGCGGAGCGCAGCCACGGTCTCCTTTCGAAGGGGCGTACAGCGCTCCTTTCGTCCCTTGCCCAGACAGCGAACATGGGCACCGGATCCGATTACGACGTCCTCGCAGCGCAGCGCGACGGTCTCTGCCACGCGGAGGCCGGTCTGCGCCATGAGAAGCAGGAGCGTCCGATCCCGGCGACCGATCCAGGTCGCCGCGTTGGGCACGGCGAGAACGGCCTCGATCTCCGGCCGGGTCAGGAACTCGATCGGCCGTCGGTCGTACCGTTTGGCGGGCATGGCCAGCACCCGCTGGATCGATGCACTGGAGGCCGGCTCGAGCAACGCCACGTACCGGAAGAACGAATGGACCGCCGCGAGACGGGTGTTCCGCGTCCGTGCGCTGTTGCCACGCTCGTGCTCCAGGTGGTCCAGGAACTCTCCGAGCAGCGGGGCCTGGAGATCCTCGAGGGCCAGCGTCGAGGGAGCCTTCTTCGCCCGTTCCTGAACGAACCTCAGCAGCAGACGGAAAGCGTCGCGATAGCTGGCGATGGTGTGCGGGCTTGCGCGCCGCTGACGCATGAGACGGTCGGTGAAGAAGGCTTGCAGCAGGGCCGGAAGATTGGCCGAGGTGTTCATGACGGCGGACCTTCGTCCGGGCCCTCGAGCCGCTGCGTGGCCAACTGCAGCAACTCGGGCGTGGCCGACAGGTACCAGTAGGTGTCCGTCACGTGGGTGTGGCCCAGGTAGGTCGCGAGGTCAAGGAGGTGGGCCTCGACGTTGGCACCCGTGCGATACCAGGCGAGGAGCGTGCGGACGGCAAAGGAGTGGCGAAGGTCATGGAGGCGTGGGCCGAACCGGTCGCCCGGAGCTCGCAGCCCGATCTGGTGCGAGAGCTGTCGGAAGATCCATTCCGCGCCCCATTTGGTCAGCCGCGTGCCCCACTCGGAGACGAAGAAGCTCGGAGCCCTGGGTCGGGAGACGATCTGGTCTCGCCGCCGCGCATAGGCCTGGAGGACCCGCTGGGTCGAGCCGTGGAGGGGGACAAGACGCGACTTTCCGAACTTGGTTCGGTGAATGGTGACGACACCTTCGGGCAGATCGACATCCTCGCGGTTGAGCGCGACCCCTTCACTGACGCGCAGCCCGGTTGCGGCAAGCACGCCGAAGAGCGTCGTGTAGGTCTGGGGACGAAGACCCCGCTTCGAGCGAAGGCACCCGGCGGCTTGCAGCAGGCGCACGACCTCATCGTCGCGGTAGATGTAGGGCGGTTTCCTGTGGTAGCGGTGCGGGAGCACCCCGAGGGGCGGGATCTCCGTCCGGGGGTCGGTGGCGCTCTGGTACTGCGCGAAGTGGCGCACGATCGCCAGGCGGCGTGCCCAGTGGGCCGCCTGCGCATTGGTCGGCTGCGTTGCCCAGCGAACCGCGATGTCGGTCGTGATGTAAGGGGCGTTCTCCCGTTGCAAGAACCTCAGAAAGTCCGGAAGCAGAACTCCGTCGCGCTCGAGTTGAAATCCCAGTCCCCGGCGCAACGTCAGGTACTCCCCGACCGCCTTGGAGAGCGGGCTCATGCGTCACCTCCAGGCCAAGGCTGCGCCAAGGCCCGCAGGGCGTCGAGGTCGACCTTCGCGTAGATCATGGTCGTATCCGGGAGACGATGCCGGAGGATCTCGCCGATCTCGGCGAGGGAGGCTCCTCGCTGAAGCATCCGGACGGCCAGCGAATGGCGCAACAGGTGTGCGCCTTTGCAGGGCGGGTGGAGCCCTGCCCGCGCCAGAGCCTGTCGGACGATCGTACCGACCGCTCGTTGATCCGCCAGCTCCCGGATCGGCGCCCGCAGGCGGACGAAGACCCGGCGTGTCGAGCAACGGGGGCGCGCGCGACGTAGGTACGAGGCCAGGGCTTGGCCCACCTCGTGGGGCATCGGAAGGCGATCTCGTCGAGACCCCTTCCCCCGGATCTCGATCTCGCCTGCATGCCAGTCGAGGTCCTCCAAGGTCAGGGCGACAACCTCTCCGGCACGCAGCCCGAGACGGGCCAGGAGGAGCAGCACCGCGTAGTCCCGAAGTCCGGAGACGGTATCTTGATCGCAATGGGTCAGGAGCTTGTCGACCTGCTCCGGCGGGAGCGACTTGGGCAATGCCGTCCGACGCCAGTCCGCCACCGACGGCACCACCGCGGCGAGGTCCGTGGCGATGTCCCCGCGGAGCCGGAGGAAACGGAAGAAGGACCGAAGGGCCCCCACCAGGAGCTTGGCGCGCGCCGGGCTCAGGGTGTGCGCGCGTCGCCGGACGAATCCCGCGATGTCCCGCGGATCCAGATCGGTCAGCGAAATCTCGCTCGGACCAAAGCGTTCGACGAGAAACTGTCGAACGAAAGGAAGGGTGTTGGCGAGCGTCGCTGGGGAGAGTCCACGCTCCTGGGTGAGGTAATGCTCGAAGCTGCGCTCCAGCAACTGCAGCGGGCTGCCGGTGCCCTCCTCTCCGGCAGGATCGCCGACTACACCTGCGTGTCGCAAGCGATCGAGCAGCAGCCGGAGGGTCAACCGTGCGCCGCAAGGGTTGCGTCGGCGCCTGCCGTGCAAGAATCGCCCAACGGTCTGCTTGTCGAGACTGGCGAGGCTAAGTCGCCGCCGACCGAGCCACAGGCTGAAATCGGCGACGAGTCGGAGCTTCGTTCGAACGGTGTCTCGACGATAGTCCTGCTCGATCAGCCACTCAGCGAATCCATCGACATGTGCACCAAGGGGGCCGACTCGGTACTGGGGCAGTGGAAGCGGTGTTGCAAGAGAGGGGTCGCGCATGTCTCCTCCTTTCCCGGCCACCCGACCGGCAGAAGGAGACTGTACGATTATGCCGAACGAGCGGGAGTCAACCCCCGGTCTACCAATAAGATGCCGATCGACTCGGCATAATCCGCGACTCGGCATGATGGCGCTTATGCCGAGCTCGGCATAATCGCCACACCGCCGTGAACCAGGTCTACCGGGCGACGAAGGACATCTTGTTGACCCAGCGGTTCGCCCGGCACTCCAGCCTGCTGGTGACGGCGGTGTATCTGCACCCGACCGACGAGGACCTTGCCCTGGCAACCCGCGGGATTCCCTGCTAACGAGAGTCGTGCTCCGACCCTAAGCCGACTCCGTAGGCCACCCTAGTTGCCTGCAAGTGGCCCGCTGCCATATAGTTGTTGAGTGCCATGGGCGTTGTGTCTCCCGAGGTCGTCGACGGCGAAGCAGCCGAAGTCATTGAACCACAGCAACTTGCCGTCGCGAGAGGCTGATGCGGACTGACCTGCCTGATTTCGCGGCGCCGCCCCTGATCGAGACGGTCTTCGGCGTCGAGTTCCCCCCCCTTAAGGCTTGGGACATCCGCCATTACGGGTTGCTTTGGCAGGACGTTCGTGACGAGTACCCTGTCTTCCAGGTCCAGTCGCCGCTCCGATCTACGATCGAGCGGTTTGGCGTGGATGTCTTCCAGCAGACGGAGCCGAGAGTCGAACTTGTAAGTGTACCCGACCTTCGCTGCTGGTTCACCAATCACTCAGGGTCGAAGCTCCTCCAGGTGCAGAAGGATCGCTTCATCCGCAACTGGCGGCAGGCGGATTCTGACCCATACCCCCGTTACGAAACGCTGAGACCGGCGTTCGAAGTGGAATGGCGTCGGTTCTGCGAGTTTCTCGCCAGGAATTCGATCGAGATTCCAGAGGTGGTCCAGTGCGAGGTGACGTATATCAACCACCTCGAGCGCGGAAGGGAGTGGAGCAGCTTCGATGACCTCCCAGAGATTCTCAGCTGCTGGTCGCCTGCTCCATCATTTACTTTCCTGCCCTCGTTGGAGACGGCGCTGATCAGGGCGAACTATCTAATGCCGGATGGCAAGGGTCGATTGTCGATCGTTCTCCAGCACGCGCTGCGGGGTAGTGATGCGAAGGAGGTTCTCCAGCTGATGCTAACCGCTCGCGGAAAACCCGGAGGAACGTCCCCGGCCGAGATGCTTGCTTGGTTTGATCTCGGGCGCGAATGGGTAGTTCGCGGATTCGCAGACATCACCTCGAAGCGGATGCATGATCACTGGGAAAGGAAGCAATGAGCACCGCGTTGGGCCTTTCGGATTTGGACCTGGCTCGCACCGAGACCCCCTCGTCGCAGTGGGTCCAGATCATCCGTCGCGACGATACGACCTCCTGGCTCTTCGAGGCGCTAAAGCTCGTGCTACGCGCCGTACCGAAGGTCGACAACTGGGATGGCTACGGCAGCATTGCTCCCGGGGACGCTGTCAAGAGAAGGAGCGTCGAGCTTCTGGCGGCAATGGAGGATGACGAACCCCCGCTCCCCCGGGTCGTCCCCGTGCCGGGTGGCGGTCTGCAACTAGAGTGGCGGATGGGTGATCGCGAGCTCGAGATCGAGGTGCTCCCAGATGGAAGCGTAGAGTACCTGATTGTGGCGTCCAACAAAATGCTGGAAGGACGGCTGGCCAAGCCTGACAGGACCTCAGTTCGAGCGCTGATCCTGCCGGTGCTTCTGGCTAGATAGTTTCTGTTGAACGACTCGACCGTGGCTGCTGATCGTCACGCCCCAAGCCTGTTTTCAGAAGAAAAGGAGGAACGCGGACCCTCGCAATCTGGCATACTAGCGATTGCTTAGAGCGCTAAG
>Ga0184629_10000693_pt1 | contig 14682 bp, 15 predicted proteins | sample PLM4_32_b1_FD_133158 | JGI IMG/M metagenome (GOLD analysis project Ga0184629, IMG submission 133158) | Groundwater sediment microbial communities from an aquifer in East River, Colorado, USA - PLM4_32_b1 | ecosystem: Environmental > Terrestrial > Soil > Riparian zone | place: USA: East River... | reverse complement strand
CAGTCACACGCTGGACGAGTATCTGGACGTGGCGCTATGTCATGCGGGGGTGGCGGTGCAGAACAAGGAACGGCTGTTCCAGCGCTTCGTCAAGGAAGTGACGAAGAAGAACAAGAACGTGTCCGCCGAAGTGCTGCTCGAGCGCCTCGAGAAGCGCGAGCAGCAGGCGCCGACCAGCGTCGGTGGCGGCGTCGGCATCCCGCACGCCTTCGTGCCCGGCCTGGACCACCCGACCATCGGGGCCCTGCTCCTGCAGCGACCGATTCCGTACGGACCGACGGAAGCGGACAAGGTGAAGACGGTGTTCTTCCTCATCGGACGCGAAGGAAACACCGAGCATCACCTGCCGATCCTGGCGCGGATTGCGCGTCTGTGCTCGACGCCGGAGTTCCTGCAGGTGCTGGCGAAGGCCAAAACGGGTCGGGAGATGCATCGCGTGATCACGGCCTGGGACGCCCGAATCAGTCACTAGGGCTGAAACCCCGAGCCACGGACGTTCGAAGCGGCCCGCGTCAGACGCGGGCCGCTTCTGTTTTGGAGGCAATCCTTTACGGTTGCTTCCCGGTGCCGGTCACTGCTATTCTTGATCGCTGCCCGGGCGTCGAATCGTGAATTCGGTCTCCGCATTGCCGAGGCTCCCCATTGCCACGCTCCCTTGCTCATGAAGTCGCACTCCTGAGGCTCCGCCGTTTCGGCGAGACGCTCGCTTGAGCCCCGACGCGCGGATGCAACCCAGTCTCCCGGTGAGAGTCCGCGACGCGGCGATACGCGGCTGGCGCCGTTTCTACTACGAACGCGTGCGCCCGGAACCGGATCGCTCCGAGCTCAGCGCGCGACTGGTTCCCGCCGCCGGGGTCGACCTCGGAGGCGCGGGCGGCTTCACGCAGGTGTGGGTCGCCCACCTTCGGTCGACGCCCCTGGAGCTCTGGCGGGAACCGGTGCCCCTGGCACGCGGTGCGCTCGAGCGCACGCGCCGCGGAGACGTCGAGGTGCTGAAGCGCTCCGTTCGTGTTTCACCCGCCACCAACTGGCACCAGGACCCGTTCTTCCACGTGACGTGGCCGCGCCGCTACGTCGAGACGCTTTCGTATCGTCGGGCCGGGTCCGACGTCGACGTGCTCTGGCGCCTCAACCAGATGAGATTCCTCCTCGACTACGCGGCTGCCTATCGGGCCACGGGCGATCCCGGCTTCGCGCGCGACGCGTACGGGCTGATCGATTCGTGGTGCGCGGCAAACCCGTACCTGGTCGGCGTGAACTGGGGCAGTCCGCTCGAAGCGGGCACGCGGCTGGTGGCGTGGAGCATGACGCTCGCCGCCGTCGCCGACGTGCCGCCGCCGGACGAAGCCGTGTGCGAGCGCATCATTCGCATGGTGCTCCGCCAGGCGGACCACCTCACGGGTCACTTCTCCGAGCGGGACGTGCCCAACAACCACCTGATCGGCGAGGCGGCGATGCTCTTCGCCTTTGCCGTCTACTGGCCGATCCTGAAGGAGGCGCCCGAGTGGATGCGCCGCGCCGAAGCGGTGCTCGCCAGCCAGGCCGAGCGACAGATTCTCAAGGATGGATTCCAGTACGAGAACGCGGTCAACTATCAGTGCTACGCGCTGGATTTCTTCCTCCTGTACCTGCACGCGCAGGCGCTGCGGGGCGAGGCGCCGCACCCGGTCGTCTTGGGTGGGGCGCGCGCGATGGCCGAGGTTCTCCTGGCGATGGTCTCTCCGTCCGGGCGTATGCCCATGATCGGCGACGACAGCATCACCGATTTCTTCGTGCTGCGCGGGTGGGCGGACACGCCGGGGGTGCCGGAGGCGGGGGTCGCGTTCGCGGACCTGCTCCGCCCGGCGCAGGCGCGCGTGCTGGCCGGTGCGGCGTGGGGGCGCGAGCTGCTCGCGCTGCGCGCGCCGCTCGTTCAATCGCGACGTTTCTTCGACGCGGGCATCGACGTGGCGAGGGAGGCGGCCTCGCACCTCGTGTTCACGCACGGACCGCAACACCGGCGTCTCTTTTCGCACGGTCATTTGCACGCGGACGCGGGCGGGTTCGAGCTCGAACTGGACGGTGTGCCGCTGTTCATCGACTCGGGCACGTATCTCTACTACCGGGATCCGCGGGCGCGTGACCATTTCCGCAGCGCGAACGCCCACAACACGCTGCGGGTGGACGGCGTGGAACCGATGAACCCCGTGGACACGTTCCAGTGGGAGACGGTCGCGAGTACCGAGCCGCTCGGCTTCGGCGTGGAGGGCGACGTGATCGGGGTGGCATCGCGGCGGAGCCTGCCCGGTACCGGCGGCGCCGCCTTTCTGCACACGCGGGCGCTGGTCAAGGTGGGGGCGACGATCCTGGTTGCGGATGCGCTCCAGCTGCGGGGGAGCGCGGGTTCGCACTGGGCGGCGTCAATGTTTCATACCCCGCTGGCTCCGGGCTCCGTCGTGGTGGACGGGGGGCGCATTCGGCTCACGGACGCGGGCCGGTTCGTGCGCGTGTTCGAAGCGTTCGGCGACCGGCCGCTTCGAGTCGAGGTCATGGACGGCGAAGACATCGCCTCGCAGTATTCGCGTTGGCACGGCGATCTCCAGCGCGGCGTCACCCTGCGGGTCAGCGCGGACTTCGAGGACGCGTTTGCGATGGTGTCCGTGTTGCGCACGCCCGAGGTGACGGTCGAGCCGATACGGATGGGGGCCACGGAGATCGCGTGCGCCGTCGAGACGCCCGGCCGCCGACGCATCGCGACGATCCGCCTGGACCCGCTCTCCATCGTCGTGGGCGGACGGGTGATCGTCGGTGCCGGAAGGCGGCCCCCGACGAACGCGTCCGCCACGCCGTCCTCGATGGACTGGCTGGACGAGCTGTATCGGGGGCGCTCGTGAAGAAGGTGCTCGTCATCGCGTACTCGTTTCCGCCTTCCGGCGCGGTCAGCGTGTACCGCACACTCAAGTTCATCAAGTATCTGCCGGAGCTCGGCTGGGAACCCATCGTGCTGACCGCGTCCAACGGGAAGTATCCGACGTTCGACACTTCCCTACTGAAGCTGGTGCCGGCGGGCACGACGGTGCACCGATGTCGCTCGTTTGAACGGTTCAATGAAGGGTTCGATCGGCCGGGGAAGCGAACCTCCACCAAGTCCCTCGGGTCCCGAATCCAAACCCGCGTCTATTTGACCTGGAATTGGTTCGCGCTGCCCGACACCCGCCTCGGGTGGGTGCCGTCGGCGTTGCGCGCGGCGCGCCGGTTGATTCGCGAGCAGGGGATTCGTCACGTCTATATCTCCGGCAGTCCGTTTTCCGCCTTCCTGATTGGCGCTCTGCTCAAGCGCTCCCAGGACGTCCGGGTGGCGATCGACTACCGGGATCCGTGGACCCAGAATCTGGGCTATGCGCGCGGGGCCGGCCTTCGCGGCCGGATCGACCGGCGGCTAGAGGCGTGGGTCGTCCGGCGCAGCGACCTCGTCATCTCGAATACACGCCACAACGACGCACGCATGGTCGCGGAATTCGGGCCCGGTCAGCCGCGAGAGAAGTTCATCGCCATTCACAACGGCTTCGACGCCGAGGATTTCGACCCCATCCCGCGGACCCGGAACGAGAAATTCACGATTACCTATGCGGGCGCGTTCTACTACAGTATCGGCTCGAACTTCACCGGCGGCGCGGGCGACGAGGTCATGAAGACGTACTCGCCGCTGTTCTTCTTCGAGGCGCTGCAAGGGTTCTTCGCGCGCCGCCCGGAGGTGAAGGCGAAGACGCGAGTGCGGTTCATGGGGGTGCTTGGCCATGGCTACGACCCGATCATTCGGGAGCAGGGGCTCGATGAAGTCGTGGAGCGGCTCGGGCACATCGACTACGACGAGCACCTGCGCGTGCTGAAGAATTCGGATGCGCTCCTGCTCGTCCTCTCGCGCGGCGAGAAGAGCCGGGGGTGGGTTCCGTCGAAGTTTTACCAGTACCTCGGGACGGGTAATCCGATTCTGGCCCTGGCGCCCGAAGGCGAGGTGCGCGAGATCCTGCGCGAGACGAACGCGGGCGTGTGCGTCGGGCCCGACGACGTCGCGGGCGCGTCGCGAGCGATCGAAGAGTTGTACGACGCGTGGGCGGCTGGTACGACGGTTGCACGGCGCAGTGACGCCGCGAACGCGTACGAACGACGCGAGCTAACGGCGCGGCTCGCGCGCGTGCTCGAGGCCATGTAGAACACGCGGGTCTTGCTGCGAGTTGCGCGGGTCCTGGCGCCGACAGCCCGGGGCGGCTCGTTTCGTCCGCGCCTGTGCACTAGACTCACTCGCCGCCCGGGCGCCCGTCGGCGCCACCCGCGCGTGCACGGCCGACGGGATGCGCATCGGCCGTGCCCATGTGGCGACGCCGTGTGCCCGAGATAGAATAGAAAGAGGAGAGAATGAGAATCAGCATCTTCGGACTCGGTTACGTCGGCTGCGTGTCGGCCGGGTGCTTTGCGAAGAACGGCCACGACGTCGTGGGCGTCGATATCTCGCCGGCCAAGCGCGAAATCCTCATGGAGGGCCGCTCGCCGGTGGTCGAGAAGGACCTCGACGACGTGATCGCCGAGGCGGTTCGCTCGGGGCGGCTGCGCGCCGCGGGCTCCGCCGACGAAGCCATCGCCGCCACCGAGGTATCGCTGATCTGCGTCGGAACGCCGAGCCGGCCCAACGCGAGTCTCAACCTGGATTACGTCGCGCGGGTGTGCGAGGAGATCGGTGCCGCGCTCCGGCACAAGACCGGCCGCCACGTCGTGTGCGTGCGCAGCACGATGGTTCCCGGCAGCACCGAGCAGGTCGTGATCCCGTCGCTGCAGCGCGGCCTCGGGGAGGCGTTGCCGGCGCGGGTCGAGGTCGCCGTCAACCCCGAGTTTTTGCGCGAAGGGACCGCCGTCCACGATTTCTTCAACCCGCCCAAGACCGTGGTCGGAGCGGCCAGCGACGCGACCGCCCAGACCATCGTCGATCTCTACCGGGGCATCGAGGCACCCGTGTTCAAGACGCCAATCAAGGTGGCGGAGATGGTGAAGTACGTGGACAACGTCTTCCACGCGGTCAAGATCAGCTTCGCGAACGAGGTCGGCACCGTGTGCAAATCCGTCGGCGTGGACAGCCACGAGGTGATGAACATCTTCGTCGCGGACAAGAAGCTCAACATCTCGCCCGCCTACTTGAGACCCGGGTTCGCGTTCGGCGGCTCGTGCCTGCCGAAAGACGTGCGCGCGCTGGTGTATCTCGGCCGCTCGCGCGACCTCAATCTACCACTGTTCTCGTCGCTGCTACCGAGCAACGACGTCCAGATCGACCGCGCCGCCAACATGATTTTCGAGCAGGGCAAGAAGCGACTCGCGTTTCTCGGCATGAGCTTCAAGCCCGGGACCGACGACCTGCGGGAAAGCCCGATCGTGCGGCTGATCGAGATGTGCCTGGGGAAGGGGTACGACCTACGTATCTATGATCACAGCGTGTCACTCGCCAGGCTGACCGGCGCCAACAAGGCGTACATCGAGAAGGAGATCCCGCATATTTCGCGACTGCTCTCGACCGACATCGAGGAAGTGGTGGCGTTCGGCGACGTGCTGGTGGTGGGACACCGGACGAAGGAATTCGCCGAGGCGGCACAGGGTGCGCATGGCGAGAAGACCGTGATCGACCTGGCGCGCGTGTTCGACCGGCCGCCGCCCGGCCCGAACTACATCGGGTTCAACTGGTAGAAGAGAATTGGCGCTTGCGGCCGGCCCGGCGGCCCGCATGGAGGCTCGCGAAGCCGTCGTTGTAGCAGATGACGATGATCGCGGCGGTGAGCAGCGCGAGGTTGCGGACGATCAGGAGCCACGACGTCGACGACCCGCCCTCGCCGAAGCAACCGCAGTCCACCACCATTCCCCGCACCAACACCATCACGATCGCCACAATGAACATCGCGAGCAGGATGGCGATCGCCCCGGCGGCCTTGCGCGTCCACAGGCCGAGAATCAGCATGACGCCGGCCAGAAGCTCGGTCCACGACATCGAGAGCGCGAATAAGTTGGACAGCGCGAAGGGAACGATCTTGTACCCGCGCACCGACATGGCGAACCCGGCGGGATCCGCCACTTTGCTGAACGCGGCGTAGACGAACAGCCCCCCAAGGAAGAGGCGCAACACGAGGTTCAGCCCTTGACCCGTCAGCAGGCGCCCGATCACTTCGGCACCAGCCCTTCGGTCGGGTAGCCCGCGAGTGTCCATTGCTCCCACCCGCCCGAGAAAACGGAGACGTTCGTGTAGCCGAGCATCTTCATCTCGGTGGCGAGCAGATCGCTGAAGTCGCACGAAGGGCCGCGGCAGTAGATGGTGACCTCTCCATCGGTTGGCACCTGCGAATTGAGGGCGTCGAGGTACTCGGGAATGCGATCGTGGGGAATATTAATGGCGCCGGGAATGTGGCCCTGCTGGTATTCCTCGGGGCTGCGCGCGTCGATGACAAAGCCGGTGCCGGCGTCGAAGCGCCGTTTCATCTCGGCCAGCGAAATCGCGCCCTCGGCGACAGTGGTGTCGGCCAGCGACGTGTCGGCGGCGGGGGCGTCGTCGTGCTGGACGGTCGACACGGGCGCGCCGGACGGGATCAGCGCCACGCCGTTCGGGCGCATGCCGTTGACCGTGACACCGATCACGGTGGCAGCGACGACCACGAACAGGCCGCCCAGGATTTCGGAGAAAAACGCCTTCATTTTTTGAAAAGAAGAGGCTTTCGCCATCCTATCCAATGGCGACGGTGTGTTCCAGCGCTATCTAACACCGGGATTGGTCATACGGTTCCCGCCACGGCAATGCTGCAATTGACAGCCAATGTGCGGCATGCGCGACAACTCGGCGATGATCTGGACCTTGATGGTGCTCGAGCTGTGGTGGCGGGAGAAGATGGACTAGGAAGATCCCTTCGACAGGGCGTCTTTGATCTCTTGCTTGCGCTCGACTGGCAGGCACTCCGGGCACTGCTCCGGGGCCGCGCTTGCGGCCACCCGCGAGACCCGGCTCACCACCCCGATCTGGGTCGCGTAGACCTTGCACAGCTTGCAGAGGAAGAGGTGCACGCGCAGGGCGACACGCGTTCGCCAGGGGAGGCGGCGATCGCGCTGCTCCGAGATCAAGCGGGCGGACTCACGACAACTGATCATTGGCAGTCGGCGAAATTACACCTCGAACCAGTTCGACTCCAGACACTTGCGCAACTTCGCGCGGGCGCGGTGCAGCATGACCCACAGGTTCGTCGGGGTCACCCCGAGCACCTTACAGATTTCTTCTCCGTCGAGCCCGTCGAATTCCCGCATCGAAAACGCGCGCCGGTGCGCCTCCGGGAGGCCGGCCAGGCAGCTCGTCAGCACGCCCCAGAACTCCCGGTTCTCGACCAGCTGCGACGGCGCCTCGCTCCATCGGGTCGTCACCCGGTCTGCGTGCTCGAAGTCGAAGCCCTCGGCGCCGCCCTGGAGGTCGCTCTCGAGGACTTCGATCCGATGCTTGCGGTAGTGGTCGATGATCTTGTGCTTGAGGATTCCGATCAGCCACGTGCGCAGCGACGAACCGCCCCGGAAGCCCTCTTTCGCCTTGAGCGCGGAAAGAAACGTGTCCTGCACGAGGTCGCCGGCGAGCTCCGGGTCCTTGACCCGGAGGATCGCGAACCGGAACAGCGCGTCGCCGTGCTCGTCGACCCAGCGGGACGGGTCGCGCTCGGCAGCCGGTTGGTCATTGGTCATGCGGCGGCCTCGAATGCCACGCGCCCATTGTAAGCCGCTCCGACCGGATTGCAAGGGCGGACTCCGGCGCGCCGGACCGGTGCGGCAAGTCGACCTCGACCGGTGCCGTGCCCTTGGGGTAGAATGGGACCGTGGCTCACCGTTCCTATGACCTCATCTGCTTCGACGTCGACGGAACTCTGGTGCGCCATCCCACCGGCAAGGTGATCTGGGAGGTCTTGAACCGGCGTTTCACCGGCGACGACCGCGTCAACGCCCAGCGCCACCGCTGGTACAACGAGGGTAAGATCACGTACCCGCAGTGGGTCGAGATGGACGTGCAGGGGTGGATCGACGCCGGGGCCACGCGCGCCGAGGTGGTCGACGCGGTGCGCGAGTTCGAACGCTTCGACGGCGCCCATTCCACGCTGTGGGAGCTCAAGCGACGCGGCGTGCGGCTCGCCATCATCTCCGGCACACTCGACATCGTGATCGAAACCCTGTTTCCCGAGCACCCGTTCGACGACGTGTATTCCAACCGGCTCCTGTTCGACGAACACGGCCAGCTCACCGGCTGGCAGGCGACCCCGTTCGACCTCGAGGGCAAGCCGGTGGCGCTGCGCGAGCTGTCGAAGAAGCACGCGGTGACGCTGGACCGCGCCGCGTTCGTGGGCGATGGCGCCAACGACGTACCGATGGTGGGCGTGGCCGGGTGCGTGGTGGCCTTCAACCCGCGCTCGACCGAGCTCGAGCGCCTGGCCACCCACGTGGTCCGCGAACCCAATCTCTCGCGACTCCTCGACCTGATCGGCTGACATGATCAAGAAAGAATTCGACACCCCGGAGCGCGTGCTCGACGAGATTCGCGCCCTCTACGCCGACCCGGACCCCGACATCGCCACCCGGCTCGTGCGCGAGCTGATCGTGCACGCGCTCAAATGCCGGCGCGACGAGCTGGAGGTCCTGGACCTCAAGGTGTTGAGCCGAGCGATGGCGGAATTCCGCTACGCGGCGCGCGTGTTCAAGCCCTACCGCGACCGGCGCAAGGTCTCGATCTTCGGCTCGGCGCGCACGCCGGAAAACGACCCCTACTACACGATGGCGGTCGAGTTCGCGCGCCAGCTCGTGCAGGCGGGCTTCATGGTCATCACCGGCGCGGCCGAGGGGATCATGAAGGCGGGCAACGTGGGCGCCGGCGCCGAAGCGAGCTTCGGGGTGAACATCCTCCTGCCCTTCGAGCAGGCGCCCAACCCGGTGATTGGCGATGACCCCAAGCTCATCACGTTCAAGTATTTCTTCACGCGCAAGATCTTCTTCCTCATGGAAGCGAGCGCGGTGGCGCTGTTCCCGGGCGGATTCGGCACGCACGACGAGGGCTTCGAGACCCTCACGCTGATCCAGACCGGCAAGGCGACGCCGATGCCGTTTCTGTTGATGGAACTGCCGGGGGAGACCTACTGGGAGGGCTTCGACGCCTTCATCCGCAAGGAGCTGCTGGGTCGCAAGCTCATCTCGGAGCGCGACACGCTGCTCTACAAGATCGTCCACTCGCCGGAGGAGGGAGTGGCGCACGTGAAGCGGTTCTACTCGGTCTACCACTCCATGCGCTTCGTGCGCGACCGCCTGGTGGTGCGGCTCGAGCGCGAGCTCTCGGACCCCGCGCTCCGGACGCTGGCGACCGAATTCGCCGACCTGGTCAAGCGGGGAGCGATCGAAAAGTCGCGCGCGTTGTCGGAAGAGTCGAACGAGCCCGAGTTGGCGGACAAGCCCCGGCTCGTGTTCGCTCTGAACCGTCAGAGTCCGTCGCGTCTGATCGAGATGATCTGGAGGATCAACGAGTTGGGGGCGGCGGGCTGAACGCGCTCGCGTGCCACGACTTCGCAAACGTCGTCTCGAAGCCGCCCCGGCGCAGATCGCCGACGAACTGGATGGTCGCGTCGAAGACCGACGTGGTCGCATCCACCTTGCCAACTTCGACGAGCTCCTTGAAGTCCTCGCGGCTCACGCCCTGCACCCGGTTCGCGGAATCGCGGAAGAACACCAGCGTCCGGTCGAAGCCGTCGATCCCGGATTCCTCCCGCAGCCTCTTCATCACGCGAACCATCGAGTCCGTCGAGCATCCCGAGACGCCGTCGTCCACGTAGCCCGCAATCAGCACGAAGCGATCGTCGAGGAGCGCGTAGGCGCCGTGCACCGGCGTGCCGTGCGAGGCCCATTCTTGGAGGAATGCATCCAGGCGCTCGGCCACGCGCGTGCGATCGTCAACCGAGAGCGGCTTCGCGAGCGCATAGACCCACAGCCGCGCCTTGTCGGGAAAGTTGGGGAAGAGAGTAGTGTTCATAAGTTTTCAGTGGCTACGCGGGTCTTGGCGCCGACAGCCCGGGGCGGCTCGTTTCGTCCGCGACTGCGCACTAGACTCACTCGCCGCCCGGGCGCCCGTCGGCGCCATCCGCTTGTGTTGTTCCACGCGGTCAGCGGCCTAACTAACAAAACTGGTCGAACGCTTCGACCAGGTCGTATGCGATCTCCTGCGGGCTGCGTCCTTCGATCTGCCAGCGCTCCAGCACGTACACTGGCTTGCCGTCCTTGAGCAACGCGATCGAGGGCGACGACGGCGGATAGCCCGGGATGTACTTGCGTGCCTGTTCGGTCGCTTCGCGATCGACGCCCGCGAATACGGTCGTGACCTTCTCCGGCAGCTTGGTGTGCTGGAGCGCCATCTTCAGGCCCGGCCGGGCCATTCCCGCGGCGCATCCGCAGACCGAATTCACCATCACCAGCACCGTGCCCGTGGAATTCTTCAGCACCATGTCGACGTCGCTCGGGGTTCTCAACTCGGCGACGCCGGCCTGGACGAGATCCTGCCGGCACGGTTCGGTGATTTCGGGTGGGTAGAGCATCATGATGGTTCCTCCTCGTTTACAGATTCAATTCGAGCCGCGCCGCCTCGGACATCATCTGCGGCGACCACGCGGGCTCCCAGGTAACTTCGACCTTGACCGAGGCGACCCCTTCGACCGACGACACCTTGGTCTCGACGTCGGCCGGCAGCGATTCCGCGGCGGGGCAGTGCGGGGTCGTGAGCGTCATGGTGACGACGACATCGTGGGTTTCGGCGATGTCGATGTCGTAGATCAGGCCCAGCTCCCAGATGTCGATCGGGATCTCCGGGTCGTAGCACGTCTTGAGCGCCTCGATGATCTTCTCGCGCAGCAAGGCGGAAGCGCCGGGCGCGTTCGAGGGCATCGGATTCTCTTCGTGAGCCGGCATCATCGTTACTCCGTGGTGACCGCGACGCCCGTCACGCTCTTCAGCGCCGCGCGCAGCGCGTGCCAGGGCAGAATCGCACACTTCACGCGCACTGGAAACTCGCGCACGCCTTCGAACACGGCGAGCTTCCCGAGGCCGTCGCTGTCGGGCTTGCTGGAGGTGTCGCCGGTGACCAGCTCGTGGAACCGGCCGAACAGCGCTTCCGCGTCCTGAATCGAATGTCCCTTGAGCTCGTCGGTCATGAGCGAGCAGCTCGCCATGCAGATCGCGCACCCGCTGCCCTCGAAGGACAGGTCGCGGATGGTGTCGCCCTCCACGAGGGCGTATACCGTGACGCGATCGCCGCAGAGCGGGTTGAACCCCTCCGCGTGCCGGTTGGCGGCGGCCAGCTTCCCGAAGTTTCTTGGGTGCTTGTGGTGATCGAGGATCACCTCCTGATATAGCTCGCGCATGTCGCTCATCTGTCAGGTCCGGAACACCTTGCGCACGCTCTCGATGCCCGCCGCCAGGCGCTCCACTTCGTCGCGCGTATTGTAAAAGGCGAACGACGCCCGGTTGGTGGCCGGGACGCCGTAGAAGTCCATCACCGGCTGCGTGCAGTGGTGGCCGGCGCGGATGGCGATGCCGTCGTGGTCCAGGATCATGCCCACGTCGTGCGGGTGGACGCCCTCGAGCGTGAACGAGACCACGCCCACGCGGTGCTTCGGAGTGGCGATCAGCGTGACTCCCTTGAGCGAGGCGATCCGCTCCACCGCGTAGGCGACCAAATCGCGCTCGTAGGCCTCGATCGCCTCGGCGCCGAGGCCGTTGACATAATCGATTGCCGCGCCCAGCCCGACCACGGCCGCGATGTCCGGCGTCCCCGCTTCGAAGCGATGCGGCAGCACGTTGTACGTGGTCTTCTCGAAGGTGACCGACGCGATCATGTCGCCGCCGCCCTGGTAGGGAGGCAGCGTCTCGAGCAGCTCGCGGCGAGCGTACACCACGCCCGCTCCGGTCGGGCCGAACATCTTGTGGCCCGAGAAGACGTAGAAGTCGGCCCCCAGCGCGCGCACGTCGACCTGGAAGTGCGGAACGGCCTGCGCGCCGTCGATCAAAACCGGGACGTCCATCTCGTGGGCGATCGCGATCATCTCGCGAATCGGGTTCACGGTGCCGAGCGAATTGGAAACGTGGGTCACGGCGACGAGGCGCGTGCGCTCGTTCAGGAGCCCGCGGTACTCGCCGAGGAACAGTTCTCCGTCGCGGCTCATCGGGATCACGCGCAGCTTCGCACCGGTTCGCTGGCAGAGCATCTGCCAGGGCACGATGTTCGAGTGGTGCTCCATGGTGGAAATGACGATCTCGTCACCCTCGCGAACGCGCGCCGAGCCGAACGAATTGGCGACCAGGTTGATGCCCTCGGTGGTGCCGCGCACGAACACAATCTCGGCGGCCTCGGCCGCGTTGATAAACGCCCGCACCTTTTCGCGGGCGCCTTCGTAGGCCTCGGTGGCGCGGACGGAGAGCGTGTGGACGCCGCGGTGGACGTTGGCATTAGAGGTCTCGTAGTAGTGCGAGATCGCGTCGATCACCGCGCGCGGCTTCTGTGACGTGGCGGCGTTGTCCAGATAGACAAGGGGCTTGCCCTTGATCTCCTGCGCCAGGGCAGGGAAGTCGAGGCGCACCCGCGCCGGGTCCAGGGTCGTCGAGTTTGGAGATACCGGTTGGTTCATTGTCGTCTTCATGGTTCGCTACCCACGCGCGGCGCGAGCCTGCTCCAGCCAGTCAAAGACCTCTTTCTCGAGCCCCTGTTTCAGGGGCTCGATACTGATACGGTCCACGACCTCGCTCGCGAACGCGTACACGATCAAGTCGCGCGCGTCCTGGGCGGCGATCCCGCGCGAGCGCAAATAGAACAGCGCCTCGTCGTCGGTCTTGCCGATCGCGGCCCCGTGCGTGCACTTGACGTCGTCGGCGAAGATCTCCAGCTGCGGATTCGAGTTGATGCGCGCGTCGTCGGAGAGCAGGATGCAGTTGTTCTCCTGCTTGGCGTCGGTCTTCTGCGCAATCGGATCCACGTAGATGCGTCCGTTGAACACGCCGCGCGCGTGGTCGTCGAGCACGCCCTTGTACAGCTCGAAGCTGTGGCAGTGCGGCTTGGCATGGTGGATGAAGGTATGGCTGTCGACGTGCTGGCGCCCGCCGGCCAGGTAGAGCCCGTCGACGCGCGCGTCGATCCCTTCGCCGTCGAGGATGGTGTGGACGTCGTTGCGAACCAGGGCCCCGCCCATCGACACGCTGAGCGTCGAGAAGCGCGAGTTGGAGGCGAGCACCGCGTGCTGCATGGCGACGTGAAAGGCGCGGGCGTCCTCGCGCTGCACCTTGCAGTGGGTGAGGGTCGCGTTCTCTCCGCACCGCAGCTCCGAGACCGCGTTGGTGAAGTACGGGCCGCCGCCGGTGGTCACGTAGCTCTCGACCACCGAGGCGTGGGCGTTGCGGCCGATGGCGACCACGAGACGCGGGTGCGTCATCGTGGGCGCGTCGCCCGGGACGGTGACGTGAACAATGTGAATCGGTTGCTCGACCGTGGCGTTATCTGTCACGTCGATGAACACGCCGTCGGTGAGGAAGGCCGTGTTGAGCGCGGCAAAGCGCTGCCTGTCGAGATCGACGCCGCGGCTCAATACCGCGCGGACGCGGTCGCCGCGCTCGGTGAGCGCGGTGGCGAGGCTTCCTATCCACACGCCTTTCGGAAGTGGCTGCCCCGCCGGCAGCGCGGCCCGGCCGTTGACGAGGACGACCCGCAGGCAGCCCGCGTCGTCGAAGGTTCGCGCCACAATCGTGGCCGAATCGACGGCGGGTGACTCGCGCGCGGGAGCGAAGTCCAATTCGGCGATCGGGCGGGTGCGCGTGAAGCGCCACTCCTCCTCGCGCAAGGTCGGGAACCCGAGCGCGCGGAAGCGATCCAGCCCCTGGCGGCGCAGGTCGTGCACCCACGCCGGGCCGGCCGCGCGCAGCGCCGGCTCCAGCGCGTTGAATGTGCTCTCGTATGCGGCCACACCCGGCATGCTATCCCGCGACCTCCGCGTACCCTTCCTTCTCGAGCTCCAGCGCGAGCTCCTTGCCGCCGGTCTTGATGATGCGGCCGTCGACGAACACGTGCACGATGTCGGGCACGATGTAATTCAGCAGGCGCTGGTAGTGGGTGATGACCACGATGGCGCGTTCGGGGCTTCGCAGCGCATTCACGCCGCTGGCCACCACGCGCAGCGCGTCGATGTCGAGGCCGGAGTCGGTTTCGTCCATCACGCACAGCTTCGGGTCCAAAATCGCCATCTGCAGGATCTCGTTGCGCTTCTTCTCGCCGCCGGAGAATCCCTCGTTGACGGAGCGGTTCATGAAGCTCTCGTCGATCTTGAGCAGCTTCATCTTGCCCTTGACGAGCTTGAGGAAGTCCATCGCGTCGAATTCCGTCTCGCCCCGCGCCTTGCGAACGGCATTGAGCGCGGTCTTGAGGAAGTAGTTGTTGCGCACGCCGGGGATCTCGACCGGGTACTGGAAGGCGAGAAAGACGCCCTTGGTGGCGCGTTCTTCCGGGGCCAGCTCGAGGATGCTCTCGCCGTCGAGGATGATTTCACCCTCGGTGACGTCGAAGGTATCGCGCCCGGCCAGCACCTGCGCCAGCGTGCTCTTCCCGGAGCCGTTCGGGCCCATGATGGCGTG
>Ga0184629_10000692_pt1 | contig 14690 bp, 7 predicted proteins | sample PLM4_32_b1_FD_133158 | JGI IMG/M metagenome (GOLD analysis project Ga0184629, IMG submission 133158) | Groundwater sediment microbial communities from an aquifer in East River, Colorado, USA - PLM4_32_b1 | ecosystem: Environmental > Terrestrial > Soil > Riparian zone | place: USA: East River... | reverse complement strand
GGCTGCGATGGGCATATGCTGGGAACACTGAGCCGGACCCGTGACCAGCCGCAAGGAGGCCCCATGCGCCGAACAGCCCTTCTCCTCCTCGTCCTGCCGCAGACCGCCGTTTCCAATGCATTCGCCGCGGGCAGCTCGAGCCCCCGGGACCCCCTCCGCCGGCGGTTCGCCGACGCGCGTGCCGTCGAGGAGGTGTAGTGGAGACATCGGATCTGGCCCGCCTCGAACGGCGGCAGCAAGCCGTCGCTTCAGGAGATGCTGCCCGACTCGGCGATCAGGCGCCGAGTCGAGGAGACGCTGCGCAAGAGCGAGGCTCTCCGGATCCACTGGGATCGGCCGATCACCGCGGGTGATCTCCAGGCTGAGATCGATCGGATGGCCGAGGATTCCAAGGAGCCGACGACCCTAGCCGAGCTCTTCGCCTCCCCGGGGGACGATCCGGGCCGGATCGCCGAAGCCCTGGCGCGCCCGGCACTAGCCGATCGCCTCATCCGCGGCGAAGCGGGGTTCGCCGTTGATCACGATCCAGGTTCTCGTGTCGTTGATCTTGGAGAGATCGGGGACGATCTCCTTGCCGGCAGAACAGGAAAGGAACTGGAGCGCCAGGCCGACCACCCACGTTCGCGAGAAGGGCACCACAACACCTCCAAGGCGCCCCGAGCGCCAGGGCCTGGTTGACAGATCGGGTTTCTTCGCGCGCATTATAGCGCGGACATGTCGGCGGGATTCGCCGACTGGCTTGGCCATCGGGGGTGCGGTACGCGGATGATCCTCGCTCAAAAGGGCGGCTCGAACCTGCACGGACGGCTGCTCCGCGGAGCGGTGCTTGCAGGTCTGCTCCTCGCGGTCGCCCCCGCGAGTCGCGCCGGGATACGGGTGCAGCGCACGCTCGATTGGCGCAATGGCCTCCCAAACTCCTTCACCGATCAGGTCGAGCAGGACCCCGCGGGTTTCCTCTGGATCGCGACCTCCAGCGCCCTCGTTCGCTACGACGGCGTCGAGACCCGGGCCATGAGCACCCAACCGGTGCACTTCGCCCCTGGGTCGTTCCGCTACGGAGACCCCGTCCTGCTAGTCTTCGACGGCCCGGGACTCAATCGCGTCACGCGGCTCGACGGGACGCCCGTGATCGGCGCGGACGGGCGGCCGCTGCGCGCGAGCATCGCGGCCATCACGCGCGACCACGCTCTCTGGGCAAAGACCGAGGCGGGACTCTGGCGTCGATCCGGTGAGGCCTGGTCCGGCCCCATCCCCCTCCCGGGCCACTCGCCCCTCCTGTACGGACCTTGGCCGGGCTCCGGCGACTCGGTATTCGTGTCGACGGCGGAGGAGATCCTCGAGATAGGCGCCAGGGGAAAGGTGTTGCGATCCGTGGCCGCGCGGGGCGCCATCCTCCCGGTGGAGGGGCCCGGGAATGTGCTCTACGTTCTCTGCTGGCTCCGGGACGGGGGCCACGTCCTCCAGGCCCGCGACGGCCGCGTCGCCGAGATCGAGCACTCGGATGCCCGCCCGATGTCGATGGCGATGCGCGGCGAGGTGCTCTGGGTCGCGTACGACGGCAAGCTCGTCCGGATCGCCCCGGGGGAGCCGAACGAGGAAATCAGCGTGGCGCAGGGGTACACGGGTGGTGGTGCAGTCCTCGTGGACTCCGAGGGAAGCCTCTGGATCGCGGGCGCGCACGGGCTCGTTCAGTACTCCGAGCCCGAGACCGCCAGCCTGGGCGACCGGTTTCCCGTGGGCTCGCGCCTGCTCACGCCGCTGCGCGACGGGTTCTGGATGTCGGCCTGGAACAGCGCAGTTCGTGGACGGCGGACTCGGGCGGGCTGGGAGCTCTCCCTGGTGAAGGGGTTCGCGTTCAATCCGCCATGCGTCGGCAGCGACGGAGCGATCTGGGCGGTTCACAACGGCTTCGACCGGATGGATGAGCACGGCACGGTGCGCCGGTACCCCGCCCCGCTTCCGACCTTCGGGTTTCAGTGCCTGTCGGACACCGCGGGGTTCACCTGGTTCCCGACTGCCGAGGGTCTCTACTCGCTCGCCCCGGGGGCAGGCCGGCCGGTGCTGTCCAGCATTCCGCCGCCGAGCGATTCCGACGCGAGCGTGGCCGTGGCGATCGCGGAGACCCGGGAGGGGGAGATCTGGATCGGGCGCACCGGGGAGGTGTGCCATTCCTCCGCCGCGGCGCTCCGCGCGGGCTCCAAGACGGGCTGGGTGTGCGAGCCGGCGGGGGGAGGCCTCCCCATCTATGCGCTCCGCCAGATGCCGAGCGGCGATCTGTGGGCCACCGGCGATGGCGTCGGCGTGATGCGCCGGCACGCGGGCCGGTGGGAGTCCGTGCCCGGGGCGGCGTCTCTCGTCTCCCCGGTCACGTACGGGCCCATCCCCTCGCCGGCGGGGGGATTCTGGATTGTCGGGCAGGGGAACTGCCTCCGTGTAGAGGAGCGACCCGATCTTCCGGAGGGATGGAGAGTCATCGAGCCGATCGGCCTCTGGCAGGGGCTGCCGACATCGTGGGTGATGGACCTCTTCGAGGAGACCGACGGGACGCTCTGGCTCGCGACCGACATGAGCCTGGTGCGCGTGCCCAGGGAGGCGCGCTTCGCGCGCCCCGCGCCGCCGCGGATCGCGATCGTCGAGGTGAGCAGCGACGGAACGGCGCTCGACCCGGGTCGCTCGCTCGATCTCCCCCACGACCGGAACCGCCTCGAGGTGCGCTTCGCGGCCCTCTCGTATCGCGAGCCGGGTCTGATCCGGTACCGCACGCGCCTCCACCCGGAGGACCCCTGGTCCACCCCAGGCAGGAACTCCACCTTCCGCTTCCCCGACCTGCCTGCCGGCAGCTACCGGATCGAGGCCGAGGCCACTCTCGACGGGGAGCACTGGTCCCCGCAGTCGGCCGTGCTCGATCTCGAGGTGCTGCCCCCCTGGTGGCGGACCTGGTGGGCGTACGTCGCGGCGGTGATCGGCATCACGTCGATCGCGGCGACGGCCTACCGCCTCCGGGTCGGGCAGCTCCTTCGCCTCGAGCGACAGCGCGTGCGCATCGCCATGGACCTGCACGACGCCATCGGCTCGGGCCTGGGGAGCATTCGGCTCCTCGCCGGTCTCGCGGGGCGCGACACGACGCCGGAGCGGAACCGGAGCGAGCTCGCTGCGCGCATCGCCTCGATCTCCGAGGAGCTTGCGACCTCCCTCGGGGACATCGTCTGGTCGCTGCGTCGCGGCTCCGGGACGCTCGAGTCGCTCGCGACGCAGCTCCTGAGCCGCGGCGCCCCGCTGTTCGAGGGGCAGGGCGCCGACTTCCGCGCCGAGTTCCCGGAGCGCTGGCCCGACGTCCGGCTGTCGCTCGCGGTGCGGCGGCACGTGTTCCTGATCGGGCTCGAGGCGATGCACAACGCCGCGCGTCATTCCGGGGCGCGAGCCGTCGTTCTGGGGATCGACCGCGAGGGGCGCCGCTGGCGCCTGCGGATCGAGGACGACGGGCACGGCATCGGCGACAGTGGCGGGTCCGGCCGCCCGGGGGGCGGGCTCGGGATGGAGAGCATCGCGAGGCGCGCCTCGGAGATCGGGGCGGCCGCGCGATGGGAGGCCCGGCCGTCGGGCGGGACGCGGTTCATGCTCGACTTCGACGCGACCGCCGAGGACCGCAGGACGCTCGACCGAACCGTGTCGCCGGAACGTGCGACAGGCGATCCTGGCGATCCGGTGGCACATTCACCGGAGCGGAGCGAGTAGACGATGACGGTGGACCTCCAGATCGCGGTGGTCGAGGACGATCCGCACTATCGGGGTAGCCTCGAGACGCTCCTTCAGATGGAGCCGGGCTTCGCGCTGGCGGGGAGCTACGGCTCCGCCCGCGAGTTCCTGGCCTCCCTCGGCGGGCGACCGGCGGATGCGGAGGTTTCGTGGGACGTCGTGCTCATGGACATCGACCTACCGGGGATGAGCGGCATCGAGGCGACCCGCGAGCTGAGGCGACGGAACGTCGACGCACCCGTCGTGATCCTCACGGCCTTCGAGGATCCCGAAAGGATCCTGAGCGCGATCCGCGCCGGGGCGGACGGATACCTGGTCAAGCGGGCCGGCCTCATCGAGGTGCTCGAGCAACTCCGATCCGTCGCGAGCGGGGGATCGCCCATGACACCGACGGTGGCGCGCTCGGTGCTGGGGCTGCTGCGCGAGCCGAATGCCGGCGCCGCGCGGGTCGGCTCCACTAACGCATCCACCCACACTTCCAGTGCGGGGGCCACGGCCGCGCCCGACGAAGGCGACGCCGCCCTCTCCGGGCGCGAGCTGGCGGTCTTGACGGCGCTCGTGAACGGGCGCTCCTACAAGCAGATTGCCGCCGATCTGGACCTGAGCACGCACACCATCCGCACCTACATCCGGCGGGTCTACGGGAAGCTCCGGGTTCATAGCGCGACCGAGGCCGTGGCCCGCGCGCTGCGCGGACGTCTCACCAAGTAGCTCCGACCCCCCACCCGAGGCTAGCGGCGCAGCGTGTAGGCATAAATGGCGACTCGCGCCGTCGACCGAGACGCGGTATTCAATACCGCGTTCTGAGGAGGGAGACGTTCATGCGGACACGGTTTCACGCGCTCATCCTGGCAACGGCGTTGACCCAAGGTGCCGCGCTGGCCGCGTATCCCCCGTCGACCATGGGCTACCAGGGGGTCCTGCGCGATGCCGCCGACAGGCCGCGGACGGGGACCTTCGATATGGTCTTCAGCTTCTTCGACGCCCAAACGGCCGGCAACGTGCTCGTCGTCGACCGGCACACCGCGGCGGCCGGCGGCATGGTCGCGGTGACGAACGGGCTCTTCAACGTGCAGCTTGGCACGGGGATCTCCGTCGGCGCGGGTGGCGGCACCTACCTGTCGCTCGCGGACATGTTCCGCGACTACACCGACGTCTGGATGGAGGTCTCCGTCGGGGCGGAGACGCTGAGCCCGAGGACCAAGGTCCAGGCCTCCGCCTACGCGCTCAACTCCGGACTCCTGGGCGGGAATCCGGCGTCGAGTTTTCTCGACACATCCTCGGTGCCGCAGACGAAGTCCGGGACGCTGACGGTGACGAGCACGTTTCCCGACGCCATCACGGGGAGCTACTTCGGCGCGACCGGAATCCTGGGGAGTGCGCCCTTCAACGTGGGTGTCGTGGGGTACGGGGGGAACGCCGGGGGCTGTTTCGCCGGCACCTGGGGGAGCGAGGTCACGATTGCGAACGACACCACGGGGGCGCAGGTGGTGGGTCAATCGACCGGCGGGAGCTTCTGGAACAACACCGGTGCCGGGTCAGCGACCGTCTCGACGGGCGAGACGGGCATCGTCGCCCACGGGACGGACCCCGGGAGCGCGGGACACTTCGAGGAGATGACGTACACGGGAAGGGCGGATATCGGTGCGGGGGTACAGGGCGTTGTTGCGAGTGGCTCGTACATCGCAGGCCGGTTCATCTCGAACACCGGTCGCTACCGTGCCGAGCTGGGCACCACGGGCTGGGAGGCGGGTGGGTTCTTCGACGCACCGTTCGCCGGGATCTCCACCGTTGTTGCCGATGCCTACGGGTTCGGGATCGCGACGAACGGTCCCAAGGCGTTCATCCAGAACCACCCGACCGACCCGAGCCGGCTCATGGCCTACATCGCTCTCGAGGGGCCGGAGGTGGGGACGTACACGCGCGGCTCGGGATCGATCCGCGGGAGGGAGGCGCGCATCGTGCTCGACCGGACGTTCGCCCTGACCACGGATCCCGACATCGGCCTGACGGCGGTCGTGACCCCGCGCCGCCCCCACGCCGACCTTTACGTCGCCTCCGTCTCCACGACTGAGCTGGTGGTGCGCTCGGGCGCCGCCTCGACCGGCGAGGTGGCGTTCGACTACGTCGTGAACGGCTTGCGCGTCGGGTTCGAGAACCACCCGGTGATCTTCGAGAGCAGCCACTTCCCGAACGCGACGGTCCCGAGCCCCGAGGCAGCCGCGTCGAGGCTGGCAGCGATGCCCGAGGATTCGCGAGCTTCCACGCCGCTCGCCAGGCTCTCCGCGGTGTGCGTCGGTTCGGGGGCCGAAGCTGCGGAGCCTTCGGGCGCGCGGGCCTTGATCGCCGGGATCAACTCTCCCGAGCACGCGTTGCACGCTCGCACCGTCGACGAGCACGTGGTGGTGGCTCCGGCGAAGGACAGGCCGTCGCCGTCAGCGCCTGCTGGCGCATCGCCAGCGACGCTGCCGGACGCGCCAGACCAAGCCGCGCGCACCGGCTCGGCGGGCGCCGCCCCGGGCAGAACGAGCGAGCCGGACCCGGGAGGCGAAGCCGTCCAGGGCGAGATCCCCTCCAGCTTCTCCCTGCCGGTCGAAACGGAGGTGCGCCCCGGCGACGTCGTGTCGAACGACCCGGAAATGCCAGGGAGCCTCCGCCTGGCGGCCGAGGCTGGAGACCCGGGGGTCGTCGGTGTCGTGGTGGGTCCGGAGGGAGGCCGCTTCCAGGGTCAGGCCCCGATCGCGCCCGCGGGGAGGATCGTGCCCTGCAACGCGGACGCATCGGATCGACCGATCGCGGTCGGCGACCTACTCGTGGCATCCGGGACCCCGGGGTTCGCGATGAGAGCCGAGGCCCATCCTCGGCGGGGGACGGTCCTGGGAAAAGCCCTCGAGCCCCTCCCCGCCGGGACAGGAACGATCCGCATCCTCGTGATGCCCCGCTAAGGGGACGGGGCGACGATGCCGGAGAGACGGTCATGAGGATGACATCTCAGGTTCAGGTGCTGCTCCTGATCACAGCGTTCATCCATGGGACGGCGCTCGGCGCTGATCCTCCATCGACGATGAACTACCAGGGCGTCCTCCGGGATGCCGCCGGCACGCCGCGGACCGGTACGTTCGACATGGTCTTCCGGTTCTATGACGTGCAGACCTCGGGGGGCGAGCTCCTCGTCGATGCACACACCGGCGGCGGCGCGGTCGTGGTGACGAACGGTCTCTTCGACGTGCAGCTCGGCGGGGGGATGGTGACGGACGGTTGGGGACCGGGCACATACACATCGCTCGGGACTATGGTCCAGGATTACCCCGACATCTGGATGCAGATCACCATCGGGGCGGAGATGCTGGCCCCGCTGGTCCCGATCCAGGCCTCCGCCTATGCCCTCAACTCCGCCCGCCTGCAGGGGCAGCCGGCGTCGAGCTTCCTCGACACCTCCTCAACGTCGCAGGCCAAATCCGGCCCGCTCGTGGTGAATGGCACCTTCCCCCATGCCGTCACCGGGTCCAACTCCTACAACGGAGCCACCGGTGCGCTCGGCAGCACCACCGCCAATGCGGGAGTCCTGGGTCTCGGGGGGCCCGCCGGAGGCTTCTTCTTCCACACCTCCGGGAGCCAGGCGACGATCGCGAACTACGCCGAGGGGATACAGGCGATGGGCGCGACGACGGGCGCGGACTTCACCAACCACGCCGGGATCGGGAAGGCCATTCTCGGGGCGGGGAAGAGCGGCATCACCGCCTACGGGGCGTCCGCCGACAGCGCGGGACACTTCGTCGGCCGCCAGTGGTTGGGTTTTTTCCCACCCGGTTGGTACTACTCGACGGTGGACCTCGCCCAAGAAGGCATCGGGATCATCGTCGACACCCAGTTCGACGGCCCCGCGGGTCAGTTCACAGCGACCGTCGGGGGGTACTCCGCGACGATCGTCGGGGGGCTAGCGTCAGGGCGCTTCGACGCACCGACGTCCGAGGTCTTCACCCGCTTCGCCGCGGAGTGGTACGTGGTGGGATTCGACACCAACGGCATCAAGGCGTTCATTCAGAACCACCCGACCGATCCCAGCCGCCTCATCGCCTACAGCGCGCTCGAGGGGCCGGAGGCGGGGACGTACACGCGCGGGTCGGGATCGATCCGCGCCGGGGAGGCGCGCATCGCGCTCGACCCGACGTTCGCCCTGACGACGGATCCCGATATCGGTTTGACGGCGATCGTGACGCCGCGCCGTCCGCGCGCCGAGGTCTACGTCGCCTCCGTCTCGACGAAGGAGCTGGTGGTGCGCTCGGGCGCGGCATCGGCCGGCGAGGTGGCGTTCGACTACGTGGTGAACGGCTTGCGTCTCGGTTTCGAGAACCGGCCGGTGATCCTCCCGAGCGACACCTTTCCGAACGCGACGGTACCGAACCTCGACGCCGCCGCGGCGAAGCTGGCCGCGATGCCCGAGGATTCGCGCAGCTCCACACCGCTCTCCAGGCTCTCCGCGGAGCGCGCCAGCGTGGGAGCCGGTGCTCCCGATCTTGCCGGCACTCGAGCGCTGATCGCCGGGATCAACTCCCGCGAGCACGCGCGGCGCGCGCTCTCGACGGGTGCGGGATCGATCGCAGCCGCGCAGCCGAACGCGGCGCGCCACAGCCTGTCCATGCCTGTCGCGATGGAGGTCCAAGCGGGCGATGTCCTGTCGTACGACGGGTCGATGTCGGGGAGCCTCCGCCTCGCGGAGGAGGCGCGGGACCCGGCAGTCGTCGGAGTCGTGATGGGGCCGGCTGGCAGCCTATTCCGGGATCAGGCCCCGATCGCGGTCGCCGGAACGGTCGTTCCCTGCAACGTCGACGCGTCGTATCGACCGATCGCGGTGGGCGACCTCCTGGCGGCCTCCGCCACCCCGGGAATGGCGATGCACGCGGGCGCTGATCCTCGGCAGGGGACCGTCTTCGGCAGGGCCCTCGAGTCGCTCCCCGCCGGGACGGGATCGATCCGCATCCTGGTGGTGTCCCGCTAAGGGGAGGGGGAACGATGTCGCGATGCCTGGCTTACGTGCTCGTGATGCTGGCGGCGTCGGCGTGCTGCGTGGCTCTGGCCGCGGATCCGCCGCCGACGATGAGCTATCAGGGCGTCCTGCGGGACGCGGCGGACCACCCGCGTACCGGGACGTTCGACATGAGGTTCCGGTTCCTCGACGCGCAGACCTCGGGAAACGAGATCCTGGTCGACTCCCATACCGGTGGGGCCGCGGTCGCGGTGACGGAGGGTCTGTTCAACGTGCAGCTTGGCGGGGGGACCATCACGGATGGCTCCGGGGCGGGCAGCTACACGTCGCTCCGCGATGTCTTCCGGGACTACGGGAATGTCTGGATGGAGATCGCCGTCGGGCCGGAGACGCTGAGCCCGAGGCTCAAGATTCTGAGCACCGGCTACGCGTTCAACTCGGGCAGCCTCCAGGGGAGGCCAGCGGCGGGCTTCCTCGACACCTCCTCGAACCCGCAGTCGAAGTCCGGCCCGCTCACGGTGACCAGCACGACATTCGGCGCCGACGCCGTCAAGGGGGTCAGCGAGGGCGGAGTCGTCGGGGCGCTCGGCAGCGAGTACTCCTGCGGAGTCGCAGCGTATGGAGGCCCCGTCGCAGCATTCTTCTCCAATTACCTGGGGAGCTCGGCGACGATCGTGAACTTCGCCGAGGGGATGCAGGTAGCGGGTCAAACGAGAGGCGGCGCCTTCGGGAACTACTACGCCGGGGGCGCCTTGGCCCTCCTGGGGCACGAGAACACCGGCATCGTCGCCTACGGGACGGTCCCCCAGAGCGCGGGCCATTTCGAGCGCCTTTACGGGTATGCGGGGACCGTGGATCTCGCCCAAGGCGATGTCGGCATCATCGCGAGCGGCGCGTACGTCGGGGGTAAGTTCACCGACTTCGACATGTTTGCGGAGCTGGCCAGCGACATTCAGGGCGCGGCAGGCACGTTCGTCTTGGGGGATATAGTCACCTCCGTTGCAACTCTATCCGGGTACGGCCTTGTCACGAACGACGTCAAGGACTTCATCCAGAACCACCCCACCGACCCGACCCGCCTCATCGCCTACACCGCGCTCGAGGGGCCGGAGGCGGGGACCTACACGCGCGGGTCGGGATCGATCCGCGGGGCGGAGGCCCGCATCGCGCTCGAGCCGACGTTCGCCCTGACGACGGATCCCGACGTCGGCTTGACCGCGGTCGTGACGCCGCGCCGGGCGGGCGCGGACCTTTACGTGGTCTCCGTCTCGACGAAGGACCTCGTGGTGCGGTCGGGCGCCCCCTCATCCGGCGAGGTGGCGTTCGACTACCTGGTCAACGGCCTGCGCGTCGGGTTCGCGGACCAGCCGGTGATCCTCGAGAGGGATCGCTTCCCCAACGCGACGGTTCCGAGCCTCGAGGTCTCCGCGGCGAGGCTGGCCGCGCTGCCCGAGGATTCCCGGGCCTCCACACCGCTCGCCAGACTCTCCGCGGAGCGTGCGCGTTCGGGAGCAGACGCCCCGGAGCTCTCCGGTGCGCGGGCGCTGATCGCCGGGATCAACTCGTCGGAGCACGCGCTCCACGCACGGCCGGTCAACACGGGAAGGCACGCGTCGCAGGACCGCCCCGCTTCGACGGGTGGAGGCGACGATGCAGGGAGTGAGATCCCCTTCACGCTTTCCATGCCCGTCGAGATGGAAGTGCATGCAGGCGACGTGCTGTCGAGCGACCCTGCGGCGCCGGGAAGGCTCCGGCTTGCGGAGGAGGGCGGGGATCCGCCGGTGATCGGCGTCGTGGTGGGCCAGCGCGGCGGCCGCTTCTGGGGTCAGGCCACGATCGCGCTCGCGGGGACGGTCGTGCCGTGCAACGTGGATGCTACCTCGCGCCCGATCACGGTGAGCGACCTCCTCGTGGCATCCCCGACGCCTGGCGTCGCGATGAGTGCCGGGCCGGATCCGCAGGGGACGGTCATCGGCAAGGCGCTCGAGCCGCTCGCCGCGGGGACGGGATCGATCCGAATCCTGGTGCTGTCCCGATGAGAGGTGGACCGATGATGTCGAGACGCCTTGCGGCCATGCTCACGATGCTCGTCCCGTCGCTGGCGCTCGCGCAGCAGAGCGCGAGCTACGAGCTGACCGAGACCACGGTGAACAATGGAGGCCGACCGATCAACGGTGTATACGCCTCCTCCGCGAGCCACCGGATCACCTTCGATGCCCTCGGGGACGGCGTGCTCGGTGGTGGCATGGCCAGCGCGAGCTTCCACGCCGAAGGGGGGTTCGTCTCCGGCTATCCGCCTCCGGGAGAGGTGCTAGGCCAGGCGTTCACGGACTCGCAGACGCAGATCTGGCTCCCCGACAAGGCCGTGGGAGTGTACGAGGCCTACCGGGGCACCCTCGCGTCGCTCCAGGCGGGTGGCACGGGGATCTGTCTCGGCTGGGGCCTCACCAGCGAGACCCTCATGGACGCCTCGCTCCCCGCGTCCAAGGACGGCTACTTCTACCTCGTCACCGCCAGGAACCTCCTCGGCGAGGAGGGAACCATGGGATACCGATCGAGCGGCGTCGAGCGGCCGAACCCGATGCTCTGCCCGTAGCTGCACGGGGAGCTGCGTCTCCCGACAGGGACATTGGTAAGGGCCTTCACCCACGCGTCACCCCGGCGTACGCCGGGGTCCACCGAATACCTCGGAGCCCACCTGGCCCCGGCGTCGGTCGGATCCGTGGCGGACCGCAGAGGCCCTCTCCTCAGCCGGGTCGCCGGTGGATTCCGCCGGAATGACGACCCAGGAAGCGAACTCCAGGCCCCTCCCCTCGTTACCACGACCGCGCCCTTACGCCGCCCCAGGTCTCGGGAGACTTTGACAAAGTGGTGTCCCCCCCAAGACATCACCGCGCAGCCGTGTCGGCATAAATGGCGACTCGCGCGGATGACCGGGACGCGGTATTCAGATAGCGCATTCAGTTGCGAACTGATCCCCACGTTTTGTAAGCCACCGGAGGCATCTCATGATTCGGCACCACTCGACCTGGACCGCGTGGATTGGACTCGTCACGTTCATATCACTGGAGGCCGTCGGCGCCTCGACGGCCGTCGCGCCAGACGTCGGGGGCTCCTCCGTGCAGCGGGCGGCTGCTCCCGGACCACGCCAGGGGTTCGAGCTCAATCAGGGTCAGGTCGGTCCCGAGTTTGCCTTCGTCACACGAGGCGACGGATACGAGCTTCGACTCGGTCCCACCGAGGCCGACCTGTGGCTTCCTCACGCGGTCATCAGCGGTAAAGGCGATCGACGGGATGGTCAGGAATGGACTCCAGACGTTCTCCGCCTCTCGTACCTCGGCGCGCAGGTTCCGTCGGTCGTCGGGATGGAGCGCCTTCCCGGGAAGGTCCACTATCTCGTCGGCAGGGAGCCGGGTCGCTGGCGGACGAACATCCCGACGTTCGCCGCCGTCGGCTACGAAGGGCTCTACCCGGGAGTGAATCTCGTCGTTCGCGGCGACCTCCGGGCTCTCGAGTTCACGTTCGTCGTCGCACCGGGGGCGAATCCCGACGCGATCCGGCTCGAGAACGAAGGGGCGCGGTCGCTCGAGGCCGACCTGGCCTCGGGCGGGATGATCCTGCGGACGGCCAGGAGCGAGGTGCGAGCGGCCCGGCCGCGGGCCTACCAGGAAGCCATCGACGTCGTCCAGGACGTGGCGGTGGAATACGGAGTTGGAAGCGACCATCAGATCGGCTTTCACGTCTCGGCGTACGACCCGGAGCGACCGTTGTTCCTCCAGCTTCGGCTATGGCGCTCTGACTCGCGGTTGACTGAGAACTCACACGACGCGGTCCGAGTCGCAGTGGACGCGCAGGGGGGCGTGTTCGTTGCGGGCCGGGTGCCGATCGGTCTCGAGGAGCGCGGGGACGCTTTCGTCTCGAAGCTCGCCGACGACGACATGACGCCGTTGTACACGACCTATCTCGGTGGCGACGGAGAGGATGTACCTTCGGGGATCGCCATCGATGGCTCGGGCGAGGTCCTCCTCGCTGGATGGACCCGCTCGACCGACTTTCCAACCGTGGGCGGGGTCCAGCCTGAGCTCGCGGGATCGACCGACGCCTTCGTGGCGAAGCTCAACGCGGACGGCTCGACGCTCCTGTTCTCGACGTACCTGGGTGGGGAGGGCGAGGACGAGGCACTCGATATCGCGACCGACGCCGCGGGCAGCGCGTGGGTGACTGGGCGGACGCGAGGAGCGGGTTTCCCCACGACATACGCCGCGCGCCAGCCCGAGTCCGGCGGCATGTCGGATGCCTTCATCGGTCGGCTGAGTCCCGATGGATCGACGCTGCTCTACGCCAGCTACCTGGGGGGGAAGGGGGAGGACGAGGGGAACGCCATCGGGGTAGATGGGGTCGGGAACGTTCACCTGGCCGGCACGACACGCTCGGCGGACCTTCCGATCGAGAACGCCCTGCAGCCGTCACCACCAGGCTCGGCGGGTCCGGGAGCCGCGGATGCCTTCGTCGCGACCTTGAGCGCGGACGGAGGCAAGCTCTTGCACGCGACCTACCTGGGTGGCAGTGGCGACGACGTGGCTACCAGCCTCGACGTCGATGCCTCCGGGAACACCTTCGTCGCCGGCCGCACCTCATCGGCCGACTTTCCTGCGACCGGGGGTGCCATCCAGCCGGCGCTCGGTGGGAAGGGCGCGGAGCGACTCGGCGATGCCTTCGTCGCGAAGCTGGATGCGGAAGCCGGAACGCTGCTGTATGCCACGCTGCTCGGTGGGGCCCTGGACGACGAGGCGACCGGCATCGGCGCCGACGCCTGGGGGAACGCGTGGATCGCCGGGACCACCAGCTCGACCGACTTCCCTCCCGCCGGCGGAGCTCCGGGGCGACTCTCGGGGAAGCGTGACGCGTTCGTCGCGGAGATCGCCCCCTTGGGAGACATCCTGCTGCGATCGACCTTCATCGGGGGGAGGGACGACGACGCTGGCCTCGGCGTCGCCGTGTCGTCTCACGGAGCCTTCGTGGTGGGAGCTGCACGCTCGATCGAGCTGGCGTCGGCGCAGCCGCTGATACCTGCCTTCTCAGGTGGTCGCGTCTTCGTGACGCAAGTGTCCATGGCGAGCGTGGAGGCCGCCGGCTGCCCCGGCACGATCCAGTTCGACAACTCCGCCGGGACGGGAGTGTGGCAGACGGCGACGAACTGGAACTCGGATTCGCTCCCGGGACCTTCGGACGATGTGTGCATCCCGGCCGGATTCGCCGTCACGCTCTCCTTGGGGACCCAGTCGATCAACAGCCTGACTGTCGAGGCCGCCGGCTCTCTGACCCTCGCCGGCTCCCTCTCGATCGCGACGGCGTCCCAGGTCAACGGCCCGCTCACGCTAGGCGCCGGCGGGACCCTCCAGGGGGCGGGCGAGGTCTCGATCGCTGGATTGTTCACCTGGACCTCGGGGGTGATGTTGGGTGCCGGGACGACGAACGCGAACGGCGGGATGTCGATCAGTGGGACGTCCTTCAAGGACCTGCTCTCCTCGCGGATCCTGAACACCGTCGGCACCACGACCTGGACGGGGACGGGAGGCATACGCCCCGGGACGGGCGCGGTGATCAACAACAGCGGGACCTGGGACTGCCAGAGCGACGCGACGATGTCCAACCCGTACGGTGGGATGTCGGCATTCAACAACAGCGGCACCTTCCAGAAGTCCGCGGGAGCCGGCACCACGACGGTGAGCATCCCGTTCAACAACTCCTTGACTGTTGACGTTCAGTCGGGAACCCTCAACCTCAGCGGTGGGGGAACCAGCAGCGGGACGTTCTCCGGACCGGGGACACTGCAATTCGGGGGCGGCACCCACGACGTCCAAGCCGCTTCGAGCATCGACATCCCCGCGGTCGTGTTCAGTGGCGGCACGGTGAACCTCGACGGCAGCTACAACGCCACGAGCGC
>Ga0184629_10000691_pt1 | contig 14691 bp, 13 predicted proteins | sample PLM4_32_b1_FD_133158 | JGI IMG/M metagenome (GOLD analysis project Ga0184629, IMG submission 133158) | Groundwater sediment microbial communities from an aquifer in East River, Colorado, USA - PLM4_32_b1 | ecosystem: Environmental > Terrestrial > Soil > Riparian zone | place: USA: East River... | reverse complement strand
GATCGCCCAGATAGGCGGAAAACGCGACGAAGTTGATATTGACCGCGAGCAGGATCAGCTCGACCGACATCAGGATGATGATGACGTTCTTGCGGTTGATGAAGATGCCGAAGACGCCAATGGTGAAGAGCAGCGCGGCGACGATGAGGTAAGGCGTGAGGCCGACCGCCATGCTCAGCTCCCCTGCCCCGGCTCGACGTCGACCATTTCGATGGCGGTGGCGCGTTCACGTGCGATCTGCCGCGAGATCGACTGGCGCTTGACGCCCGGACGGTGCCGCAGCGTGAGCACGATGGCGCCGATCATGGCGACAAGCAGGATCATGCCGGCTGTCTGAAAGTAGAAGATGTAGTCCGTGTAGAGGATGCGGCCCAGTGCTTCGGTGTTGCTCACGCCTTCGGGTACGGGAAGGGCACGAACGGGTTGTGCAGCACCGGGTGCAAAACTCGACAGCAAAATGGCGTAAACAAACTCGCAGACGAGGATAAACGCCAGGATGCTTCCTAGAGGCAGGTAGTTCATGAACCCGCTTCTGAGCGCGACGAAGTCGATGTCGAGCATCATCACCACGAACAGGAACAGCACGGCGACGGCGCCCACATAGACGACGACAAGGATCATCGCGAGGAACTCAGCGCCCAGCAGCACGAACAACGCTGCGGCGTTGAAAAACGTCACGATCAGGAACAGCACCGAATGCACGGGGTTGCGCGCGATGATCACCATCGTTGCCGAGATGATCAGCACCACCGAAAAAAGTCCGAACGCAAGTTGCTGCATTAAGGTTCTGTCTTTGGTGGGCCGCCCCGAACGGGGACGGGATCAGCGGTAGGGTGCGTCCAACTCCAGATTCTTGGCGATCTCGCGTTCCCAGCGGTCGCCGTTCGCGAGCAGTTTCGCCTTGTCGTAATAGAGCTCTTCGCGGGTCTCGGTTGAGAACTCGAAATTCGGACCTTCAACGATGGCATCCACCGGGCAGGCTTCCTGGCAGAGGCCGCAATAGATGCACTTGACCATGTCGATGTCGTAGCGCGTGGTACGGCGCGAACCATCTTCGCGCGGCTCGGCTTCGATGGTGATGGCCTGCGCCGGACACACCGCCTCGCAGAGCTTGCAGGCGATGCAGCGCTCTTCGCCCGAGGGATAGCGCCGCAGCGCATGCTCGCCGCGGAAGCGCGGACTCAAGGGGCCCTTCTCGAAGGGATAGTTCAGAGTCTTCTTCGGCTTGAAGATGTAGCGCATCGCCAGGACGAAGCCCTTGACGAACTCCCAGAGGAAAATCGTGCGCGCGGTTCGGTCGAGCCAAGCCATCATCACCTCACGCCGGAATCTTTCCCATGGCCAGCAGATAGCCCGCGGTCAGCACAACCCACAATAGCGAAATCGGCAGGAAGACTTTCCAGCCCAACCGCATCAGCTGGTCGTAGCGATAGCGCGGCACGATCGCCTTGGCCATGGCAAAGAGGAAGAAGAAGAACCACACCTTGAGGATGAGCCACAGAACGCCAGGGACGGCGTTGAGCGGCCAGAAATCGATGGGAGGCAGCCAGCCGCCGAAGAAGAGGATCGATATCATCGCGCACATCAACACGATGTTGAGGTACTCGCCGACCATGAACAGCAGGTACGGGGTCGAGGAATATTCGACCATGAAGCCCGCGACGAGCTCGGATTCGGCTTCGGGGAGATCGAACGGCGGGCGATTGGTCTCGGCGAGCGCGGAGATGAAGAAAAGAACGAACATCGGGAAGAGCGGGCTGAACACGAACCAGCCGCGGACGTCGGGCCCCTGCGCGCGGACGATCTCCGAAAGATTGAGCGAGCCCGCGAAGAGCAGCACGGTGATGAGGACGAAGCCGATCGAAACCTCGTAGGACACCATCTGCGCAGCCGAACGGAGCGAGCCCAGGAACGCGTACTTCGAGTTCGAGGCCCAGCCGCCCATGATGATGCCGTAGACGCCGAGCGAGGAGATGGCGAAGAGGTAGAGGATGCCGACATTGATGTCGGCAACCACCCAGCCGTCGCCGACAGGTACGACGGCCCAGGCGGAAATGGAGAGGATGAAGGCGACCAGCGGGGCGAGCAGGAACACGCCCTTGTTGGCGCCCGCGGGGATGATCGGTTCCTTGAGAACGAACTTGATGAAGTCCGCGAAGCTCTGGAGCAGACCGAACGCGCCGACCACATTGGGCCCGCGCCGCATCTGCACGGCGGCCCATACCTTGCGATCGAAGAGCAGCAGGAAGGCCAACATCACGAGCAGCGAGACGCACAGGATGACGATGAGCGTCGCTTGGCTCAGGAACCACGCCCAGCCGTACGACAGTTGCGAGTCGGGGTACCCCAGCAAAGTTGCAAGGAAGCTATACACCGCCGAATAGAATCCGATCAGCGCCATGCTCTACCTCGCTGATCGAATGAGTGCGTGTTAGCGGCGCGCATCGCCTATTCCGCCGCCAGTTGAGATTGCTGCACGAAGAGGCGCGAGCATTCGGCCATCGTCTCGCTCGCACGCGCAATCGGATTGGTGAAATAGAAGTCGACGATGGGCGATGCCAGCGGACGCTGGCGATCGATTTGGCCGGCGGTGCCGATCCTGTTCCAGATCGCTGGATCGGCACCCTTGTGGGTTGGCGTCTCATCGCGCGTCTGGAAATGCGGCGCATCGGCGATGATCGCGCGGCGGACGCCATCGATGTCATCGTATGGCAGGCGCCGTCCGGCGACATCGGAAAGAGCGCGCAGGATTGCCCAGTCTTCCTTGGCGTCGCCGGGTGGGAAGGTCGCGCGCGCGGCGAGCTGAACGCGGCCCTCGCTATTCACGTAAAGGCCGGGTTTCTCGGTGTACGCGGCGCCGGGGAACACCACGTCGGCCCGATGCGCGCCGGCATCGCCATGCGTGCCCTGATAGACAACGAAGGCGCCGGCGAGCCGCGCCATGTCGATCTCATCGGCGCCGAGGAGGAACACGAACTCGATGTCGCCCTTCGACGTGCCATCGAGGATTGCATCGGTGTCGCGGCCCTCCGTACCGGGCACAAAGCCCAGATCGAGCGCGCCGACACGCGAGGCCGCGGTGTGCAATACGTTGAAGCCATTCCAGCCGCCTTCGGCGGGCGTACCGGCCGGGCCGATCATGCCGGTAGAAGCGGCGATGCGGCTGCCGAGGTGTTGGATCGCAGCACCGTCGGCGCGTGCGAGGGCGCCCGCACCTAGGATCAGCATTGGGCGCTTCGCGTCGCGCAACGTTCCCGCGAAAGGATGCGTGCCGGCGGCAAGCTCCTCGAGCACGGAAGCAGACGCACCCAACTGCTCGACGGGATAGGTGAGATCGTAGGGCTGACCGACGTTCGCGATGCGAAGGCCGGTGTTGAGCCACGCCTTGCGGATGCGCGCATTCAGCACCGGTGCTTCCCAGCGCAGATTGGCGCCAATGAACAGGATTGCATCGGCGGCTTCCACGCCGGCGAAGGTGGAGTTGAAGAGATAGTTCTCGCGCGGGCTTGCTGAGACCTTCGAGCCATCGACGCGGCAATCGAGATTGGCGACGCCGCAAGAGGTCATCAGATCCTTGAGCGCCTTCACCTCCTCGGCCGCGGCGAGATCGCCGACGAGCGCCGCCATCTTCCACGGCGGCGTGCGCTTCAGGCGCTCGGCGACAACGGCGAAGGCCTCGCTCCAGCTCGCGGGCTGGAGCGCGCCGCTTTTGCGGATGAAGGGACGATCGAGCCGCTGGCGCTTCAGTCCATCGCAGGCATAGCGTGTCTTGTCGGAGATCCATTCCTCGTTGACCGCCTCGTTCGTGCGCGGCAGCACGCGCATCACTTCGCGGCCACGCGAGTCGATACGGATGTTGGAACCCATCGCGTCCATCACATCGATGGACTCGGTCTTCTTGAGCTCCCAGGGGCGAGCGGTGAACGCGTAGGGCTTCGAGGTGAGCGCGCCCACGGGGCAGAGATCGATCACATTGCCGGAGAGCTCGGAGGCGATCGCCTTCTCGAGATAGGTCGTGACCTCCATGTCCTCGCCGCGGCCAGTCGCGCCGAGATCGGGCACGCCTGCGACTTCGGTTGCGAAACGGATGCAACGCGTGCAGTGGATGCAACGGGTCATGATCGTCTTGACCAGCGGCCCCATGTATTTGTCTTCGACCGCGCGCTTCATCTCGCGATAGCGGTTGAACGCGGCGCGGCCATAGCCCATCGCCTGATCCTGCAGATCGCACTCGCCGCCCTGATCGCAGATCGGGCAATCGAGCGGATGATTGATGAGCAGGAACTCCATCACGCCCTCGCGTGCTTTGCGCGCAACAGGCGAGTTGGTGTTGATCTTGGCGGGCGTGCCGTCGCGATTGGGCGGAATATCGCGCACCTGGAGCGCGCAGGACGCCTGCGGCTTCGGCGAGCCGACCCACTCGACAAGGCACATGCGGCAATTGCCGGCAATCGACAGACGCTCGTGGTAGCAGAAGCGCGGGATCTCGGCGCCCGCCATCTCGCAGGCCTGCAGCAGCGTCAGCGATGGATCGGCCTCGATCTCCTTGCCGTCGATGATGAGCTTCGCCATGGCTACTGCACCAGGCCGAGCTGAATGGTTGGATCGTTCATCGAGATGCAGTCCTGCAGCGTAAGCCAGTCGGCGGAGCCGCTTAAGCAATAGAGGGCGAGCTGAGCGGGAGAACCGAACAAGGGTGAAGTTTCACCGGTGTTGGGATACGTAACGCCGCCGAGCGTGGGCGCACCGTCGAGCAATGGATCGGCGTTCGGGTCGAAGTTGGGGTCCAGGGTCGGATCTATCGCGAAGCCCGGATCGATCGTGGGATCGAAGGTGGATAATGGGTCGACGGTGTTCGCTTCGTCGAGCATCGCGATGGCCTCGATCTGCTGGATGTCGATGTCGCCGTTCAAGATAAAGCCGTTGAGCCCCATCCAGGCGATCACGAACTCGCCCGCGGACCCCTCCAGCCCCTGACAATCCATCATCGACTGAGGGTCGCTCGCGCCCAACGCCACGCACATCTGCTCGACGGTCGGGACATTCAGCGAGACGCGCTCGGCCTCGTCGGTCGCGGCGGGCGGCTGGTGCGTGAGTGCGAAGAACGCGAGCGCGGCAGCAGCGGCCGTGCCGCCGATCACCGAGCCCATCGTTTCGCGCGAGAGCTTCATCCGATCACTCCGCGGCCTGGGGCAAGCCGGCGTTGCGGCGCGCGTCACGCGCAACGATGCGACGCTCGATCTCGGGGCGGAAGTGGCGCACGAGGCCCTGGATCGGCCATGCGGCGGCGTCGCCGAGCGCGCAGATCGTATGGCCTTCGACCTGCTTGGTGACCTCGATCAACTGATCGATTTCGGCGCTGACGGCGTCGCCCACGACGAGACGATCCATGACGCGGCGCATCCAGCCCGCGCCTTCGCGGCATGGCGTGCACTGGCCGCAGGATTCGTGCTGATAGAAGGCCGAGAGCCGCGCGATCGCTTTGACGATGTCGGTGGACTTGTCCATCACGATCACGGCGGCGGTGCCCAGGCCCGACTGCACGTCTTTGAGCGAGTCGAAATCCATCAGCACCGTGTCGCAGATCGACTTCGGGATCACCGGCACCGACGCGCCGCCGGGAATTACCGCCAGCAGATTGTCCCATCCCCCGCGTACACCGCCGGCGTGCTTGTCGATCAGCTCGCGCATCGGAATGCCCATCACGTCTTCGACGTTGCAGGGCTTGTTCACGTGGCCGGAGATGCAGAACACTTTCGTGCCGGTGTTGTTCGGGCGGCCGATCGCCGAGAACCACTCCGCTCCGCGGCGCAGGATCGTGGGCGCGACCGCGATGGACTCGACGTTGTTCACCGTGGTCGGACAGCCGTAGAGACCGACATTTGCGGGGAACGGCGGCTTCAGCCGCGGCATGCCCTTCTTGCCCTCAAGGCTTTCGAGCAGCGCGGTCTCTTCGCCGCAGATATAGGCGCCCGCGCCATGATGAAGGTAGAGATCGAACGGCCAGCCGTGGATGTTGTTCTTGCCGATCAGCTTGGCTTCGTAGGCCTGATCGATCGCGGCCTGGAGGCGTTCGCGCTCGCGGATGAACTCTCCGCGGATATAGATGTAGCAGGCGTTCGCGCGCATCGCGAAGGAGGCGACGAGGCAGCCCTCGACGAGGGTCTGCGGATCGTGCCGCATGATGTCGCGATCCTTGCACGTGCCGGGCTCGGACTCATCGGCATTGACGACGAGATAATGCGGCCGCTCCTTCACTTCCTTCGGCATGAAGGACCATTTCAGGCCGGTCGGGAATCCGGCCCCGCCGCGGCCGCGCAAGCCTGATTTCTTGACGACATCGACGATCGCTTCGGGCCCCTTCTCGAGGATCGCTTTCGTGCCGTCCCACGCCCCGCGCTCCATGGCGCCCTTGAGGCCCCAATCCTCGAAGCCGTAGAGGTTAGTGAAGATGCGGTCCTTATCCGCCAGCATCGAGTTCGCCTCCCTCTCCGCGGGTGCCCGTCAAAGTGGTGGCGCCGCCGAGCGGCTCGGACGTGTGGCGACCGATCTGCGAACCGGGCTTGGGCGTCTCGCCGCGGCGAAGCGCTTCAATGATCCGCTCGGTGCTCGATGCATCGAGGTCTTCATAGAAGTCCTTACCCACCTGCATCATCGGCGCATTGACGCAAGCGCCGAGACACTCGACTTCCATCCAGGAGAGCGCACCGTCTGCCGAGACCGTGTGCGGGTGCGGGTGGATGTGCTTCTTGCACACGCTGACGATGTCGGCGGAACCGCGCAGCCAGCAGGGCGTGGTCGTGCACACCTGCACGAGGTGACGGCCGACAGGATGCAGATTGAACATCGTGTAGAAGGTCGCGACCTCGAGCACGCGCATGTAGGGCATGTCGAGCATCTTGGCGACAGCTTCGATCATCGGCTTGGTGACCCAGCCTTCCTGCTCCTGTCCGCGCCAGAGGATCGGGATCACCGCAGAGGACTGACGGCCCGGCGGGTATTTCTTCATCTCATTCGCCGCCCAGGCTTCGTTCTCCTTCGTGAACGCGAAGCTCGCCGGCTGCTCGTGATGGAGGCGGCGGAGACTCACCGGTCGATCTCCCCGAACACGATGTCGATGGAGCCGAGGATGGCGGAGACGTCGGCCAGCATGTGACCGCGGCAGAGGAAGTCCATCGCCTGCAAATGCGGGAAGCCCGGCGCGCGGATCTTGCAGCGATAGGCTTTGTTGGTGCCGTCGGAGACGAGATAGACGCCGAACTCGCCCTTGGGCGCTTCGACGGCGGCGTACACCTCGCCTGCGGGTACGTGATAGCCCTCGGTGTAGAGCTTGAAGTGATGGATGAGCGCTTCCATCGAACGCTTCATCTCGGCGCGCTTGGGCGGCACGACTTTGCTCTCGCTGACGTTGACCGGGCCCGTCGGCATCTTCTCGATGCACTGTTTCATGATCTTGTTGGCTTCGCGCATTTCCTCCATGCGCATCAAGTAGCGGTCGTAGCAGTCGCCGTTCTTGCCCACCGGAATCTGGAACGCGAGGTCCGAGTAGCACTCATAGGGCTGCGCGCGGCGCAAATCCCATGCGAGGCCGGTCGAGCGGAGCATCACCCCGGTCATGCCCCAGGCGAGCGCTTCCTCACGCTTCACGATGCCGATATCGACATTGCGCTGCTTGAAGATGCGGTTGTCGGTGAGGAGCCCCTCGATGTCGTCGAGCACCTTCGGAAAGTTGTCGCAAAACGCGTAGATATCATCGAGCAACGCCTGCGGAACGTCCTGATGCACACCGCCGGCGCGGAAGTAGTTGGCATGCATGCGCGCGCCCGACGCGCGCTCATAGAACACCATCAGCTTCTCGCGCTCTTCGAAGCCCCAGAGTGGCGGAGTGAGCGCGCCGACATCCATCGCCTGCGTGGTGACGTTCAAGAGGTGCGAAAGCAGCCGCCCGATCTCGGAATAAAGGACGCGGATATATTGCGCGCGCGGAGGCACCGTCATGCCCAGAAGCTTCTCGATCGCGAGCACGAAGGCGTGCTCCTGGTTCATCGGCGCGACGTAGTCGAGGCGATCAAAATAGCCGAGCGCCTGCATATACGTCTTGTGCTCGATGAGCTTTTCGGTGCCGCGGTGGAGCAAACCGATATGAGGGTCCACGCGTTTCACGATTTCGCCGTCAAGCTCGAGCACGAGGCGAAGAACACCATGCGCAGCAGGATGTTGCGGACCAAAGTTAATGCTGAAGGTTCGCTCTTCCGGGGCTGCTTCGACGGTCATAGCTGCACCAGGCGAGTAGCGAGTAGGGAGTAGGGAGTAGGGAACGCGTTCATTGTTCCCCGTCCTTCGCCTGCAAGGACCGGATGAGCGCACGAAGCATTTTCCCAACGCCTTGGCATAGCTCCAAAGCTGGAGCGATGCCTTGAGCAGTTGTTATGCCCACCCGCTCGGCGAGCAATAGGTGCGTTTCGAGTTCCTTGAGTGACCCCTGAGATATGCGCAGGTACTGAATGAAGGACCGCGTATGCTCCCGACCGCGGCCCTCCGCGATATTTGCTGGAATCGAGGCAGAGGACCGTCTGATTTGCGCCGTCAAGCCGAACAATTCGTCGCGCGGAAATTCTCGTGTCAGCCGATAACAGGTCTCGGCGAGCGTCATCGCATCCTGCCACACTCGCAAGTCCTGATAGGAGGTGATCGGCGTTTCGCTCAAGAACCATTCCTAATTCGTATTCCCTAATTCGCTACTCACTACTCGCTACTCCCCACTCCCTCACTTCTTCTGGCTGTCGCCGAAGCCGGGGATGTAAGGCGCGCCCTCCCACGGGGAGAGGAAGTCGAAATCACGGAACTCCTGCACGAGCTTCACCGGCTCGTAGACCACGCGCTTCTGCTCGTCGTCGTAGCGCACTTCGACATAGCCGGTGAGCGGGAAGTCCTTGCGCATCGGATGGCCGGAGAAGCCGTAGTCGGTGAGGATGCGGCGGAGATCGGGATGGCCCGAGAACAGGATGCCGTAGAGATCGAAGGCCTCGCGCTCGAACCAATTCGCGGCGGGATAGACGGAGGTGCAGGACGGGACGGTTGTCGTCTCGTCGGTCTCCACCTTCACGCGGATGCGCGCATTCTGCGCGACCGAGAGCAGATGATAGACGACGTCGAAGCGTCGCTCCCGGTTCGGATAGTCGACGCCGCAGATGTCGATCAGGATCTTGAACTCGCAACCCGGGGCGTCGCGCAGGAACGAGAGAACATCGATGAGGTTGTGCCCTCCAGCGGAGATCGTCAGCTCGCCGAAGGCGATGTGCGTGCTCAAGACCGCGTCGCCAAGCGTCGACTTGATGTGCGAGGCAAGATCGTCCAGCGCGGCCATCAGCGGTCGATGTTCCCCGTGCGGCGGATTTTCCGCTGCAACAGCATGATCCCGTACACAAGCGCCTCCGCCGTCGGCGGACAGCCCGGTACGTAGATGTCGACGGGCACGATGCGATCGCAACCGCGCACGACCGCGTAGGAATAGTGGTAGTAGCCGCCGCCGTTCGCGCAACTGCCCATGGAGATCACATAGCGCGGCTCCGGCATCTGGTCGTAAACCTTGCGCAGCGCGGGCGCCATCTTGTTGGTGAGCGTGCCTGCGACGATCATCACGTCCGATTGACGCGGGGAGGCGCGCGGCGCGAAGCCGAAGCGCTCGAGATCGTAGCGCGGCATGGACGCCTGCATCATCTCGACGGCGCAGCAGGCAAGACCGAACGTCATCCACATCAGCGAGCCGGTGCGCGCCCAGTTGATCAGCTCATCGGCACGCGCGATCAGGAAGCCTTTGTCCTTGAGCTCCTCGCCCATCGCGGCGAAGTAGGGATCGTTCGGCGCGATCTGTGCGGCGCCCTCGACACCGGCGCGGCTGCCCTTCCCTGCCGGGATCACTCCCATTCGAGTGCTCCCTTCTTCCACTCATAGATGAAGCCGACGGTGAGCACGCCCAGGAACACCACCATTGACCAGAAGCCGAACACGCCGATCTGCCCGAGCGAGATCGCCCACGGAAAGAGGAACGCCACTTCCAGGTCGAAGATGATGAAGAGGATGGACACCAGGTAGAACCGGACGTCGAATTTCATACGGGCGTCATCGAAGGCCGGGAACCCGCATTCATAGGCCGAGAGCTTCTCGGGATCCGGTTTGGCCGGCGCAAAGACGAAGGGCAGGAGAATGAGGGCAAGTCCGAGGCCCAAAGCGATCCCCAGGAACAGGAGAATGGGCAAATATTCGAGAAGGAACGCGTTCATTTGGTGCTCTTGTGGCCTTCGGGCTGCGGGCGGCGGTTGGGGCCAACTCGGGAGATAGGATGTGGCGTTGTGCGCCGCAACCAGCGAGGGAAATCAGTTCGATTTAGCAGGTGCAGTATCATAGGCGCAGCCGACCGCGCAACGCGGGCGTTAGAGCAAGATTCGAGCAGGAAAGAAAGGCCGAAGGCCGGTCTTTTTCGGGAGGAAATGGCGGGAGCGACGGGGCTCGAACCCGCGACCTACGGCGTGACAGGCCGTCACTCTAACCAACTGAGCTACGCCCCCGCTGGGGCAATTCGCCGCTAGGCGAGGAAGCGATGTAAGCGGGCGGGCATAACGTGTCAAGCGAAGCCGGCCAAGCCGCCGCTGGATTGGTTACGCGGGCAAGCGCGATCTTAACTCTTGCTCGATTGTCGCGAACACGGAGGGCCAATCGCCCGCGGCTTGCTGCCGGAACAGGCGCATCGTCGGGTACCAGGGGCTGTCGTCCCGATCGAGCAGCCAGCGCCAGTCGGGAACATATTTCAACGCGACCCAGGTCGGGCGCGCGAGCGCGCCGGCGAGGTGCGCGATCGACGTGTCCGACGTGACGATGAGATCGAGGTGATTCATCACCGCCGCGGTATCGATGAACGCGTCCGCTCCATCGTCGAACTCATCGCCCAAGGTCTCGATCACGACGTCGTCGGGCAGGTTGTCGAGCTGCTCCAGGCCATGCGTTTTCTGGAGGCTGATCAGGCGAACGCCTTTGAGCCGCGCGAGCGGAACGAACGCCGAAAGCGGTATGGAGCGGCCCTGATCGATCGCCACACCGGGCGCGCCCTGCCATGCGATCCCGATTTTGAAGCCGTTCTCACCGATCGTTTTTTTCCAGTGGGAAACGAGGTCTTGTTCCGGGGCGAGATAGGGGACGTCGTTCGGGATGGATTTGAGCTCGGTGCCGAAGAACAGCGGCAAACTCATCAGCGCGCACTGGAAGTCGAACCACTCGCGCCGATCGATCGAATCGACGATCGCGATCCCGGAGCGAAGTGATTTCAGGAGTCGGGTGAGATTCTCCGGTGCGGAAAACGTGACTTTAGCACCGCGCTTGGCCAACAACGGCAGATAGCGCGCAAAGTGGATCGTGTCGCCCAGGCCCTGCTCGCTGTAAACGGCGATCTTCCGACCTTTGAGGTCCTCGCCCTGCCAGGCCTTGGCATTGATCGGCGGACGCTTGGTTTGGACGCTGTCCGTGCTCCACCGCCATTCGTGATCGATCCAACCGTCGGGAAAGCGGCCGAGGAGGAGCCGGAGCAGCCCGCGGTGGTTGTGCGCGTCGGCATAGTTCGGCTCGACCTGCAGGGCGCGGTCATAGCTCACGAGCGCTTCATCCAAGCGCTTGAGTTCTCTCAGCGCACTGCCGCGGTGGTTGAGGGCTTCGGCAAAATCGGGCTGGAGCTGCACCGCGCGGTCGTAGGCGGCGAGCGCTTCTGCATACCGGCCCAGCGCCATGAGAATTGCGGCGTGGGTGTTGAGAGAATCCGGCCGGTCGGGGATCAGCGCAAGCGAATTCTCTATGAAGGGCAGCGCTTCTTCATGGCGCTTCAGTCCGAGCAACGCCGCCGCGCGATTGTTCAAGATGAGCGCTCGCCCCTGATCGTCCTTGGCCTTGAGCGTCTCGAACGCGGAAAGAGCTTCCCGGTAGCGCTTCATCTTCAGAAGCGTCACACCACGGTTGTTGCGCGCCTCGATGAAGTCGGGTCGCAAAGCGAGCGCACGCGCGAAACTCGCGAGCGCCTCCTCGTAGCGATTCATCTGCTGCAGCGCGCAACCGTGTCCGTAGGAGAGATCGGGGATGTCTGGATAGTGTCTGATTGCGACCGCGAACAATCGCTCGGCGTCAGGAAAGCGGCCGCTCTGAAAGTGCACCAATGCAAGCCGGTAGAGCGCCTCGAAATGGCGCGGATCGTTGCGCAGGATATCGCTGTAGATCCGCCCCGCCTGGGCCAGATTGCCCGCCTGGTGCAGGCGCAGCGCGGTTTCGAGCAGATTGTCGTTCATGACAAGGGCGGCACGGCAAAGTGGACGGGCGCCTCACCGCGTTGCGCACGTTCCCACATGCGTGTGTATGCCGCTTCGAGATGGCGGGTAAAGCGCAAGGTGTCGAACAGGGGGTGCGTGTCGCGATTGTCGCGAAGTCTGCTTGCGATCGCGGCGAACGCGTCCTTATCGCGCGCAAGTTTCAGGGCAAGTGCTTCGTAGCCGTCGAGCGTGTGCGTGATCATCTCCGGCAAGCCTACGGCATGAAGGAGGCTTGCCGCCACCCGGCCCGCGAATGTGTCGCCGATACAGGTCAGCACCGGAACGCCCGCCCATAAAGCATCGCTTGCGGTCGTATGGGCGCCATAGGGAAGCGTGTCGAGAACGATATCCGCGAGGCGATGGCGCGCCAGATGCCGGTGGGGAGTGTCGCGCGGTGCAAATACAAGCCGCGCGCCGACAACGCCGCGTTTTTCGGCCTCGCGCCGCAGGTTCTGTACGGCCTCAGGATTGTCGCCAAGCAGCCAAAGCACGCTTCCTTCGACACCTTTCAACAGCCTCATCCAGAGATCGAACATCTGCGGTCTGATTTTGAAGCTGTTGTTGAATGAGCAGAAGACGAAGCCCGTCGCCGGCAATCCCACCTCGGCGCGCGAAGGCGTCGCGGGCGCGATGACGCGGGAGCGACCGTTGCACTGAGGGCATCGAGCGCGCGCGGATTGACGCTGAGTGCCGCATCCAGCAGACGCTCGGCCTGCGCGAAATCGCGGTGCTGGAGGTGAACAAAACCCAAGAGATAGAGCGCGTCGAAATTCTTGGGATCGCTGCGAAGAATATCGCTGTATAACCGCGCCGCTTCGACCAGATTACCGGCCTGATGAGATTGAAGTGCCGCTTGCAGCCGCGGGTCGTTCATCCGACCGCGAAGCTCGCCGGTGTCTCGCCGCGCTGGTAGCGTTCCCACATTCTCAGATAGGCCGTCTCCAGATCACGCGCGAAGCGCTCCGCATCGAAGGTGGGACGCGTCAAGCGATGCTGCTCCAGCCGATTGCGGATCGCCCCTAACGCTTTCGCGTCCCGCGCGAGCTGCAGCGCCGTCGTTTCATATTCATCGAGAGACTGGGCGATCAGTTCGGGAATCGCAAGGCTCTGCAGAAGGCTCCCGCCGACACGGCCGGCAAAGGTCTGACCGATACAGGTCAGAACCGGAAGGCCCGCCCACAGCGCATCGCTTGCCGTCGTGTGCGCATTGTAGGGCAATGTGTCCAGAAACAGATCGGCGAGACGCAATCGCGCGAGGTGTTCGTCCGACGACTTCCTGAAGGGGGCGAACACGAGGCGGTCGCGCGCCACTCCCCTTGCCGCCGCTTCCCGCGCGAGGTTCTCAGTCGCGCGTTTGCTTTCGGGGAGCCAAAGCACGCTTCCTTCGATCGCGAGAAGAAGCCGCATCCAGATGTCGAACATTTTGGGATTGATCTTGTAGGCGTTGTTGAAGCACGCGAACACGAATCCGTCGTCCGGCAACCCTTCGCTTGCGCGAGTAAGGGGCACGGACGCGGGCGCAAAAGTGTCTCGCGGCATGAATGTGCTCGGCATGTAGACGATCTGCTCGGCGTAGAAGCGGCGCTGGTCGTCAGGCACGACGACGCGGTCGGCGATGAAATAGTCGAGCCAATCGCCGCCGAGGGTCCCCGGATAGCCTAGGTATCCGACCTGGATCGGCGCCGCGCGGTGCCTGAATATTTCCGGACGCCCGCCTTCGGTGTAGCCCATCAGATCGACCGCGATATCGATCTCCATCTGCCGCAGCAGTGAGGCGATCTCGATGTCACTTTTGGCACTGACATCGATGAAGCGCCCGAACGCCTGCTCAGAGCGGCGGCGCAACACGCTGCCATCGTCCGGCCCGAGCGACACGCCGATCGTCTCAATCCGCTTCCGATCGTGGCGCTCGAATACACCGGTCATCAGCGTTGCGAGCGGCCCCTCGCGGAAGTCGGCGGAGACATAGGCAATCCGCATAGGCGGATGTGCGTGGCGTCGCCTTGGAAGCGACGGCGCGGTTTGGCCGCCATGCTGATCGGCCACCCAGACGCGCGCGCACGTGAGCTCGTCTTCGGCGGAAACGAACAGCGCTTTCGCGTCGAACGGCGCGATGACGCGCGTGCCGGATCGCATCGCGGCCGTGATCGCGGCCGCTTCGCTTTCGAACATGCGCCAATCGCAGCATTGCAGGCGACAGAACAGGCGATTGCCGCGCACGAAGGGATAGTCCGGCGCGCGGTGGAGGATATTGCTGTAGTCATCGGCCGCCTCCGCGTAACGACGGAGACGGTACAGCGATGCCGCCCGATTGAGCCCCACCTCGGCCAGGCCGGGATTGAGT
>Ga0184629_10000690_pt1 | contig 14708 bp, 10 predicted proteins | sample PLM4_32_b1_FD_133158 | JGI IMG/M metagenome (GOLD analysis project Ga0184629, IMG submission 133158) | Groundwater sediment microbial communities from an aquifer in East River, Colorado, USA - PLM4_32_b1 | ecosystem: Environmental > Terrestrial > Soil > Riparian zone | place: USA: East River... | reverse complement strand
GTTTTTAGAAATCCGTAAGGCTTCGGCTACTGATGCGTATTGGTCTGAGCTATAGGATAATAGATTTTTTGTAAACAAATCATTAAAATTCTCGGCACTAAATTGTCCAATAGATCGAATAGTGGATACTAAAGAAATTGCCCCTCCTTTCGGATTCCAATAAATATATTCGCCAGCTGTTGGTCGTGATGGGTTGTCAAAACGCGAAAATTCACATGTAATAGTTATAAATAAAGGGTATTTATATTGATTGCTCACGTTTTGACTATCGGCTTTATCCCAAATTCTTTCGCTGGACAAGCCATCTTCGCCACCGTGTCCTAAATAATTAAAGACCAGAGCTCCTTTTTCAAATTCATTATAAAAATCAGATTTTGCTTTAGAATATCGTGATCCACCAGCAGAAGCTTCCTGAGTATAGGAGTCTAAGAATATTTTGGATACATTAAAAAAAGGTTTTTGAACAGTTATTTCGTCAGCCAATTTATTTTGTCGAAATTGCAAAGAAGAATCGGATGCTTTATCTGAATCATCAGCAAGTGTTACATAATTATTTCTCCAGTTGCCGTATGATTTTTTGTCGTAGTATTCTATGACTTTATTTACCATTTCGTCTGCCTGAATAGTGTTGGCTATTAGCATTCGGCCAACAGTAATGTCTATTCCGCCAAAAAAGGAAATGATATTTCCTTCGGAATCATCCATTAATCCATAGAAATCATCAGAAGCAAAAGAAGCTTCAGCAATTGTATTGCTTATTAAGGACTCATATATAGGTACAATATTAGAATTATTTGTAGTTCTATTTTTGTAATCATAGGATGCATCGCCAAAAAGATTGACATATTTTATTCGTTTGTCATCTGAGGAAGCGTTATCATATATGTATTTAATGCAGTTTCGAATTGCAGAAATGTCTTGTTTGCCAGAGGAGAACTCTTGGTAAATGGATTCAAGAGTTAATACTTTTACATTCAAATTGGAATTTAATCGGTGAAAACTGGCTAATTTTTCCGCTTGTGTTTTTAAAAATTCGGGTGTGATAATTATATAATCAACATCTTGAAACTGACCTTGAGTGTTTTTGAAAACGGTTCCTTTAATATTGCTATTTGAGATTTTTGATTTGCTTTCTTTTAATGGAGTATAATAATCTTGTGGGTCGATAGCAATATATTTTTTGAGTTCGCCAAGATTTGCTTTGAATGAAAAAGAGCTTAGATTGGTGTTTTCTGTTTTTGTAACATTAAAAATATCTGTAATATCCCACACTTGTGAAATAGAGGTTGCATTGTTTATTGTGTAGGTTGCTACTCCAAGACTTGAACTCGATAAATCATATTGAAAACGAAATTGCTTCCCGTATCCTTTAAGTTTGCTTTTTGCAATCACTCGAATGTAATCTAGATAACCTTTAGAACCGGGAACTCCATTGTTATCATAGGTTAATTTTATTTTTAAGTTTGAAGAACCTGTAAAATTGGTATTGTTTGGTAAATTTCCAGAAAAGTATTGAACATCAGAGCTGCTATTCAAAGCAGGGAATGAAATATTTCCGATATCTTGCCCATTTGCATTGATTTTAAATGAAGTAGTTGTGTAAGCTGCCGATGCAAAGGAAGCGTTAATTTTTACAGGAGTAGCGGTGTCTATATTAGGAAAATCGAAGGTGAATTCTTGGTTTTGATTAATATCAAAGGATTCTCCAAACCATTGACGGCCAAGATGCGCAATATTTGCAAGGTCTAGCTCATGAAATTGATAATCGTCAAAAGTCGATAGATTTAATGTGCTTGATTCTGTTGGTTGTGGCATGTCAGGAATTCTTTTTCCGTTACTACCTTGAACAGTTATGTAATAATAGGATTTAGAATCATACAGATTTAAATTTGTTCGGCTTTCTTCATTCCAATTATCAGTTCCTTCTCCATAAAATAAGATATAATCCTCGGCATTGAGAACTCCATCATTTTCACCAGAAACCACAATTGCATTTTCGGTTAAATCAGAGGGATAGTCGATGCCGTTTGATAAGGGGAGCATTTTGCCTCCATTACCATAGATTTTAATTTTTTTTGGATCCAAACCATTTATATTTAGACCAAGTTGTTGTAAAAAATCTTTTGAAATTTTATATACACCTGATTTTTCAATGTAAAATCGATACCATTCTCCCGTTCCTAAAACAGAATTTGACATTGCTTTTATACCTTTTTTGGAATTAATCTTTCTGTTAGAACCAAAATTAAGGATATACGAAAAAGAAATTATTTTTTTGTAGCCTAGATTGTCCTTTATTATAGGAGACAATTTCAAAAATGTTTGTCTTAAATTTCTTGAATCGACAGTTGTAATAACAGCATTAGTGGTAGTTGGAATATTTGCAGTATTTAGATCCCCCAATTGTGAAACTGGGATAGTTTCATAGGTCACATTGGTGATTTGCAAACTATTTTGGTCAAAAGAACTTGAATTAGATAAATTTAGATTGTAAAAAATGGCTTTTTGGGAGGTATCATAATAAAAGCAGTTCCCTTTAAATTGGGGGATCTGTATTTTGGAATTGCCATAAGATACTTCGTTATTTTTAAGCCATTCTATAGAAATATTTCCTTTAATTTCAGCAAAAGAAATATGGGAGAGCAGTAGAGTAAAAAATAAAACAAGTTTTCTCATGAAAATATTTAACGAGTTGAAAAGGGAATAGTTGCTAAAAGTAAGGAAAAAATATTAGATAAGTTTTTGTTGTTTTGTGTAATAAAAAGTATATTTTTGCGTTTTGTTAAATTAATAAGAAATATAGAAAAATAATTTGCAAAATGGTTTTGTGATTTAATGGTTAATCCATACATTGCACCACCTAAATTATACCTACTAAATACCTACTAAAAGATGAAAGTAAAAAAAATTATAACCTTAAGAATAATGTTATCTCTAACATTAGTGATGGGACTTGCTAGCTGTAGCAAAAAATCCAAATCCGAGAGTGCTTCAAGAGGTACCGGATGGAATGTGAGCAGTTCAAAAGGCGGGTTTAGTAATGCTTCAAGTAAAACACAAGAGACTGGACCAGGATTGGTGTTTGTGGAAGGTGGAACTTTTACCAGAGGATTGATTCAAGATGATGTTATGCATGATTGGAATAATATTCCAAATCAACAACACGTGATGTCTTTTTATATGGATGAGACCGAAGTTACTAACTTAATGTATCTAGAATATTTAGAATGGTTGAAAAAAGTCTATCCTCCAACTGAAGAAAATTACAAAAATATTTATGAAGGAGCTTCACCAGACACTTTAGTTTGGAGAAACAGGTTGGGTTACAATGAAACCATGACAAATAATTACTTGAGACATCCTGCTTATGCAAACTATCCTGTAGTTGGAGTAAACTGGGTTCAAGCTGTTGAATTTAGTAGATGGAGAACGGATCGTGTAAACGAAGCTGTTTTAGAAAAAAACGGATATCTAAAGAAAAATGCTAAATCATTGGATGTCTCAGCTGAAAGTACTTTTAGTACTGAAACCTATTTAGCTGCTCCAACGCTTACTTATGGAGGAAATGAAGAAATCGTTTTAAAAGGAGCAAAAGGAGCTAGAAAAGGACCTAAGCCGGATAAAAATGGCAAAGTGGTTGAAGAGAAAAATGTTTATGCCCAAAGGTCTACTGGAATTCTTTTGCCAGAGTATAGATTGCCTACTGAGTCTGAATGGGAATATGCTGCTGCAGCCGATGTGGGACAAAGAGAATATAACATATATAAAGGTCAAAAGAAATATCCTTGGTCTGGTAGTTATACTCGCTCTGGAAAAAGATCAAATAAAGGATTTCAATTAGCCAATTTCAAACAAGGTAATGGAGATTATGGCGGAATAGCTGGATGGTCTGATGATGGTGCAGATATTACAATTGCTGTGAAAAGCTATCCTGCAAATGATTTCGGGTTATACGATATGGCTGGAAATGTAGCTGAATGGGTAGCAGATGTTTATAGACCAATTGTGGATGTTGAAACTAATGATTTTAATTATTTTAGAGGTAACGTTTATACTAAAAATAAAATTGGAAAAGACGGCAAGTTAGACATCATTACAAATCAAAATGTTGTTTATGATACATTAAGCAATGGAAAATTAGTTGCTGTTTATTTGCCCGGAGAAATAGCTCAAGTGTCAGTTGACGATAACGAAACTTACCTAAGACAAAATTTTAGTACAAGTGACAATATCAACTATAGAGATGGTGATAAACAATCTACGAAATATTATAAATTTGGCGCAACTGATGCGGATAGTGGAAAAATGACCGAAAAAGAAACGATGTATAATTCTCCTAAACACAATGTAAAAATTGACAGCTTAGGGAATATGGACAGAAAATATGACAAGTCAAGCAAGAGAACAACTTTGATAAATGATGCAGTAAGAGTTTACAAAGGAGGTTCTTGGAGAGACAGAGCGTATTGGTTGGATCCAGCACAAAGAAGATATTTCCCTCAAGATATGGCAACAGATTATATTGGTTTTAGATGTGCAATGTCTAGAGTTGGTTCTAAATCGAATACCAAAAGATCACCGAGAAATTAATTTTTTTTAAGAATTTAAATAAAAGCCCTTTGATTAGGGCTTTTATTTTTTAAACCATTTTTATATGGATATTAAAGACATTCATAATTTATTTTTGAAATGTAATTTGGTTTCAATAGATACACGCAAAATTGAACCCAATTCATTGTTTGTAGCCATAAAAGGTGACAATTTTGATGCAAATACTTTTGCTAAAGAGGCCCTTGAAAAAGGAGCATCTTATGTGATAATTGACAATGAAACCTATTATATTGACAGCAGAACCATTTTAGTTGAAAATAGTTTGAAAGCTTTGCAAGCCTTAGCAATGTTTCACAGAACTTACTTAAAATTACCAATTATTGCCCTTACGGGTAGCAATGGAAAAACTACAACGAAAGAGTTGATCAATGTTGTCCTTTCGAAAAAATACAAAACAAAAGCAACAGTTGGAAATTTAAACAATCATATTGGTGTTCCCTTAACACTTTTGTCTTTCAATGAGCAAACAGAAATAGGCATTGTTGAAATGGGAGCCAATCACAAAAAAGAAATTGAATTTCTGTGTGATTTGGCAAAACCAGATTATGGTTATATTACTAATTTTGGCAAAGCACATCTTGAAGGTTTTGGAGGTGTTGAGGGAGTTATAGAAGCTAAAAGTGAAATGTATCATTATCTTTTGAATAATGATAAAATGGCATTTGTAAATCTTGAAGACCCAATTCAAGTAGAAAAATCAAAAGTCTTAAAATCGTATTCTTTTGGTGTAAATAAAGCAAATGGGGATGTTAACATTAGCAAGATTGAAGCAAATCCATTTGTTGTGATTTCGTATTCGAAGCAAGTAATAGCAACTCATTTAATAGGCCTGTATAATGCCAATAACATAAATGCGGCCATTGCAATAGGAAAATATTTTGGCGTTAATGATGACGCCATAAAAGAGGCATTAGAAAATTATATTCCTGAAAATAATAGATCACAATTAATCACAAAAGGGACTAATGAAATTATACTAGATGCGTATAATGCTAATCCAAGTAGTATGAAAGTGGCAATTGAAAACTTTATCATTTTGGACAAAGTAAATAAAATAGTTTTTCTAGGCGATATGTTTGAATTAGGGGAAGAGAGCTTAATTGAACACAAAAACGTTATTGATTTACTTATAAATCAAAATGACATTGTTTGTTATTTCATAGGTAAAGATTTCTATCAAAATAAAAACGAGAAAAGTAATTTTCATTTTTTTGACACTTTTGAAAGTTTTTCGAACACCATTAAGGAAAAGATATTCGAAAATAACATGATTTTAATTAAGGGTTCTAGAGGAATGGCTTTGGAACGAACCTTAGATTTTATCGCTTAAATATTTTATATAACGCCTTCAGAATTAATGAAGGCGTTTTTGTTTTAAAGACTCAATGTCGTTTACTTATGACAATTTGTCAAGTCGAGCGAAGTAGAGACCAATCGCTGAGTCTCGACTCCGCTCGACTTGACAACTGCACTAAAAACTTTTCACTTGTTAAGGAAACAACATTGTTTAAAGACTCATTAAATAGCTTATTAGATTTTCTTTTTTGTTTAATTCTAATTTTTTCCCTAATCATGCGAATTAAGGATTAAAATATTAAGCTTATAAAGGCCGCTGCTATCTTCCCAAACAGATGTACTAATAATCCTTTTGTGGATCTAACTTTGCATGCTCTTTGAATATTGGTTTTTTCAATTAACCAATTAAAAAGGGAATCAATAGGTTGTCTAGCCCTTGATACTGCTGTTGAATACAAGTCATTTGAAGCTTTATCTCTATTTCTAATTTCTTGGCATTCTCCTTTTACTGCTTTAACAGACGTCATCATTACAGAGTTTTTTTCTTTCTCAAAATCAGAGAAAAACTCTATGTTTAGATAGATTTTATCACCAAAAAAAATCTATCTTTTTTGGTTGACCACACTTCTTTGAATACGGTTAAATCATTGACAGATGCGGGGGTAATTTGTATCTCCTCAGAAAAAGAATTCTGTTTTCTAGTCTAAAAGCTAACGCATGAAGTTTAACTCCATAGTAATACATGCTTTTTGTAGAACAATATCCTTTATCTGTAATGCCTTTTGTAACTTTTCCGGAACGCTTTCCGGAACAGGTAATAATCGGCATCGAGTCTAACAAGCTTTGATCTAAAAAGCAATCGTCAGGGCAGTAATCAGCAATCAAGCTAGTTACTAATTCCCTGAAAGTTTCTGACAAGCGGTTCAAGCGATTAGAAAACGCAGAATAAGAACCGAGTTTTGGAAACCAGGAATACAAATATTCGGCAGCGAATCGATGGATTTGCTTTACGGTAATTCGCTGTTCCGCTTCTAATGCAAATAAGTAAATTGTCATAATTTCTTGATCTGTTAAATATTGCTTATCGTTATTGCTGAATCGCTGACATGTATATTTTAAATCTTTTTCAAATTGTTCTCAAATTGTTGAATAAATTTGTACTAATTTTACGGCTTTAGTCTGAATAATCATATGTTTAAAAGTGCTTCGAATACACCTTAAACATACTGATTTTCAGACTTTAAAACAAATTATTTGAAAGATATTTCTTTCTGTTTTGTTGTTTTTACAACTGCTATTTTAACCCCTGATTCGCATGATTACTAATTAATACCTACATGGTCAAAAAAAAAGACCCCTGAGAAAAGATTATTATATAAGAATAAATAAGTTATTGCTTTTCATGTCCTAACTTAAATTATCTTATATTTCCTGTATTGTTGAAATTTAGTATTGCTTATTTTTGAATATAGCTTTTTTTAAAGGTATATTCAAATACAATCAATATTTGGTAAATAAAATTTATAAAATGGAAAAAACAACAACACTAGCATTACTATTAGTTTCGTTTTTTGCTTTTTCACAGCAACAAACAATTGACCAGAGAGTTGAAGGTTTACTAAAGCAAATGACACTCGAAGAGAAAATAGGGCAACTCAACCAATACACGGGAGACAATACTGCCACTGGGCCTATTACCATTAATGCCAATAAACAAAGCGAAATAAAAAAAGGCTTGATTGGTTCGATGTTGAATATTATGGGCACAAAATACACGCGACAGTACCAAGATTTGGCGATGCAATCCCGGTTGAAAATTCCGTTGTTATTTGGTTTGGATGTCATTCATGGATATAAAATTACTTTTCCTATTCCACTGGCCGAAGCGGCAAGTTGGGATTTGACGGCGATAGAACTTTCGGCTAGAATTGCTGCGACCGAAGCAGCTGCCTCGGGAATTCATTGGACATTTGCGCCGATGGTTGATATTTCTCGTGACCCGCGTTGGGGAAGAGTTATGGAAGGAGCAGGGGAAGATACGTATTTGGGTTCTAAAATTGCCTATGCCAGAGTCAAAGGATTTCAAGGAAACTTGGGCGATGTGAATTCGGTTATGGCTTGTGTCAAACATTTTGCGGCTTATGGAGCTGCTGTTGGCGGACGCGATTATAACTCGGTCGATATGAGTAACAGAATGCTTTGGGAAACCTATTTACCTCCTTTCAAAGCGGCTTTAGATGCTGGTGCTGCCACTTTCATGAACTCATTCAACGATCTTAACGGAATACCGGCCAGTGCCAATAATTATTTACTTAAAGACATCTTGAAAGGGAAATGGAATTTTCAAGGATTTGTAGTTTCCGATTGGGGCTCTATAGGCGAAATGGTGAATCACGGTTATGTAAAAGACAACAAAGAAGCCGCTCTAGCATCGATAACTGCAGGAAGTGATATGGATATGGAAAGCAATGCATATCGTTATAATTTAGAGCAATTGGTAAAAGAAAACAAAGTTTCTGTTGTTTTAATAGATGATGCCGTAAAAAGAATTTTGCGCAAGAAATTTGAATTGGGATTGTTTGATGACCCGTATAAATTTTGCAATCCAGAACGAGAACAGGCTGCATTAAATAATCCAGAACATACCAAAGCGGCTAGAGAAATGGCTGCCAAAAGTATTGTGCTGTTGAAAAACGAAAGAGATGTTTTGCCTCTTTCCAAAGGGTTAAAAACAATTGCTTTTATTGGGCCAATGGTCAAATCAAAAAGAGACAATCACGGTTTTTGGGCTGTTGATGTAAAAGATGTTGACTCGACTTACATCGTTTCCCAATGGGAAGGTTTGGAGAATAAAGTGGGCAAAAGAACCAAAATTTTGTATGCCAAAGGTTGTGGCGTAGAGGATAAAAGCAAAGAAGGTTTTGCAGATGCTTTGAATGTTGCCAGTCAAGCTGAGGTTATCATTTTGAGTATTGGAGAAAATTTCAATAAAAGTGGGGAAGCAAAGAGCAAAAGTAACCTGCACTTACCTGGTGTTCAAGAAGATTTAATTAAAGAACTTCAAAAAACTGGGAAGCCTATTGTTCTTTTGATTAATGCGGGAAGACCTCTTGTTTTCGATTGGATCGCCGATAATATGCCAACTATCGTTTATACTTGGTGGTTGGGTTCTGAAGCGGGGAATGCTATTGCCGATGTGCTTTTTGGGGATTACAATCCGTCTGGAAAATTGCCGATGTCATTCCCGAGAACCGAAGGACAGATTCCAATTTATTACAATCATTTCAATACCGGACGACCTTCTATTAATGAAGACAAAGTGTATAAATCAGCTTATATTGATTTGCCTAATTCCCCAAAATTCCCATTTGGATACGGGTTGAGCTATACAACTTTTGAGTATTCAGATTTGAAATTGTCCCAAAAAACAATGAAAAATAATGAGATGATTACGGTTTCTGTAAATATAACCAATACAGGAAGCGTGAAAGGTGAAGAAGTGGTTCAATTGTATTTGAGAGATAAAGTGGGTTCGGTAGTGCGCCCGATAATTGAGTTGAAAGATTTTCAAAAAATCACATTGAATCGCGGAGAAACCAAAACAATTCAGTTTACGATTGACAATCAAAAATTGTCTTTTTACAACAATGCATTGGAGTTTGTTTCAGAACCTGGTGATTTTGATTTGATGATTGGTTCGTCTTCGGCAGATATTCGTTTGAGAGACAGTTTTGAATTGGTGAAATAAATTAAAGTTATTAAACACAGAAAAGTGATACGATTCGGAAGAATTGTATCGCTTTTTTTTATAAAATTACCATTGGCGTTTATAAAAAAGTCCAATGTTTTTATCCTCTTTTTGACTTGAGGAATGGGGGATAATGGTATTTATAAAGAACTTTTTTCGCCAATGGCATATAATTATTTAACTCTAATGGCTATCAATCTATAATTTTTCAATACTTTCTCTTTTAGCCAAATGCGTACAGGTTCATCATATAATTTTAAACAAACATAAGCAAGAACAATAGATCCTGCTAATGTTAATAAACCAAAAGGGAGTGCTTCTTTAAAGGAAGGTTTGTTACCTACTGCCCAACCCGTATAAATATAGATAAGCGGATAATGTGTTATGTAAATGGGATAGGATATGTCACCCAAAAATTTGCAGATTCTTGAGGAATATTTGCTTTTAATTTCTCCACTGGCTCCCAAAAATACGATTAATGGAAAAATGATAATGATACTCAAAGAATCATATAAACCGTTCATCCATAAATGTTCGCTTCCGCCAATTCTTGGCATTGCAAGTACAGCAATCGTTAACAAACTAGCCCAAAAGAAACCGTTTTTGACAGTGGTAAGTTTTACTATTCGATGCAATAATAATCCTCCGAAAAACGGAAACAGCATACGTGAAAATCCAATATGAAGTTGCGCAGGTTCGAGAGACCAACCGCCAATGACATCACCGTTTGGACTTGTTACTGCAAGATGGATTAAAAGACAACCTGATAAAAAAACCAATATCGCAAGTGCTGTATTCGAAAACTTCCTTACAAATAATGCGTAAAGAATATTGCCTATATATTCAAAAAACAAAGACCAACCAGGGCCATTTAACGGATGCATTTCCTGCCAACCCCTTATGTCCATTGATGATGAAACAGGAATCAATGTAAATCCGATAACCATAACAATCAATGTTTTCCAAATGGGCACCTCATGTATTGTTGGCCACAGCACCGAATCCTGAAAATAAAAACAAATGGCTCCAATTATCATTCCCATAACCACCATAGGTTGCAGTCTGACAAGGCGAATTTTAAAAAATTCGGTGATACTCATTTTACTCCAGCGATCATCATAAGCATAGCTTATGACAAAGCCCGAAAGCAAGAAGAAAAAGTCAACTGCAAGATACCCGTGGTTTATAACTTGGTCTAAATGACTGGTGGCGTGAGCCTCAAAAATGTGAAAGACAACCACCATAATTGCCGCTACACCACGTAAACCGTCAAGTATTGGATAATGTTTTTTTGAAATTAGTGAAGTAGTTTTTTCCATAGATAGTTAGGATTTTTTTTTAAAATGAGGCTGTCCGACAGAGACAGCCTCAAATAGTAACAACTATTAATAATCAAATATACAGGTTCTTTTTTTATTTGGCATTGGCACTTTGTAAAATAGCTTGCAGATTTTCTTCGGTGAATTTCCCGCCAGAAAGCAATATGAATTTGCTTATTGGAATATCGCCGAGCATCGCTAGTAAAAAGGATTCTGCTTTTTTCTCTTCTTCAGTTACGGCCTTTTTATTGCTTCCGGTAAAACTTTTGGAAAGCTGTTCGTAAATAGACTCACTATTAGGCGTGTTTTTGAATTCTTTAAACAAAGAGTTACGAGTGAAAACGATTTTGGATGTTTTGGTAGATTGAATTTCAATAGTTTGTTGCAAAGGCAAATCTCTTGAAGAAGCTCCTACTCGAATATCAAATTTTCCTGATTTTATTACCCAATCGTGTGCAATTGTGCTGTAATAAGCAAAATCACGAGAGGTTAAGTGAAAGCTAACTGTTTTTTCTTCTCCTAGATTGAGCGCTATTTTTTCAAAATGTTTCAATTCGTTTTCTGGTCGGGAAGTTTCTGTTACTTGTTCGTGTACATATAATTCGACTATTTCTTTACCGGCCACTTTACCCGTATTTTTAACTTTCAATGAAATGATAATATCATCTGTATCTTTGGCAAGAGCAGTATTGGTTTGAATATCAGAGTAGCTAAAAGTTGTATAACTCAATCCATAACCGAAAGGAAAATTAGGTTCGATTTTTCTTTTGTCATAATAACGATATCCAATGAATATTCCCTCGCCATAATTTGCATTGCCATCTTTTGAAGGAAAATCAATGGCAGTAGGAGTATCTTCCAAACGCATTGGGAAAGTTTCAGATAATTTTCCGGAAGGATTTACTTTTCCGGTCAACACATCAGCGATAGCGCCACCACCGGCTTGACCACCCAAATAGGCTTCTACAATTGCCGAAACATCCTTTTTCCAAGGCATAGAAACTGCCGCTCCATTCATTAAAACCACCACCACATTTTTATTGGCTTTGGCTACGGCTTCAATCAATTTATTGTGACCTTCAGGCATATCCATATTCGCTCTGTCATATCCTTCTGATTCATAAATATCTGGTAAACCTGCAAAAACCAAAACGGTTTCAGCATTTTTTGCGTTTTGTACTGCTTCGGCAATCAAAGTTTCATTCGTTGCACCATCAACTGTGTATCCCGCTGCGTATGTTAATGAAGTTCCTTTGGAGAGTTTTTGCAATTCGTCAAAAGCATTTTCTATTTGTGTTGGTTTTACTTGAGAGCTTCCTGCGCCTTGGTAACGAGGTGTTTTTCCAAATGCACCAATAATTGCAATTTTTTTAATCTTAGTTGCAAGAGGTAAAATACCATTGTCATTTTTCAACAAAACAATACATTCCCCGCTTACTTGTCTGGCCAGTGCATTGTGTTTTGGCTTATCTACCACAATTCCTTGTTTGTGACTGTCTTTTGCTTTAAGCGTTACGGCAAGCGTTTCAATTACGATTTCGTCTAATGTGGCTTCCGCCAAAGTACCGCTTTTTACTGCTTCGATGATTTTTTTGTTATTAAAACCACCACTTGCAGGCATTTCTAGATTTAGACCCGCTTTGACTCCTAATGGTCTGTTATTAACCGCTCCCCAATCGGAAACGACAAATCCTTTGAAACCCCATTTTTTCTTTAAAACATCATTTAATAAATATTCGTTTTCCGAAGCATAAACACCATTCAATTTATTATACGAACACATTACTGTCCAAGGTTGAGCTTCTTTTACTGCCATTTCAAAAGCAGGAAAGTAGATTTCGTTTAAGGTGCGTTCACTAACATTGGAACTGTTGGACATTCTTTCAGATTCTTGATTATTGGCTGCAAAATGTTTCATCGAAGTACCTACGCCTTGACTTTGAACGCCGTTTATAAATGCTGTAGCAATTTTGCCCGCCAAAATAGGATCTTCTGAAAAGTATTCAAAATTGCGTCCGCCCAATGGAGATCTTTTCATATTGACACCAGGGCCTAATAAAATTTGAACATCATTAGCTTGCGATTCTATGGCCAATGCTTCTCCCATTTTTTGTGCCAAAGCAGTATTCCATGAAGAAGCTAAGGCTGAGGCAGTAGGGAAACATGTGGCTGGAACACTATTGGTAAAATCAAAACCTACAGCTTTTCGTAAACCGTGAGGGCCGTCTGTCATAAATATAGAGGGAATTCCCAATCTTGGAATTGCTTGTGTTGACCATGCTGTTTCACCAGAACATAAGGAAGCTTTTTCTTCCAGTGTCATTTGTGAAACTAATTTTTGGGATTTTTCTCGATAATCTGCTGTTTGGGCGAATGCCGTTACAGAAATAAAAAATCCCATAATAAGGAAGAATGTATTTTTCATAATTATAAGTGGTTGGTTTTTAATAGATTTCATTGCGTTATTATGACGCAATGTACATTTAATTTTAATATGAAAAACATTTTGATGAAAAAAAATACAATTAACGGCTGATTTCAATATTTTTTAAAGTTTTTTTTCTTCGTAATTGGTGTTTTTTGTCCAAAATCAATTTGAACAAATTCTTTGAAAATAGATTAGCTGTAAAAAATTTAGAAGTAGTTTTTCCAGTTTAAACCGATTTTGAGTGTATAGATTTTGTTTAGTTTACATTCTATACTAAAAATGAACTAAATTGCAGCATAATAATTTATAGCAGTAACGATATCACATAGTCATGTTAAAAACACATCTAAAAAGCAGCAAAGAGTATCAGCCCGGATTGTCAATTGATTGTGTGATCTTTGGTTTTGATCATAATCAATTAAAAGTTTTGTTGATTAAAACAGGGTATAATGACAGCTGGTCTTTGCCAGGAGGATTTGTTTCGGTTGATGAGGATATTGATACTGCGGCTGTCAGTATTTTGCACTCAAGAACTGGGCTTAAAGGTATTTTTCTGAGACAGTTTGCCGCTTTTGGAGCAGTCAAAAGGAATCAAAATCATTTTAGCAGCGATGCATTAGCTCATTTTGGAATTCCTTCTGAAGAAGAAAAATGGTACACCAGTCGGTTTGTGACTATAGGATATTATGCGTTAGTTAATTTTTCAAAAGCCATTCCACAACCCGATAATTCTACAGAAACGGTCGAATGGGTCGATCATCATGAAGTACCCGAATTGATTCTGGACCACAAAGAAATTCTGGATAAAGCCCTAGAAACACTAAGAACCGAACTGAATTTAATGCCCGTAGGCTATAATCTACTTCCAAAGAAATTCACCATACCCGAACTTCAAAAATTATACGAAGGCATATTGGGAAGAACACTGGATCGCAGAAACTTTCTTCGAAAAATAACAGCTATAGGAATCCTAACCAAACTAGACGAAAAGAAAAGTAACGTAGCCCATAAAGCCCCGAATCTCTACAGTTTTGACAAAGATAAATACGAAGAAGTAGTGAAGAACGGTTTGACACAGGGTTGGTAAAATAGACAATACAAAGAAGGCAGTGAGGAACTTTTAAAAAAATATTTCTTCCAAAAAATTGCCATAAAACAAAAAACCCCGTTTCATAAGAAACGAGGTTTTCAAAAGAAAGGCGACGACATACTCTCCCACATAACTGCAGTACCATCTGCGCAGGCGGGCTTAACTACTCTGTTCGGGATGGGAAGAGGTGAGCCCCGCCGCAATAACCACCTTAAG
>Ga0184629_10000688_pt1 | contig 14719 bp, 13 predicted proteins | sample PLM4_32_b1_FD_133158 | JGI IMG/M metagenome (GOLD analysis project Ga0184629, IMG submission 133158) | Groundwater sediment microbial communities from an aquifer in East River, Colorado, USA - PLM4_32_b1 | ecosystem: Environmental > Terrestrial > Soil > Riparian zone | place: USA: East River... | reverse complement strand
GTATCCATATACGGTAGGGTGCTCAAGTACTTTTACTCCCCACGATTTATCCACTGCTAAAGGAATGAATTCAACATCATGCTCCTTCTTCAACCACGCCAAATTATCTTCATTCTCCGAATCATTGTAGGTGCAGGTGGAGTAAATTAGAATACCTCCTGGTTTTAGGGCAGGCCAAATATCACTTAAAATTCTTCGCTGACGTTTGGAACAATGAGCAACATTGTCGGGTGACCAAGCTTGCATGGCTTCAGGATCTTTTCGAAAAAGTCCTTCGCCCGAGCAAGGGGCATCCACCACTACGACATCAAAGAAGGCCGGTAAGCGTTGAAAGTCTTGCGGATCATTGTTTGTAACCACCACGTTATCATATCCCCACTTCTGTATGTTCTCCGCCAGGATAGAAGCACGGGGACGAATCACTTCATTTGAAACCAATAGACTGTGTTTATTCATCAGACTTACTAAGTGCGTTGACTTTCCACCGGGTGCAGCGCAAAGATCAAGTACATTTAATGATTTCGTTTGATCGATCGACTGAAGGAATGCTTGTTCCAGGAACATCGAACTTGCTTCCTGAACATAGTAACTGCCTGCATGAAAGGTTGGATCAAGGGTGAAGGAAGGCCGATCATCCAGGTAAAAACCAGCGGATGCCCATGGAATGGGAGAAGGACTTACGTGGTGTTTTATTTTGTTTGGATTTATGCGAATGCTTACCGGTGAAGGTTGCCCGTGCGCTGCTGAAAATTCCTGCCATTGTTTACCAAGATGCTCGCGCATACGTTGCTCAAAAGCAGCGGGAAACCTGAGTTCACTCATTTATTTATGCGTCATAGTTTTGGAAGTATCTTCCTGAAAGATTCCATTGTTAACTTCCTGGTGCATCAAAGAAATAGAAAAGATGGTCTGAGTGTATGACGGCTGGGTTTTTGAAGCGCGTCTTGTCTCATGTTACAGAAACGAAATTAAGAAAACTAAACTTTAAACCAACACGTCAACCCCAAGCTGGCATAAGCACGCTGTTGTAGTAGGGCGGTTTCGTCCGACTGTTATAAATAAATGAAGTCTTTGTCGCTAGTTAAAATCGAAATTGTCAAATGAGTCCATGTCGACAGTTAAAATTCAGGTCAGACGGAACCGTCCTACGAAACAGCTCTTAAACGTTATTGTTTACGGATGCTGTTTTCATTTAGGTTGCCGTGACTAATCTTCTGTCTGTGCAGGTTGTCCATAGCAATGAAGCTACCTAAACTCCCTACGAGCTCCGTAAAATCTTCTCCATCTTTCTGCCTTTCGCCAACTCATCCACCAACTTGTCTAAATATCTAACTTTTTGAGTCAAAGGATTTTCGATTTCCTCCACACGATAACCACATATTACACCGGTGATGAGGTGTGCATTTGGGTTTAGTGTTGAATTCTGAAAGAATGTTTCAAAAGTTACTTTTTTTTCAATTAGGTCTTGCAATTTCTCATTATCGAAGCCAGTTAGCCACTCAATGACCTGATGCAACTCTTCTTTAGTTCTGCCTTTCTTCCCCACTTTCGCGAGATACATAGGATAGACCGAGGCAAAGGTCATTTTTGCAATACGCTCATTATGTGTGTTGGTGTTGTTCATATGCACAAAATTTTTTCGTTATCCCGATTTTTCAATTTTTCCTTTGTCAAACCGTAAAAAAATTCGCACTTCGCGCGATTACTAACTTGTCTTGGCAGGGGCGGGGGTTTTAATTTTATGTTCCACGTTTAATAATTTACACGTCTTGATTTTTTCGTCCGACCGCCTTACCCACAACGTTTATGCATGAGCAGTGGCAGGAATAAGATACGCGTCACTGTCTCATAAAACCAAACGTAATTTGAAAACTAAAACTACAAACTTAAACTGAACCCGCCATTGATTATGCACTTTGTTAGCAACAGTGCCCTTCTTCTCTCATACTTGTCCAAGTTTTAAGAATTTGATTGTAAACATAATCATCCAGGCCATCAATAAAAGTCCACCGGGCATTGCAAAAGCAGTTGCCATATTCTCAACTCCGGAACCAAAGTTTACCAACGCCACATAGAGCAATATTAATATACTACCAATAATACCAATCCAAGAGTTTATTTTACTGAATATTCCCCCTTTCAGCATCACAATTGACATTATCAAATTAGCAATGTTTGGAATGAAAAATCCCAGAAAGATTCCAGCACTACCATGTGCACCCTGAGCAAGCAGCGATTCTCCCGCTGCTGCATACAAAGTCTTTTGCAATTCAGAAGTTGCTACAAAATATTTATTGCTTAGTTCCAGCATTGGCAAGGCGGTATTGTTCGCAACCATTATAACTGACCCAAAAAGAAATATTATTAATGCTAGAAAGCTATAACCGATATTCACATTACGATGAATCGCGCAAAGGGCTAAATACGTAGGTATCAAAATAATTTGATTAATAATATTTAATAAGTCAAGATGGTAAAGCCCAAACAAAGTATTGATTTGAAATTCAGCAAACCTGTTAATTGCTGTTTTAGGTAGGGTTGACAAGTTTCCACCTGTCACATTACCAATAATTACATCAACTAAAATTCCAACAAGTGCAATTATAGTTGAAATACCGCCTAGAAAATAGATCATTTTCCACTGTTTTTCTGTGTTGGAAATTTGATTGGATTGGTCGTTTGTCATAAAATGAAGTTTTGACAAAAGTCTGAATTGAAAAAATGTCAAGGAATGTTTAAGATCACTTGGATTGATGATTTTTGACAGATTTTATGTTGTCGAATGGTTGTCGTGCGGTGAGGAATTTGTAACCAAGTCTTGGTACTTCAGCCAAGTTCTGTCCAATTTCTTGTATTTTCTCCAGTCCAACGTGGTCTATGGAGCGCTCACTTGTCGTAAAAAAACTAAATGGGTAGGAATGTCAAACGTTACTTTGTTGTCGTGGAGAATTTGTCGGGTGACACGGAAGGGCATTCGCGCTAAAGTATTAATATATGCAATATGGCCTATATTTCCTTATGCTGAGTCTACAGGCAAACTCTAAATAAACTATCTTAGCCCTGCATATAGTAAAACATGATCAATCCAAACGATCCAACACTCAAAAGCTGGGTAGAAGTCCCGGAGCATTCTGACTTTCCCATTCAGAACCTTCCCTTCGGAATCTTTAAAACAAGGTACTTGTCTGCCGTGGCGGGAGTTGCTATTGGTAACGATGTTCTTGACTTGGTTTATCTCCATGAAAATGGATACTTCGATGGTATGGACTTACCCGTCGGAATTTTTAATCAAAAGTATCTTAATAGTTTTTTTTCCCTTGGTAAAAAGAGGATAAGAGAAGTGCGTGAACGGGTTTCCGAACTGCTTCGACACGATAATGATGAATTGAAATCAAACGGAGCGGCAAGGGAAATTTCGCTAGTGCCCATGCGTGAGGTGCAGATGATGCTGCCTGTTCAGATTCCCAACTATACTGATTTTTACAGTAGTGAAGAACACGCTACCAATGTTGGTTCTATGTTCCGCGATCCCAAAAATGCGTTGCTCCCCAATTGGAAACATCTACCGGTAGGGTATCATGGAAGGGCATCGTCCATTGTAGTTTCGGGCACTCCCATTGAACGGCCGCGGGGTCAGATTAAGCCTCATGACGCCGACGTTCCGATTTTTTGTCCTTCACATAAATTGGATTTTGAGTTAGAGGTTGCTTTTATTACCTGCCGGGAAACAAAGCTAGGGCACCCTATACATACCGCTGATGCTGATGATTGCATCGTAGGTTTTACATTGTTCAATGATTGGTCAGCCCGTGATATTCAACAATGGGAGTATGTTCCACTTGGTCCGTTTTTGAGTAAGAATTTTGGATCAACCATGTCACCCTGGATTGTCACGATGGATGCACTTGAGCCTTTTCGGGTCAATGGCCCTGAACAAATCCCTCATGTACTTCCTTACCTTTCCTACGAAGGAAAAAAGAATTTCGACATTATGCTGGAGGTTCTCATTCAACCCGAAAAATCCATGGAGGTTGTTGTAAGCCGGACGAATTTTAAATACATGTACTGGAATGTAAATCAGCAACTGGCGCATCATACAGTGAATGGTTGTAACATTCAGGTTGGGGATCTGTATGCATCGGGTACCGTCAGCGGGCCATCTCCCGATTCCTATGGATCGTTGTTAGAACTTTCCTGGAATGGTCAAAAGTCATTGCAGATGCCGGACGGGAGTGAACGAACATTCCTGGCAGATGGAGATACAGTTATTATGCATGGATTTGCTCAAAAGGACAATGTGCGTATAGGCTTTGGAGAGTGCCGTGGGAAAGTGTTGCCTGCGCTATAAAGTATTTATTAGATACATGGCACAAAAGGTTCACGGAGGGCTCTTTGTGGTCCTTTGTCTCCTCTGTGTAACTTTGTGGAACTGGATTTTGCAATTAAATGAGCATGAGGAACAGACTTACTTTTTATCTTTTTATCGCAGCCCTTACGGTGCTCGATGCCGTTTTACTTCGCAGCCCGAATTTGTTGGGGAAAATCGGATTGTTGATTTACAAGTATCATTACCTCCGTACGTTTCCCAAAACACTGCTTACGCTTTCACTTGTGGTTGGAGTTTCTGTTGTCTTCGCGGAGACCATACGATTTGTGGTGAAGAAAGAAATTATCAAAAGACTATCCGGCAAAGTATTACTGTTTTTGCTGACGTTACTTTCCGTCGCACTCCTGGTTAAAACCGGAATGGATTTTTCAGCAGGAACGTATAGTCACACGGGAATACGGTTCAGGTTAGGAGCATTTTTATTGCCGGGAATATTGGTGTTTGTTTTTGTGTATGGTTGGGTAACGTTACCCAAGGTTCACATTCCCTTTCCAGAATCACCTGCTATAGAGGATAAAGGCCTCCAAAAATGATTATAGATCCTCAAAAAACTCCGGCTGGTAAAATGCATGCTTACTTGTTAGGCGCTGTTATACCGCGTCCCATTGCTTTTGCCAGCACAGCCGACCAGGAAGGCAATGTTAATCTGAGTCCGTTCAGTTACTTCAATTGTTTTGGTGCCAATCCCCCGATACTGATTTTTTCTCCCGCAAGAAGAGGCCGGGATAAGACCACGAAGCACACGTATGAGAATATACTTGAAGTACCGGAGGTGGTCATTCACATGGTGAGTTACGCCATGGTCCATCAGATGTCCTTGGCTAGTGCGGAGTATCCTAAAGGTGTCAATGAATTTATTAAGGCAGGATTTACACAAATTACTTCAACACGCGTTAAGCCACCGCGGATAGGGGAGGCGCCTGTCGCTTTTGAATGCAAAGTGCTCCAGGTAATTCCTACGGGAGATTTGGGTGGAGCGGGTAACCTGGTGGTTTGTGAGGTGATCATGATGCACGTCAAGGACGAGATCCTGGACGATGAGGGCAGGATTGATCCCGTTAGACTTGACGCCGTAGCGCGTCTGGGTGCAGATTGGTATTGCCGCGTGCAAGGCGATGCTATTTTTAAAATACCAAAGCCTTTGGAAAAACTGGGAATAGGATTTGATCAGATCCCTGAACGCATTCGGAAAAGTAAAGTGCTTTCGGGGAATGATCTTGGCATATTGGGTAATGTAGACAAGATACCTGAGGCGACTGCACTGGAAGACCGTGAAGATATTATAGCACTTCACCTGGCCAAAATGAAAGGAGAGGAAGCAGTACACAGGCTTGCCCATGAATATCTGGAGCGTGGTAAGATAGAGGATGCGTGGAAAATTCTGCTTGCATGAAATAATTAGCACGGAAGCGCAGCGGCCACGAGGCAGGAGACACTGCGACGACAGAAATCTTACTGGCAGGAAAATGATCAACGATGAAACGCAGAAATCCGTAGGGTAAGTCCTCTGACTTTGACACTAATCTTTATACATCACCGCCTTTACAGCCTTTACTGTTTTTGCAACATTAGGAAGAATAGCTTCTATCAATGTTGACGCATAGGGAAGCGGAACATCAAAGCTATTGACCCGGTGAATCGGTGCGTCGAGATAATCAAAGGCATGCTTTTGAACATGGTAGGTAATTTCTGTGGCGATTGATGACAATGGCCATGCTTCTTCCACGATAACCAGACGATTTGTCTTCTTAACAGATTCCACCACGGAAACATAATCTATTGGTCTTACAGAACGGAGGTCAATAACTTCTGCAGAAATACCCTCTTTCTCAAGTTCTTCGGCTGCTGCCAGGGCTACTTTCATGATCTTTCCAAAGGAAACAATGGTCACATCGTTGCCAGCCTTCTTGATGTCGGCTACACCGATTGGAATCAGATATTCTTCTTCAGGCACTTCTCCCTTGTCACCATACATCACCTCTGACTCCATAAATATTACAGGATCGTTGTCCCGAATACTCGATTTCAAGAGCCCCTTTGCATCGTATGGATTAGAAGGCACTACTACTTTCAAGCCCGGACAGTTAGCAAACCAATTTTCAAAATTCTGAGAGTGTTGGGCACCCAATTGGCCTGCATTACCCGTAGGTCCGCGGAATACCATAGGTGCGCTGTATTGACCTCCCGACATAGAATGAATCTTTGCTGCGGCGTTAATGATCTGATCAATAGCTACGAGAGAGAAGTTGAACGTCATGAACTCAATGATGGGACGCAGACCATTCATGGCAGCTCCCACACCGATGCCTGCAAAGCCAAGTTCAGAGATCGGGGTATCTAACACCCGCTCGGGTCCAAACTCAGCCAGCATGCCCTGGCTCACTTTATAGGCACCGTTATACTCTGCCACCTCTTCACCCATCAGGAATACACTGGGGTCTCTGCGCATTTCTTCGTTCAAGGCTTCACGCAGGGCCTCTCTAAACTGGATTTCTCTCATAATACATTTTCAGAAAGAGCGTAAAAATAGGGTCAGGATTAACAGGATAAAAGAGTTCAGGAGATTTTATTGACTGAACATCACAAAAAAGCCCGTCCCGCCTCAACAATGTCGGGGCGGGACGGGCAATCTGTTTAACCAATGAGTTAACTATTTTAAAGCGTTCCTGAATGTTTCAGTTGACGCAAATTTTGTGAATTCAAGGTCGCTCAAAGCAGCTTCTTTCAAAGAAGGGTCACTTTTCACAGCACTTGTTAAGTTACTAACGACACCGTCAGCGTTACCCAGTCGGGCTGATGCTACGGCTGCACCGTAATATGCTATTGCCAGGTTGCTGTTCTTGCTGGTAGCTTCCTGGAAAGAAGTCATCGCATTCTGATAATCCTTGCTAAGTACCTGTGCTAAACCTTTATTGAAGAGGTTGTCAGCATTGTTCGTAGCAGCAGACTCTGAACTTACAGCAGCGGCATATTCCGCTTTTACGATTTCTGCAGCCCCTTTCACACCATTTACACCGGCAGCATTATCACCACGAAGACCTGAGCTCAGGGCTTTCGCTGCATGATTGTAAGCGGCGTACGCATTGCCCTTCAACATATGTACGGAAGCCAGGTTAGCGTGAACTTCTGGCGCCTCATTTAATTTAGCAGCTATTTCAAGTTGCGCGAGCGCTTTATCCGCTAACGCGGCAGCGTTGCTGGAGTTTTCAGCAGCTTGTGCAATGTAGGTTGCGCCTAAATTGTTATGCGCATTCCAGTTAGAACCTTTTTTCGTCGCAGCTTCATAGATTGCTGCTTTTTCTTCCAGGGAAGGAGTAAGCGTGGCAGCATACATCATTTCATCGAATGAAAGTGTATCAGCAGGTAAGGAACCTTGCGTTATTTGTTTAGCCAGAACTGACATTTCAGCATCTGTTTTCTTATCTTTTACAACAAGAATTTCTGTTTTAGCGGTTCTCAACTTAGGATATACATCTTTGAAGACTTTTCTGTAGGTCTTCAACTTTTTCATTTGTTTTTCCTGCGCTTCAAAAGTTCCGCCGGCATTGATGATATTCAAGTATTCTGCTTTGCCTTCAGAAGTAATGCCTTCGTAAGCAGAAAGACCGTCTTTGAACCCGGTCCAGTCCTGGATAACAGGCTTAAGAATAAAGTTGATGGAATCAGCCTTTCCTTTGTAGTCATATTTCTTCATTTCTGCACGGTAGAATTTTTCAATCGCTGCAGCACGATCAGGAGAAAGTTTGCTGTTTATACGCTCAGCGCCTTCAGGGGAGTGAGTACCAGTGACCGTTACGGTACGGGTTGCATTTTTTGAAGCGATGAAGGCGTCAAGTTGCTTTCCTTTTGCACTTTTTATTTCGCTGGTTCTTAATACTGATCTTCCTTGTTCAAAAATGAAGTCAGGAATAACAACAGGTACAAGCTCTTCTTGATTGTTGTAGGCATGATCAGCGAAAGCGGCAAAGTATACAGGCTTAACGAGCTTAGAAGTAGTAATCAAACCAGTCGCAACCGGAAGGCGTGGCGATGCTTTAGCCTTTTCGCCTTTAGAAGCTACACCTTCCACTTCAAGTGTACCAGTTTTCATGGATGGCTGATACGGGAAAGAAAAGCTCTTGGTAACTTTTGGCTGCTCAACTTTGCTATTTGGATAGTCTTCAGCTTTAAAAGGAATTGCTTCAAGAGCAACTTCATTTGTGCCAGATTTATAGAAGGTGTTTAGGGTGTAAACTGTGCCTTTCTTTAACATTTTTACAGGTAGATTTGCTGCCATATCAAAGGCAACAGTATCCTTGTGAACTTCCAGTGGGTTTGGTGTAACCGTTAACTGTTGCTCTTTAGACATCTTCACCATCTTGGGCAGTGTACAGCCCGCAAAGGTCAATGCTCCGATGATCAGAAATGAGTAAACTACTTTTCTCATTGGTTTTTTGATTTATGGTTTATTTTAAACAGGTTGCAAAACTATACTTAAGTGTCTTTTTTTGCAATTATACTCAAAAAAATATGAAGGACACCGTCATTTTGAAAGGGTCTGCACGTTATATTTGTAAGCCTGATTTTTGGTCGATAAATCAACCTTTTGGGAAGTCGAAAGTTTATAATAGCCTGTTAGTATGGAGCGTTTGACCGATCGAATACAGCATTTCTTCGAAACCTATGCATTTGGGGTGTGCACGCACCTTGGAGAGATATTAGGTGTTGCAACATCAAGTATTCGGTTATTCTTCATTTATGCCTCTTTTATAACCTTTGGGTCACCGGTAATAATCTACCTTTCATTAGCATTTATTATGAATATGCGGAAGCATTTACGCAAACGTAATCCCGTCTGGGATTACTAATCGAACTTTTTCTTTCCCCGGATGTAATAGTCGTATATGATCAACCCCCTTTTAATGGTGGTGTGTGAATAGCCAGGGTAAGCTTTCTGGATTTCCTTTCTTTTTAGTTTGTCACGGTCGATATTCTTAAAAAAATCGGTGTGTGCCCGAAATACAGCTTTACAGTTTTCTGGTTTGCCTTTCAATACGAAACTGAGCGCGGCAATCCAATCGAGCAGGAGCCTCAAGGGAAGCGTAAAGATAAGCTCGTTAAGGGTGAGGTGTTTGTAGATCAGGGATAATCCATTTCTAAAGTTGAGGTATGTTTTTTTAGGATTACCATATCCTAAGGTTCCGGCTCCAACGTGAAAGACGGTGCTTTTTCCGCAGTAATACACTTTTTGATTTACCCGATGAATTTTCCAGCAAAGGTCAATTTCTTCCATGTGGGCAAAGAAATCCTCATCAAAGCCTTGAAACCGATGATAGGTTTCCGATCGAATCATCATACAAGCACCGGTCGCCCAGAAAATTTCCCTTTCGTCATTGTATTGCCCCTGATCTGTTTCAATGTGATCGAATATCCTTCCGCGGCAAAACGGATAGCCCAGGGCATCAATTAATCCACCCGCTGCACCCGCATGTTCAAATTTATTTTTCTGATGATAAGAACGAATTTTAGGTTGGATGGCTGCGATCGTCTTATCGTCATTCAAGCGCTGAACCATCGGTGCCAGCCATTGTGGAGTCACTTCAACGTCTGAATTCAACAGCACGTAATAGTCAGCCTGAATCTGTTTCAAAGCACGATTGTAGCCACCGCAATACCCATAATTCTGGTCAAGCAGAATTAGTTTTACACGCGGAAAATCTTTCTGAAGAATGGAGATCGATTGATCGGTAGAGGCATTATCGGCAACAATAATTTCGGCCCCTTCTGAGTATTGCACCACAGAAGGCAAAAATTGTTGAAGTAACTTTTCGCCATTATAATTTAAAATAACAATAGCCGTATGGCTCATCCCATCATGCTGCTTAAGTCCAAGCCTGGAATATTAGGAAGAAGTCCCTCGGTGCTTTTGCGGATCTCCTCCTTGGCTAGCACATCAGCCTCTTCGTTAGCCTTATTTACGGCAGCAACAATCAGATCTTGTAAAATTATTTTATCGTCAGTTTTTAAAAGCGAAGGGTCAACATCGATCGCCACCAATTGTTTCTTCCCATTCACCGTAGCCTTCACCATTCCTGCCCCGGATTCGCCCTGAGCCTGCACCTTCACTAAATTATCCTGCGCTTCTTTCATACGGGCCTGAACTTCTTTCATCTTGCCCATCATTTTCATCATGTCAAACATATATCAGTTGTTAAGATTAGAAGATTAGAAAATTGGAAGATTAGGGAATTAGAAAACTAAAGATTAAGTTTTTCCAATCTTTGCATCTTCCAATTTTCCAATTTTCATTGCTCAAAGGTAAAGAATAAGACGGATACTTATTTGCGTTTCTGTAAGAGTAAGATTGTCCCTGAACGATCGGAGGTTCGTCCAGCCAGGTCGGTTAGCTTTGCTCTGAAGACGTAAGTTCCTTCGGGCATTGCCGTGCCCTTGTATGTACCATCCCATCCCTTGTCCAGATCAGTAGTAATAAACAAAAGTTCACCCCACCGGTTGAAAATCTTGAATTCAACCTGGGCTGTGAATTGTCCGAATACTTTAAAAAGATCATTCAGACCATCATTGTTTGGAGTAAAGGACGATGGATGAAACAGATTTGGTTCTTTGATGAGGGTAATGGTATTTGATAGGGTGTTAGCAATCCCGATTTCATTGGGAAAAGCAGTTACGACGTATAGGTAAACCTGATTCACAAAATCCTCTTCATCATCTACCAAAGTTGTTGCCGTCCCTGTATTAAACGTTTGTATTAATTGACCCTGATCATTGAATTTCTCAACGATATAATGATCCACTCCACTTTTCCACCCGGAGAATGCTGACCAGCTGAGGTTGATGACGTTGCCTTGTTGCAGACTTCCAGAAAGATTTATGGGGCATGCTTCTATACTTTGCGGGCTTTTGTTATTACAGACGTCGGTGTAAGAAATCTTATAACATGATCCATCATCCGTTGCATACTCACTATCTGTAAACGCAGTAGTCGTGGACGTTCCGATCACGACACCAGATTTTAGTATGGTATAAGATACTGCCGTAAAAGCCGGGTCTTGTGTCCATTGCAGGTCAACACTGTTTGCGGCTACTATGGCCGAAATGTTTTCCACTGCAGTTGGAACGGTTGTAGAAAATGCTGTTCCGCACTTCTGAAGGGAAATACTTTGACTGCCATTTAAGTAAATGGATGTTAATTGATAACAGTAGTCCGTTCCACAAATAATACCGGCATCATCCAACGAAGTAGCGGAAGCTGCCGCAGCTAATGGCGCACTGTTACTTTTGCTGATGGAATAATTGCCGATACCCGTTGAGGAGGTAGCCCAGGTAAGCTTGTTCACGTCACTCTGGGGGCTCAGATCAAAATTTGCACTGCAAATTACATTGGAGTAAACAGTGATGTTGTTGCAGGGATCAAACGCCCCTAACCGGAAACAATAGAAATTATCATCCGTTCTAAGATTGCTAACGGTGGTGGTACTGGTATTGTAAACGTCCTGGAGTTGTTGGAAGTTTGTGGAGTTGGTAGCGATCTCAAGCTTATACAAAATGTTAGTTTGGTTGTTGAAATCGAGTTGTATCTGGGCATTATCCAACACGATGAGTTGGGTAATGGCCGGCGCAGGAAGGGTGGCCACTGCATTCACGTTTTGATTCATAGGGTTGCAGTTGTCGTCTGCACTAAGGTTTCTGCCGCGTACAGTAATGGTTTTGTTTCCAGCGGATGCAAAGGTATGATTGTCCTTTGCCAGACTTCCGGAGGGAACGATTACATCCGGGCTTCCATCATTGTAATTAATAACGTATTGATTGTAGTTCGTGTCCGTGACTTTAACCTGTGTTTCATTGCCTCCACAAGTATAGACTTCAAAAGCCGGGGGTGTGTTGGGAGTAATGACCATGGTGATCTGATCAAACCCTCCCGTCTGAAATAAAACTCTAAGTGTGTAGGTTCCGGGTTGAGTGTATGTGTGAGTGAAAATATTCTGCTGGGGATTATTGTTCTCAAAATCCATATCGCATGGAGTTACGCCGTTACAAACAAAAGGAGGCCTGATCGTAACATTAACCGTTAACGGAGCACAGCCTTTTTTCTGATCTACTTCAAATCTGCCCAAATCGCTTACATAAGGTTGCGCCTGGGCCACACAAGCAGAAACAAACAGGAAAAGAAAAATTATTGCTGTCTTAAAATTCATGCCGTGGGATCCCAGTGTTTCAGAAATTCTTCTGCTTTTTTAATGTCTTGATGCAATACACGATCGTCCTCTATAAACGGTACATATTGGCGGAAATTATCCACAAAGGCTTCCAGATAAGGTGAAGTTCTAAGCGGCCTTCTAAACGTTAATGCCTGGGCGGCTGTCATTAACTCAATCGCCAAAATGGAATACAGATTATGGATGATGCGATGAGCCTTTGTTGCAGCGTTTGCTCCCATGCTCACATGATCTTCCTGGCCATTCGAGGATACGATGGAATCGACGGAAGCGGGTGAACAAAGTTGTTTATTCTGGCTCACCAGGGATGCAGCGGTGTATTGCGGTATCATCAGGCCCGAATTAATACCGGGATTGGCCACAAGGTAATTGGGCAAATCGCGCACACCTGAAATAAGCTGGTACGTCCTTCTTTCTGAAATACTCCCCAATTCCGCCAAAGCAATCGCCAGAAAATCGAGGGCCAATGCTAAGGGTTGTCCATGAAAATTACCGGCAGAAATAATGATGTCTTCTTCCGGGAATACATTGGGATTGTCGGTTACACTATTTACCTCCACCAGAAATACATTCGTAACGTGTTCTATTGTATCGGCACTGGCACCGTGTACTTGTGGTATGCAACGGAGGGAGTAGGGATCTTGTACGTGTTTTTTTGTTTGACGAATCAATTCGCTGCCGTCCAGAATTTTTCTAACCTCGGCGGCTGTTTTTCCCTGGCCAATGTGTGGACGGATAAAATGTACTTGGGGTAGAAAGGGCTCGATGCGTCCATCAAAAGTATCCAGTGAAAGGGCACCAATGATCGTTGACAGTTGGAGCAGTCGGTGTGCATGAAGGGTACTCCAAACACCGTACGCACTCATGAACTGTGTGCCATTGAGCATCGCTAATCCTTCTTTCGCCTGAAGGTGTATGGAGGGCCAGTTGAATTTCCGGTTAATCGATTCACCTGAAAATAAGTTATTTTGATGATGCACTTCTCCTAAGCCAATCAGGGGAAGCGTTAAGTGGGCCAGTGGGGCAAGGTCCCCGGATGCGCCCAAGGAACCCATCTCGTAAACGCGCGGTAACACATCTTCGTTAAACATTTCAACCAACCGCTCAACGGTGAGCAGTTGAACACCGGAGTAGCCATAGGCGAGCGACTGCACCTTTAAAAAAAGCATGAGCCTGACGATCTCATCCGGTGCTTCAGCCCCTGTGCCACACGCATGTGACTTTACTAAATTTTCCTGGAGCTTCTCCAGTTGATCTGGTGAGATATGCTTATTGTATAACGATCCGAATCCAGTATTGATACCGTAGATCGCCTCACTTGAGTTTTCCAGTTTTTGATCCAGGTATTCACGACAGCGTATGATCTTCTTCTTGGCTTCATCAGAAAGCTGAAGCGTTATTCCTCCAAATGAAATCGCGGAAAGATCTTGAAGTGTAAGTGGCTTATTGGAGATGATGTGTACTGACATGTATTATAAATCTTCGTACTCTGTGTTGGTCTCTTTGCGTGAATACATTTCTCGCAAAGTACGCAAAGGAATTCCCGCTAAGGTCGCAAAGGTTATTGAAGTTTAGAAATGATTTGTTCGAGGGTAAGTTTTTCCTGTTCTCCGGTTGCCATGTTTTTAAAGGCTAATAGCCCGCTTTCCATTTCCTCCGATCCGACCATCAGGGAATAAGAAACCATTTTCTTATTCGCATAATCCAGTTGCTTTTTGATCTTCGCATGGTCCGGATAGATCTCGGAGGAGATACCGGCTGCCCGGAGTTTTGCCAGCACTCTCAATCCATAGATTAAACTTGCTTCATCAAAATGACAGATCAATACTTTTGAAGATACCTGCGTTTCTTTCGGGAAGAGCTCAAGTTCCTCCATGGCATCGTATAAACGGTCCACGCCAAAAGAAAACCCCACGCCGGAAAGATTGTCTTTATCACCAAAGGCCTGGGTTAAATTATCATACCGGCCTCCACCGCTTACACTTCCGATCGCTACTTTATTTATTCTTACTTCGAAGATACACCCTGTGTAATAACTTAATCCCCGGGCAAGCGCGACATCAAATTCAACATGTTCATCGGTAGCACCATAGTAGTTGAGTAAGTTGAGAACTTC